>Ga0209979_1000966_pt1 | contig 34191 bp, 28 predicted proteins | sample AnhtaG_FD_183114 | JGI IMG/M metagenome (GOLD analysis project Ga0209979, IMG submission 183114) | Deep subsurface microbial communities from Anholt, Denmark to uncover new lineages of life (NeLLi) - Anholt_01485 metaG (SPAdes) (version 2) | ecosystem: Environmental > Aquatic > Marine > Oceanic... | reverse complement strand
ATCAAACAGCCATTTTCGGTAGTTTTGCTGGATGTACTTGGTGAATTCGGTGTTCCATTCTTTACGGGTGCCGTCGAGGGTCTGCGCCAGGCCGACGTCGGTCTGTGCGTCGAGTTCCAGACTCCACCAGGCAATTATCCGCGCTGCCTCATGCCAGTCCTCGGGCGCCATGGCACCGTATAGTTTCTGGTTAAAGCGATTGATTTCCGTGACATAGCGGCGCATTGACGAACTGCCGATGATCTTCTTGGAGTCAAGCAGACGCTTGATCACCAGCAGAACCTGCGACGGATTGACCGGCTTGACGAGGTAGTCGGCAATCTTCTGCCCGATCGCATCCTCCATGAGCGACTCTTCTTCCGACTTGGTCACCATCACCACCGGAAGGTGCGGCTGCTTCTCTTTCATCTCCTCAAGCGTCGCCAGGCCGTCTTTGCCCGGCATCATCTCGTCAAGCAGGACAAGGTCAAAGTTCTCTTTCGAGATCAAGACCAGAGCGTCCTCACCCGACATGGCGCTCACGACTTCAAGGCCCTTATTTTCGAGGAATACAATGTGCGATTTCAGAGAGTCGATCTCATCATCGACCCACAGTATCCTCTTTTTGCCGGTTGGCTTGGGCATAGCTTATCCTCGTTTATTTTTTTGCAAAGGCAACAGAATCTCAAAGACCGTCTCCCCCGGCTTTGATCTTTTCAAGGTGACCCGTCCAAAATGAGATTCCTCCACGATACGCTTCACCAGCGTCAATCCCAGCCCCCATCCACGTTTTTTCGTCGTAAAACCGGCCCGGAAAATCTTGCGCGCCGCGGCGGTCGAAACACCCGGTCCGTTGTCAGAGATTTCAACCACGGCACACTTGTTGTTCGATTGAAGACCGGTGCGGACATCAACCCGGCCAGTTTTCTGATCAACAGCCTGAAGGGCGTTTTTGAGCAGGTTCTCCAGCGCCCATCCCAACAGCCCCGGGTTGAGGGGAACCCCCGGCAGCTCCCCGGCGGAGAAGTTGATACTAATCCCCTTACCTTCGAAAGGAAGCCGTCGTCGGTAGTACTCAACTGTCTCCCGCACCACCTGGTTAAGGTTGCACGACGGCAGGTCGGGAACCGAACCGATCTGACTGAAGCGGTTGGCTATTCTCTGAAGCCGTTCGATGTCAACCTTCATGTTGTCAACTACATCTGTGACGTCAGCACGTTCTACCACAGTCTGTTCACCTGAACATTTGCTTTCCATCACTTCCGCCCAGCCCATGAGAGAGGAGATGGGTGTTCCCAACTGGTGAGCGGTCTCCTTGGCCATGCCGACCCAGATGTGTCGCTCTTCGCTGCGGCGGATATTCTGAAAACCGATAATGGCTACGATCATGAAAGCGACAACGATTCCGATTTCAATGAACGGCATCATCATCAATTGCCTGATGACCTGGGAATCTCCATAGCAAAAGTAGTTCACGTGGCTCTCGGCAAATCTTAAAGGGAACTCCCCGTGCTGCTCAACCATCTTGTCGGCTACTTTTTTCAGGTGCGCCAGCGTCTGACGTGAGGTATCGGTCGGCGATAACCCCTCGATATTGCGCCAGTGGATTGGCTGCTTTTTGGCATCCAGGACTATAATGGGAAAGTTGGCTTTGACAATAATCTCGTCAAAAATGAACTGGAGCTCATTTCCCGAGGTGGGGGAGTTTGCCACAAGCTGCCACATTTTAACGTACTTTTCGACCTGGGAGCGGGTATCGGTCTGCAGCTTGCCGATGACGTTAAAGGTGTACCAGATGAAGACCGCCGAAATGAGCACAACTCCGCCCAGTAGAAAAGCCTTGAAAACGGTTGACTTGCCGATGTACAGGCGCGTTGTCGTGCGCGAAATGTTTGATCCGGGGGCCATCAGCCTATTGTCTGCGCTCCTTTCAGATACGGTCTGAGAACTTCAGGGACTGTCACCGTGCCGTCCGAGTTCTGGTAGTTTTCGAGTATTGCCGCCATGAGGCGAGGCAGAGCAACTCCAGACCCATTGAGCGTGTGAGGGAATTTCAACGTCTTGTCCTCGTCGCGGAAACGGCAGTTCATTCGTCGCGCCTGAAAATCCTCAAAGTTCGAAATTGAGGACACTTCAAGATACTTTTCGATACCGGCGGACCATAGTTCGATATCATAACATTTAGCTGATGCGAACGTGAGATCACCGGTGGCCAGCTCGGATACCCGATAGGGAAGTTGCAGGCCCTGCAAGACCTTCTCCGCCTGAGCTACCAGCGATTCCAACTCCTCGTATGAGCTTTCGGGGCGGACAATCTTGACCAGCTCCACTTTGTCAAACTGGTGAACCCGGATCATTCCTCGGGTCTCCTTTCCGGCGGCACCGGCCTCACGGCGGAAGCAGGGCGTATGGCCGACCATGTAGATGGGAAGCTGCCGGTAGCTGAGGATTTCCTGCTTGAAAAGGTTGGTGAGCGGCACCTCGCCAGTCGGGATCAGGTACATATTGTCTTTCTCGATCCGGTACATGTCGTAGTCGAGCTTGGGTAGCTGCCCCGTGCCGAACATGGTGTCGGCGGTCACAATGTAGGGGGTGGCATGTTCGGTAAAACCGTCAGCGGTGTGCAGGTCGAGCATGTAGTTTATCAAAGCCCGCTGAAGATGCGCTCCCATACCCTTGAGCACGTAAAAGCCGGAACCGGCCACCCTGGCCGCAGCCGGTAAATCGAGAATACCAAGTTTGTCGCCGATTTCCCAGTGCGGCAGGAACTTGAAGTCGGCCTTAGGTATTTCCCTCCACTCGCGGACAACGACATTGGCGCTTTCATCAATGCCAACCGGAGCTGATTCATGTGGGATGTTCGGCACCCATGAAAGGGCAGTCTGCAACTGTTCGTCAATTTCCTTGAGAGTCTTGTCCATCTCTGCAATCTCATCGCCGACCTTTCTCATCTGAGCGATGGCCTCATCAGCTGGTTCACCCGCTTTCTTTTTCCGGGCTATCTGGGCCGACACCCGGTTGCGTTCGGCTCTCAGTTGCTCAACCTTCTTTATGACGTCGCGTCGCTTCTGGTCGAGGGCGAGGATTTTATCGATATCCGAGTCGTCGTTTTTCTTGGCGATACCGGCCTTCACCAGTTGGGGATTCTCGCGGATAAACTTCAAGTCAAGCATACCGATTTCCGTCGCTTTTATGTACTTTCCTATTCATTTCGCCCATCCGGGTTCCATGAATTATACGGTAATTGAGATAGTTAGTCAAAGGGTAACGCCGAGGACGGTAATCCACGTCGACACCGAGGTAAAAAACTGCCACGACCGCTTTCAAAACCCATTGAATCGCAAGCTCGTTATAGACGACTCGTCAGGTTACATACACCTTGGCGGACAAGACCTGACCAAACTCACAACACCAGCTTGTGAGACAGCCTCTCCTCGTGCGCCAATTCCTAATAGCGTCCCTGACTCCGCTAATCCCACTTCACCCGGTAGCTGCGGCGACCACCGGAGGAGGCGCGGGGGCGGCGGCCTCGGCTAAGCAGCTTTAAGACGGCCCAGCCGAAAACAAAACCTCCCACGTGCGCCATCCAGGCGACACCCCCACCGGTGGCGCTTCCGATCATCGACATCAACAACTGGTAGACAAACCATATCCCCAGAACAACCTTGGCCGGCAGTACCACAAACTGGATGAAGAAAAAGATCACGAGCACCGTGATCCGCGCCCGTGGATGCAGCACTATGTATGCCCCCATCACCCCCGCAATCGCCCCCGACGCTCCCACCAGCGGCACCTGGGAGGAGGGGCCGAAAAGAGTGTACAGAGCGATCGCAGCCAGGCCCGACACAATGTAAAAGAGCAGGAATTTCACCGGTCCGAAATAGTCTTCGATGTTATTGCCATAGATCCAGAGAAAAAGCATGTTGCCGATCAGGTGCAGCCAGCCGCCGTGCATGAACATTGAGGTAAACGGAGTGAGATAGGCCGAGGCAGCCAGCTGGGGAGTCAGTTCGAGACCGCTGACAAACTCGACCGGAATGTAGCCGAACTGGACAGTGAACAGTTGGAAGCCGCGTGCGCCTAAAGAAATCGAATAGAAAAAAATCAAGCTGTTGACGACGATCAACGAGACTGTGAGATACGGCTTGCGGACGGTAGGGGCATCATCGCGTATGGGAATAAACAAATCTTACCTCGCGGCGGCTATCAGCGATTGCTTCTCTTCCTTGGCTGTTTAATGAAAAAGTTGAGGTATTGTTCGGCCAGGTTGCCGGCCCGGTCGGTGACGCGGATGCCCAGGTGATGTTTGCCCGGGCTTAACGGTTCCAGCGGCTTTGAGCGGCACTGGCCTGTCTCCGGATCATACTCGGGAATCAGCCACTTCCCGTCGAGTTTGATGACAATATCCTCGTCATCTCCGATACCGGAAAGGGTATCCTCTATGACAAAATTGATCGCCAGCTTGCGGTTTCCATACGTGCGCCCGTCAGCCACGCTGAGGTACTTAAGACGGGGTGGATTGTGGTCGAACACGGCCGCAAATATACCGCCGCCAGTTGACTTCGCCGTGAGCACATTATCCTCGAATTGGTTGTCATCAAGCCAGACCCAACAGTTTTCTTCTTCATCGAGCCAGCACAGCCCGCTGCGGTGATTGAGTAGGTTGACCGAAGTTATCTTGAGTGTCACGTCAAAGTCCTTGCGGCAGACAAACGCCTCCGGGAAGATCCGGTAGTAGGCTGAGTTCAATCCCAGCCGGGATCGATTCATAAGGCTGGTTTCTTTTAGTTCAAGATACCGCGGCTTGTAGAAATTGTCTTTGCCCAAATGCAAGGTCAGAAACTTGCCGATTGCTATATCCTCGCGTTCCTCAAACCCGACCGCGACAATATGGACGGAATCAGATAACACCGCAGCATACGCGGTGTCTTCGGACATTGATATCTCAAAGCGGTCAATCCGGGCATACTTCTTCCGGGGTGGGATAAAGCAGATATACTTGTTCATGTTGAAGTAGCGCGGGTACTCAATCCCCAGCAGGCTGTCGCGGTAATACAGCTCCACCCGTGACTTGGAACTCTTTGTTCCTCTGGAGTTGATCGTTACCAGCAGGCCATCCTCGATAATCTCATACTCAAGGCTGATTTTACCCGTTCCTTTTACCAGCAGGCCGTTGAAAAGATTGTCGCGGATCAAACAGCCTTGGTGAGCGAAGAGAAAAAGACGCAACACAGCCGTGCGGATTTTGAACCCGATGACTTCACACTGCAGTTTCCCATCCTCAAGGGGCAAAACTCTCGCTGTAGGCGGGGGCCCCCATAGCTGCTGTCGGTTGAGAAAGACCTTCACCGAATCAATCTTCAAATCTTCGTACCCCGCCACAGGCGAGAAGTAAAACTGCGTGTTGTCGGCAGCAATGGAAACAGTGGAATCAAGAGTGAATACATTCCCCGGTGGTCCCCACAAAAACTCAAAAGTCAACTGGGAGCGGTTACCAAAACAATCTTCGGCGACAATCTTTGCCCGATGCAACCCGGTGCGCTCGGTACCCTTCAGGCCAAAAACTCCCCTGTTACTGCTGACGGCTCGACTGCCCTGGTACGTATTGCCGGTTTTCTCAAACAGGCTTCTCACCCAGTCTCTCCCCTCAACCGCTTCCAGATAATCGTACTCGAGTTTGACCGCCTCGGTGGTGGCAAAGTCGAGCGAATCAAAGATGACCTCGTAAAACAGCCTATCGTCAATGTACACAGACAGTTTGTATACCGCCTGTTTCATGCCGTCGGCCCTCATACGGTCAAAACAGTCCATAAGAATCCCAAACGGGCGATGGAAATAGAGCACGGTATCAAGCGTGTACCGGCCCGCCTTTTTGTCCGGCGTGACCTCAAAGAACATTTTTCGAGTGCCGTCGTCAAAAAGCGAGCGGTCGTCCGTCATCTGAAAACCGACGCGGGAGAACACGGGCCGTGTCTTGTCTGACAGGTCAAAACCGTGCAGCACGGGGTTAACGGGAATGTTGTCCGGGGTACGTACCTCAAACTGGAGGTGGGGAGCTCCGACTCCGCTCTGGCCGGAATAGGCGATGAATTCGCCCCGGCTCACTCGAATGGAATCTTGGGGAAACTCAATGTCCTGGTAGTATCTTCGAGAGGCCACCTGGGCCGCTTTCAGAGGCCCATCGACATTGGCGGCAAAGTTGGCCAGATGGCCGAAAACGTAGATGTAGCCGTCATCCCCTTTGATGTACAAGGCCTTACCGTAGCCGAAATACTCGGTGCGGACTCTCATAACATAGCCGTCAACAGGAGAAAAGAGGCTTTTCCCTGGTATCCCGCCGGTTCTCAGGTCAACACCAAAGTGGAAATGGTCGGGGCGGTAGTCGCCAAACCCCGAGGAAAGGTCAATATCCTGCTTCAATGGCCAGTTTGTATTGGCCGAACAAACGGAGGCGGTGGCAACAACCATTCCCACTAACAGGCAGAAACCTTTTGTCGATAATGTCATCATGTGCAATCCAAGTTGGCTAAGGTCATAGCCAATTTATGGTCGTTTTGGCTCAAAGATCAATGTTTTTCGTATAAATGTGAATGTAGTATTGCAAAATCAGTCGGTTCGGCTATATATTTACGCTCAGTTTTCACCCTCGGCGCGGCTGGTGGAGAAACGTTATTTGAAGCACAAGAAATAGAAGGAGAGATGCTGGATGTTTAAGACACTTCGCAGGATGATACTCCCCATCATCATTATTGTACTGCTCTGTTTCGGTGGCCTGATTGTTCTCGAATGGGGGATGGGGTTTTCCAGGCGGGGACAGTATACCGAGGCCAACGTGGCGGCTATGATAAATGGGATGGAAGTTTCCTGGGAGACATACAACCGCGTCTACCAATCGCTGTATCAGATTGAATCTGAGAACACCGACGAGGAACTTCCAGAGTCCAAGATTCGCGAAATCCAGCAGACTGCCTGGCGGCAGCTTCTCCACGACCACCTCATTATGCAGGAGGTGGCCAAACACAACCTTGTGGTAACCGACGATGAGCTGTACGCCTTCCTACGCTACAACCCCCCGGCAGAACTGCAGCAGCTTCCCTATTTCCAAACCGACGGGAGATTTGACTATCAGAAGTATGTGAGCTCTATGGCCAATCCTCAGGACGCCATGTTCTGGGCTTCAGTGGAGCCATTTGCAAAGGAAAACGTCTTGAAACAGAAACTGCAGGAGATGATTATTCAGGCTGCCCACGTGACCGAATCAGAGGTCAAGGATTTTTACCTGACCCTCAACGAGAAGATCAAGGTTGGCATGGTCAACGTCGGCTATGATAGATTCTCCAAGCCTCCCCCCCGGAGCACTGACGAAGAGGTTGAGCAGTTCTTCGATGAACACAGGGACGATTATCCTATCGACGAGAGGGCCGCTTTCAATATCGCCTTGATTGAAAAGAAGCCCCAGCCACTGGACTGGGAGCGAACCTATAACAAAGCTATGGCAATCTATGACTCCATCCAGGCGGGGGCCGATTTCGGCGAGATGGCCGGTCGTTACTCTGAGGACCCGGCCTCGGCCAAGGAGGGAGGCGATCTGGGCTGGTTCCCCCGGGGACAGATGGTTGAAGAGTTTGACCGCAGGGTCTTTTCAATGAAGGAGGGAAAGATTTCGGAGCCGATCAGAAGCAAGTTTGGCTGGCATATCATCAAGCTTCACGCCTTCAAAGAAGAGATGGAAAAGCCGCGAGGGAAGAAAGAGAAAGAACTAGTGCAAAAGGCTCATGCTTCCCACATCCTGGTAAAGACGGAGGCCGGACAGGAAACGCTCGATCGGGCTTATCGGCGGCTTGAAGAGTTCCACACCGCAGCCAAGAAGAAAGGCTTCTTCAAGGCAGCTGAGGATTTGGGCCTTTCCATAAAGAACACGGCACTGTTTTTCCGCGACAAAAACATCCAGTTCATTGGAAGAGACCCGAACGCCGGACGATTTGCCTTTGAAAATGAGGTCGATGCCATCTCGGACGTCCTGGAAAACAAAACCGCCTTTTACGTGCTGCGGGTAGCTGACCGAGTGCCGGCCGGAATGGCTACTTTTGAGGAGGTTAAGGAAAAGCTAAGTATTGACATAGTCAAATATAAAGTTGTCACCCTGTGTCGTGATACAGCCGATGCCATTTACACTGAAATTCAGAAAGGCACCGACATCGAGAAAGCGGCAAAGATGTTCGGCGAGGAGTACGAGACCCCGGCTGAGTTTTTACGTACCGATTACGTCAAGGGGCCCGGCCGCGACCCGATGGCAATTGGCGCCGCTTTCTCTCTTAGCGAGCCGGGGCAGATCTCCGAACCGGTCGATTTTAATCAGGGGACTGTAGTTTTCAAGCTGCTGGAGCGGACAAGCCCGGATTTGAGCGATTACAACGCTCGACGGGATTCTCTGTACGCCGTCATTTTGAACTACAAGCGTCAGGAGCTCTACGGCCGCTGGTTTGAAAATCTGATAGAGAACTCTGATATAGTAAACAACATTGAAAAGACTTTGCAGGAAGCCGGAGAGTTCTAACAGGTCCAGAAAAACGTCGGAAGTGTCATTGCGAGAAGTTATACTAGTGTATCGTCCCAAAAATAACCTGCAAAATAACTTGCGTATTCTGTGGCGGGGTGATCGTCAGATCGCCCCGCGTGACAATGGCTTTCCCGTCGGGTCTGAAGACCCGCCGAGGACATGACTATGTGAATATATTTCTGGGACACAACACCAGGTTCTCATTGTTGATTTCCATCAGGCGGCTCGAGGTCACAGTGGTGCGGCGTAACCCTGCTAAGCGCCTGCTTTCGCGCGAGATGTCGCGCCCCCTCGCTATGAAGACACCCAAAAATAAAGAATAGAGAGGTAGCATGTCGTTACTTAAAACAGTGGGCGCGATGGTGTGCGCTATCGTGCTCTTCGCAACATCGTCCGTTGCAGCAGACGAGAGCAAACCCGCCTGGAAAAAGTCACTCATGGTAGACATCACCACCACCCAGACGTCCTATTCCAATTCCTGGGTGGGCGGCGAAGCCGGCTCGGTCAACTGGGTTGGCAACCTCAACGGTTCGGCGGAAAAGCAGCTCAGAGGATGGTTTAATTTCAAGTCCACACTAAAACTCTCCTTTGGCCAAACCATGACACAGGGCGCTGACTCGGTCAAGCACTGGAGCAAACCGAAGAAATCCACGGACCTCATTGATTGGGAAAATGTCGGGCGTTTTACCCTGCAGAAATCCGTAGACCCATTTGCTGCCTTCAGGTTGGAGTCGCAGTTCCTGGATGCATCAGTTGAAGCAAAGAAGCGTTTCTTTACGCCTATCAAGTTGACCGAGTCGGTCGGCATTGCCAGACAGTTCTATGCGCAGGAAAAGGATGAGGTTATCAGCCGCCTCGGGCTTGCCCTGCGTCAGATCATGAAGAATACCATAGTTGACGAGCAGCTGAACACGGAAGACTCAACTCTCATCGACGTCGGTATTGAATCTGTAACGGATGTAACCCTCACATTTAACGAAAGACTCCTGTATACTGGAAAGCTGACCCTGTACAAAGCGCTTTTCTTTTCAGAAAAGGATGAAGTCAAGGGGACACCGTACGAAGATGACTGGAAAGCAATTGACGTCAACTGGGAAAATATTATCAGCGCCTCGCTGTCAAAAATCGTGACGGTTAACCTGTATGCGCAACTGCTGTATGACAAGGAGGTGAGCCGCAAAGGCAGGTTCAAGGAAACCCTGGCGATCGGTTTTGTTTTCAAGATGCTTTGATTAGGGATACTCGCCTATGACCTGGTCACGGCAAAACCGGACTTGCGTGTTCCCAAGGTATAACCGGCTCTGCTGGCCTACCGGTTGTGGACATAGATTCTTTTCCCTTTGTAATCAATCGTAAACTTGTACCGGTACAAGAAGCTCGCCCCCACGATACCCTCAAACTTAGCTCCCCGGAGGGATTTCTTGAACTGGGAAAGATCGGTAACCACTACCGGTACGTTTTTGGACGTGACGATGTCGCCGATGCTCATAGTGGCTACCCTCTGCCTCTTGTCTTCTTTGAGGTCCAGGCCAAGTTGGCTGGCCAGTGATTCGGAGAGAGAGGTATATGACGCGCAGTAGTCCAGAATCATGGGAACGGTCACACTGTCATCGAGGGTAACATTTACGAGAATCAGGTGACGGTTGGTTGAAAAACGAACCGTGCGATAGGAACTGTCCTTGTGGTCCTTCATGAAGTCCGGCTGTTCCATTTGCAGCCGGAGGGTTCGGGCAGGGTAATCAACCGTAACATAAAACCGCCGCAGGACGTCATGTCCGATCAAGCCGTCGGGATAGCCCAAGCGCTTATCTTTGATAATCCTGTCCATATTGATCGCGGTGGCCCGAAGATTATAAAGCGTCTCTTTGCCAATGCGCAGGGAGCGAATATCGATAAACGACGCCTCACTGCTGCCATCGATCCCAACCACCGGGCGTTGAGGCGGGGAGCGAAGAAAAGTGAGGCTATGCCTCCGCGCAAAGGCGCTGTCGACATACAGTCGGTCGGCGCCGGTGTCGATCCCGAACGTGGCCTTGACGCGACCGTCGATAGTTACCTCCACCTCCACCAGGCCCCGTACCGGATCGAAAGGGACCACCTCGCTAAGAACCGTGAAGGCGCACAGGACGATAACGACTATGGTTTTCCAGATCATCTCACACATAAAGGTGGCATACTTAAATTCCGTGGTCGGCGTACGTCCTCGTGCGCCGACTCCCTCTGAGGCGCGGCGGACGGGGACGTCCGCCGCGCACAAAGTTCATGCATATCGTTACCAACTCCAAGTACAAACAGTTCAGCTCGTTAGTTCCTTTCGGCGTCTGAAAAAGGCAAGCGCGGAGCCGAGCAGTATCAACGTGGTGCCTGCCCAGACAAGATTAATGACCGGCTTCTTAGAGACATCCAGTATCAGCGTCTCAGACCCTTCATCCTCGACCAGACCGGGGATACTCAAGACCACCGCCCCTTCATCGGCCAGAATCTGCTCGATAGAGACCTCGTATTGTTCATCTTCGCCAAACCGGGCGGGAAAATCCATCATAGAGGAACGGCCATCCTCCATCGTCGCAGCTACCAGAGCAGGCTCCACGGTATCCGTGACACCATCCCACTCCACCTGCAATTGGGCTGACACTCGTAGATCAGACTGCACTGGGTCATGCTGACCCATCGCAAAGCCAATGAATGTAAAAGCATATTCACCAACACGTTTTTCCTCTCCTTTGACCAGACGCAGCCCTTTCTGTTCGGTCCCCTCCTGAACCTGCTGAGGAGAAAAGTAGAGATCGTAGAGCAACGAATTCCTGATGTACGGTTTTTTCATGATACCGTCAAGACGCTGTGAGTAGTACAGTTCGGGACGAGCCTCCTGTGTTCCGCTGCCGTCCTCGAGCGTGAGAATCAGCTTGTTTTTGGCACGGGTGATATCGTTTTCCATTCCCTGGTAGGTGACACGTATCCCATAGGCGCTGCTGTTTTCTCCTTTCTGAAGAACCAGTTGCTCGCTGGAGCCAAAAGCCGACGATCCGAGGATGCCGATAATCATGATCCCGAATCCGAAATGAGTGAACTGCCCCCCTGCCAGCCGCCAGTTGTACGGGAGGAAACGCGAAAGGGAAATGACATTGGAGGTGATACTCATCAACGCGGCAGCAATAAAAAGAACATACAGGGGGCTGCGCAGCCCCAGCGCCACGCACAGAATAGCGGTGACAATCAGCACTATCACCGCCGGCACTAGATGTCGGGCCAGATCAGGATGTAACAGGTACATAATCAATCCCGTGGCGACAATAATGAACAGCACGGAGAAGATAAGCCCGGCATTGAGGACTATGAAGAAAACACCTATCCCGACGGCCGTGGCGATAGCAGCCGTCACCCCAAGCTTGAGTTTCCAACTTCTTGGAACAAAGGAAGCTATGCTTCCGCTTCCAAAAGGGGAGACAGTAAGCAGAAAAGCCAACAGTATGGCAAGAGGCAGGGCGAAGCCATTGTAGGTAGTGATATCGGCGGCTCGTGGAGTAGAGGAGATCAGCGAGGTAATCAACGGCAGCGAGCTCCAGAACAGTACGATCACGCTGAAAATAAAAAGCAGCAATAGACCGGTAAAGAGAAAAAACTCGCGGCCGTAAATATTGTAACTGATGGGAACATGCCCCAGTGATTTGATCCGTGGCACAAACAGCACCAACGTCATCACCACAAACAGTATCAGAAAGCCTATCAAGAAGACATTGGTGCCTAAGTCAACAAAACTGTGTACCGAGAAATCTGTCAGCACCCCGCTGCGGGTGAGAAAGGTGCCATAAACGACCAGAATAAAGACCAGCGCCGTCAAGAGAATATTCGTTTTCCTCAGCGCTCCGGTACGCCTTTCGAGAGCCAGACCATGCAGCAGCGCCAGCGACACAAACCAGGGGATTAACGACGAGTTCTCCACCGGATCCCACGACCAGTAGCCGCCCCACCCGAGCGTCTTGTATGCCCAATAGCCGCCCAAGATATTGCCCCCAGCCAGCATGAGGGCCGTCACCACTTGCCAGGGAAAGACGCGGCGGACCCAGTCGCGATAGTCGTTCATTATCAAAGCCGCCATAGCGATTGCAAACGGCACCGCCGCCGCCGCGTACCCGATAAAAACCACCGGCGGGTGGACCACCATCCAGGCGTCTTGCAGCAACGGATTCAGCCCGGCGCCGTCGTCCGTATGAAACTTAAGCAGGGCAAAGGGGGACAGTTTCACCAGCATCGTCAAAAAGAAAAGATTGACAATGCTGTAGACAATCATGGCATTATTGGTATAGCGACCCCCCTTGCGGATGATCACATACCCAAAAAGTGCGCTCAACAAGAACCAGAGCAGGTAGGTGCCCTCCTGTCCGCCCCAGAACGCGGACAGCAGGTAGAAAAACGGCAGTGACCGGTCAGAATATTCAAAGACGTACTTGACGGTGAAGTCATGGCTGAAAAACAGATAAAACAGGTAGGCAACGGCTAAAATAGCAGCGAAACTAAACAGGTGGTAGCTTTTGAGAGCAAGACTTCGAAACCTTATATCCCCACGGGCTGCTCTGAAGAAGGCAAAGCCCGCGACAAGATTAGCGGCAAACGCATACCATATGAACAACTGACCGGGAACGTCCGATCCCATGGTCAGGCTCCGGTCTCGCGAACACCTTCGTCATGCTTGCGAATGTCCTGGTACTCCTGCCCCCCTTCTCCCTGGTATTTGGAAGGACACTTGACTAACATCTGTTCGGCAACAAACGTCTCCCCCTCGCTTTTGCCTTTGAGCACCACTGACGTCGCCTGCTCGAAGTTTCCAGGGACAACGCCATAGTATATCACCTTCATCCGCTGTGCGTGCTGTTTGTTCTGAGCTTCGGAATCATAGATGGTAAACTCCAGGCGAGAATCCTCGGTGTTGTAATTCACCTGGTCAAAGTCGATCCTGCCCAGCACCTGCACCGTCCTTTGGGAGTGGCGGGCTTCCTCTATCGAAACATAGCGGAGGGTCGTCTTCAAGAAAGCACTGGTACCCCATACCAAAAACACCACGATAATGACACCACCAATAATCGGCTTGGCCTTCACTTCAGCTTCTCCTCAAGCTTCTTGACCTTTTTGTCAAGACGCACTAAAAATAAAAACAATCCCGCCCATACCGCCAAAGTCACGACCATAGTGACATAGTTACCATCCATACTACTGCTCCCTTTCCATCTGAGCCCGCCTGATGACACTGACCCGTCGGGCAAGGTTGAAAATCCACAGGAAGATCAATGTAAAGCAAACCAGTGACGCGGCGAAAATCCATCGCACTGTGACGCCCATTGTAAACTGCATCTCTTTGTTCATCACCGACTCGTTTGGATGCAATGACGGCACCACCCGCGGCATAACAAAAATCAAGAATGGAACCGTTATAAAAGCAAATATCGCATAGGCTGCCGCCAGCGCCGCTTTTTTCTCTTCCCCTTCGATCGCTCCTCGCAGGGCAAAGTACGCTCCATATAACAACAACAGAACGAAGATAGATGTTTCCCTCGGGTCCCAGTTCCAAAACGAGCCCCAGGTCACCTTGGCAAAGATGGAACCGGTCACGGTCGCCAGGGCGCAAAAGATGAGGCCCAGGCGGGCGGCCTCGGCGGCCTTATCGTCCTCGGCGATATTCCTCGTTTTCAGGTACCGGATTGAGTACATCATTGCCATAGCAAAGGCAATCACACAGATCCAGGCCAACGGAATGTGGTAGTAGAAGATTCGGCTGGCCTCGCCGATCTGCTGCTGTGGCGCCGGAGTAACAAAACTGAAAACAATAACCGCCGACATCACGACAAATATCAGAGTCTTCCACCACATCTTCCTTGCTCACTTTGCGTTAGCTGGCTTGTAACCAATTATACAGCGACCGCCTGAATACGCAATAACATTTAACCTCGTGGTCTCGTAGGTCGGGTTCCGCAGGCCCACCTTCGGCGGGGCAAGAAACCCGACACGTTTGTAAAAGAATGCTGCCATGCCACTATTCTACTCCTGCCAGACAAATTTGAAAAGCAGGACCGAGCCGGTAACCATAACGACCCCGTACGCAACAAGGAACTGAATCTCGGTGGCGATATCGCCAATGGCGCCACCGTCGAGGACTTTCTCGGTGGCCGAGACGAGGACCAACAGCAGCGGCATCAATATAGGGAACGACAGCACGGCAAAGAGCGCCCCCTTGACCGAGGCTTTGGCTATAATCGCCGCTACCAGAGTGGTGGCGCTACACAACCCAATCACTCCCAAGGCGAGAACTAAGATAAAAGTGGCTATGCCACTGGCCGGAGCATCGGTGAAAATAAAGAAAATGGGCGTTATGAGCGCCGCCATAACCGTCAAGAGACTGAAATTGAACAGCAGTTTGCCGATATACACCGGATCCGGGTCAGACATCAATTTCAAGGTGAGCGCTGTTCCGACCTCCTCCTCCCGGATAAAAGCCTGCGCCAGCCCCGACATGGCCGAGAAAAGCATAACAATCCAGAACAACGCCGCCAGGAGCTTTGGGGGAAGTCCGCTCTGTCCGACCGAAAAGGAAACCGCCGCCAGCGTGGTGACGGCAAACATCAGGATGGCGTTCAGGGCGTAACGAGTACGCAGTTCCAGGTGGACGTCCTTGGCAAACACGGCCAGGGACTTACTGACCAAGCCGGAGCTGCTTTTCGGCAAGGCTGCTTTCCTCCCGGTCATTGGTGGCAATGATAATGATGCAGTGCGAGCGGTACTCTTCAATGATGCCGGCCACAAGCTGCTTGCCTTCCTCGTCCAGGTTAGCGCCGGGCTCATCGAGAAACAGAAAGGCGGGACTTTTCAAAAGCGCCACCGCATACTTGAGACGCTGCTTCATTCCGGATGAATACTCGGCGACCAGGTCGCACCCGCGCCCCTGAAGGCCCACCTTTGCAAGAAGGTGGTCGATCTGCTTTCCCGTGACCGAACCGCCTGCAACCGTGGCAAAGAACTTCAGGTTCTCCTCGGCCGTAAGCTGGTCGTACAAATTAAGGTAAGGCGAGACAAAAGACGTCAGAGACCTGAGCCGTGACTCCTCAAGGCGCTGGTCACTATCAGTATACTCGATCCGGCCCTTGGTCGGACGGTACAGCATAAGCAGGGTCATCAACAGCGTTGACTTTCCGGAACCGTTGGGTCCCACGACGGCCATCGAGTTTCCGGTGGTCAGTTCAAAAGCCAGGCGGGAAAAGACCCTTCGCGGTCCGAATCTCTTGGCCAGGTTTGTGACTGCGAGCCTGAACACAAACAGGAATTAGGGAAGGAGCCGTAAGAAATCAAGATAAAAGGTTGATAGTTGTAGGGCAGTATTATTCGTCAAATGCACAAAGCCTTTGACCTACATTGCTCGAATGGGGCAGATGTGGACATCTGCCGCCCACGAAAGACTACCGCGTAAGCGAGCCGCTACTTGCTGCGGTCTTTGATACGATACATTCTCCTGATCGGGAGGCTGTAGCGGCTGTGCGCTTCATCATTGATCTCGAAGGTCAGCGATTGCTCGAATTCCGTTTCGATCGCCTCTTCGTGCACTGTCACCATTGCGTCGACCGTCTCGCCCGCCTTGATCGTTTTGGGTAGATTAACGTCAAAGTGTTTTTTGGACCAGTCGATCAGCGTAATCTCATAATCCTGGTCGCTCTTGTTTTGAATAAGAAACTTTGCCTTGCGGCGCGGTTTCTGAGTGAACTGGGACACATCCAGATTGTATGGGCTCAGGCTTAGTGGCATCACCGTGTCAGGCTCCGGAAGCAGCTCAGCCATGATCTTCACGTAGTACATTTGCCCGCCGGCGTTGGTTTCAAGGTATGGTCGTTTGGAAACCATGCCGCGATATGACTTGGTTGAGAAGAATATCTCAAGGGCGGTGCTGTCGCCGGGAGCGATGACGGAATCCTCTATCGGCGCCTTGGTGCACCCGCAGCCGGAGACGACCTTGGTTATCCTGAGGGTGTCGTCGCCCACTGACTTTATCCAGAAGGTATGCGCGACCTTCGCGCCCTGACAGACCTTGCCGAAATCGAACAAGGGATCGGGGATTTCCACTGCCGGTCCCGCGTGTGACATACCGACACAGGTTAACAACAGCACACAAAAGGCGGCACCATTGATGATCTTTTTCATCGATATCCTTCCTCCAGAACCACCAATGAACCAGTACGTTGATAGTTATGGTATCTGCGAAAACTCCATGCTAAGGGACGCATACAACTCACGAAATGAGGCCAAACAGCCTTCCCCAGCGAACCTTTTCAAAGAAATGGACCGCGTTATAAATGAACATCCTGGGTACCGAGAGCGGGTCACTGACGGAGACTTCCGGCGACGGGTGCTCAGAGTCGTCCCAGGACCAGTGAATTAAAATAGCTTCACCAAGAATCAGATCCTCATGTACCGCTCCCCAGTACCTAGAGTCATAAGAATTGTCCCGGTTGTCGCCCATCATAAAATAGCGGTTGCGGGGAACAATGAAGGGACCGAAGTTGTCACGGCTGTCCACCCCGCCGGGCCGCCGCGGCTGCACGACCAGGCGGCCATCAGGCGTGGTATCAATGAACTTGGAAAGTTCCGGATCGAGGAAACGCTTGCCGTTAACGTAGAGAGTTTTGTCCTTTACCTCCACCGTGTCCCCGGCCGTCGCCACGCATCGCTTGATGTACTTGGTAACACCATCCACCGGGTAGATGAAAATCACTATGTCGCCGGGTCGGGGTTCCCTTATCGCCGGCAGGCGCCAGTTGACAAGGGGAAGGCGGGAGCCGTAGATAAACTTATTAGCCAGCAGAAAATCGCCTACTAAAAGGGTGTCCTCCATCGACTGCGACGGTATCTTATAGGCCTCAACAATCGACGTTTTGATTATCAGAGCCATAACCACGGCGGCCAGGATCTGCTTGAAATTGTCCCACAGGGTATTGCCAAGGGAGGGCTTGCGGGGACGATCGGGTTTTCTTGGGGAAGTCTGTTTTGTTTTGCTCATATCTCGCACAAAAGATAGTTGTAATTACTGTTTCTTGGGTTCTTCATACTTTACCCCCTTATACGTTTCTTTGCCGGGACGGATGCACACAATTGTGAAGGAGTATATTCGCAATGCTTGCCAACCGCTAAAAGCCTTTGAACAACCGTAAGATATCATTATACGTCACAAAAACAATCAGTCCCAAAAGCAGAATGACACCGATCTGCTGGGCAGTGGAGCGAATCTTCATTGACAGCGGCGAGCCGCGCACCTTTTCGATGGCCAGAAAGATCAGATGGCCGCCGTCGAGAACTGGTATTGGCAATATATTGAGCACCGCCAGATTGACCGACAGTAAAGCCATGAAGAAGAAAAGGCTGGAGGCACCCTTTCGCGCTTCCTTGCCGGATTGCTGGGCAATAAACACAACGCCGCCGATCATCTTGGGGGAAACCTCGCCGGTGACGAATTTCTTTACAAATCGTACCGTCTCATAGACAATAACGTGAGCAGTAACAAACCCTCGCCGGATTGATTCCCCCAGACCGTACTTCTCGTACCCGATAACTTTTTGCGTGAACCCAATGATGCCAACGGTATCGATCCTGCCATCGGCGGTTGGAACGGGGGTAGCCATCGTGGTCATAGTAGCGGTGATGGTGTCCCCGCCGTGAATCCAGGTGAGGTCAAGCGACTGTCCTACTCTGGCGTTTATCCTTACCCTCAGCGAGTCAAAATTGGACATCGGCTCGCCGTCGATGGCAATGATTTGATTGCCTCCTTCCAACCTCGCCTGGGCCGCGGGACCGTCTGCGGCAACCTCGCCAACCAGGATCCTCTCATTGTCAAACACTGGTCGGCCGCCGAAATAAAAGATGCCGATCAACAGCACAATCGACATCACGTAGTTCATAAAGGGGCCGGCAAAGATGACTGCAGTTCGCTGGGCCACACTCTTAGACATAAACTCATCGGGTGCGCCAGTGCTTTCCTCGCCGGGGTGTTCGCCTGCCATTTTGACATACCCTCCCAGCGGGATGACGCCGATACAGTAAGTGGTCTCGCCCACTTTCTTGGCAAGTATATTGGGCGGGAATCCGAGCGAGAATTTGTCGACTCTGACCCCCACTTTCTTAGCCACCAGGAAATGTCCCAGCTCGTGGATAAAAATCAGAATGCCGAGAACAAAAATAAACGATGCCGCTGTCAGCAACATGTTGACTGACCTACCCTTTCTCCAGCTATCTTTCGCGCCTCACTGTCGGCCTGTAGAATATCATCCAATTTCGGGTTGGAAACAACGGCTATTTTGGCAACCGCATCCTCTATAATATCGGTAATTCCCGTAAATCTGACAGACCCCTTCAAGAAAGCATCAACAGCCACCTCGTTGGCAGCATTAAAAACAGCCGGAGCGGTGCCGCCTGTTTTAGCGACCGAATATGCCAGCTCCAGCGAGGGGAACCGATTAAAATCGGGTTTTTCGAAGGTCAGTGAAGAGAGCGTATCAAGATCCAGCCGGCCGTAATCCGATTCCACCCGTTCCGGCCAGAAGAGAGCATAAGTAATGGGCAGCCTCATATCCGGCTTGGAAAGCTGGGCGATTATGGAACTATCGATGAACTCGACCATCGAGTGGACAATCGACTGCGGGTGAATCACTACCTTGACCTTTTCGGTCGGTAGTGAAAAAAGAGTGGTGGCTTCGATAATCTCCAGCCCCTTGTTGACCATGGTGGCTGAGTCGATCGTTATTTTGGGGCCCATCTTCCAGGTCGGGTGCGCCAGCGCCTGCCGAGGAGTGATCTCGGCAAACCGCTCGAGGGGATAATCCCGAAACGGCCCCCCGGAGGCAGTAAGGATAATAGACCTGACTTCGTCAGCTTTTCCGCAGACCAGTGCCTGCCAGATGGCGGAGTGTTCGGAATCTATGGGGAGAATTTTGCCCTCGTTCTTTTTCATCAGGGGTCCAAACAGCGGCCCGCCGGTAACCAGCGACTCCTTGTTGGCTAAAGCCAGGTGCCTGCCACTCTTGACCGCTGCCAGCGAGGCGCGGAGTCCGGCGGCCCCTACGACGGCATTGACGATCAGATCGGCGCTATCAAGAGCGGCCAGTTGAACCATCTCAGCTTCCCCGGAAAGTACCTTGACCGGTTTGTCCTTCAACCGCTCAGCCAGCAACCGGCTCCTGTTGGAATCGACAAGGCAGACATACTCCGGCCGAAACTGCTGATACTGCTCGGCCAGCAGCTCAGCATTTGAGTGGGCAGCTAAAGCGATCACCTCGAGACGACCGGGGTGCCGCCTGACGACATCAAGAGTCGAACGGCCGATAGAACCGGTTGAGCCAAGCAGGACAATTCTTCGTGGAGTCATACAGTTATTTAACGAACCAGAAGTGTTGCTGTTCCAGGGAAGATTGGTCCCAAAGGTAGGGCAGGAGTCCCTGACTCCTGCCATCTATGCTCTAACCTTATTAAATCTCGCTACCCTCAGCGTCAGACACGTAAGCCTTAATTAAGTAGACGTCCTCCTTCGGCTTGGAAACCTCGCGCGGATTGCCGGGATTGGGGATACATTCGACCGAACCAATCTTGTGAAGAACGTCGTACCCCTTGATCAGGTGCCCGAACACGGTGTACTTATTATCAAGCGAAGCGGTCATCCGATTGCTGTCCAGACAGGTGAAAAACTGGCAAGATGCCGAGTTGGGGTCCATTGACCGCGCCATCGACAGCGTGCCCTCTTTGTGCGGAAGGTCTGAGAACTCGGCGTTGAGGGTGTACTCAGCGCGGCCCCCTCCGGTTCCCGTCGGGTCGCCCCCCTGGATCATAAACTTGTCAATCACCCGATGGAAAATGGTACTGTCATAGAAGCCATCTTTTGTCCTGGCTACAAACGAATCGGCATGAGCCGGGGCAACATCATGGTACAGCTCGACCGTCATGTTGCCGTAATCGGTAACGAGTGTTGCGAACTTGTTGCTTTCATTTCTGACCGGAGCGCGAACCGTCGCTAAACTGTCATAGTTGTACTGAGGCTGCGATGGCTGCTCGGTTGTAGTCGTGCTTTCTGTTTCAGCCTTTTTCTCCTCTTTGGAGCATCCGGCCTGCCCAAGCAGGAAGAAGACTGCCGTCAGCAGCGCTAACGAAATGATTCTCATTGGTTTAATCCTTTCATTCTTTAAGTTTTCGAGGCGAATATATTCAACCCCACAACGGCTGTCAAGGATGAATGGCCTGCCTCTGTTTGCAGTACATGTGCACTCTCGCTTGCAGGTGTCGTCACGCAATCCGAGGCCGGCCAGGAGTCGTATTTGGGCACAGGCCGTCGGGATTGATGTCCAATTTAGCTTCTCCCCTTGCAGACACCGACAAAATCTACTATTTTAAACTGTTGCGATTATTCAGAACCCGTAGCACGTCAAAAGCGATGAGAGAGCTGCTGGAAAGGAAGTTTTTTCCCTTTGTAATAAGGCCCGGTCGGTATGCAGGCGGTGAGCCCGGCCAGATTGTCAAAGACCCGACCGGCCGCCTGAAATATCTCCACGCTTTCCCCGACAAGTACGAAATCGGCCAGTCTTATATCGGCCTGCAAACGCTGTATCATATAATCAACCGGGACGATCGCTTTTTATGCGAGCGTGTTTTTGCCGTTGACCGGGACGCTGAAGAGATCATGCGCAAGGAAGGCATTCCCCTGTTCTCTCTCGAGTCGTCGCGACCGGCCGGTGAGTTTGATGCCATCGGTTTTACCCTGACATACCCTTTCGTTTTCACCAACATGCTGGCAATGCTGGATCTGGCCGGCATCCCGCTGCGCTCCTCAGATCGATCCGATGACCATCCCCTGATCCTTGCCGGTGGACCGGCGGTCTATAATCCGGAACCGATTGCTGATTTCATCGACCTATTTTTCATCGGCGACGCTGAAGAGGGATTGCCCCGGATGCTGGAAATCCTCTATGATATGAAGGAAGCGTCCCGGCGTGATAAGCTAAAGCAGATAGTTCAAAAAGTAGAGTCCGTGTACGTTCCTCGGTTCTATGATAAAGACAGAAAACCGACCGAGGACTTTGCCCCTGAAAAGGTGCGAGCCCGCGTTATGAAAGAATTGAAACCGGAGTATTACCCCAAGCAGCCGATTCTTCCCCTGATTGACACCGTGCACAGTCATCTCAGTGTGGAAATCATGCGCGGCTGTCCTCAGGGATGTCGCTTCTGTCGGGCGGGGCCGATCTACCGGCCGGTCCGGGTGCGGCCGCAGCGCGACGTTATCGACCAGATCGATACTCAGATTGCAAACACCGGCTATGATGAGGTGGCGCTCTTGTCTCTGTCAACCTCGGACTATCCCAGTATAGAGCAACTGGCCACGACCGCAGCCCGGCGCCTGGAACCGCTGAAGGTGTCGATTTCAATGCCCTCCTTGCGGCCGGGGACGATAAGTCCGGCGCTGCTGGACGCAGCCAGGCGGGTCCGAAAATCGGGACTGACTATCGCCCCCGAGGCCGGCACGGAACGCCTGCGCCGTTTTATCCGCAAGGATTTTCCCGACGCCGCTATTTACGATACCGCTCGCATGGCCTTTGAAAAGGGCTGGACGACGATCAAGCTGTATTTCATGATCGGCCTTCCCACCGAGACCGAGGAGGACCTGTTAGGCATCGTGAACGTCATCAATAAGGTGTGTGACGTCGGCCGCGCCTGTAAAGGGAAGAAGACCGTCAACGTCACCCTTTCCCCGTTCGTTGCCGAGCCTCACACGCCGTTTCAGTGGGATGAGATGGACCCTCCGGAAGTGATCCTGCAGAAGCTCCGCTTTGTCAAGAAGCACTGCAAGTATCGTCACGTCCACTTCAAACACAATTCAAGCGAGGCAGCCGTCCTGCAGGGGCTCCTTGGACGCGGGGGACGGGAGATGGCGGATGTTATCCTGTCCGCTTACAACGCCGGCTGTCGCTTCGACGGCTGGAGCGAAGAGTTTGACCCGCAGAAGTGGTTTGCCGCTTTAGAACAAGGCAGCATCGATATCAGTGAAAAGCTGAAGCCGATTCCATTTGACGTGGATCTTCCCTGGTCGCATATCGAAAAGGGGGTCTCGGTCGAGCGTCTGCAAAACGAACGGCAGCGCACCTCATCGCAACTGAGAGAATACGCGCCTAAATTCCAGAGAACTGACCAACAGGACAACGCTGGCAGTCAGGGCATGGAGTTTGGACGGGGCAAAAAGAAAGTAGCTTCGCGCAACCTTACGGCCCCGACCAAAAACCGCGTCCGTATCCGCTGGGGAAAAGGCGCCCGCTACCGGTACATGTCCCACCTTGACAATATCCGCGCCATCGAACGCGCTCTGAGGCGGGCTCGTATTCCGGTTGCCTATAGCCATGGGTTCAACCCGACCATGAAACTGTCCTTCGGTCCTCCTTTGCCGCTGGGGCTCACCTCCGAATCGGAATACGTTGATATCACTCTGGAAACCAACCTGATGTCCTACATAGTTGACGATCTGAAGCGAGCTATGCCGGAAGGTATGGACATCCTTGAAGCTAAAGCCGTTCTGGGCAAAGGCCGCTCCCTTTCGTCAGCGCTCAACCGCGTCGTTTATACCCTGCCCCTTGAGGAACTGGAGAAAACGGACGATTTAATAGAGAAAGGCGGCAACATACTGAAGGCAGACAGGCTCTATGTGGAGCGAGCCGGAAAGACGGAAACCAGGACGGTTGATGTCCGCCCGGCCATATATGACATTACAGTTGAAAATGAGAACCTGGTGATGACGCTCGGAATCGGCGAGAGCGGGTATGTGCGGCCCGTTGAGGTTCTGGATCTGCTCGATACCGATCGTGACGTCAGACTGTTGTCCCATTCGATTCATCGCAAGGAGTTGTACCGGCAGGACGAACAAGGGTGGAAGATAAACGCTATGGATATCTGATCATAGACTGAACCATGCAGGTAAAACCTACCCAGCAACAAAAATATGATCCGGTGCGGGCAGCGGCAGTGGAGGCTCTTATTTTGATTCAGAGGGGAGAGCAACCCGAGGGTGCCGTGCAACAGGTCACCGAGGGAAGAGAGTTTCGTCCTCTGGACCGACGTTTCCTGCTTCAGTTAGTCAACGGCACCACCAAGATGCAGCGCCGCCTTGATCATGAAATCAAATTCTACCTGGCCAAACCGTCGCAGGAACTGCCGATAATCCTGGGAACTATTTTCAGATTGGGATTCTACCAACTCCATTTCACCGACCGCATCCCGGCGGCAGCAGCGGTATCCGAATCGGTCAACCTGGCCCTTTACATGACCGACCGTAAACGCGCCAATCTGGTCAACGCCGTGATGCGCGCCAGCTTGCGTGAACCGCACCGGATAACATTCCCTTCCAAAGAGGACAAACCGGAAAAATACCTTGGCCTCTACTATAGCCAGCCGGACTATTTTGTCGACTATTGTCTGAAAGAATTCGGATTCGAAAAGACCGAGAAGCTTCTTGTAAAGTTCAACGAGCCACCCCACGTTACCTATCGCGTCAATTATCTGAAAGCAAAACCGGAAGAGGTTGCCCATATGCTGCAAGAAAACAACATTAAGTTCTCCCATGGCAAATACCTTCCGGAGTTTATTCGCATTGAAGAGAGCGGTCTCCCGCTTGAAGATGAGCTGGTAAAAACAGGGAAGGTACTGGTGCAGGACGAGTCGGCCGGACTGGCGGTGCGGCTGCTGAACCCGCGGCCAAACGGCAACGTCGTTGACCTGACGGCGGCGCCGGGTGGCAAGGCAACGCACATTGCTGTCAGAATGCGCAACCGGGGGCGGGTCACGGCCGTTGACAAGTCGCACCAGCGCCTGGAGATACTGACGGAAAATGCCAAGCGTTTAGGAATCAAAATCATCTCTCCGGTAGCCTGTGATATGTTGAATTTTTCCGGCGGGCCGTTTGATCGGGTGCTTCTTGACCCACCCTGTTCCGGATGGGGCACGGCGGGCAAACACTCCGACCTGCGCTGGGTGAAAACCGTGGATGATATCAGAAACCTCGTCAAGATTCAGGGCAAAATGCTTCGCAAGGCCGCCAGTTTGGTCAAGCCGGGTGGCATCCTCGTTTACTCTACGTGCACTATCATACGAGATGAAAACGACCAGACAGTCGAGGAGTTCCTGCTGCGTCATAAAGACTTCGAGATTGACTCGGCCCAGGAGTTCTTTGGTGACGAGCTGGTGACCGAACGCGGCTTTGTGAAAACGTATCCCGTCCTGGGCAAAATGGACGGCGCTTTCTGCGCCCGCCTGAGACGCAAATTGAAAGGATAGGCTTGAAGGGCAGCAGCCGCTGACGCCTGGCAGTTCCTTTGTGGCAACGTGCTTCAATGGCAGGATCGCAGGGATCCTGCCCTACTGACTGATATGACCTGATGTGTTTCGGCTGGAGGATATCATTCCCCCCACTTGAAAAGCTCTGGCACCGTTCCGTCTTCAATATCTATACCCACTCCATAGTTGTCGAAGCCGAAAAGCGAGTCGGTTCTTGCAGGCTTGAACCAGGTATGATTGTTTTTCGCTCTTGGATGCTCGGAGTTCTCGTTGTCCTTGAACGAGTAGTACTCATCGCGGCCGCCGATATCAATAAAGCCGCCGAATGATTTGGCATAACTCAAGTAGCTCGTCAAACGCCGCGGTTTGCCGTACCCTTCGCGGTAGCTGGCCTCCCCGAGACCGGCCGTGCCTTCGCCAAGATAGTATTTGTCATCGCCGCCAATGTCGACCAGAAACGCATTGGAGCGGATCTGCGCCAGCCCCATGGAGATGATCTTGGCGCGGTAGGTGTCATTGCCGCCCTTATTGATCAGGAAGGCGTTGGTGAAATCCCAACCGAACCCGAGGCCGGCGCCGGCGGTTTCGTACAGTTCGTGACGGTCATCGCCGGACTCATCAATCAATATCCCGTTGCAATAGTGTGCCCCGGAGCCCTGTGTGAAGTAGCAGGACTCGTAAAGGTCATTCCCGCTCCGGTCGAAGGCGATGCCGGTGCCGAACCAGTAACCGATTCCCAAAGTCCAGTTACCGGAGTAGTAATGGTCGTTGCCGTGAATATCGATGATTGCTCCCAGGCCACCCGCCCAGGCATGACCATCAGATCCGTCCCCACGCCTTCCAAATCCAGCTCCCTGAGCCTCGTTGCCGTTAATCTTGTGTTCGCTGTGATAGTCGCCGCGGTTGTAGACTTCAGCATAAGGCTCGGCGGTGTATTTATCGTCTCCATCATAAGAGGCGCAGACCCCAACGCCCCCACCGACACCCCCCATCCCCTGGCCGTTGCCGTACAAGTAATACTCGTCATTCCCTGTTCCGTCGAGGCAAAGCCCGATGCCAAAATATCCGCACCCCTGCGCGGACAAGTCGGCTTTATAATGATCGTTGCCTTCTCTATCCAGTAGGATGCCCACGCCAAACAGACCGACGCCCTGAGCGTAGGTGGAGCCGTTATAGTGGTCGTCGCCCTTGCTGTCAATGACGAGGCCGACACCGAGCAGCCCAACTCCCGTGGAGGGTGGATAGCTGTTGCGCTGGTAGCCGTAATAGTCATCTCCACCCAGGTCGATTACGACCGAGATGGGGTTGGAGAGCGAAGCGGTGGCGCCGGGCGTCCCCTGATAGATGACATTGCGCCCGAAGTCAATTATGAGCAGCGAGCTGCCGGCGTCGTATTCCATCCAACCCGAGATTGACGCGCGAAGGGAGGAAAACAACTTGGGCGGGGGAATCTTCTCGGTCTTATAAACCGGCGAGAATATGGCAATCTTTCCGAAAGGTGTTTCTAACTCAAATTGAAAGCCCTTCGGGATTTCGTCAATAAAGGGACCTAAAGCTCCTTCTGCTTTCTCTGCGGCCGCGGCTACCTTCAAAGCGGCATAGTGCAGCGAGGCCCAGTCGATTGCGGTAGCAATGTCGTCCAGCTCCGGGTAGTACACCATCCCGTCCGACTGCGTGTTGGCCAGGTCGCGGATGTCAAAGGCTCTTTGCATATCTTCACGGTCGCAGCTGCGGAAGGCCAGATTGCGCCACTTTATAGCTTCACCCAGGTTGACTACCAGTTCGGCCAATATTGTTTTGACCGAGTCGGGCAGCCGGTTGGTCTTTTCCCTGATTTCCTTTTTGATGTCGGGCCAGTCGGAGCGCGAGCCGAAGGTGTAAAACTCGGTTTGTCTGTCGGCCAAGGTAAACAGCTTTTCGATTGCCGCCACCAGCGGTTCCTCTCCCTCAGGTGCGGGCAGCAGGTTGGCCGAATAGGCCCGGAAGCCACCCCGTTTCTTGTCCACGCCCAGGTTGTACACCAGCTTGTAGAGGCCGTCATGAGCGCTGTCGGCGTAGACCGGGTCAAGATAGAGCTCGACAGCATTAGCCATCACAGTTGCATAGTCGTACAGCTTGAGTGGTTCTGCAAAAAGAGCGTCAAAGGAAGTTAGCTTGTGGGGGATGTCAAGCGGGAAGCGGTTCCAGTACCCGGCCGGTTTGTAGCCTAAGTCCTCTCTGTTGAATCCGACCTCGCTGAGGATACTCTCAAGGACGTCTTCGCTATCTTCGGCCACAACTGCAGTAGTAACAAATATGCACAACCCGAAAATAAGTGCGATGATTCGCGTCATTCTATTGCCTCCTACGTTTTTTGATTTACAAAGCTAATAAAGCATTCAATTATATAATTGTTTAGTTGTTATAGCACAAAACCATGTGATATGACAACCGGTAGCTACAAATATGGCATTATATCACTTTCTAATTGTGATATAACAAATTGTAGAGTAGGAGCCTCTAACGGTTCCGTCTCATGATACCGTACAACCTCTGACTCCTGCTCTACATCTACCGTGGTTTGAAAGCAGATCCGTCTCCGTCCACGAAGCTCCGCTCGAAAGGCGACCTGCAGCTCAACGGCTGACTACTTGTTATAGAAGGACTCTTCTTCTCTAGGATAGTCGCCCCGTCTGACATCGTCAATGTACTTCTTAACGGCCTCAGCAATTATCGGGGGAAGATCGGCATACTGGCGCAGGAACTTGGGCCTGAAGCCCTCTTTGCGTAAGCCGAGTATGTCATTTATAACCAAAACCTGCCCGTCGCAGTGGGGGCCGGCGCCGATGCCGATCGTTGCGGCAGTCTTCAGACTGGCGGTGACTTCGCTGGCGGTGTCGGCATTGATCAATTCCAGCACCATTGCAAAGCAGCCCGCCTCCTCCAAAGCCAGGGCTGATTCCATCAAGTAGGCGCGAGATTTTTCTTCCCTTCCCTGCACTTTCGGGCCGCCCAAACGGTGAATGGACTGCGGCATGAGCCCGATATGCCCCATCACCGGTATGCCGCACTCAATCACTCGCTTTACAGTCGCTGCCATCTCAATACCCCCCTCCATTTTCACCGCCTCGGCCCAACCTTCTTTGAGAAAGCGGCCGGCATTGGCAACGGCGGTCTCGGTTGAGGGTTGAAAGGATAAAAAGGGCATATCGGCAATAACCAGCGCCTTCTCCGTCCCGCGCGCTACAGCGGCCGTGTGGGCGACCATGACGTCCATTGTGATGGGAAGGGTCGAGTCGAAGCCGTGCACTACATTCGCGGCGGAGTCGCCGACAAGGATGGCATCTATTCCAGCCTCATCGAGCAGCTTGGCCATGTAATAGTCGTAGGCGGTCAGAACGGTGACCTTTTCCCCCTTAGCCTTCTTGTTAATGAAGGTCTGAACGGTTGTCTTTTTTCTCTCGCTCGTTTTCGGCATCTGCTTATTTCCGGACAAGGTTTCCGGCCGGTGCGTAATACTTCTTTCCCGAAAGCGGTTTGCTGATCTGTTCGATAAGGTCGTCAAAGTGCTCGGGATTGTGTACGAAGTCAATCTCGTCGGTTTTCACCACCAGCAGCGGGGTTTCAATGAAATTAAAGAAGAAATAATCATACGCTTTGTTCAGTACATCGATATAGTCAGAGTCGATTGTTTTTTCAAACGGCAGGTTGCGCTTGCGGATTCGCTGCATCAGAACCGGAGTGGTGGCCTGGAGGTATATTACCAGGTCGGGGCGCGGAATATCACGCGCCAGAATTGGTGCCAGCTTGTTGTAAAGGGTCAGCTCACGATCTGAAAGATTCACCGAGGCAAAAATTGAGTCCTTGGCAAACAGATAGTCGGCGACAATCCGCTGGGCAAAAAGGTCTCGTGTCAGCAGTTGCTGCTGTTGTTGAAACCGTGAGAGCAAGAAAAAGAGTTGGCAGCTAAAGGCGTGCCGTTTGCGGTTCTTGTAAAAATCCACCAGGAAGGGGTTTTCAAACACTTCCTCGTTGATCAGCTCCGCCTCAAGTCGTTCGGCCAGCATCCCTGCAAACGAGGTCTTGCCAACGCCGATCACACCCTCGACGGCGATATAGTTGGGTTCAAACGTTTCGGGGGACATGATCCTTAAATAGTAAAACCTTTTGCCGCTGCTCGTCCGTGAGGAACTCAGCAATTGGTCGCTTGACTACAGGATGGACAAGGTTGGGCTCGATCTCCAAAAGAGGCACCATGGCAAACGGCCGGTTCAGAAGCTGCCGGTGCGGTATCGACAACCGCTCGGTTTCGATAATCTGGTCGCCAAACAACAGTATATCCAGGTCGATCGTGCGCGGCTGTTTCTTCCCTTTGCCGGTGCGGCCCAGCTTCTTCTCGATCAACTCTAGCGCATCAAGCAGCTCGCTGGGAAGGTACTGATAATCGGCCATCACCACCTGGTTCATAAAAGAGGGATTGTCCCCTTCCATCTGTTCCGCTTCGGAGAGGTAGATACCGGAGACGGCCACTATCTCCAGTCCGGGAACCGTTTCCAGTTTGATCAGCGCGGCCGACAGGTTTTTCTCGCGGTCACTCATGTTAGAGCCCGTCAGTATGTATACCGTTTCCACCATGTCAGTCCCTTACGATTTAGTGTTGCGATTGCCTATCAACTTTGATGGGTCACCTTGAGAGCGCGTCAACTCCACCTCAATATACTTGACATACCCCGGTATGGGGGGATTCATCTTGCGAACCCTCAAAGTTACGCTGTAAACCGGAAAGGTGTCAAGTATTTTGGCCGCCAGTCGACCGGCCAGTCCCTCAAGAAGCGCGAAAGCCTTTCCCTCAACGGTATCTCTGATAACGCGGTGGACGTGGTGATAGTCAACGGTATCCCCCAGTCGGTCGGAGCGGCTGGCGTCGGACAGGTCAACTTCGAGTTCGCAGTCTACCTCAAAAAGCCCTCCGGTCTCTTTTTCCGCCGCTGTGACACCATGATAGCCATAAAAGGACATGCTGCTCAGACGGATAATATCTTTCACTTTTCAACGTCCAGTTTTGCCCGTTTGCGTTTTCGTCTCAGCCGCTGAACGGCGGCGCTATATGACGCCGGCGGAACCGTCAACGAGAACCTCAAAAAACCTTCGCCCGTGTCGCCAAAGGCGGTTCCCGGCACTGCCAGAATGCGGCTGCGTCTGTACAACAGGGCGGTGGCGGTGGCGGCCTGACGGCGACGTTCGATCTTCGCCCAGATAAACGGCACCGTGTCAAACCCCGCTTTTTCAAGCCCCAGGATATTCAATAGCTTTGCCCCTTCAGCCGAATTGCGCGCCATCGCGGCGCGAGTTTCTTTCAAAAGATCGTTGGGGAACTGACGAATTCCCCGTAGCGCCAGATCAACGTAGGAATCGGGAATAAAGCTTGGCACCAGTCTTGAAGCCAGTTTCACTCCGCTGACAATTTCCCGATTGCCGACTACAAAACCAAACGGCATTGCCGGAAGCCCAAAGTGGTAGGCAAACGAGTAGATCTCCACCCCAATCTTATTCCCGCCATTGATGGACATAAGAGAAACTTGCTTCCTGCCTGAGATTGCCGCGTAGGCGGCGTCGTTGACCACGATAATGTTCTCACGGCCGGCCAGCCAGACCAAATCGGCCATGTTCTTTTCACTCAACTCGCCACCGGTCGGGTTGTGGGGCGAATTGAGAAAGAGGATTCCGGCGACGCGGCCAAGGCGGGTGTGAACCCGTTCAAAATCAGGCAGCCAGTCGTTCTTCGATGAGAGGGAGTAACTTACCGCTTCCCCTCCACAGGCGGTCGTAACTCGCCGGTAGAGCGGAATTCCAAGCTCCGGCACAAACGCGATATCTCCGTTGTCGATGAACGCCAGGGCAATGGTAAACATCAGGCTTGAAATGCTGCCGCCCAGGAATATCTCTTTGGCAGGCTCGATCTTTGCCCCGTGATAAGTGTGAAACCAGCCCGCCAGCTCCTCCTTGAGATTGTTTAGTCTCTCCCGGCTTGCCGGATTAAGACCTGTCTGCCCCGCAAGCAGATCACGCTCGTCTCCCGTAGGCCATGTGAAAGAGGCCAGATCGAGCACTTCCGTTTTCCTTACCAGTGAGCGTCTCGGTTCAGCAGGCACAAAAGATTGAATATCAGGAGGCAGTTGATAGAGCCGGTTGGCTTTGTCGATCACAACCTTTTTAACCAGCATGGGCGCCACAGCCTCAGGATTTACCTTCCCACGTCTCATCAAGTTTGCGCCGCATTTTCTCCAGCCGCTTGAAGTCCTCAGAGGGAATCGCCTCAACACTACCGAGGCGGCGGGCGAGCAAGACGATACGGGCATAGTGTTCTACTGTTTCATGGCGATTGAAGGCCTCCTCAAGGGTGCGGCCAATAGTCAAAAGACCATGGTTTCGCAAAAGAAAGGCGTTGCTGGTTTCAATGTGCGGCTCCAGGGATTTGGGCACGGCATCAGTGCCTGGAGGGGCGTAGTAGATCAGAGGAATGTTGCCGACAAAAAGCACCACTTCCGGCAGAATGTCCTCAGCCAGGGGAATGCCCGCCACTGCAAAGGCTGTCGCATACGGTGGGTGCGAGTGGACACAGGCGGCTATCTCAGGCCGGCTCTTATAAACGAACAGATGCATCAGCAGCTCCGAGGAAGCACTCCTCCCGCCCTGTATATGCTTGCCGTTACTGTCGACAATGACCATCTCCTCCGGGGACAGGCGACCCTTCGCCAGGCCCGAGGGGGTCACTATAATGCGGTCGTCGTCAAGCCGTACAGAAATGTTGCCTTCCGTGCCCGCGATCATGCCGCGGTCATAGAGCCGCTGTCCGATATCGACAATGGCGTTTTTCATAGAGGAGGGTGATGCCATAACCTGCACCAAGTTAGAGATTTTTTCACAAGTTGTCAACAATTTGCAGCGTGATAGAGACGATGTTACACTGGCGGCGAATCTGGTGGAGCGAGCTTATTAGGGGGAGGGGATTCAGCAAATTGACTGGGTCGAATGTGATATCGCCACACAGGTTTAGTTGACTCTGCTAAGCTATTGCTTCACAAAAGGATAATGTCTTCGCTGGAGCGGCGTGGGAAGTGAGGGGTTTTCATAAAGGAAGAAACTTTTTTGAATCAATGATGGTCGCCGTACGTTATAAAAATAGGTAAAAGAATTTTGGCAAAAATTTCTCTTGACATTGAGGATGATAAGGTGTATATTTATAGGTTTTTCGGCTGGAGGACCAATATAATTGAATAAATATTTTTTCCCCTCTTCTGCCACGAATAACAAGGGGCGTAAGGTAGCAGCCTGTGCTCTGGCGGCCGTTTTCTGTCTTGTTGTCGGGTTGGTAATCTCGGCAAGTTTTGACCTTTCACCGCCGACGGTAGCACAAGCCCCGACCAATATAGCCCAGACCGGTCTCTTTCCTGTCTTTGAGCGAGACGGGCAGCTTGAATCCCCCTTTGTGGCTGTGGTTGAGAAGGTGCAGAAAGCGGTGGTGAACATTTCCGCCCGCTCCAGAGAAGAGATTGTTCCCTGGTGGTTTCGGGGCTCCAACTATTCGACCTCGTATGGCTCAGGGTTTTTCTTTCGCGAGGACGGTTACATCTTGACCAACAACCACGTGGTGAAAGAGGCGGTAAGACTGACCGTCCGAACGGCTTCAGGGTATGAATATGAGGCTGAGTTGGTGGGCGCCGACCCGGAGACCGACCTGGCGGTGCTGAAGGTTGAGCCGGAAGAGGAAATTACCGCCATTCCCTTTGGCGATTCCGACGCGCTGAAAGTCGGCGACTGGGCGATTGCTATCGGTAACCCCTTCCCCCGGCAGGGACTTGATAGAACGGTAACGGTCGGGGTCATCTCGGCTAAGGGGCGCAGCAATTTGCGCTTCGGGCGGGGAACGCCCAAGTACCAGTATTACATTCAGACCGACGCCTCGATTAATCCGGGCAACTCCGGTGGCCCGCTGTTGAACCTCCGCGGCGAGTGCATCGGGGTCAACGCCGCTATTTCCACCCCTACGGGCGGCTCAGTGGGGATTGGGTTTGCCATCCCCATTAACCTGGCGCGAGCGATAGTGCCGGACCTTATCGCTCACGGCAAACCCCATCGCGGTTGGCTGGGAGTCCAGTTGTCAAGCGTGACGGAGCGAGATGCCAAACGCCAGGGGCTGGACGCCGTGAAAGGTGTGAAGATTGATTCAGTGTTTTCCAACTCGCCCGCCGAGCGGGCTGGCATAAAGCGAGGCGATATTATTGTCGGCTTTAATGACCAGTCGGTCGAGGATGTTAGTCAGTTGTCAGTCCTTGTTTCCACGGTCGGCAGCGGTGTGCCGGTTCCGGTTGAGGTTGTCCGCGACGGAGAACGGCTGACGGTGACCACTATCATTGCCGATCGGGACACGTATCTGGCTTCCATGCGAAGTAGCGAGAATGAGGATGACTTCCAGGTCATAGAGTGGATGGGCATGGAACTGATGAATCTCACGCGTGACATCGCCAGCGCCCTCTCTATCAAGGGCGGTGACGGGGTTTACGTCAGGCGGGTGTATGCCGGCACTCCCGCCGACCGGGCGTCACTAACACAGGGCACGATAATCTTGCAGATTGCCGAGAAGGTGACAAAATCGCTTGACGACGTGGACAATGCGATCCGTAGATTGGAGGGCGGCTCCGGCAGAATTGTTCTCATCGTCCAGGAGCCTGATGGAACGCCTGCCAGAAAAGTCATCAGGAAATAATATAGGAGAGTAAGTGTATAAAGATGACCTGCCCGAAGGTGGCGGTCGAAAAACAACGTGTAGGTGGAAGGAGATAGTCAGAGAAAGTGGCTAAACAATCCCTCAAATATCGCGATGAAGACCGGTCGTTAGACCTGTATCTCCGCGAAATCGGGGAAACACCTCTTATCAACGCCGAGGAGGAAGTGCGGCTGGCACGAAGGATCAAGCAGGGCGACCAATGCTCCCTGGAAAAACTCACCAAAGCCAATCTGCGCTTCGTCGTTTCGGTTGCCAAGCAGTACCAGAATCAGGGTCTCTCCCTGGCCGATTTAATTAACGAAGGCAATATAGGCCTGATCAAGGCGGCCAAAAGGTTTGATGAGACCCGCGGATTCAAGTTTATCAGCTACGCGGTCTGGTGGATCAGGCAGGCGATTCTGCAGGCGCTGGCCGAGCAGAGCCGCATTGTCCGACTGCCGCTCAACCGCGTCGGCACCCTTCACAAAATCGGCAAGATCGCCAGCCGGCTCGAACAGGGGCTGGGGCGGGTTCCCTCGCCGGATGAGATTGCCAAGGAGCTGGAACTGACTGC
>Ga0209979_1000965_pt1 | contig 34219 bp, 33 predicted proteins | sample AnhtaG_FD_183114 | JGI IMG/M metagenome (GOLD analysis project Ga0209979, IMG submission 183114) | Deep subsurface microbial communities from Anholt, Denmark to uncover new lineages of life (NeLLi) - Anholt_01485 metaG (SPAdes) (version 2) | ecosystem: Environmental > Aquatic > Marine > Oceanic... | reverse complement strand
TTCAGCAATGAGAATATAGGGATTAAATAAATGATATTTACTACCGGTATATACTCCTGCGGTCAAACCCGCAGCCCAGAAAAGATAATACTCCCTGAACAGAAGTGATAAAATTTTCCCTTTTATACCATTCAAATTGATATAGACTGCTTGATTTCTTCATATTTTTTCTCCCCGATGCCTGTAACATTTTTTAATTCTTCTTTCACTTTGAATAAGCCGTTTTTGTTTCTGTATTCAATAATATTATTTGCGGTTACAGGACCGATTCCAGGCAGCAATTCCAGTTCTTTCAAATTTGCAGTATTGATATTTATAATTCTGTTTTCTGAAGATTTGTAATCATTTAAATAATTACTGGCAAAAAATGGATAATTGCCGCCGCTGATTTCTTCCTGAGACGGAATATAGATTCTCTGTCCATCAACCACTGTCTGGGCCAGATTAACAATCTCCAGACAGGCATTTTCATCCTGTCCGCCTGCAAGCTCTAAAAGGTCTATTATTCTGGCTCCATCTTCAATCTCATAAACACCAGGATTTTTGACTTCACCGCATATATAAGCCTTTATGGTATTTCCATTTTGCGGTGAGCCTTCAGAGTCATTAGAATTTTTAATATCTTCCAAATTGTCCAGCCTGGGATATTCCTCTTTTCCGTCATCAGCTATTATTTTAATTTCATCAGGATAGAAAGTAGTTTCATTTAGCTTGCTGCCGCCGGTATAATTTTCTGAGTAATAACTTTTAAGAATATTTTCTTTCCTTTTTATTTCTACCTTTTGATTTATAAAAACAGCAGTGAATAAAGTTATTATTAAAAAAAGTAGCCCAAAAATTGTCAGATAGAAATGCCTTCCTCTTTTATATTTAACTTTATCAATAAAGAATATTATTCTGCCTATTTTTTCTTTTACATCCAATAAACTCATATAGCATGTTTTATTAATTTATGCTATTATATATATACACTATAGCACAATTGATTAAAATGTTAAAGTTTAAAATGAGATTTTTTTAAATTAAATGAAAAGAATAATTTTTAGCGACCATTCAATAGAAAAGATAAAAATATTAAATAAACATGGATTTCAAAATAACCAAAAAGGTGGTAGTGGATATAATGAAAAATCCTGATACAATAATCAATGGTTATATAATTACTTCTTTAAAAAATGGAGTTTATCATGGCTAAAAAAGTACTGTTACTGATAGAAAACGAATTCAGGGACGAAGAGGTAATCTATCCATATTACAGGTTTAAAGAAGCCGGTTATGATGTAAAAGTTGTAGGCCCGGAAGTAGACAAAGAGTATAAGGGTAAATTTGGGGTGTTCTTTAAATCAGACCTTTCTGCTTCACAGATCAGTTTAGATGATGTAGTTGCATTAATTATTCCCGGCGGAAATGCACCTGATAAAATGAGGATTCAAAAGAATATGGTTGACCTGGTTAAAAGGGCTTCCCGCCAGAAAAAGATTATTGCAGCAATATGTCATGGTGGATTGATGCTGGTTGAAGCCGATATAGTCAGGGACAGGAAAGTTACCGGTTACAGGTCAATAGCTACAGATCTTAAAAATGCCGGGGGGCAGTATCTAGATAAAGAAGTTGTGGTCGACGGTAACCTTGTAACCTCCAGAATTCCTGATGACCTTCCTGCATTCTGCAGGTCAACTCTGGAGCTGATAGAGACTTACAATAAAAAATAACATATTTTGCCTATTCTTCTAATTTTTAACTACAATATTAATAAGCTTGTTGGGCACTACTATTTTTTTAACAATCTCTTTGCCCTCAGTGAAATTTTTTACCTTTCTAGAGGAAAGGGCATATCTTTCAATTTCTTCAGGAGGAGTACCTACCGGCAGGTCTATCCTGTCTCTGAGCTTTCCATTAACCTGAAATATAATAGTAACCAGTTCTTCCCTGGCAATTTCATGGTCATAATCCGGCCATGGAACTTTATGAATACTTCTCTCATTTCCAGCCTCAAGCCATAATTCTTCAGCAATAAACAGGGCAAATGGGGAAAGAAGTATCAGTAATTTCTCAGTTACTTCTTTTACCAGAGCAACATTTTTCTTACCGGCTGTAACTTCTTCCTGGTATTTATACATTAAATTAACCAGCTCCATAATAGCGCTTATAGCAGTATTAAAATTAAACCTTATAAGGATATCTTCAGTCACCTTCTTTATGGTTTGATGTAATTTTCTACATAATTCCCTTTCCAGGCTACTTAATTTCCCATTTTTAAATTCATCCTTTATATCCTTACCAGGATCTTTTAAAACTTTAGTCTTACTGTTAGCCCACTTACTGTCACAAGCCAGCTCAATATTTTTAACTACAAGTCTCCATACCCTGTTTAGAAATCTGCTTGCTCCTTCTACTCCGCTGTCGCTCCAATCTACCGGGCTGTCAGCAGGCCCTACAAAAAGTATATATAGTCTTAATGTATCTGCGCCATACCTGTTGTAAATTTCAGATGGATTGACAATATTGCCTTTGGATTTTGACATTTTTTGACCACCTAAATTTACTACGCCATGGGGAAAATATTTTATAAAAGGCTCCTTGAATTTTATCAGTCCTTTATCATACAGGACTTTAATAAAAAATCTTGCGTATATAAGATGCATGGCAGCATGTTCTATTCCACCTATGTATTGATCCACCGGCATCCAGTAATCTACTTCTTTGCTGTCAAAAGCAACCTTATCATTATGCGGACTGCAGTATCTTAAAAAATACCACGACGAGCAAACAAAAGTATCCATTGTATCTGTTTCCCTCTTTGCTTTGCCACCACACCCGGGACAAGCAGTATTTACGAACTGCTCACAATAAAATAACGGGGATAAGCCTTTTGGCCTAAAATCTATATCATATGGAAGAAGTACCGGTAAATCTTCCTCCGGTACCGGAACCATCCCGCACTTATCACAGTAAATAATAGGAATTGGCGCGCCCCAATATCTCTGTCTTGAGATCAGCCAATCTCTTAATTTATAATTCACATAAAATTTCCCCACATTATTTTCTTCAAGGTAGGAAGTAACATCCTTTTTACCTTTTTCTGATTTAAGGCCACTGAACTTTCCGGAATTTATCATTATCCCTTCACCATCGTACGCGGCACTCAGCTTTTGGTGATTTTTCCCATCAGGGGAGATTACTTCTTTTATGGGAATGTCATATTTTGATGCAAATTCAAAGTCTCTCTGGTCATGAGCAGGAACCGCCATTATGGCGCCGGTTCCATATTCCAAAAGGACATAGTTAGCAATCCATACGGGAACCTTCTGGCCATTTAAAGGATTTATAACATATCTCCCTGTAAAACAACCTATTTTTTCAATTTCAGCCGAGCCTCGCTCGATGTCACTCTGTCCGGAGATTATATTCTTAATCTTTCCAATCTCCTTTTTATACTCTTCATCTACTACAATTTTATCTATAAGCGGGTGTTCAGGCGCAAGGATAAAAAAAGTAACTCCGAATAATGTATCCGGTCTGGTGGTAAACACCGGAATAGAAATATCTTCACTATCATCAAGTTTAAAATCAACTACAGCACCTTCGCTCCTCCCAATCCAATTCCTCTGAATGGTGAGAACCCTTTCCGGCCAACCTTTTTCTAGAAGCTTCATATCATCCAGAAGTCTCTGGGCATAATCGGTTATTTTAAAAAACCACTGGGATAGTACCCGTTTCTCAACCGGGCTTTCGCATCTCTCGCACCTGCCCAAAATAACCTGCTCATTTGCCAGAACAGTCTGACAGGAATTACACCAGTTGACCGCTGCTTCTTTTTTTTCCGCCAGACCCATCCTGTAAAACAGCAGGAAAAACCACTGTGTCCACTTGTAATAATCAGGATTGGAAGTTATTACTTCATCACCAAAATCATAACTAATTCCCATTCGCTTAAGAGCTTTTCTCATTTTATCAATATTAGCTATAGTACTTTCTTTAGGGTGCATTCCATCTCTTATGGCTGCATTTTCCGCAGGCAGTCCGAAAGCATCAAAGCCGATGGGGTGAAGAACATTGTATCTTTTCCTTGAAAGAACTCTTGCCATTACATCTCCAATAATATAATTTCTGGCATGGCCCATATGAGGTTCCCCCGAAGGATAAGGAAACATTTCCAGTACATAATATTTCGGATAATTCTTATCAGACTTAAGAGAATATATTTTTTCTTTTTCCCATTTTTTAGTTAATTTTTCTTCTATTTCTCGCGGCTTGTAAAATTTATGCGCCGCCATTTTCTTCAATTCAAAGTCCTTTCTAAAATATCCTGAATTAACTCTGTTTCCACTTTATTTCTTTAGAATCTCTCCATAGCCTTTCAAGCCTATAATATTCCCTGAACTCGTCTGTAAAAATATGGATTACAAAATCATCATAATCAACAAGAATCCAGTTTCCTTCAGCCAGCCCACTGACATTAATAGGATACCGATTATTGTTTTTTAGATGAATACAAATTTCTTCCTCTATCCTTCTGGTTAATCTGGTATTTTTTGCGCTGATTATTATGAAGTAATCAGTTATGATTAATCTGGATCTCATATCCAGTATTTTTATATAATCCGCTTTTTTTTCATCTGCTATTCTGGCAACTGTCTTTACTGCTGTAATTATATCTTTCACTTTTGATTTCTGATTACCAGTCTCTGCTATTCTTTTTATCACTTATTTGTATAATCACTCCCTAAAATTATACTTATATCCACATTGTCCACATTATTATCCGAATACTTTATTACCCCCACACCCAGCCTTTCCTGTAATTGCTGGGCTAATGTATTTACTCCTTCCCCCGAGGTAAAAATTATTATTTCAGTCTGAGTATAATTCCAGTTATCGGCATCTTTGGTTTCAACAACCTCTAGAATTTTTCCGTCCTCATTAAAATGACTTTCAATTATTCCCTTAACCGTAAGAGCTAGTTTTGCTGTGCCTTCTCCGTTTAAAATATTTATTTTTATAATCTCTTCAACTTCTTCCGAAACTGCTGTTTCTGCTGCCCTGGCTTCATAATCAGCTCCCAGAACTATAATAATATCTGAATTTGCGCTCTCATCCTCTCTTGGAATTATATTTCCAACTTCCAGTATATTCTTTATATCATTTGCTGCTTCTATTACATAAGACTTGCCAGAATATACTAAAATCTCAGTGGTATCATAATTAAAATTATTTGCATTTCCTTCCTTAAGTATATTATATTTGCTCTTACCACTCTCAAATACCTCACTTTTTAAAAGTCCTGATACTCCTGCAGCCAGACCGGGGGTTCCTACACCATTTAATATGGTTAAATTAACTGTTTCCTCAACAGCAGCCACTTCTTCAGGTGCGGTCCCCTCTTTTTTAAAAATTTCGGCAAGTTTAGAAACATCCGGTATATAGACAACGCCCTCTCCCTCCAGCTCTGTAGATGATACATCAAGGGCATAAATATTATTTTTACCGGCTTCGATTATTGAAAATGTGGAGAATATTTTTAACCTTTCCTCCATACTTAAATCTGTATCAATAAAATCTTTAATTAAATTCAGGTTGGCAGAAAGTTTTTCATCATTTTCGCCTGCAATCTTACTGATAATTGCATCCAGGAGTAATTTTTGTTTCGTAACATTTTCTATGGGGACTTCTATCTCCATACCACTAAAATATTTAAGGAAATTTACCGCTTCAGTTCCATCAATTAAGTTTTCCCCTCTCTCCAGTATAAAAGTTGTGCCATCATCATAGTTTTTAACTGTAATTTCCTCATCTAACTCAAGGTCTATACCGCCTAATTTATCGACTACATTGCAAACATCAAGAAGAATATAATAATCTACTTCCATATCCATACCTAAATTCTTTTCCAGGGTAAGGCTAAGCAAGTCCATCCCCCCTACCTTTACTGACTTGCCCACCAATTCCGCGCCAACACCCGGTATATCCATCAATGTTCTTACTGGAATACACAATGATATTAATTCCTCTTCACTGCTATAATAACTTGAAAATATGATTGAGCTCACTTCAGGTTCCAGCAGATTTTCCCCCGCGCAGGCAATAACTATGTTAATATCCTGTCCCAATTCAAGGGATTCAGGTATACTTATTCTCTCTTCTTCTGTTATCTCCACTTCAGAGAAATATTTATTTTTAATATACCGGTAAACAAAAACTACCCCCACTGCAACTACAACCAGGGCAAGCATTATAGCAATAGTTCTAAAAATTATTTTCCCCTTCTTCCGCCTCTGCTTCATCCTTTTGATTCTGAGTCCCTCACTTTCTACTTCTTCATCTTTATAACTTTCAAATTCAAAGTCTTCATCCTTAAAGAAGTCATCTCCAGAATTGCGAGGCTTTTTACCACCATTATCCATGTTATAAGAATCTCCCTCATCAGGGTCTCTACCTTCAAATTTTTTTTCATCTTCATCGAAAGACATTTTAAATACCTCCACAAATATTGTTCCAAATTTTAACCGTATCAGGATGTAAAAACCTATCTCTCTTTATAATATACATTATATTATTTTTATAAACCTCTAATAAACATAAATTAATATTTTTTAAAGCAAGATCTCTAAGTTTTTTTATTCCATTATAATTCCTGCCTTTTTCAACTTTGTCAGCAATAAATAAAATCTTATCTTCCAGATTCATATTACAATATCCGGTCGCATGGAATTTAATTGCTTTTAATATCTTACTGCTAGAAACATTAAAATCCCTTAAGACCAGATAATCACCTACGAAACTGTGCAATAATGGCGGGGAGTTTAATTCAAAACTACCAACTTCAAGCTCATTTTCTTTCGCTATTTTCACCAACTCTTCATAACTAAATATTTTACCGTAATCATGCAGTATACACGCAACACCTAAATCAAAAAATTCTATATCAGACAAATATTTCTGCGCGATAGTGTTTGCATATTCTAAAGTATTAATAGAATGCTGGTATAATGAAGAAGACATAATAGATTTAATCTTTTCAGTTAAATCTTTAAGATATCCTTTTTGCTTTCCAGTTAAAGTAAAACTATTTATAAAGTCCATGTTTTAAAATATAATTGCTAACCCCCTCAGGAAGTAGGTAATCTATTGGTCTTTTATGCCTTACCCTATTTCTTATATCAGTTGAAGAAATAGAAAGAGCTGGTATCTCCATTACATATATTTTCTTATCAGTAGCCCCGGCTTTGCCAAAAAGTCTTTTTCTTAAATCTTCTATACGCGACAGGTTATACCCTGGCCTGGTTGCAGCTATAAACTTACAGAGTGAAACTATCTCACCGGTATTCTTCCAGGTAAGTATCTCTAAAATAGCATCAGCGCCGGTTATAAAATATAGTAACGAATTCTTGCCATATATTTTCCTTAGCTGCCGGACCGTATCTATAGTATATGACTTACCTTTCCTGTCTATTTCCATTCTTGAAACAAAAAAATTACTGTTTGAAGAAGTAGCAATAACAGTCATTATATACCTATCTTCAGCACTGGCTACTTCATTTTCAATTTTATGCGGTGGGTTACCGGTAGGTATAAAAATTACTTTATCCAGCTTAAATTGACTTAATGCTTCCTGGGCAGTAACTAAATGACCATTATGGATGGGATTAAATGTCCCTCCCATAATTCCAATTTTTTTATAAAATTTACTGCTTTTTTCCATTTTATTCCCTTATCTGACCCTCACCTAATACTATAAACTTATTGGTAGTAAGTTCTCTTAACCCCATAGGCCCACGCCAGTGAAGTTTCTGGGTGCTTATCCCGATTTCCGCTCCCATTCCAAACTGCTCGCCGTCTGTAAATCTTGTAGAAGCATTAACGAAAACAGCTGCCGAATCTATTTCCCTGGTAAAATAAATTGAATTCTGGTAGTTTGATGTAATTATAGTTTCAGTATGATTAGAGCCATATTTATTTATATGCATTACTGCCTCTTCAATGCTGTCAACCACTTTAACTGCCATTTTATAATCCAGATATTCCTCATACCAGTCTTCTTCAGAAGCTATTCCGATAGATGAATATATTTTTTTAGATATGCTGCACCCCAGAAGCTTTACATTTTTTTCTTCAAGTTTTTTAAGCACTGCAGGCAGTATTTTTTGGGCAACATCTTTATGTACCAGCAACTTTTCAGCCGCATTACAAACGCTTGGCCGTTGTGTCTTTGCATTTATTACTATTTCTGCAATTTTGTCCATGCTAATATTTTCCAATGCATTATCAATATAAACATGACAATTTCCAATTCCTGTTTCGATTACAGGCACTCTTGAATTTTCTACCACACTTTCAATCAAGCTCTTACCCCCTCTTGGGATAAGAACATCTATGTATTGTCGGAGCTGCATTAACCTGACCGCATCTTCCCTATCAGCGGAGGGGATAATCTGTATTATTCCATCCGGAAAATCGTTATCCTTTAGAGCTCTGCCCATTACCTGGACCAATTTTTTGTTGGTATTAAGTGTATGGGAACTTCCCCTTAGAATAATACAATTTCCTGCTTTAAGGCACAGAACCGAAGCATCAATAGTAACATCAGGCCTGGCTTCATATATTATTCCCACAACTCCCAGAGGTACCCTGATATTCTTCAGAATCAAGCCATTTGGAAGATTATATCCAAAAACTACTTCCCCTACAGGATCAGTGAATTTGATAACCTTGTCTATACTTTCTGCTTTTTTTTCTATTCTTTTCCTGTCTAATTTTAACCTATCCAGTAAACTATCAGACATTCCTTCTTGTGTGGATATTTCTAAATCTTTTTTATTTTCTTTTATAATTTCCTCGGTACTGGCGATAAGATATTTTGAAATATCAGATAGTATTTTGTTTTTAATCTTCGTATTTGCATTAGAGATAAACTTTGTATTTTCTTTTGCTCTTTTTGCTATTTCTAAAACTACATCCATAAATTCCTCCAGTTTTTAGTTATTATAACACAAAACAGCAGGTTAAAATTACTCCTTAAAAACCACCAGACAATCCCTGTGGATTACTTCACTACACATCGAAGTATCAAATTCAGATAAAATCTTTTCTCTGTTTTTCCCTTTTATTTTTTCTATATCCTCACTTGAAAAGTTGCTAATTCCCTTGGCAATCAATTTACTGTCAAGTGAAAATACCTTCAATGTATCGCCTTTATTAAACTTACCATCAACCTTTACCACACCAACTGCCAGTATGCTTTTGCCTTTATTTAACACAGCTTCTTCTGCTCCTCTGTCAATAACTATACCCCCTTTGGTTTTCTTGCCGAAAGCTATCCATTTCTTTATACTTTTTACCTTCTTTGCAGTCTGCGGGGCAAAGAAAGTTCCTATATCCTCACCAGCAATAATTTTATCTAAAACATTTTTCCTTCTGCTATTTGCAATTATTGTTTTTATACCAGAAAAAGAGCAAATTTTTGCAGCTTTTATTTTGGATTTCATTCCACCAATGCCATAAGTTGAGCCGATTCCCTCTGCTGCGTTTTCCATATCTTCATTTATTTTATCTATATACGAAATTAGCTTCGCATTATTATAAATTCCAGGGTTTTTATCATACATTCCGTCAATATCAGTTAAAATTATTAAAACATCTGCTTCCGCCAGAATTGCAACCAGAGCAGCCAGCTGGTCATTATCTCCAAATTTTATTTCATCTACAGCTACGCTGTCATTTTCATTGATTACAGGGACAATATTTAAACCGGTTAAATTTTTTATGGTATTTTTAATATTAAGATACTGCTCCCTTCTGGTAGTATCCTCATGAGTTAACAATATCTGGCCTATCTTTAAATTATTTTTTGAAAATAAATTACTGTACAGCTTCATAAGCTCTACCTGACCTATAGAAGCAGCGGCTTGAAGAAGAGCTATATCTTCCGGCTTTTTTTTGATATTTAAATTCTCCAGACCAGCAGCAATAGCTCCGCTGGTAACTATTATCACTTCCATTCCTCTTTTGATTAGGGAACTGACTTCATTTACAAATCTCCTCATATTAACTTTATCCAGCCCGCCTGCTTTCGAAGTAAGACTGCTGGAGCCTATTTTTATGACCATTTTTTTAATATTTTTCAGGTACTTTTTTCTGTTTCCCATTTATTACCCCGTAATTAAAATTTATTCAATAAGTGAAAAAACAAGGCTTCCAATAATTACAGTACTTCCTTCACTGACGCCCATCTTTTTTAGCCTGTCTGCAATCCCCATTTTTTTTAGTCTATATTTTAAATAATCTAATGCTTCTTCATTCTCTAAATCAGTCATAGCCACCAGTCTTTCTAATTTTTTATTCTTCACAATATATTCATTATTATTTTTTTCAATTTTAATTTTTTCCATCTCCAGATTTCTTTTATCCAGACTATAAACTTTTACTCTCTCTTGTTTTTTAAGCTCCACACCTTTATCTTTCTTAAGCTCCTCTCTGCACCCGGCCACTTTCTTATATAAATCCCAGATTAACTTATCAAGACCCTGCCCTGTAATTGCTGATGTTAAAAAAACACTCTTACCGCTCTTATTTTCAAGAACTTTCTTAATTTTATTTAACTTATCACTATCAGCAACCAGGTCAATCTTGTTTATTAAAACTACATAATCTTTTTTGTATACATCAATATTATATAGCCTTATCTCCTCTCTTAAAATATTAAAAGTCTCAATTATGTCCTGTCTCTCATCTATAATCCTCTGCCCGTCTAAAACTACTGCCAGCACTATGGATCTGGTTATGTGTCTTAAAAATTTATCCCCCAGACCCATTCCCTCATGCGCGCCTTTTATCAAACCCGGGACATCAGTAACCACAAAGTCTTCATCATCTACAGTCACCACGCCCAGATTAGGAGTTAAAGTGGTGAAAGGATAATCTGCTATTTTTGGCCTTGCCGCTGATATGCGGCTGATTATGGTAGATTTACCGGAATTTGGAAATCCAACCAGTGCCACATCTGCAACAAGCCTGAGCTCTAGATTAATCCAGAAATCTTCCGTTTTTTCTCCTATTTCCGCAAATGCGGGGAACCTTCTTTTTGAAGATACGAAACTTGAATTTCCCTTACCACCTATACCACCTTCAGCTATAACAATTTCATCTCCGGGACTGTCCAGATCAGCAATTATATTTTCCCTGTCGTCTTTAATTATGGTTCCTGCAGGAACTTTTATAATCAAATCCTTTCCGTCTTTACCATTTCTATTATTGGGCTCTCCATTCTTACCGTTTTCGGCTTTAAAATGTATCTTCTTTTTAAATCCATATAAAGTGCTTAAATCCCGGGTGGCTTCTATTATTATATCTCCGCCCTTTCCTCCGTTTCCCCCGCTGGGAATTTTCCTGCCCCCCCTTTTTAAGTTAAAAAAGGCGACTATACCATTCCCACCGTTTCCTGATTTTATATTAATTTTTGCTTCATCTAAGAACATAGCCACTCTGAAAATAAATAATAATTATGCCTATTCTTTCCTTCTTATAGTTTTTTAAGTTAAACTCTAAAAATTATACCAAAGCTATATTCTACTACAGTTTAAATACTGCCTTATATATTTTCCTCTGAAGCATCAGGTCCAGGCCTTTTTTAAAATCTGAAAGCGGCATTACTTCTGATATCAGGGGAGATAAATTTATTTTTTTACTGCTTATGATATCATAAGCACGCTTTAACGTCTCAGGAGTAGCAGAATAAGAGCTAATTATGGACAGCTCTCTCTTAAATACTCTTTCAAAATCAACTTCAAACTTACTTTCCTTCCCTGATACTCCAAAAATATTAACTGTTCCCCCATCTCTAAGGTAGTTAAGAGCTTCACCCAGCGTATATTTATTGGTTACGGTAAGTATGGCAATATCAACACCAATATCTGTAATATTTTTAATTTCCCGGACAACATTCTGGTTTGACGGATTTATGGTATAGTCTGCTCCCAGAAATCTGGCCATAGATAACCGGTCATTATCCAGTTCAATAGCCACTACTCTTCCACCTGATAGTTTTATTAACTGGATAAAAAGCATTCCAACAATCCCGGTTCCCACTACAGAAAAAACATCATCTTTCCGGAAAGTAACTCTATCCACAGCCCTGATGCAGCAGGCCAGGGGTTCTACAAATAATGCTTCTAGAAGGTTGGAGTCTGTGGGGATTTTAAAAGTAGTATACCTGATATGTTCTTTTGACAGCCTTATATATTGACAGAATGAACCTGGATATATATTGGTTTCTTTAAAGTGTCTGCACATTGAATGGTTACCATGTAAACAATAATGACACCGGTAACAGGGTATGTGATGAGATACCACTACTATATCATCCAGGCCAAACTTAGTTACATTCTTCCCAACTTCTACTACTCTTCCCACTACTTCATGTCCATAAACTGCCGGCTTTTTTGCATCTGAATCAAGTATCTTTATAATATCAGAACCACATAGGCCGGTATATATCATCTCTATTAGCATCTCGTCTTTTTGTATCTCTGGCTTATCTATTTCTTCCAGCTTAAATTCATTTTGATTGTAGCAAAGCAAAGCTTTCATAATGATTAGGTTGTAATATTATATTTTATACCTTTCTGCTGACCCATGAGCTCCAGCGCACTTACCAGTTTTTCAAGGGGCATATCAGCAGTTATAAATTTAACAGTATCAATCTGCCTCGAGGTTATTATATCAAATGCCTTTTTTACATAGTAAGGAGTATGATGGTATACTCCTTTTATAGTAAGCTCTGAGTAATGCAGTAGCTGAGTATCTATATTTACTGATGTACCTGAGACACATCCACCAAATAAGTTAATGGTAGCTCCTTTTCTACCCATAAGGATAGTCATCTCCCATACTTCGGGGATTCCGGTAGCGTCAACTGCTACATCTACTCCTTTTTTATCTTCAGTTAGCTCTTTTACTGCAGCAACCTGATCAGATTCTTTTGATGCATTAATGGTGTAATCAGCGCCAAAATCCTTAGCATATTCTAACCTTTCATCTGATAAGTCCACTGATATTACAAGTGCGCCTTTTAGCCTGGCTAGAGCAATAAACATAAGCCCAATAGGTCCTGCGCCGTTAATCACCACCATATCATCAGTTTTAATATTGGACTCTTCTATGCCATGCACTACACAAGCCAGTGGTTCTAACAGCGCAGCTTCCCTGTAATCTATTTTATCTGGTATTATATATGTATTTTTTTTCAATATTTTTCCTGGTATCTTTATATACTCTGCATAGGCACCATTATTGTATATCAGATTCTCGCAAAGAGAGTATCTTTCAAGTTTACAGTAATAACATTCATAACAGGGAACACTATTTACTGCCACTATTCTGTCACCTACTTTGAAATTATCCACGTCACTACCTATTTCTACAATATCGCCAGCCCATTCATGGCCAAAAACTGAAGCTTCTTTTATCATAGTAGGATGACCTCTTCTATATGTCTTTAGATCCGAGCCACAGGTTAGAGCACTCTTAATCCTTACCAGTGCTTCATCATCCCCTATCTCAGGTATATTTATATTTTCATATCTTACATCTTCAGGTCCGTAAAATAACTGAGCTTTCATTTTACCTTTCATAAACTATCTCCGCTTAAATTATTGTAAAAATCTATCATTTGAACATGTTACTTAAATATTACAGAAAGAATTTACCCAGTCAAGCAAATAAAATATTGTTAGTAAATCAAAATTTATCCAGGCTTCTAATAAACTTAAACTTATCACTATAATTGAGTATCTCCTTATCTTCCGTCAGAAGTAGGGCCTGCTCACTTATGGCCACAGAAATATAAATTGAATCATAGAATGTTAATTTAGTTCTATCCGCTATATTAATTGATGTATCAATAATTTTTTTATTTGGGAAGATCACTTTCATGTTCATAAGATGTAAACTTTCTGAAGCTGAGTATATATCATCCACATTTAAGTATTTTTTACTAAGTAAGGTATTTATGATTTCGAAAAAGAATAGATCCGGCACAATAATTTCTATTTCATTTTGAAATTGTTGTTGCAATAATTTATTTGCCAGATCAGTGTTGCTTTCATTCTCATATCTGAACCACTTCACTCCAATTGAAGCATCCAATACAATTTTCATTTCTTCTTTAAATTCCTATCTCTCCATTCCCTTATTTCTTCTACAGCACTCTTTCCAGAAGGAAAATTCTTACTTTTAGCGCGAAGCTGCTCTTGTATTTTTATTGCCCGCTCAATATCTTTTCTCCTTTGCTCTTTTTTCTTCAGTTCTTTTATACTGGCAATATATTGAGCAGTTGCTTCTCTAATTAACTGGCTTTTACCCATCTTCTCCGTCGCACAAAATTCATTAATATCTTTGAGATTTTTTTCAGGGATAGTTATATTTATTCTCTTTACACTCATTTTATACTCACCATAAGTAAGTATAAACAATACATATTAAATGTCAACTTCTTTGTAGCTTTTTATTTAAAAGATTAGTTATATAAAATGAAAATGTTATGTGTATTTTTATGGCTGGGATAATCATAAACAAAACAAATAGCATCAATCTTCTCTGCAAATTCGATTATCTTATTCTTATTGGGGGAGGGGTGAGATTACGCAGAAATGATATTTATTACTTTACCTTTTTTACTGTTTTTTATAAATTCAACTCTTCCATCAGACCTGGCAAAAAGAGTATGATCCCGTCCTATGCCCACATTAATACCTGGTCTGTATCTAGTTCCTCTTTGCCTTACAATAATATTTCCTGCAGCCACAAGCTGGCCTCCGGACCTTTTTATGCCCAAAAATTTTGGGTTGCTGTCTCTTCCATTTCTGGTGCTTCCTAAACCTTTTTTACTAGACATAAGTTTCTCTCCTGTTGCTATTGCTTTACACTTATTTTATCCAAATGTAATATCGTAAGTAACTGCCTGTGCCCAACTTTTCTCCTATATCTTTTTTTAGGCTTATATTTAAAGGCAATTACCTTATCTCCTTTTATTTGCTTCTTTATAGTAGCTTTTACCGCAGCTTTTGCCAATACCGGCTTTCCAATCTCTATTTTATCACCATTACTGATAAGATTGATTTCCGAAAGCGTGATCTTATCACCTTCTTTACCTTCAATTCTTTCCACTACTATATCTTTATTTTCTTCTACTTTATATTGTTTACCACCACTGGTAATTATTGCGTAAATTTTTGCCTCCATATCCATCATCCAATTTCAGAGTGCAATATTAACATACATAATATTGCCCTGTCAATTAAACTATTTAAAGAAAAAATTGATGTTTTAGAGGTGAGAAGAAAAATCACTCGTAGGAGCTTGTTTATTAAAACGTTTATTATTTACTTTAATTACATATTTCTGCCACAGCGCTGGTTCTAGATATAGTTCTAATTTCTACTTTTAATCTCCGACCAATATACTTCCTTCCACCAATGATCTGCACAACACATCCATCAATCCTGGAAATAGCATCACTTTTATTATGCAGATATGGCTCTTCTACTAATAAAACCAGGATATCACCAATTTTAAATGGTTTAGCAGCCTCTTTTATCTCAGCAATTGAACCCTCAGCAGCTACTAAAAAAGAATCAACAGGCAATTTTGAATCACCCTGAATATCAATATATTTTTTGGTTATATTCTCAAGATGTTTTAAATTCCTTCCATCCGGACCAATCACAAGCGCTGCAATAGCAGTGTTTAGTTTTATTAAAAAACCTTTAGCATCACTTCCCCTGGCAAGCTTCCTGATTTTTCTTTCAGTTTCAAGTCTTATGGTCTCCTCAGATTTTATATAGCCTGAACCTCCACAATGGGAACAGGTTTTGCACATAGTACCAAGAATTCCGTCAGAGACGTTTTTTCTGGTCATCTCCAGAAGCCCCAGTTTTGAAAACTGTAAAACTTCAGTTTTAGTCTTATCATTTTCAATACACTGCAGGAAACTTCTTAGAACTTTATTCCTGTCTTTTCCACTGGCCATGTCAATGAAATCAATTACTATTATTCCGCCAATATCCCTGAGCCTCAATTGGCTGGCAATAGTTTCCGCTGCCTCAATATTGGTCCTTAATATAGTTTGAGTCGAACTTTTACTTGAGGTATACTTTCCTGTATTAACATCAATTGAAGTCATAGCTTCTCCGTGGTCTATTACTATAAAACCACCGGACTTCAGCCATACTTTTCTTTCCAGGGCACTTTCTATCGCCTCATTGACATTGAAAGCTTCAAATAAATCTTCCTTGCCGTGATGGACTATTATATTGTTAAATTTAATCCCGATAGACCACAGGTACCTTCCGATTTCCCTTTTAATTACCTTCTTATCCACATATATGGCGCTAAACTCTTCTGAAAATACATCCCGCATTAGTTTTATAACTATCGAATGTTCACTGAAAATTAATTTTGGACTGTTTAAATCAGAAGCCTTTTTCCTTATAAAATTCCACTTTTTTATAAGCTGTTTTAAATCTTTTTTTAATTTAGCTTTATCTGTTTCTCTGGCAGCAGTCCTTGCAATTAATCCATAGTCTTCTTTTTTTATCTCTTCTACAAGCTTTCTTAAATTCTTCCTTTCTTCACCACTAAGTCTCCTGGAAACACCGATACCACTATTAAAAGGTGCCAGAACAAGATATCTCCCCGGAATAGATATAAAAGTAGTAAGCCTGGCGCCCTTTGTCTTCATTGGATCTTTTGTTACCTGAACCATTATCATCTGATCAGGCTTAAGGACATATTGTATCTTCTTTGGAATTTCTTCCCCATTATCGGTATCCATATCAAGGCCAACCTCATTAATATACAAGAATGCATTTCTATCTTCGCCAATATCTACAAAAGCTGCATCCAGACTGGGAAGGACATTTTTGACCTTCCCCAGATAGATATTTCCAATTAAGGACTTTTTACTTTTACGGTCAAAATAAAACTCGGTAACCTGTTTTGACTCTAAAATAGCGACTCTGGTCTCATTTTTATCTGAACTTATTAACATTTCTTTATACAATTTTATCTCAATCTCCTTTACTATGTTACCTAAATTACCTCCATTGGTGTTTTAAGTGCATTTCCTCTCACTACAAACAATTCTTCCTTTTCTACACCTTTAATATTAATCCTGTATTTTTTTAACCAATTTCCAAAAAAACTATAAAAATTATTGAATTTAAAAAATTCATTATTTTCTTCTTTAAAAATTTTAGCATATCCAAATAGTTTTAGAAGAATAATATCAGAAATTTCCTTATCCGGTTTTATTTTTAAATCAAATATTGAGCGGGAAAAATCAGATTTAACCCTTAATTCTTCCTCTATGTCCGCATAAAACTCCTTCAACAGATTTTCACCGGAAGAGGGAGCGCAAAGCTTGAAGCCATAAAGACTTATTGCTATATCATTCATAAGACTATCTGCTTTTATAGTTATCTTTTTAGCTTCAGTAATTTGCATCTGCGGTTTTAGCTTGAGGTTAACCCTTTTTTTAAATTCATTCTCCTCAATACCACCATCAAGCAATACATCGGCATATTCCGCCAAACTCACCACACCTAACGGAGTTGGGGGACTAAAATTTATTTTAGGCTTTGGATTATACCCCTGGCTATATTTTATTTCCAGTTCCGCTCTGCTTAAAGCCCGGGCTATTATCCTGATAATATCCAGGTGGGATAGGTACTTAAATTCATCCTTTTTATAAAATTTAAATCTTATCCTGGTCTCGAAGGTATCTTTTTGATTTATCATATTCTCTCAATAAAAACTTTTTACTGACCCCGATATCAATAACATCCCATGGTAATATTTCATCATCAGCAAAACCTCTGGTTGTAAAGAAGCTAATATCCATACCAGCTTTCCTGAATTCTTTTTCCCAGACATGAAACTTAAAAAAATCTGTCCAATTGTCAAACCTGGCTCCACTTTTCCATGCACGTTCTATTACCTCGCCAACAAGTTCATTACCTCTGGCCAGGGCGCACTCTATCATACTTCTTCTGGAATCCGTCCAGCTTATATTTACATATCTTTTTGGTACATTTTTTAAAATATAATTAAATTTACTATCCAGACTTGTGGTATTATCCTGGCTAGTCCATTGAAAGGGTGTAAAGGGTTTAGGACAAAACGCATTTACGCTGATGTTAATTTTTAATCTTGGTAGTTTCTTTTTAGAAAGCTCGTCTTTAGCTGCCATAATCACCTTTTCTATAAGTTCTACTATCTGACTGATATCTTCATCCTTTTCAAACGGTAATCCTATCATAAAGTAAAGCTTGATTTTTTCCCAGCCTCTACTGAAAGCCATTTTTATGCAATCAAGCATTTCCTTTTCTTTAATATTTTTATTGATTATATCCCTCATCCTCTGGCTGCCTGCTTCGGGAGCGAAAGTAAGTCCTGTTTTTCTTCCGCTTCCAATAAGCTCTATCAAATTTAAATTAAAACTGTCCAGTCTCATAGAAGGCAGTGAAATTGACAGCCTTCCCAGTTTTAAAGAACTGGTAATTTTATCCAGCAAATGCTCAATCCCACTATAATCTGACGAAGATAGCGATAGGAATGAAATTTCATCGTAACCTGTATTTTTAATTCCTGCAGCACTCTGCCTGATTAGAGATTCAACTTCTCTCTTCCGTACCGGTCTATAGGTTATGCCTGCCTGACAGAATCTGCAGCCCCTGCCGCAGCCTCTCATAATCTCTACTGTAAATCTGTCGTGTACAGGTTTAATATTGGGTATTATAGGATTCTGGACTATTTCAAATTTGTTTAAGTCTTTTACTATCGCCTTTCTTACTTTTTTATCTGGCCTGATACTTTCAATACTTCCATCAGGAAAGTAGTGAAATTTGTAAAATCCCGGAATATATATTCCATCCAGCCTGCTGATCTCTTTTAAAAACCACTCTTTATCTTTATTATTATCTTTGTAAATTTTAACTCTTTCCAGAATAGATATAATTACTTCTTCACCATCCCCGACAACAAAAAAATCCATAAATTTTGAAAGAGGCTGGGGATTTACAACTGCAGGACCACCGGCACATACCAGTGGAAATTTGTCTCTTCTGCGCCTCGAGCTTATATTTATTTTGCCAAGGTCCAGTATATTTAATATATTAGTATATAGAAGCTCATGCTGTACAGTAAATCCAATCAGGTCAAAGCAATCCAGAAATATCCTGTTTTCCAGTGAAAATATTTTTACGTTTTGCTCCCTGAGTTTCTTCTCAAAATCTATCCACGGAGAAAAAACCCTTTCAACTGTAAAATCTCTATGCCTGTTTACAATGTCATATAAAATTTGAAGCCCCAGATTGGACATACCAACTTCATATATATCCGGAAATACAAGAGCCATAGAAATTAAATTGTAAAAATCACTGGCTGGCTCCATGCTTTTGCTCCTGGCTCCAACTTCATTATTTATATACCTGCCCGGCTTTTCAATGTCTTTTAAAAGTTCTTCAAGCAGGTCAAAGTCCAGCTTTTTAATTTTATTCATATTTAATTTTCCTAAAGATTATTTAAGCTCTTGATAAGCTATTTCATAGTCTTTTCTTACTTCTTTCCATATATAAACATTTTCTACAAGACCAATGCCAAGAAACAGACTTACAAGGCTAGAACCTCCAGAACTCAGGAAAGGCAGAGGAATTCCAATTATGGGCATTATGCCTATGGTCATACCTATATTTATAACCACTTGCGATAGGATAATAAAACCTATTCCAGAGCTCAGAAGCATGGCAAAACTGTCAGAAGAATTTGAAGCTATATAAAAACATCTCCAGACAATCACAACAAGAACCAATAATACCACAACAGCCCCCAAAAATCCCAGTTCTTCTCCAATAACGGAAAATATAAAATCGGTATGGTGTTCCGGGACATAACTTAGATTCGTCTGTTTACCCAGAAAAAGGCCCTTTCCCAGGAAATCGCCGGAGCCAATTGCTAACCTTGACTGATATAAACTATAGCCAGCACCTTCGCTTGACACTTCTGGCTTTAAAAAGACCAGAATCCTATCAAGTTGATATTGCTTTATTAAGCCGGCCTTAAGAGCTATAAAAAATCCCCCCGCTGTCAGCCCCAGTACTGACAGTAAATAAAGAAAATTAGCTCCGGATAAAAATAACAAGCCTATGTAGACTATAAAATACATTAAGGCAGTTCCATAATCCGGTTCCAGTAAGACCAACAATACAAATATGAGAGCTACTGTCGATGAAATGGCAACTTTTTTAAATGTAACCCGGTAAACTTTTTCACCTTTCCATTTTGACATAACAGCAGCCAGGGATATTACCATAAAAACTTTTGAAAATTCTGAAGGCTGAATGGTAAAGAATTTTAAATCTATCCAGCTTTTTGATCCATACACTTCATAACCAAAAAGAAACACAGCAGCAAGCGAAGAAATGCCTATAAAAAAAATTAGCCACCAATATCTTTGAATCTTTCTATAATTTATAAATTGAACTGCAACACATATAACAATTCCAGCTGCCAGCCAAATCGCCTGCCTTTTCAGATAATATTGAGGGTCAGTCACTCCTCCCGGCAGGGTTTCTCTTGTTGCGCTGTAAATTATTAGAACTCCAAAGGAAGAGATAGCAATCACCAGAAAAAATAATATAAAATCAAATTTGACTCTTCTCTTCTTTTTGTCAAGACTTTCAAAATCACTAAAACTTTTTTTTCTTCTTTTTATCATTTACAATTTTATAATTATTTTTTAATCAATATTAAATATATATCTGTATATTTTTTCTACAATAGGCGCCACATTGCTTCCACCAGAGCCAGCCTCCTCAAGCATTACCACTACCACATATTCAGGGCTGCCCACAGGAGCATAGCTTGCAAACCAGCCGTAATCCTGTTTTCCTTCAATCTCTGCAGTACCTGTTTTTCCTGCAACCGGTATCCTGTCCAGTGGAAAATCCCTGAAAACACTGGCTGCGGTCCCGCCTGGGCCGACCACCTGCACCAGGCCGTCTTCTATAATTTCAACGAAATATTCATTTAATTTTAAATCCTTATATTCCTCTCTTGAATTATCTGGAAACAAATTGCCTTCAGTATCCCTGATCTCTTTAACTATATAAGGGGTGTACTGTATTCCACGATTTGCCAGGATTGAAAAAGCCTGAGCCATCTGAAGGGGGGTAACAAGCAAATCCCCCTGACCTATTGCCATATTGACGGTATCCCCTGGAAACCAGACAGAATATCCTGCCTGATCTTTAAAATAATCTTTTTTCCATTCCTTATCCGCAACCAGCCCTTCATCTTCATGAGGAAGATCAATTCCGGTCAACGAGCCAAACTCAAAAATCCTTAAATATTTTTGAAGAAGCTCTTCCATATTATTATATTTTGTAAAAAGCCCGTATCCTACCTGGTAGAAATAAATATCACAGGAATTTTTGATGGCCCCTCTGATATCAAGACTTCCATGACTTGACCAGCAACTTTTTGGAAAATCTTTCCCCAGTCCCAGCCACACTCCGGCACAATTCAACCTGCTTCTTTCACTGATTATATCTTCTGCAAGCCCTGCATAAGCCGGGACTATTTTTATTGCCGAACCTGGAGGAAAAGAAGACATAACCGCTCTATTAATTTGAGGGTAATAATTTTCCGGATTGTCTAAATATTCCCAGTTGTCCTGTGATATCCCACCTACAAATAATTCCGGATTAAAAGTAGGATAACTGGCCATAGCCAGTATCTGGCCATTTTTTGGACTGAGCACCACCACTGCACCTCCGGGTACTTTATAATACTCATCTGTATTTTTAATCTTTTTCTGCCTTACCTCGAGTATAGATTCATAAAGAATTTTCTCTACAACCCTCTGCAAGTCAATGTCAATAGTCAGGTACAAATCATTTCCGCTAATTGGGCTAGTTTCTACCAACATATCTACCGGCATTCCCAGAGGATTGACTTCATATACTATCCTGCCCTTTTTGCCTTTAAGAATACTCTCATAAGCCTCTTCCAGGCCGGTAAGCCCTATCTGGTCTCCGCCTTCATAACCCTTTTCATATTTTTTTGATTTTAATCTATCCTCATCAATCTCTACTGTATATCCCAGCAGGTGTGAGGCCAGAGAATCAAAATTGTATTCTCTCAGGTACACATCAATTACTTCCACTCCCGGAAATTTACTGCTGTTCTCTTTAAGATATATAATAGCAGCAGTATCTATATCCTGTTTTAAAATAACCCTATCAATATAAGATGCATCGCTTTTTTCTAGTTTTTCTTTTATATCCTGGTAAGACATATTCAGACAGCCACTCAATGCTTCCATTACATCTTCGTTCTTTAAAACAATATGGGGTTCTACAGCCACTGCAGTAACCGGAACACTCTTTACTATCAGTTTACCATTCTGGTCATAAATATTCCCCCTTGGAGCTGCCACTGTTTTTTCTCTGGTAATACTCTTAGATGCCAATTCCGCATACAGCTCACCACTCATTATCTGCAGGAAGTATAGCCTTAAAATAATCACTATCAATATCATTACCAGTAGATAGAGAATTATTTTAAATCTTATCTTTATATTTGAGCCCAAACTCAGTCTCCCTCTTCATACCAGAACTTATAACAGGAAAGATAATAAACATTAAAATAATATTGCAAATTGGCTTTGTTATCATTTCTAGCCCCATCGTTAATATATTACTATCAAAATTAAATAAATAGCGGATTAAACTTACTATTAAAATATTTATTTCTGTAATCAGGAAAACAATAAAAGAATAAGTAAGAAGTTTATATCTAAATCCAGCTGCAATTAGCCTGTCTACCACAAAGGCATTCATAGAATAAACAAATGCGCTTATCCCCACCATACTACCCACCATAAGGTCCAATACCATTCCGACTATAAATCCAAATAGCATACCCCAAAAAACACCATCAAAAAGGGCAATTGCTATTATAACTACCATAATTAAATCAAAGTCTACAGAAAATGACTTCAAGTTTTCAAAAAAAACTATTTGCAGCAGTAAACAAATTATTAGTATAAAGAAATGCAAGATTTTATAAAAAATTTTCATAGCCTGGGTAGTATTTTATTTTTTTATCACCAGAACATACTCTATTTTTTTAAAATCAACAAAAGGCTCAATTTCAATTGCCTTATATGGATCGCCCATATTTTTAGTTACCTTGCTTACCCGTCCTATTAAAATTTCTTCAGGAAGCTTTCCATATTCCGATGTAATTATTATATCACCTTTAAATACCGGCTCTTCAATGGAAATATAATTCAATGTAATTTTTTTATCCTGGCTCCCCTGAATAATTCCCAGTTTTCTTGAAGATAAAATTCTTACTCCGATATTGCTCTGGGGATCATTAATAAGCCTCACGTTGCATGAATCATTTCCAGCTATTATAACCACTCCTATCAACCCATTCTCATCAATGACTCCCATCCCTTCCAGTACTCCATCGCTCCTGCCCACATTTAAAACAACTTCAGACTGCCACTTGCTTTCATAATAACCTATTACTTTTGCAGGTATAGTTGCATAATCTTTTCTTAGCTCTATACCCAGCAGCTTCCTCAACGAATTATTTTCAACCTTTAGATTTATATTCTCACTATATCCTCTTCTTAACTCTGAATTTTCCCTCTGAAGATCTAAGTACTTTTCCCTTAAATTTATATAATCTCTAATTGAATTTATAAAACGCGTTACAGGGCTAAAAAAAGAGTAAAACTTCTCCTGGATGGGTTTGAAAAAATCAACAGTCTTAACTTTGATGTTATTAATTAAGTCGGATTGCCTAAAACTTACAGTAATAACTACCAGACATAAAACAATTATTATAGCCAGAACAATAAAGTTTCTAAATCTTCTATTTAATATCACCATCAGTAAATATTATAGGTTGAATATAAAATCAGCTATATTGAATACTTGAGATATTTCTTCAAAGTATTAAAATCCTCAACACACTTTCCTGCTCCGATAGCTACTGCCGCCATTGGATCCTCAGCCAGGTAAACCGGACAATGCGTTTCCCTGCTGATTCTTTCGGCCAATCCCTTAAGTAATGAGCCCCCTCCTGCTAAAAATATACCTCTTTTCATTATATCTGAAGCAAGTTCCGGTGGCGTGATATCCAATACCTCAACAATAGAATTTACAATATCATTCAATATCTTCTCTAACGCCTTTCTTATCTGCTGACTGGTGATAATAATTGTCCTGGGAAGTCCGGTTACCAGGTCTCTTCCGTTTATTTCCATTTTTTCCTCGTTCTCCAGAGGAAAAGCAGACCCAATTTCTATTTTTACTTTTTCAGCAGTTCTTTCACCTAAAAACAAGTTGTGTTCCTTTTTTAAATAATAGATTATAGCTTCATCCAGCTCATTTCCACCAATCCGCAGTGATGAACTAACAACTATTCCCCCTAAAGATATAACTGCTACTTCAGAAGTTCCTCCTCCTATATCGATAATCATACTTCCACTGGGTTCATCAATAGGCAGACCTGTACCTATTGCCGCAGCCAGAGGCTCCTCAATTATATAAGCCGCCCTGGCTCCAGCCTGTTCAGTAGTTTCAATAACTGCTTTCTTTTCAACTGGAGTAATTCCTGAGGGAACACAAATAACAATTCTGGGTCTGGCAAAAGCTACATTCTTATGAACCTTTTGGATAAAATACCTGAGCATTTTTTCTGTGGTTTCAAAATCTGCAATTACTCCATCTTTGAGTGGTCTAACCGCTACTATATTCTCAGGAGTCCTTCCCACCATTCTTTTGGCCTCTTTTCCTACTGCCAGTATCTTCTTTTTTTCTTTATCAATAGCTACAACAGAAGGCTCCTCTAGAACTATCCCTTTACCCTTCACATATACCAGAGTATTAGCTGTTCCCAGGTCAATACCCATATCTCTGCCAATAACATTTAAGAAAAAATCAAACATCTGCATCTGTCAACTCCTTAATTTAACCAATAACATTAAATCCAAATCCTGTTTTTTTAAGCTATACTCTCTTATATAATTATAAACATTTTTAGCTTTAACCATACTATTGCCGATAACAGTCTTGTAAGGATTTTTAAACCGCCTCTCTCCACAATTTTTCGGCTCAATCACCTCAAAATCCAGTTTTAAAAGCTCAAGTATTTTTCTTCTTCTTGGAGAAGCAGAAGCTAAAATAATTTTTTTTCTATAACCTTCTTCTTCCAACATCAGCCAATAAAAAAGCTATAAGTAATCCTATTATGGCACCAAGTGTGATATTTATGTGAATACCAAAACTCATATCAATTAAATATAAATTAAGACTGAGAGAGTCTGTGCCTACCTTAAGCCCTTTGTCTAAAATCGGAACTATATCCTTCAAGATATGCCCTAAAATAGCTCCTATAATACCTCCAAGCAATACTATAAAGAAAACTACCTTTCCTCTTCTTCTACTCATATATCACCATTAAAATTGTTTTTTTACTGACTCTTAAGTTCAATTAAAAAATAATTCAATCTCTCTTTTAGCACTTTCGGCGGAATCTGAACCATGAATTACATTTGCAGTAATATCGGCACCAAAATCCCCTCTGATGGTCCCTCCTTTTGCTTTTTTAGAATCAGTTGCCCCCATAAGCTCCCTGGCCCTGGCAATTGCGCCCTTCCCACTTATCACCATAACCACTACAGCACCTGAAGTTATATATTCAATTAACATGTTAAAAAAACTTTTATTTTTATGCTCCTGATAATGCTTGCAGGCAAGCTTCCGGTCAATTTTTATCATTTTTAATTTTTCAATAGTAAGATCCTTTTTTTCAAAACGGGATATAATCTCTCCAACAATTTTTTTCTTCACGCCATCAGGTTTGATGATAATCAGGCTTCTTTCAAAGCTATCATCATTAGTATTAAGCATGTTTCCTTTCCCCTAATCCTTACATCTATTCACTTAAGCAACCACTCCCCATTTACTGAGTAGTCCTGCAATAAGGACAAACTTTCCAGTTTAGACTCAAGGGCTTGCCACAATTAATACAAGAATTTCTTAATTTCTTTCTGCAGTAAGGACATATTAAAAAATCATCTTTTATCAGACTCCTGCAGGCAGGGCAATTGGATTGTTTGCTATTATCAAGCAGTATCTGCATCCTTTCAATTTCAAGATCCCTTTCAATCACATCATCTATAAATTCCGGGGGTCTTAATATTAAATATATTATTAATCCTAAAAAGTTTAGAACTAATACAACCAGCGCCCAGAAAACAGCGGAGACCACGGATTCACTTCTGAGTTTTGAGTCTCTGTAAGTCCAGTAAACAAAAGCAAGCCAGACAACAATTAAAATAAAAATAAAGCCATAAACAAAGCCATAAATGAGATTTCTCCATATAGGACGCTGAAAGAAAGCTACAATATCATTAATATATCCAAATAAATCCATTAATCCTCCGGGTAAAAATTTAATATATTTACAAATTTATTAATATACCAATATTAAAGACCTTTATTTAACTATATTCTCTAAATTAGTTATTGAACCAGTAATGCATATAATATCATTTCTACCAGAAATTTTTAAAGCAAATTTTATAGAATTTTCTATAGTATCTATCTTGTGTACTTTACCCGAAAGGCGGCCTGCATCTTTTAACCATTCTATTTTCCTTTTCACTACTTTTTCTAATTCACTGGTATCCAGGCTTCTGCTACTTAAACTTGAGGTTAAAATTAAAGTATCGCTTATGCCTATTATATTTTCAACCATACTTTCATAATCTTTATCTTTCAGGACGGCAAAAATTATTATTTTTTTTCTGTTACCAAAATACCTGTCAACATCACGGGCGAAATTTTCCACTCCTTCAGGATTGTGACTTGCATCTGCAATTACCAGAGGCTTTTTTCTTATTATCTCAAACCTTCCCCTCACCCGGATACCGGACATACTCTCTTTTATTTTTTTTTCACTTATCTCTTTTTTTCTGGTCCCCAGGTAAAGTTCTGCCAGTACTATTGCCAGAGATAGATTTAAAGGCTGATACTGTCCAACAAGTTTTAGTGGCAGATTTTTGTAAACATTCTTTATTCCTTTGATATCAAGCAGCCACCCTTCCAGGCCAAGGTCCACTTTTCTTTGTATGTAAAAATCTTTTTCAAACAAAAAAAGTCTGGAACCAGTATCCTTTACTTTTCTGGTTAAAATTTCCAGGACTTCCCTATCGCAACTTGTAGTTGCAGCCAACGCCTTTTCTTTTATAACTTCCACTTTCTCAGAGGTTATTTCTCTTATAGTACTGCCCAACATATCTGTGTGTTCAAGACTCACGCCAGTAAGTCCTACAACCTTCGAATCAGCGATATTGGTGGCATCCCATCTTCCTCCCATTCCTGCTTCAAGCGCCATAACCTCAATACCTTCATTTTCAGCCAATTTGAATGCCATAGCGGAAATTATCTCAAAATGGGTAATTGGGCCGCCCAGGTCCATTTTATTTACTTTCTGGATATAGGGGTATATCTGGTCAAAGACTTCAGTGAATTCTTTTTCTGAAACTTCCTTTCCACTTATCCACATTCTCTCAGTATAACTGTTTATATGAGGAGAAATATGATAACCGGTATGAATACCATGATAACTTAATATGCCAGCAACCATTTTAGCAGTGGAAGTTTTGCCGTTTGTTCCCACAATATGAATAAAATCAACCTTTTTTTGAGGATTATCCAGAAACTGAAGTATTTTCTCTATTCTCACAAGGCTTGGTTTTATTCCAAAAATAAGGCAGCCATCTAAATATTTGCATACTTGCCTGTAGTTCACTATTTCTCACTTTGGTTACCAGTTGTTATTTACCAGTACTTTCTATTCTTGCTAGCTGCTCATTTAATACTTTCAACATCTTATCTGCCTGATAAAGCTTACCCTTTTCCTTTTGAATTATTTCCTCTGGCGCTTTACTGGTAAAATCAGTATTTGATATCTTCTTTTTACTTTTTTCAATGTCTAGATTTACTCTTCTAATTTGATCTTTGATCCTCTTAATTTCTAATTTTATATCAACCAGGTCAAGAATATAAATAAATATATCTATATTCCCTATGGTAGTCTTAATATATCCTTTCTGACTGGTACAATCCTTGAATTCTACTTCACTTGTCTTTGCCAGTCTGCAAATATACTCCCTGTTTTTTTCCAGTACATCTTTGCAGCCATCTTCACCAGCCAGCAGGTTAACTTTTACCCTGCTGGCCGGACTTATTTTAAGCTCAGATCTTATTTTTCTTATCTCTCTTATAACCTCAAAAAGTATTTTTATTTCATCTTCAATATCCTGGTTTACCCAGGCCGGTTCAAATTCCGGAAAACTCTCCACCATTATGCTTTTACCCTTATGCGGGATATTCTGCCAGATCTGTTCTGTAATAAAAGGCATAAATGGATGAAGAAGTTTAAGATATCTTTCTAAAACATACCATAATATAAATAATGCATTTTTCTTATCATCATTATTTTTTGAAAAGTAAATTCTAACCTTTGCTGATTCAATATACCAGTCGCAATAGTCATTCCACAAAAAGTTATTAAGCAGCTTTGAAGCAAAAGAAAAATTATATTTCCTTAAGTTTTTTTCAACACCCTTTACTACCCGGTTTAATCTGGATAGGATCCATTTGTCCCAGAGACCCAGGCTTAACTGGTCTATATTTATATTGTCAATATTTCCGCTTTCACTCAAATTTGATATAACAAATTTAGATGCATTCCACAATTTATTTGCAAAATTTCTTACCCCTTCAATCTTCTCATCACCCAGAATTAAATTTCTTCCAGGAGTAGTTAAAGAGGTTAAAGTAAATCTTAAGACATCAGCTCCATTTTTCTTAATTATATCCACCGGATCTACCACATTGCCCATGGATTTACTCATTTTCCTCCCGAATGCATCATTTACCAGAGGGTTGATAAAAACTTCCCGGAAAGGGACATCCTTCTTAAAATACAGACTCATCATAATCATTCTGGCTACCCAGAAAAAGATAATGTCATGGGCGGTAACAAGGGCAGCAGTAGGAAAAAAATGCTTGAGATCTTCAGTTTCTTCCGGCCATCCAAAAACTGCAAAGGGCCATAGACAGGAACTAAACCATGTATCCAGAACATCCTGATCCTGTTCCATATTACTGCCACCGCATTTTGGACATCTTTCAGGGTTTTTTTCACTTACTATCATCTCATTGCAACCTTTACAATACCACGCCGGAATCCGGTGTCCCCACCAGAGCTGGCGGGATATGCACCAATCCCTGATATCTTCCATCCAGTTAAAATATATCTTCTCCCATTTTTTAGGGATTATTTTAACCCTTCCTTCTTTTACTGCTTCTATAGCCGGCCTGGCCAGCCTCTTCATGGATACAAACCACTGCATTGAAATCCGTGGCTCTATTACAGTACTGCATCTTGAGCAAATTCCAATTGAGAAAGTGTGAATATTTTTACCCATTAAGTAGTCCTGCTTATCTAAATCGCCTAACACTTTTTGTCTTGCCGTGTTGCGGTCTAAACCCTCGTATTTCCCTGTATTGAAATTTAAGCTTGCATCTCTGTTAAATATATTAATCTCTTCCAGGTCATGTCTTTTCCCAATTTCAAAATCATTGGGATCATGAGCGGGTGTAACCTTGACAGCGCCGCTTCCAAATCCCATATCCACAAAAGCATCTTCTATTAGAGGTATTTTTCTTTCCACTAGCGGGAGATAGACAGATCTGCCTTTATATTTTTTATATCTTTTATCTCGCGGATTTACAGCAACTGCAGTATCACCAAGCATTGTCTCAGGTCTTGTAGTTGAAACGACTATATATTCATCATCACTGGGCTTACCGGTTTTTTTATCAATTAAAGGATATTTTATATCCCACAGATTTCCTTCTTTTTCGATATGTTCTACTTCAATATCTGAAATTGCAGTCTGACACCTGGGACACCAGTTAACCATATAATTTCCTCTGTAAATCAGCCCATTTCTATATAAGGTCACAAATTCTCTTGTGACCGCTTTGCAGTACTGACTATCAAGGGTAAACCTTTCCCTTTCCCAATCACATGAGCATCCCAGTAATTTTAATTGGGTTATAATCCGGCTGCCATATTTTTCTTTCCAGCGCCATACTTCTTCTACAAACTTTTCTCTTCCAAGCTGAAATCTATTTATATTTTTTTCTCCCAGAGTTTTTTCCACTACATTTTGAGTTGCTATCCCTGCATGATCGGTCCCCGGTACCCAGGTAGTATTATATCCCCTCATCCTCTTATATCTTGCGATTACATCCTGCAGGATATTGTTCAGGGCATGACCGATATGAAGATAACCGGTTACATTAGGAGGTGGTATTACTATACTGAATGGAATTTTTGATTTATCGATCTTCGCAAAAAAATATTTATTTTCAAACCAATGGCAGTAGATTTTCTGTTCAAATGCTAAAGGATTGTATTTACCTTTAATCTCACCAGGCATTTTAAGCTGACTTTTCCTCATCTTTCAAAAAGATTTTTTTGTTTGATCTACCAATTATCTCGGGCTCAGTTTTATTTTCTACAACCTCTCTGGTAATAATACATTTACTTATATCGTTACGCTCAGGTATTTCAAACATTACATTCAGCATGATCTCTTCTATAATAGCCCTGAGTCCTCTTGCTCCTGTTCCTCTCTGTAAAGCACGTTTTGAAATCTCTCTTAAAGCATCTTCTGTAAATTCCAGGTCAACTTTGTCCATCTTAAACATTTTAATATATTGCTTGGCCAGGGAATTTTTTGGTTCAACTAGAATTTTAATCAAATCATTTTCTGTAAGATTAGACAGGGTGCTAACTACAGGCAGCCTTCCAATGAGTTCTGGAATTAAGCCGTATTTTAATAAATCTTCCGGCATTGTCCGGGGAAGAAGCATGTCAATTTTTTCAACTTTATCTGGAACTTTTCCTGAAATAAAGCCAACACTACTTTTATTTATTCTTCTCTCGATTATCTTTTCCAGTCCACTAAACGAACCTCCGCAGATGAAAAGAATATTGGTAGTGTTAATTTGTATAAAATCCTGATGGGGATGTTTTCTGCCTCCATGTGGAGGAACATTAGCTTCGGTTCCTTCTAAAATTTTGAGCAGAGCTTGCTGCACCCCTTCTCCGGATACATCTCTGGTAATTGAAGGATTTTCAGATTTACGGCTAATCTTGTCTATTTCATCCAGATAGATAATACCGGTCTCAGCTCTTTTAATATCAAAATCTGCAGCCTGTATCAATCTTAGTAATATATTTTCTACATCCTCACCAACATAACCTGCCTCAGTAAGCGATGTTGCATCTGCAATGCAAAATGGAACATTTAATATTCCGGCTAAGGTTTGAGCAAGAAGAGTCTTGCCACAACCTGTTGGACCAATTAATAAAATATTGCTCTTTTGAATCTCTGTATCATCCTTGCTTAGCCTGTCCCCATATTTTACTCTTTTATAATGATTGTACACCGCTACAGACAGTATCTTTTTTGCCCTTTCCTGGTCAATAACATACTCATTTAAAATTGAATATATTTCTTTAGGTTTGGGAAGATCCTTGAAGTCAACTTCTCTCTCTTCCTTTAATTCCTCATCTATAATCTCATTACACAAATCTACACATTCGTTGCAAACGTAAACTCCTGGTCCCGCAATCAGTTTTTTTACCTGATTTTGAGATTTACCGCAAAAAGAACATTTTAAAAAATCACTTTTTTTTCCGCCATTTGGTGACAAGTTTATACACACTCCTAGTAATATTATTTTTTATAAATAATTTCATCCACTATGCCGTATTCTTTGGCTTCCTTTGCACTTAATATAAAATCTCTTTCAGTGTCCCTCGCCACTTTTTTTACTTCCTGACCGGTATGCTTGGCAATTATTTCATTTAGAAGGGCACGGATTCTCACCATCTCTTTTGCATGAATTTCCACATCAATCGTAGTTCCGGATACGCCTCCTGATGGCTGGTGAAGTATAACTCTCGAATTAGGCAGTAAAAACCTTTTGCCTTTTTCCCCTGCCAGAAGCAAAACCGCAGCCGCACTTGCAGACTGACCAATACAAATAGTGGATACCGGGGACTTTATAAACTGCATTGTATCATATACCGCCAGGGCAGAAGTCACAACTCCACCAGGGCTATTTATATATAACTGTATATCTTTTTCCGGGTCTTCTGCCTCCAGATGGAGCATCTGTGCCATAACCAGATTGGCAATATTATCATCTACAGCTACTCCCAGAAAAATTATTCTTTCTTTTAGCAAACGTGAATAAATGTCAAAAGAGCGCTCTCCTCTATCAGTCTGCTCAATTACCATTGGAATTAAATAATTATTATACATTTTTACCATCTCTCTTTTTTATTTACTTTTAACCAGGAGTCCAAAGCCTTTTAGCTTTTTTTTCGTCTCCTGCCTTATCTTTTTCAGGCGTCCATATATCTTCTTTACCTCTGCTGCCTGTATTTTTCTCCTCTATTACCTGGGCACTGTTGATCAGCAAATCAATTATCTTCCTTCTCTCAATAGTCTGGGTTAAGGCTTTATTCCCTTCATGATTTTCAAAGAATTCTCTGATTTTTTTAATATCCTCTTCTTTTTTATATCTGCTAATGATATTATCTTTTTCTTTTTTTATTTCATCTTCTGAAGGTTCTATGTTTTTCTTTTCCGCCTTTTCCAATGCCTTAAAGATCAGATACTCTTTTACTTCTCTTACTGCTCTCTCCTTGATCTCTTCGTTTAGCTTATCTTCCGTAATATTTATAGCCTTAAGATAATTATCCCTGTTTATCTTCTGCTTCTTTAAACCTTCATCAATCTCTTCATTAATCTGTTTTATTCTATCAGTTACCATCCCATTTGGAACATTAGACTTTATATTGTCTATAATATGATTAAAAATTTCTTCTATTATTTTTCCCCTCCTGACACTTTCTTTCTGCTCAATCAATCTCTTTTTAATGTTATCTTTAAAGTCATCTGCATCTTTATAGTCACCTAAGTTTTTCAAAAACTCATCATTGATTTCAGGTAATACCTTTTTCTTTATCTCTTTTATAAAAATGCTAAAACTTGCCTGCTTTCCCGACAGATCCTTATTTTCATTATTCTCAGGCAATGTAAGTATTAAATTTTTCTTGACACCTTTTTTCATTCCGATAAGCGAATCTTCAAACTCAGCAAACAGAGTATTTGAGCCAACTTCTAAGAGATAATCTTCAGCACTGCTGCCTTCAAATGCTTTACCTTCAATTTCACCATCAAAATCCAGTGTAACATAATCACCTTTAGATATTGGCTTATCGTCTTCAACCGGTTCAAGTGATGCAAAGTTATTTCTGATATTATCTATTTGCCGTTCTAATTCCTGGTCAGATACGTCCGTTGAAAGACCAGTAACCTTTATACCCTTATATCCGGGTAATTCTATTTCCGGTTCCAGTTCTAATTCTGCTTCAAACCCTAAAGGTAAATCCTCTGCCAGCTGAGTAATTTTTATTTTCGGGTAGTCTATTGGTTTTAGATTAGATTCCATAATTATATCTGGATATAATTCAGAAATTGAAAGACTGGCAGCTTCATTTAGTACATACTGTTTACCAAAATTTGCATCTATTATTTGATAAGGAATCTTCCCTTTTCTAAAACCGGGAATATTTGCTTTTTGAGATATATTTTTATAGGCTTTGCCAATATACTTTTTTAAATAATTATTTGAAATCTCTATATCTAATTTAACCTTATTTAAATCAATCTTCTTCTGGTTTTTTATCTCATAACTCAAGTAAAATCCTCCCTAAAACATCGGTAGTAGGTTAGTTCTATTTCAACATTAAGACTCATATTATAATAGAAAATAAATAAAATACAAACCAATCATGAAGACCTATTATGGAGATTTCTGAAAACAGACCTGCCGCACGAGAAGGGATTCAGTTTTTCGCTTCACTACGCCGCCTGCTCACGTAAACGCGGACTCCTTCATCTAAAGATTCAGTCCGTCCTTTCAAATCCCGAAAACATGCCACTGGCATGTTTCCTATTCAATTAGTTTTATATTGTTTAAAT
>Ga0209979_1000964_pt1 | contig 34266 bp, 37 predicted proteins | sample AnhtaG_FD_183114 | JGI IMG/M metagenome (GOLD analysis project Ga0209979, IMG submission 183114) | Deep subsurface microbial communities from Anholt, Denmark to uncover new lineages of life (NeLLi) - Anholt_01485 metaG (SPAdes) (version 2) | ecosystem: Environmental > Aquatic > Marine > Oceanic... | reverse complement strand
CCTGCTTGCGGCTCCCCGGGGCTTATCGCAGCAAACCACGCCCTTCTTCGGCCCTTGACGCCTAGGCATCCACCATACGCCCTTAGTAGCTTAACGTGCGTGACGCGGCAGAATCTAGACTCGACCTATTCAGTTGTTAAAGTGCGACTCTTGCGGCTCTCGTTTGCCACAAGCCAGGGACTTCAACTCCTTGAGGCCTCTGGCCTGAGGCAAACCTTAGCGGGGACAAGCAAAACGGCCTGGGACATAGACCCAGACCGCCCGATCGCCTCGGCTATATGTCCCTCGCTACACTATCCTGGTACTCCGCTTGTCATATCTGCTCCTTCACCGATAAGAGTATACTACATCTTGTGCTATTTGTCAAGTGCAGGCATCTCTCATGTCAAAATCCGCGCTAAGCAGGCCACGTTTCCACCTGTCCTGAGCCCTCTTCTGGCGAAGGGCCTGTCCTGAGCCACGCCGAAGGATACCCGCCCATTTGGCCTAAACGTAGCGTCAGCTCGTCCTGACTGATCTGGGTCAGGGCGCTTTAGCCCGACGTTTCCTACTGCTGCGTTAGGTTCGATAGTCAGTGATCAGGTGTGGGTCTTGCTGGTACCCACGACAAAGTCGATTCACGGGACATTCTACACAGAGCGGGCTGGCATGATTGAAGCAGAAATTCGTGCCCATGTGCATCAGTCCGTCATCGAGTTCACCTGGAGTGAAGTCTTGACCTTGGAGCAAGATGGCCAGCGGAATCCGCTGAATCTGGACGGCTCGGGGCAATCTCTTGTTCGTCCTCAAATGCGTTGTGCAAAGTCGCTGATAGGCCTCAACCAGAGCACCATCTTCTTCTGCACGCCGACTTCTCTTCCCACGAATATTTGTCACGCGAATGTAGTTGGTGCCGCCCTTGCCCTTTCCTATTCGAACTACGTCCCACTTCTCACTCTTATACTCTTCAAGTGATGCCCATTCGAGAAAGAACCCAGTTCGAAACAGAACTCGTCCTGCGTTGCTGTCAAACGGGCTTTCGAAAGAGAAGGAACCCCAGGCGGGATCTTCTGTCCTTGTGGTCAATCGGCACGAGTGGATCATCCACTTGGCGAAAAGATGAGCTGCCTTGTCCCCGATCGCTTTGCCCAGCCCGTATCGTGGATGGTCTTTGATCCGCCACGACATAACTTCCGCCGACGGCCATGTTTCGAGATAGCGCAACAATGCTGTCGATTTGCCTTCCTCGTCTTGTTCGTCTCTTGTCAGCAATAGTGGTACGGCGAGGACTACGCCCCAACGGGCTACTGCGTAGTCCAGAACCTGCCTTGTGCCATCTAAGAACAAGTTATACTTGCTGGCTTGGCTCTCGTTTATGGAAGCCCACTCCTCCGCCCGCTCCTGCTTGACCAAGTCGTGAGTCGTTGTAATGCTATCCACGGCGATTCCCAACTCGCGGAAGAACTCGGACGGTTGATGCAGGAAGCGGACTTCGTTCCGATAGAGCTCGTTTGTCACTGAAGTTAGTAGCAGCCCGACGCCTTCGCTATCAGGACCTTGGTCCAACACTGCATCCAATAGGAGGTATCTCAGAAGGAGTTCACGTACTGTACATGACCCATCGCGCTGATCAAGGGTTTCTATAAGCAAGATGTCATCAGCGAAGTGATGTCGGAAGATTTCAACTTTGTGTAGCGGCGGCCTGCTTGGGTTTTCGCGTCCCACAAGAGATATGGCGTGAAGCAGCTCTTGGGAAGTCATCGTAGAATATCTGCCCTTTGATCAACGCTTTCGGGATCGTTCCGTAGGCTGTGTGCTTGGTTCCTTCCGGGTGCGTGTGCTGAAGAGCCGGGCCTGTACCACTTTCGATTGGGGCACCGAGGTTTCTGGGACAGAATAAGGAACCTTGCGGAATTCCGAGATCAACTGTTCGCTGCGAAGATGAAGTGGCTCGGCGAGCCTCTTGGTGGCTGTGATCAGATACTCTTCCTTGATATCATAGCCATAGTACTTGCGCTCCAGGGCCTTGGCGACTTTTGCCGTCGTTCCAATCCCTATAAATGGGTCAAGAACCGTGTCCCCTTTGTAAGAGTAAAGAAGGATAAGCCTGTATGGGATTTCCTCGGGGAAAGGACAGGGATGGTCAAGGTAGTTGGGCGGAACCGGCGCGATATGCCAGATATTGTTAGCCATTTCTTTCTTGAAAAGATCATCGATTGCAATAACGTTGTCTTCTTTTTCTTTGTCGGATCTGTCTGAGTATATGCTTCTTTGGCCCGCTTTCTTGAACAGTAAGATATACTCCGTCATGATATTGGGGTAAAAATACCCTGGATAGGGCTTCTGGATTGTTACCCCCGCCCTCTTTACGCCGCCCGTGACCTTGTACCAGATGATGTCCTGATGGAACTGCCATCCTAACTCCACCATGAGCGTTGTGAAATCATAAGGAAGGGGATAGTGTTTCCCATCTAATAGAACGGTTCCAATAACGACAGCGCAGAATCCACCCGGCTTGGTGGCCCGCAAACATTCGCCGAAACACCTCTTGAGAACGTCCAGATAGGCGGTATATTCCTCACCGCGACGAGTACGGTACCACGCGGCAGGGTCTTCGACATGTTGCTCATAGTCGATAGCATTCCAGTACGGCGGACTGGTCACAATTAGGGCGACACTGTCTGACTCGATTTCATCCATGCGTTCGCAACTCTTGTTGAAGAAATGTTCATCCCATTTCATTTCTACTCTCCCAGGCTTCTTCCATCGCCCCACCGCTATTCAGGTTATCATCCCCTCTCAGGAAAGTCAAGCACCAACCGCCTGCCTTTGCTGTGCCTTCCTTGACAATTCAGAACATCTGTGCTATAATCTTATTGGGATTTGGTCATTGGTCATTTGCCATTGGGCCCAGGTGGTTGTTTCCCATTTTTTTATTTAACCACCTCCCCTGCACCTAGAGCGAAGCAGACAAAGCAAAGCCCCCTCCGCGATGACGGTAGGGGCCTGTCCCCCGGCCTGGCACGCCTTGGGGCAGGCTGGCTGCAGTGGGCCAGGGGCCCGTCCCCGCTAGGGGGCTCACCTTCAGTAGGCGGGTGTCTCAAGAAAAAAACCTGCCACTCACCTTTTCACCTTCCAGGCCGCCACGAGTGGATAGCGCCTTTACCGCCGGCCCTCTACCTCTTCCTCTAGCCGAGCGAAGAACTCCGCCATGAACCGATGTCGCTCCTCAGCGATCCTCTTGGCCGTCTCGGTGAAAAGGCTCTCTTTCACCCTCTTCAGTTTCACTTCGAACTCGATGGACGCGCTATGCTCAGCGGTCAAAGGGTTCTTCTCCGCCGAGGCATCCTCTGGGACCTCCGTCCAGAGCCTCTGCCCCAACTTTCCAGCCATCATATAGGCTCGCGCTACGCCGATAGCGCCGATGGAGTCTAACTTGTCGGCGTCGTAGAGCACCTGGGCCTCTAAGGTCTTTGGCCTGACGCCACCGCGGAAACGGTGAGCCTCTACGGCGTGAGCCACAGCCTCCACCTTCTCGATAGGCCAATCTGAGAGGATCTCACGCGCCCTCTCCGCTCCCGCGCGAGCATGGCATCCGCCGCCTTGCATCTCTTGGGAGCGGTATATATCGTGCAGGAGGGTGGCTGTGCGCACGATCTCCATATCCGCCCCCTCGGCGGCCCCTATCCGCTCCGCCAGGCTCAAGACCCGTAGGACGTGGTCGAAATCATGGGCTCCCTCGTTCTCCTTGTAATAGGCCCGCGCCTCCTCCACGCTAATCAATCGAGAACCTCCTTCAGTCTCTCTTCGTTGTAGGCGTAGCAGGTGTTTCTAAGATAGGGCCTCCCCAGCCTCAGCCTTTCCTCCTCGCTCAGTTTGGCGAAATCACGACTATCGATCCCCAAACCCTCTGCCACTAGCGCGGCCGAGGCCAGACGGATGGCGTGAACCGCTAACTCCACCAGATGTACACACCCCGTCTCACGCCCCAACCTCTCGGCCACCTTTTTCACCACCCCTCTCTCCACTACCAGCCCCACCAGGCTAGGCAACTGCCCCAAGGTCTCTGTACATATCCCGAAAGGCGTCTTGGGCATCTCCGCCTTCGCCTCCACGATGGTTCGCTCCCGGATATCGAAGGTCAAAAAGATCCGGGCGCTATGGTCCAGGTCGAGAAGGGAGGCTTCGACCAGTATCCTCCCTTCCCCTATGCGCCGCACGATGCTGTTGATGTTGCGTTGATAGATCTCCATACCAAGCCTCTTGTGGATTGACTAGCCCGCAGGTCTGAATTTCCCTAAGAAGAAGCGTCGGGCGTTGGCGAAGTGAAGGGGAAGACGTCGCCAGGTATCGAGGCTGAAAAGGCGCTTCAAGATGCGGCTGGGACGTAAGTAGAAACGTCTATAGGCCTCGTGCCACTTTCTTTCTACCAGTTCTGCCGTCATCTCGCCGATGGCGAAGCGAGCCTTCTCATCGTGGATAGCGAAATCGCGCCAGTCGCGACTGAAAAGGTTGCCCTCATGGAGGATTATCTCGTAGAGTTCGGTCCCCGGATAGGGGGCGGCGATCATGAAGTTGGCCAGATCGGGGTCTAACTCCAGGGCCAAACGTATAGTCGCCTCCATGGTCTCCTCCGTCTCCGTGGGCATGCCGAAGATGAAGAAGCCCATCGTCTCCAGCCCTGCCTCTTTGGACCAGCGGAAGGCTCGTCTCACCTCTTCGATGGTCTGTCCCTTCTTCATATAGTCCAGCACCCTCTGGCTCCCGCTCTCCACTCCGAACCCCACCCGCTTGCAGCCCGCCTCCTTCATGAGATGCAGAAGTTCCTCATCTACGTCATCCACCCTGATCCCGTGGACGGTGATCCAGGGGATATGGTTGAGCCCCTCCTGGATGAGGAGGCGACAGATCCTCTTGGCTCGCTTAGCGTCCAGAGTCATCACATCATCGGTGATGCCGATCTCCGTGGCCCCTAGATCCTTCACCAGCCAGCGCCACTCGGCTACCACGTTCTCCGGCGAGCGGGGACGCCAGGTACGCCCGGTTATAGCCTTGGAGCAGAAGATGCACCCGTAAGGGCAGCCCCGCGAGGTAACGATGGTATAAGCCCTAGCGTGGGGGTCCAATCCATCGGTGAGGGGCTGGAGGTTGGTGTACCTTTCGATCTTGAAGAGGTGATGGGCGGGGAAGGGGAGCGAATCCAAATCTTCGGACAGAGGCCGGGAGGGGTTATGAACTATCGTCCCTTTCTTGAAAGAGATGCCCAGGACCCCCTCTAAGTCGCTTCCCTCCTCCAGGGCTTGCGCCAACTCTACGATCGTCTCTTCGCCCTCTCCCCGGACGACGATATCCACCTCTGGCCGCTCCAAAGACTCGTCGGGCAGAAGCGTAGGGTGGGGCCCACCCAGAACGGTGATCGCGCCCCTTTCCTTGACTTGAGCCGCAACTTCCCAAGCCTCATAGATGAGGGGCGTCACGGCGGTTACCCCCACCAGGTCGAACTTCCCTCTATCTAAGACGGGGCCCAAAGGCTCCGTCTCCACCACCGCATCGTAGATCTCGACCTCGTGACCCGCGCCCTCCAAGACAGCAGCCAAGTACCCCAGGCCCAAAGGGATATGCTTTCTCGAACTCCAAACCGTGGATTTGGGGCCGACGAGAAGAATCCTCATCTAGGCCTTCTCCTAACCACTGACTTCCCCTTCCCAGACTTCCTCGCTCTCCATGGCCGGCGATGCTACCCTGCGCTTCCGCCACCATATGATTCCACCAGGGAGGCTGGCTAGAATGATTATGACCTGCATGATGAGGGATAAGGAGAGCGACTTCACTTCCGGCACCCCGACCAGGTTGAAGAAGAAGACGTAAGCGCTCTGATTCAGCCCGATGCCCCCTACGGAGATGGGGATCAAGAGCACGAAGGCGATGAGAGGGTTGAAAAGGAAGATGTAGAGAAGAGAGATACCGCCCCCTAAAGCGAGGACTATGAGGTAGTTGACGAAGTTGGTGATGATGAGGACGGAGGCGGAGATGAGAAAGGCTTTCCCTAAGGCATGGTAACTATGGCGGTAGAAACCCAGAGCTTGCGAGAGGCGATGATAGGGGGGGGCGAAGCGCAACAGCCAGGGGAGGTCGAAGAGCCGTTCTAACAAGGCTCGGAGGCGACGGCTGAGGAGCAAAGCAAAACCTACCACGAAAAGGGTAAGAGCGATAACCGTGGCCACCATTAGGAGGCGGAGGCTGGCCAACCCGGTGAGATAGGCAGCGATGACAGCCATGGCTGCGGCTATGGAGATGAAGGCGATGAGCCCCACTAGGCGATCCACCAGGACGGAGATAGCCGCCTCGGCGGCCCGCTCTGTGTGGCGGGCCAGGTCGTACCCTCGCACCAGATCGACCCCTACCACGTTGGTGGGCAAGAAGTTCCCGAAGAAGAGCCCCACGAAGGTGTAAGAGAGAAGGCTCAAAAGGGGTACCTCTATCCTCTGGGCCCGCAGCAAGATCTGCCACTTGAAACAGCCCAGGGTAATGGCCGAGAGATAGAGGACCAGGGCCGAAAGAAGGTGCCAGTGGTTGGCTGAACCGATAGCCCCCGCCACTTTCCCCAGTTCCACGCGGCTGAAGAGGTAGAAGATCAACCCCAGGCTGATGAGTACCTTCAAGAGAGCAAGAAGTCGGTTCTTCAACGGTGAGACCTCACGGGAGAACGTTGCTCACAGAATAGCAGGTAAAGGGGTCACTCTTGGGAAGAGGAGGTCCCTTCCTCTGAGTCACCGGTATCCACCTCTTTCGTCGTCCAGGCGATATCCCACACCACGTGCTTCTCGCCCCGCACATAGTAATCATAGGCTCCCAGCATGCGGGAGTAGGCCTCCAAGATGGCCATTAATCCCAAAGCCCATATGAGGCGTAAGGCACCCCAAACCTCGCCTATAGCCAGCCGTAGAACTCGAGGGGTATCCAAACTGGAGACCCGATAGCCGTACTTCCGTTTGAGGTGCAGATGTCCAGCGTAATTGCGGCGCCGCTGTCTTATGAAGTCGCCAACCGTGTGGGGACCCATGCTGAAGACCACGGCATCGGGAGCGTATCGGACCTGCATCCCCCGCTGGATGACCAGGGCCTCTACGAAGGCCTCGTCCATGGCTACATCGGGGGGGATCTGGTCGAAGACCTTGCGGAAGGCGATCAGTTCTCCCAAGCGAGGGATCTCCAAGCATAAGGCATGTTCCATCTTAAGCCTCAGATGAGAGAAGTATTCGATGATCTGATCAGGGGCGTTCACGGCCACCTTCTGGGCCCCGGTCATACCCACCTGAGGGTCTTTGAACATGCGAACCAGGCTCTCTACGCTGTCCTCACGAGGGAGGGTATCGCCGCTTTCCACCACACAGATGTCTTCCTGGGCGTGCTGGAGAAAGAGGTTCACCGCTGAGGTCTTCCCCTCCCGCCTCTCCTGTACCAGGAGTTTTATGCGAGGATCCTTTTCCATGAACTCCTTAACGATACCCTCGGTGTTGTCGGTGCAGCCGCTGGCCACTACGATTATCTCCGTGATCTCCGCCTCGTGGAGGTGTTGATCCAACATCGCCTGAAGGAGGCGGCCGATATTGGCCTCCTCGTTGTGAGCCGTGATGCCCACACTGCATTTGATCTTTTCGCTAGGGTTCATGGATCTTCTGCCCATAAGACATCATATAGTGTTAAATCTATGTCCCTTTCGGGGTGGGGAAATCTATCATTAGCATTTGGAACAAACCCTGTCTGCCCCCAATCTAACTCTACTTTCTTCTCACCGTCATAGAAGTAGTAGTAATGATCACCCTCCTCACCGATTTCGTGGTAAACTATTATTTTGTCATTGTGTCTTAGTTCTTTCACAGCTCGATCCCTTCAAATACAACGTCATTCCCCTTAACTTCATATCTAACGAGTCTAATCCCTCTATCACTGAGATCACTGTTTTTGGCTTTCATTTTTGCCCTTCTATCGAAGTCAAACGCAATCAAAATGGGTTGAACTGTTTCTATCTCGGTATTTGCAAGTCTTCCGGCCACCCATTTAGAATACTCGACAACTTGGGAAACGTCTGCCTCACTAGCAACATCTCGCTTTAGCTCGACAACGCTAAACTTATAACGTAATGGGAAACCGGTGTATTTAATATTTTTGTGATAACATAGAAGGTCGATGTTCTTCCTCGTGACATGATAAGGCACGTTGTTTGCGAACCACTCCAGATCTTCTACAGGGCCGAAAATTTCCCTCAGATCATCCTTGGTGGAATTATCTATGTTTGCAATGAGCCACGCTCTTAGTATATCTTCAAGGGCAACTTTTCCGTTCCGACTCAGATTATCTAATAGTAACATAATTGTAGTCTTGCTTGTCGAAGAGTAGGGTTTTATTGTCGATGGTTTATTTATTGCATTCCCGTTAACTTTGACAAGTAACTCTATAAGAGCTTCTGCAGCTTCCGGATTGATGGTATTGATACCTCTGGCCCCCTGAATTTTTCTGTAAAACCATACCCAGAACTTTGATTCATATTCCTTCGTGGAAAATAAGTAATCCTCTGGTACTGGCTCGCTAAAATAGCTTAAGCATTCAATTTCTACCCTTATCGGCCAAGTTTCATCGACACATCCGATAGGTGTAGGATCAAAAAATGGCGTGCTGGTAATTCTGTATATACCATGAAACCCTACTTGTCGCTCATAAAGGAAGACAATATCTTCTATCCTAGTACCCAAAATGTCTGCGATCATTCCAAAATATGGCTTCCTAACATTTTTTAAGTTTTCTGCAAATAGTTTATCAAGAGTATTTGGAATGCCTTTTATTCCCACTCCCCAGAAACTATTGTCCCTGACAACAGGAAACGTATCACTATCAGTTATAAATACATGGGCTCTCATTATATCCCTTCCTTAAAACTTCATTACGGGCAATCGAACGCTCATCAACCATTCCTGATCCTTGCACCTTCTTGGCTTCGCTTTCTATGGGGAAACCAGCGTCCGCCAGGCCATCCGCGCTGTGCGAGGGAGATCCAGCCAGGTCTTCTTACGAAGCAGGGTACGCACGATCCGGTTAGGGCGCAGGTAGAATCGCCTGTACGCCTCTCTCCACTTCCGCTCCACCAACTCCGCGGGAAGGCCATTCATCTCGAAAGAGGGCTGATTCTCAAAGAAGGCGTAATCGTCCCAATCCTGGGCCAGAAGCCTCCCCTTCTCCAAGACCACCTCTCTCATCTCCGTGCCGGGGAAGGGGGTAGCCATGGAGAAATTAGCCACCAAGGGGTCCAGTTCGCAGGCGAAGCGGATGGTATCCTCTATCGTCTCCTCCGTCTCCCCCGGCAGGCCGATGATGAAGAAGCCGATGGTCTCCATCCCCACGCTCTTCGCCGCCTTGAAGGCGGCTCGGATCTCTTCCAGAGTCAGGTGCTTATCGATAACCGTATCTAGGATTCCTTGGTTCCCACTCTCCACGCCAAAAGCGGTGCGGATACAACCCGCCTCTCGCATCCTGTCCAGGAGTTCCTCATCCACTAGGTTAGCCCGGATACCGTTGATCATTATCCAGGGCACATGGTTTAACCCTTCGGAGATGAGGAGATCACAGATGGCAAGAACCCGTTGGCGATCGATGTTAAAGGAGTCATCTAATACGCCGATCTCCTTGGCGCCCAGATCCTTCACCAACCAGCGCCACTCAGCCACCACATTCTCCGGCGAGCGCATCCGCCAGACCCGGGGCAAGATCTGGGCACAGTAGGTACAACGATAAGGGCAACCACGGGAGGTTAAGAGGCTGAAACTCTTCCCCTGGACGGTATCTAGCGTGGGCTGGAGGTTGGTGTAGTGCTCCATCTTGAAGAGGTGATGGGCTGGGAAGGGGAGGCTATCTACATCGGCGATGGGTGGGCGATCGGGGTTATGGATCATCCTCCCATTTTGGCGGTAACTGATCCCCTCGACTTCCTCCAACGAGGCTCCTACCTCCCACTTTTGACAAAGATCGGCCCAAGTGGTCTCGCCCTCGCCCCGAACCACGATATCCACCTCCACCCGTTGGGCCGACTCTTCCGGAAGTACCGTAGGGTGTGGCCCTCCCAGGACGATGGGTAGGTCGATTTGGGCCTTTATCTCTTGGGCCACCCGCCAAGCCGCCTTGATCTGGATGGTGTTGGCCGTTATCCCTATCAGGTCAGGTCGCTCTTCTCTGAGAACCTGGCTTAGAGGCGCCTCCTCCACCTCCATGTCCAGGATCCGCACCTCATCTCCCCGCTCCTCGGAGACGGCTCCTAGGTAGGCCAAGCCTAAAGGAGGGCTGGTACGCACCTCGATGGGCAAGTTGGCCTTGGGGTTTATGAGGAGTACCTTCATCTCTGAAGGTATTATACCAGAAGGCACCCTAAACGGCTAGAGAGGCTGGCTTCATTTAAGAGGGGAAATCATATGTGGCCACGCTATGAGAAGGCTCTCGCTTCTAACTCTCCACCAGCCGGACCGCGGTGACTCCATCGCCGCCTTCGTCCGCCTCCCCGGAACGATAGGAGGCCACCAAGGGGTGGCTCTCTACCGCCTGGTGCACCAGACGGCGCAGGGTCCCTTTTCCCTTGCCATGGATGATGCGGACGGAGAACGATCCGCTCAGGAAAGCGTCATCCAGATACTTATCCAGTCGCCAAAGCGCCTCCTCGGCTTTCTCTCCCCTCAAGTCCAGGTAATCAGGAACCGGCTGAGAGAGGGGAAGAGAGATCGAGCCCGGGGCTCTCTCCCTGGGAGGGCCTTCCCTTCCCTCGGGATCCTTTACGGATGCTGTCAGATCGTCTATGTTGGCCTTCGCCCGGAAGGAACCCACCTGTACCTCCACCTGGTCACCTTCCAGGCCTACCACCTCCCCCTCTCTACCCAACCCCTCCACCCATACGGTCTCGCCGACCTTCAGTTCGCCCAGGGGAGGCCCCTTCTTAAGCGGTGGAAGAGGCTCTAGTTTCTCCTCTAGATCGGCGAGTTTGGCTTCGACTTCAACCGTCTTCTTCTTTCTTGCTTCTGCTACTAGGTGGCGGATCTCCTCCTTCGCTTCCCTTAACTCTCTCCGCGCTTGCTTCCGAGCCTCGTTGATGACCTCTCGGCGGGAGCCCTCTAAGGCTTTGAGTTCCTCCCCTAGTTCCCTCTCCTTCCTCTCGGCTTCTTCCCCTGCCGCCTTCGCTGCCTCGGCCGCCGTCAACGCCTCCTGGCGGGCCCTCCTTATATCGTCCAGATAACTCTCTACTTCCAGATCCTCCCGGGAGATGAGCCTCCTCGCCTCTCTCACCACCCCTTCATCGAGACCCAAGCGAGTGGCTATGGCCAAAGCGTTGCTGCGGCCGGGGAGGCCGATGCTCATCACGTAGGTGGGAGCCAGGGTCTCCAGATCGAACTCCACGGAGGCGTTCTCCACCCCGGGGGTGATATGGGCATAACTCTTCAATTCAGAGTAATGGGTGGCCACGAAGGAGGTGATCTTTCTGTGGCGGAGATGGTCCAAGATGGCTCGCGCCAGGGCTGAACCCTCCACCGGGTCCGTGCCGGCCCCCAACTCATCGAGCAACACCAAACACCTGTCGTTGGCTCGGGCTAGGATGGTCACGATGTTAGTCAAATGGGAGGAGAAGGTAGAGAGGCTCTGTTCTATGCTCTGCTCGTCACCGATATCGGCGTAGACCCCCTCGAAGATGGAGAGTTCTGCCTCCTGAGCCGGGATATGCAAGCCTGACTGAGCCATTAAGGCTGCCAGCCCCACCGTCTTCAGGGAGACGGTCTTCCCGCCGGTATTGGGGCCCGTGATAACCAAGATGAAGAAATCGTCGCTGATATGGATATCGATGGCGACCACCTCTTCGCGGCGGAGGAGAGGATGGCGGGCCTGGATCAAACGGAGTGTGGAACCAGGGTGCAAAACCTCCCCTTTTGGAGAGCGAAAGGGGATGAACCTTGGCTCCACGCCGGAGAGGCTGGCGCTATATCTACCTTTGGCCAGGGCCAAATCCAACGAGGCCAGGGCTTTAAGCGTCCCCTGGATAGCCGGTATCTCCTCAGCCACTCGCGCGGTGAGCCCTTTGAGGATCCGTTCCCTCTCTTTCTCCTCCGCCAGTTGCAGTTCCCGCCACTGGTTGTTCAACTCCAAGGTGGCTAAGGGCTCAATGAAGAGGGTGGCTCCACTGGCCGATTGATCGTGTACCACCCCTGGGATCCGTCCCTTGAAATCGGTTTTGAGAGGGATCACATACCGTCCTGAGCGTTGGGTTACCATCGGCTCTTGCAAGAAGGGAGCGTTCTCTGGAGAGGATGCGATCCGCTCCATCTTGGAAAGAAGCCTCTCATGTACCTGCTGGAGTTCCCGACGTATCCTGGCTAGAGCCGGGCTGGCCCCATCCACCACCTCGCCCCGGTCGTTGATGGAGCGGCGTATCTGGCCCAAAAGAGCGGAGCACTCCTCGATCCCCTCGGCTATCTCCGCCAAGGTGGGGAAGAGACGGCGTAGGGAGTACAACCGCCGGCGGAGAGCGGTTCCACTGGCTATGGTGTCCCGAATGTCCAGGAGTTCGACAGGGGTCAAAGGAGACTCGATAGCCGCCTTCTTGAGATGGGGTCGCAGATCCTTCGCTCCACCAACCGTGAAGCGGGGCTCCATCTCCAGAAGGGATCTGGCTTCCGTGGTCTCCTGCTGCCGCCGCTTCACCTCCTCCTCGTCAGTTGTGGGGCGAAGGCGCAACGCTAACTCCTTGCCCAGGGAGAAGGAGGCGTGCTCCGCCAGACGATGGAGGATCTGGGAGTACTCTAGAGCCCGCAACGATCTGGCGTTCATATCAGGAAGAAGGTAGGCAGGCCAGCGGGAAGCCAAAGGAGGATGGTACGAGCCACAAAGGCGAGATAGGTCTGGAAGGTCGGCACTAGAGGGGAGGCTTCAATCGCCTGGAGGAAGGCTAAGCGGAGAGTATCTCCCCTTATCCACGATACCCCACTCACAAACCTCAAGATCAAGACCCCCACCCCGATCTGTACACCCACCACCAGAAACCCTATCACCATCCCACCCAACTGATCCAAAAACCCCAGTGCCGCCAGTCTGGTCTCCGGAAAGGCCTGCTGGCCCAACCAATGCAAGGTCACGTAAACCACAGCCAGGATAGCCAAAAAGGCTAAGGACTCTTGGGCCTCATTGGCCATCTTAGGAGCGAAGAAGTCGATCCGTCTCTCCACGGCCCCATGAAAATAAGCAGCCATCACCAGTGCGATATAGAGGGCCAAGAGGCCGGTCAGTTGGCGGAGCAGCCCTTGTATGTAGCCCACGATAACGCCTACCAGAACTAGAACCACAAGGACGAGATCGAACCAGTTCATGATCCTCTCCTCTCTTTACTCCCGCAGTCGCGCTCCTATCGCCTCGCAGAGACGTCTCACGATCCGTTCCTGTATCTTCATCACCTCCTCGGCGGTGAGGGTGCGATCGGGAGCCCGGTAGGTGAGGGAGTAGGCTAGACTCTTTTTGCCCTCAGGGATGGGGGCTCCCTGGTAGAGGTCGAATAGCCTGGCCTCAGTCAGAAGCGCGCCCCCGGCCTCCATGATGAGTTGGTGTACCCTCCTGGCCGGCATCTCTTCATCCACCACCAAGGCTATATCCTGAATGATGGCCGGGTAGCGAGGCAAGGGCTCGTAACGCCGCTCTGGTGTAGCCTTTGAAGAAAGTGCTTCGAAATCTATCTCCGCCAGGTATACAGACCGCTCACCTAGGTCGAAAACCTCCCCCACCTGCAACTCTCCCAATATCCCCACCACTGTTGGCTCCTCGCCTACAAGAAGATGGACCACTTTATGGGCAGAGAAGGAGGGGTGAACGGCGGGGACGAAGTCGTACTCTCTTATCCCCATCTCCCGAAGGAGGGTCTCTATCACCCCCTTCAGGTCGTAGAAGTCTATAACCTCTCCCTCTCCCCAGATGCTCTTCTCCTCGCCTCCGGCCAGGGCCAAAGCCAGGGTATCTCTCTCCCGAGGGAGGGCACTCTCTTGGGGGAGATAGACTCGTCCGATCTCGAAGATGCGAATCTGGGACTGATAGCGCAGGTTGGAAGCCAAGACTTTTGACAGACTGGGCAAGAGGGTGGTGCGTAGTAGGTTTTGATCCAGAACTATAGGGTTGGCGATGCTTAGGGGTTCGGGCTTCGTCTCCTCACCCCATAGAGGGAAGGCTTCTAATTCCCGTCGATTGACCAACGTGTAGGTGATTACCTCACTCAAGCCACAGGCGGCGAGCACCTCCCGGGCCCGTCTCTCCCAATGGAGCGACCAGTTGATCCGCTGGGGTGGCAGTTCCCCCGAGAGCAGGGTGGTAGGGATCTCCTCGTAACCCTTTATCCGGGCCACCTCCTCCACTAAGTCCGCTGGAAGACTCACATCGCCCCGGTATGAAGGGACCGTGACTTTAAGCCTTTCCTCGCTCAAGGCCTCCACCTGGAACTCCAGAGATTCCAAGATCCGTATCACCTCCTCTAAGGGCACGCTAACCCCTAAAAGACGCACCACCTCTCTCATGGGGAAGAGAATCTCTTTCCTCTCCCCCGGTCGCGGATAGGCGTCGGCGAAGCCTCGGGTTACCTGGCCCCCGGCCAGTTGGCGGATCAACTCGCTGGCCCGTCTTAGCGCCGGGGTGGTCGATTCGGGGTCCAGCCCTTTCTCGAAGCGGATGGAGGCCCCGGAGCGGATTTTGAGGGCTTGCGAGGTGCGCCGGATACTCACCCGGTCGAAGTTGGCCGATTCCAGAAGCACCTGATGGGTGGTCTCTGTCACCTCGCTCTCCAGGCCGCCCATCACCCCGGCCACGGCCACCGGCCCTTCCTCATCGGCGATCATCAACATATCGGGCAAAAGTTCCCTCTCCTCCCCATCCAGAGTGATGAAGATCTTGTCCCCTCCAGCCCTTCTCACTATGATCCTCTTCCCTCGGATCTTCTCGTAGTCGAAGGCGTGCAGAGGCTGATTCAACTCCAACATCACGTAATTGGTGACATCGACGATGTTATTGATGGGACGCATCCCCGCCGCTCTGAGGCGGCGCTGGAGCCAGGGCGGCGAAGGGCCTACAGTTAGGCCCGTGATTAGACTGGCGGAGTAGCGGGGGCAAAGGTCGGGCGCTTCTATCTCCACGCTGACCATCTCCTCGATGGGCCCTCCTTCGGCCACCAGGCTCACTTCTGGCAAACGGACTCTCTCCCCGGTGAGGGCCGCCACCTCTCGGGCCACCCCGATGAGGGAAAAACAGCGCACCAGGTTGGGGCTCAACTCCAGATGGAAGACCGTGTCGCCCAAATAGTCCGCCAAAGGGACGCCCACCGGAGCCTGGGAATCCAAGATCATGATCCCCTCGTGGTCGTCGGAGATGCCCAACTCCAATTCCGAGCAAATCATCCCTTCAGAGTGGACCCCCCTTATCTTCGCTGGCTTGAGGGTGATCCCCGGGTGCTCCGGGGAGTGACCATCGATGAGCCTGGCGCCAGTCAGGGCGGTGGGTACCTTTAACCTCCTATCCCCCACCTTTATGTTGGGGGCTCCCGTGATCACGGTCAAAGGTTTATCTCCGCCGTACTCTACCTCGGCGATGGTAAGGCGGTCGGCGTTGGGGTGGGGACGTACCTCTAACACCTCCCCCACATATATCTTATCCCATCGAGCGCCTATCCTCTCTACCGCTTCCACCTCTATCCCGGCCATAGTGAGGCGGTGGGCCAACTCCTCAAGGGGTATCTTGATATCCACATAGTCTCGCAGCCAACTTAGGGGCACCCTCATCGTCCCTCTCCTTCAACTGAACTGCTTCAAGAAGCGCAGATCGTTGCCATAGAAGAGCCTTATATCATCGATGCTGTGCTTCAGCATGGCGATCCGCTCCACCCCCATGCCAAAGGCGAAGCCGGTATAACTCTGGGGGTCATATCCGCCGTTCCGCAAGACCTCTGGGTGTACCATCCCCGCTCCCAGGATCTCCAGCCAGCCGGTATAGCCACAGACCCGACACCCCTCCCCCTGGCAGACGATACAGTCTATGGCCATCTCCGCTCCCGGCTCCACGAAGGGGAAGTAGTCGCAGCGGAAGCGGACCTTTCGCTCCGCGCCGAACATCTGGCGGGCGAAGGCGGTGAGTACCCCCTTGAGATCGGCCATGGTTACCTCTCGTCCCACGGCCAGCCCTTCTACCTGGATAAACATCCACTCGTGGGTGGCATCCACGCTCTCGTACCGGTAGCAGCGGCCAGGTATGAGCACCCGTATAGGCTCCGGGCAGAACCGCTCCATGGTCCTTATCTGAACCGGGGAGGTATGGGTGCGGAGCATCATCTCCTGGCTTCGACCATAGGGCGGGGCCACATATAAGGTGGCGAACATATCCCTGGCCGGGTGATCTTTAGGGATGTTTAGGAGTTCGAAGTTATACCTGTCCCACTCCACCTCCGGCCCTTCCACCACCTGGAACCCCATGGGGGCGAAGATATCGTATATCTCCCAAAGCGTCCGGGTGACAGGGTGGATAGTCCCTAGAAGAGGCTTCCGCCCCGGCAGAGTGACATCGATCCTCTCCTCAGGAGGGATAGCCTTAGCCTTCAGAGCCTCGACCTTGGCCTCCCAGGCCTGGGTGAGTTCCCTCTTCACCCGGTTGGCCCGCTCGCCGGCTTGGGGGCGCTCCTCAGGAGGCAGTTTGCCTACGCTCCGCAATATCTTGGTCAGGGCTCCCCTCCGACCCAGATAGGCGACCCGCCACTCTTCTGCCCCTTGGAGATCCCCGACCCCTTCCAGTTCCTGGAGGGCCTTCTCTCTCAACCCTTCCAATTGCTCTCTCATTTTTGCTCCGCGATAAATATAGCACAGATTGATATAAAAAGCCCCTCTTCAAAGCCTGCTCTGAAGAGGGTCACCAACGATCTGATATGGAACGTCAACTACCTAGGCAGCGCCGATCGACAGGTGCCCTCCTCGGCACCTATAAAGACGAAGGCTCTCGTCTCCCTGCATCTACCGCGCATCGTCTTAGCCTCCCGATTTGTGGCTATTATAGCACCAAAAGGGGTGTTTGACAACCTCTCGGTATTTCTCATAGCAGTGACGGCTCCAACCCCGGGCATGTCAGCCTGCCCCAACGCGTACCAGGCCGGGGGCCAGGGAAACCTGCCCTACCACATTATCCGTGGCGTCAGATGGTAACATCTGACGCCTCAGAGAATGATCGTTAAGGTGATAATTACGGGCACTAGAGTACGACCAATCGATGTCTCTCTCCACCAGCCCGGCCCTCACAGGGTTTTGGTGGATATATTCTACTTTAGTGCGCAGCGTCTCTTCATTGGTAATCAACAGATCATCGAATCTATCCATCCAGACCTTGAACACCTGACGACTGCCAGAGGGCAACCGCAGTGATTCCACCATCCGATGATGCCCGTTATTCTCTAACCTCTTCCTTATGCGAAAGGAGGTGTACTTCTTGAAATCACGCATGATGTCGGAGAGGTTCTTCTGTCCTGAAATTTGAAGGACGAGGTGGAGATGGGTGGGCATGATGGAGTAGGCGATGAGAGTAAAGTCACCTCGGCGCTGCATGAAACTGAGGGAGTTGATGATTAGCCGGTAGTAGGAATCGTTGAGCAGAAGGGGCTTGAAGTCAACAAAGGTTGTGGTAATGAAGAAGACACCCCCGCTGGCGGTCAACTGGCTGTGACCTCTACGCCCCATACTCCCCCATCCCTTTCTAGTGGCCTCAGATGTCTTGGTGGTGGCAGATGTTACCATCTGCCACAGGAGTGACTGGTCCAACTTTGGCTGTCAGGAGGTAACTCCTGACAGCACTGAACTCCGCACAGCACTGATTCGTCTCACAAGTTCGATTGCTGCCTCGCCGCCTCGAATAGTATGATGCTTGCCGCAACCGCCGCGTTCAACGATTCGGCCTCGCCGGGCATGGGGATATAGACCCTCTTATAGGCTAGCCGTTTGGCCTCTTCGCTCGCCCCCTCGGCCTCCCCGCCGATGATGAGCGCCGAGGGGAGACCCCAATCTATCTCGTGGTAGGCCACCTCGCCCCTGGCATCGGCCAAAAGCACCTGCCTCTCCTCCAAAAGGGGCTCTATCTCCCCCCACTCTTTATCAGGAGCCAGTGATAGATGGAAGTGGGCCCCCATGGCTCCTCGGACTACCTTGGGGCTATAGATGTCCACCGTCCCCTTGCTGGTCACCACCTGCCCCACCCCCGCCGCCCAGGCGGAGCGCAAAACCGTCCCCAGGTTTCCCGGGTCCCGCAACCGGTCAACGATGAGCAACAACCCCTCCCCCGGTGGCTTCTCCGAGATGGGAACGACTGCCAAGAGGCCTTGGGGCGTTTGGGTATCTGAGATGGCGCGCATAACCTCTTCGCTCACCTCCATCCCTCGCTTACCTAAGTCGGCGAAGGCTTGGAGTAATTTCACTACCCTCTCCTGGGCGGGCACCTCTGGGGTGTAAAAAAGAAAGGCGGGGGTTATCCCCGCCCTCAAGACCTCTTCACAGAGGCGAACGCCCTCCACTATGAAAAGTCGCTCCTTCTCTCGACCTCGCCGGCGATGGAGCGACCGCGTCAGTTTCACCTTCTCATTGGCCAGGCTGGTGATCAAAAGTCACCTCAGGAGGCCGATTTCGCCGCCTCCACTAACTCTTTGAAGACCCGGGCGTCGTTTACCGCCAGATCGGCCAGGATCTTGCGGTCTAGTTCTACCCCCGCTTTCTTGAGCCCAGCCATGAAGCGGCTGTAGGAGAGGCCGTGCTCCCTGGCGGCGGCGTTAATCCTCTGTATCCAGAGGCGCCTGAAATCCCTCTTCCGCCTCCGCCGGTCGCGATAGGCATAAGTGAGGGATTTCAACATAGCCTCATGGGCCCGCCTATAGAGGGAATGCCTGGTCCCATACTGGCCCTTGGTAAGTTTTATAACTTTCTTGTGGCGTCTGCGGGCCCTAGGCCCGCCCTTAACCCTAGGCATCTCTACTTCTTCTTGAGATAAGGCGCTAGTCGCTTCACTCGCTTTATTTCGCCCACCGTTTCCAAGGGGATCGTCTTATCGAAGAGCCGCTTCGTCTGTTTCCGCTTCTTACGCCGGAGGTGGCTCCTCCCCCCCTTCAGGCGGCGTATCTTGCCCGAACCGGTGACCTTGAACCTCTTGGCGGTGGCTTTATGGGTCTTTATCTTTGGCACTTGACCCCTCTCACATACTAACGGGCGCCCGAGGCGCCCGTCCAAAATAGATCGCCCCGAAGAACCCTATTTTTCGCTGGCCGGGGAAAGGATCATTAACATACTCCGACCATCCATCCTGGGATGATGCTCCACGCTGGCCATATCTTGGAGTTCCTCGGCTAGCCTCTGCAACATATCCCTCCCTATCTCAGGGTGGCTCCGCTCTCTACCTCTGAAGAGCACCCGCACCTTCACCTTGTGACCCTTGGTCAGGAAGTCGCGTATCCTCTTGACCTTGAGGTTCCTATCGTGGTGGCCCGTCTTGGGGCGCAGGCGAATCTCCTTGATCTCCACCCGTTGGGCCTTGCGCGCCTCCTTCTCCCTCTTGGCCCGCTCATAGATATACTTGCCGTAATCCATGAGGCGACAAACGGGAGGAACAGCCTGGGGAGCGACCTCCACCACATCGAGATCCCGCTCCCTAGCGATGGCCAGGGCCTGAGAGAGGGGAACTACCCCCACCTGTTTACCCGACTCATCGATGAGCCGGACCTCCTCAGCCCTGATCGCCTCGTTGGTGCGTGGTTTCTTTTTTATGTTGGTCACCTCAGTGCGTGGTACTCGTGCACTGTCTCAGATCCTACCTCCTACACCAGAAAGAACGGGGTCGGCTCCCGGGGGGAACGGCCCCAGTTTGTGGCTCTTATGGCAAAATATATCATATTTGGAATGAATAGTCAAATGTCGCCAAATGAGACCTAGGCGCTCAAGGGTGTACCTTGCCCCTTAGAAGAAAGCGCCAAGGCCTCCTTTTCGCTATCTCATCGGCCCGGATGCCGATGCGAGGCGTTACTTCTGTCTCCCCTGGATCGGGCACCACTGCCTCTTCGATGAAAAGCAGGTCGCTCGTGCAGAGGTCGAGACCGTTGAGGCTGCGGTCGATGGCTAGGGCCTGACAGAGTTTCCCCGGCCCGTTGGTCAGTTCCCCCTCTGGACGGAAGCGGCGATTCCGACGCATATATTCGAGTCCCTCCTGGGGCTGGATCCCTCTGATGAGAACCGCGGCCGGAAAACCCACCCTCTCTGTAACCACGTTTAGACAGTGGTAGATCCCGTAGATGAGGTAGATATAGGCGTGGCCCGGCGGGCCGTACATCACCTCCGTGCGAGGAGTCCGGCCCCGCGAAGCGTGGCAGGCTCTATCCTCCTCCCCGGTGTAGGCCTCCGTCTCCACGATGAAGCCGCTCAACCGCTCCCCATCTATAACCCGCACCAACCGCTGGCCCAAAAGTTCCCCAGCCACCCGTAAGGTGTCACGAGCGTAAAAGTCGCGGCCCAACCTACTAGACGACAATTGATCCCCCCGCCACGGGAAGAAAGATGAAGAGGGTATCCCCCTCGCTCACCGGGGTCTTCTCTACCTCATCTAATTTTATTTGGTCGTCGTTCAAGAAGAGGGCGTAGGGGAGATCGATCTCCCGCTGGTAGAACTCATGCCCGAAACCGGGATACCTATGGGCCAGGGAGGAGAGAAGGTCGGCTACGGTGGCACCCTCCGGCAACTCCAAGGCCACCTTCCTGCTTCCCACCGCGCTTCGGAGGGGCTCCCCTACTTTCACCGTGACTCTCATCAGAGGTGCTTTAGCCACTATTGATAGTCGTAGAAACCTTTGCCCGTCTTCCGCCCTAGATGTCCGGCGGTGACCATGCGGCGCAAAAGGGGTGGGGCCGCATAGCGGCTATCTTTGAACTCCTCGTACATGGCGTTGGCGATGAAGAGCGTGGTATCCAGACCTAAGAGATCCAGGAGGGTGAAAGGCCCCATAGGGTGGTTCAACCCCAAGACCAGGCCCTTGTCGATATCCTCCTTGGTAGCCACGCCGTTCTCTAAGGCCCTTATGGCGTCCAAAAGGTAGGGGATCAAAAGTAGATTGACGATGAACCCCGGGGTATCCTTGGCCACCACGATCTCTTTCCCCAGAGACTCGCCGAACCCTCTCGCCCTCTCGAAGGTCTTCTCGGAGGTGAGGATAGTGCGCACTATCTCCAAAAGCCTCATCAGGGGGACGGGGTTGAAGAAGTGTAGGCCCAGTACCCTCTCCCCCCGCTTCGTGGCGGAGGCTATCTCCGTGATACAGAGGGATGAGGTGTTGGAGGCCAGGATAGTGTGCGGCGGACATATCCCATCCAGGGAGGCGAAGAGCTCCTTTTTGGCCTCCATATTCTCGATGATGGCCTCGATGACCAGGTCGCAATCTTTGAAATCCTGGATATCCACCGTCCCTTGGATCCGGGCCAGCGCTGCATCCATCTCCTCCTGCGTGACCTTCCCCCTCTCCACCCCCTTGGCCAGGAACCGCTTGATATTGTTCAACCCCTTCTGGAGCAGATCCTCGTTGATCTCGCTCACCACTACCTGGTAGCCGGCTTGAGCACAAACCTGGGCGATGCCAGAGCCCATAAGGCCACAGCCGACAACACCTACCTTTTTGATCTCCATCGTTACCTCCTTGTTAGTTAAGTCCCCCCAAAAGGGCTATTTGGGGGATCACGAATACATAGCTATTGGCGATAGAATTATGGTGGGATATCTAACGCGCAAGTCCTTTTCGGTGAGCTCAAAGGGAAAGCCTTTCTCCGACTTCTTTGTCATCTGCTTGACGAGTGCCTTGAGTTCCTTGCTCGGCAGCCTTGACATGCCCGGAATCAATTCATACAGATAACGAACCTCGTTTTTCGCGAGCACGTTTTTCACCCTAGCAAGCACGTTAAAAGTACCTTCCAGATCGTCTGTGGAAGCCCGTAGTTTCTCTGGAGTAAGGCTGCATGCAAAATCGAACCCTCTCTTCACATCAGGCGCGCGAGGTACCGATATGTATATCGGTATTCCCTTGCTCGAAACATATTCGAGGTACCTGATCCATTCAGCAGTCTCCTCATCGATTTCCAAGGACCGACCAATAATAGTACCGAACTTTGAAGCAGTCTCCAGAAATCCAACCCCAAGTTCTACTATCTCTGTAAAAGCAGACACCGAGATCTTACCACGCACCTCTACCAGTTGCCCTTCTTTCAGTTCATCATGCAAGTTCTGCGTCACTGCATTGATATATTGTACATAATCTTGTTCGAGCAGAATCTTGCGTAATGCCGAGAGGCGGGAGACCGGGGTAGTCTTCTTTAAGGCTTCGCTAGCCTCCTCTCTCATGGATTCAAGTCCCCCTTTGACACCTATATCCGTAGCTGGTACACTTATTCCCCCTTCCCCCCGCTTAGCCCGCACATCTGTGCGAGTTTCTCTAAACTGCTCAACCAGTCCACCCTCGATGCCAGCCAATAGGTTATCAACCTCCTGTGAATCCAGGTAGGCAATTGTACCCAAGATGACTTCATCTCCACTCATGGTTTCCCCTCCATAGTCTTGAACGCCTGGCGTAGCCGGTCGGCTAACTCCAGGCTCTTACCCGGATCGGTCAAGTGGGTCTTCACCTCTCACCCCACTACCGGACAACTCTCTCCCGTCATGCCTATGATTTCCCGGATGAAACCATCGGCTCTCTTGCGGTTCTCCTTGGTGTTCTCGATCCCCGCCGCAGCGAAGAGGTCACCTAAGTGCCTGGTATAGCAAGACATCTCATCCCCCTTTTTCTATGAGACCGGCACGCTCTACAACTCCCACGAGCCAGAGATGAGTGCTAGCCCCTCCACCAAAGGGGCACCCCTGTCTCCTCATCGTGCCTTCTCACTAGAGGCTCACCCAGGAGTTCCTGGATGAAGATCTCACAGGCGAAGATGGGGGTGCCGGGCATGAGGTGGCCAGAGATGGTCCTTCCCTTTCCATCTGAGAGGGCCAGATGGGCGTGGACGATAGGCTGACCATCGCGCAAGGAGATATTCCCTGTGCAGGAGACCATCTCCATAGGCTCATCTACGGCGAAGCCCCTGTACTCACGGCTCTCTTGATCATAATAGGCCAGCCGGGCTGACTTCACCGCCCCTAGAGCGATAAACACCCCCAAGGTGATACCATTTTCTTGGCAAAGCCCCTCTATGCTCTTCAAGAGGTCGCCCTTGTGGGGCAACCGGCCCAAAAAGGATCGGCCTCGTTCGTACCTATTTAGAATCATAACTCCTCCCCATCAGTGTAAGCAGGAAAAGAACCTTCCGTCATCAGGGTGAGCGAAGATGGCCAGAAGGGATGACTCTTTCCCCCTCATTTCCCCAGACCCCAGAAAAGGTCGGTCTCCACCTCCGAGGGGAACCCTGTCCGGCTAGCGGCCAGCACGAAGTGCTCTTTCCCCCACCACCTGCGCATCTCCTCATCGGACATCTGGGCGAAGATGTTGCCGGGAGGGAGTTGGGTCTTATGACAGGCTACAGCCCGCTTCTTCACCTCCAAGAAGGGCACCACATCGATAACCGTGGTGATCCGATCGTCGCAGGTGCCGGGCAGGTCCAGGGACATGGCCCGGAAACGGCTGCGGGGGACGGCCACATAATATAACTTTTCGGCCTCATGGGGGGATAACCCCTCCGCCATATGCTCTGAGAACCTCTCTTCATCCCCGGCGGAGAAGAAAGCGTCGGTGGTCGCCTTTCCTGTGGCGATATGATCCAAGTGTCCCGAGATCCCATCGGGGCCGAAGGTGAGAACCACCTGGGGCTTCACTTCCCGGATGGCTCGGACGACCTTCCCTTCCACCTCTTGGGGGTCATAACCGCTCAACTGGCCATCCCTGTAGCCCAAGAATCGCAACCCCTGGATGCCGATGACCCGACAGGCGCAGCGAAGTTCCTCCTCCCGCACCCGACCCAAGGTTTCAGGGGTGGTTAGGCTCGGGTCGCTGATCTCTCCTGCCTCTCCTCGCGTGGCGCAGATGAGAGTGATCCGCACCCCCTGGGCCACATATTTGGCTAAGGTTGCGGCTGGCCCAAAGGACTCATCATCTGGGTGCGCGAAGACTGCCAAAAGGGTCAAAGCCTCCTTCATCTCCCCTCCACCATACGATTATTCTTTCAGGGAGCAGAACCTCGCTCCTTCTGCAAGAGGGCCACGGCTCTATCCGTGAGGGTCACCCGGTAGTCCAGAAGACCCCAACCGGGAGCCAGGACCGCCTCCCTTATCGGCCCCTGGAGTTCCTCCAAGGTGGCCCATCTCGCGGCCAGGATCTCCCTAGTATCTTGGGGGGCCAATCTTCCCTCCACGGCCCTGGCGGAGAAGGTATGGCTACTCCACTCTATATCTTCCTCGCTACAGATGAACCGAACTCGGATGCGAAGTAGATACCGCTCTATCTCTATCTCCAGCCCCGTCTCTTCCCAGGCCTCCCTCTTCGCCCCTTCCTCGAAGGGCTCTCCAGGGTTGAGTCCCCCGCTGGGAGCCCTGAAGACGCCCGGAGGGTGGATCGGTTTTCGAATGAGAGCCAATCTCTCTCCCCGGAAGATGAAAAGGGTGATATCATGGGCTCGGCCATGCTTCTGGCTGCCCCGCACCAGGGCCATCTCCTGAGGAGTTATCTCTTGTGTCAGGCGCAGAACCTCTGGCCGGCCGAACTTCTCCTCCATCTCCTGGATCATCGCTTCATCGACGTACAAGAGCCCACCCCTTAATTGCGTCGGTAATTCTCGATCGCCTCACGCAAAGCCTCAAGGCCGGTGAGGGAGCATCTCACCATTCCTCTCCGGCAAGCCCCCCAGACTTTGAACCAAATCTTCTTTAGTGATGGCCAAGGCCTCATCCAGGGAGCGGCCCTCAATGAGTTCGGTGAGCATGCTTGAGGCGGCGATGGCGGCCACGCACCCCTGAGCCTTGAAGTTCGCCTCCTCGATCTGATCATCGGCTACTCTGATGGAGAGACGCACCGTGTCGCCATCTTGAGGGTTGCGCGCCATCCCCACGCCGTCGGCCCCCTCTATCTCTCCCACATTGCGAGGGTTCAGAAAATGATCCATAACTAGGGGGCTATATTTCATCCCCTTCCTCTTTCCTCCCTGATGCGCTATTGAACCCTCTCGTCACCGGATCGGCTGCCGCCTTCAGTGCAGAGATGAGTTCCTCGTGGATGCGACCGTTGGTGGCTATGATGCCCTTCTTGCAAGGGCTCCAAGGCCCGCCTTCAAGGTCGGTCACCACCCCTCCCGCCTCCTCCACCAGGAGCCCGCCGGCTGCCCAGTCCCAAGGGCTGAGGTGCATCTCCCAGTAGCCGTCCAGCCGTCCCGCCGCCACGTAGGCCAGGTCCAAGGCCGCGGAACCTCCCCGTCTTATCCCTTGTACCCGGGTGACCAGCCGACTGAACTGTGGCACATTGTTGTCAGGGATAGCGGCCCGTTGGTAGGGGAAGCCGGTGGCCAGAAGGGAAGAGATAAGTCTAGGGGCGGTGGAGACCCTGACCCCTTTATCGTTGAGGGTGGCCCCCTCTCCCTTCTGAGCGTAGAAGAACTCATCCCGCAAGGGGTCGTAAACCGCCCCCAGGGTTATCTTTCCCCTCTCCTTCAGGGCGATCGATATGGCGAAGGCGGGGTAGCCGTGGAAGTAGTTGATGGTGCCATCGAGAGGGTCGATGAGCCAGGTGAACTCGCTCTCCCCCTCCACGTGTGGCGCCTCCTCGGAGAGAATGGTGTGATCTGGATACCTCTCCTGGATAGCCTCTACGATGAGACGCTGGGAGGCCAGGTCAGCCTCGGTCACCAGATCTATCTCTCCCTTCCTAGCCGCCTCCTTCGCTCGGCCGAAGTTAGCCAAGAGGATCTCCCCCGCCTCTTTAGCCAGGAGATTCAAAAACCCCTTCGTATCCCTCACTCTAGGTAATCCTCCCGAGGTGGGTGCCAGATATCGGCGGTGACCGTCCTCTCCAAGGCGAACTGTCCGTGTTCGACATTGGAGGGGACAAGATAACTGTCTCCCTTCTCCACCACGGTGGGGACGCCAGCGATAGTGATCTCATACCGACCCTCGACCACGTAAGTGATCTGCTCATGGGGATGGCGGTGGAGAGGGGCTCGAGCCCCTCTCTCGTAGGTGAACTCGGCCAAGAGGAGGCTCTGGCCATAGGCCAGGGTTCTCCTAGTAACCCCGGCGAACATCTCCACCGCCTCCGCATCACCCCTGAAGAATATCACCTTGCCCTCCGCTTAAAAGGGAGGATGAGAGGCACTTGGTGACGGTAACTCTCGTACTCCTCCCCAAATCGGCGCCACAAGCCAGACTCTTCGAAGAACTTGAAGTGTAGAAGGAGAAGGGCGACTAGTAGGAGAGGCGAGAAGAGCGTTGCAGAGACCGAACCCAGGATGATGCCCCACCCCACCAAGAGAAGGAGAAGCCCAAAGAGCATAGGGTTCCGTGCATAATTGTAGGGGCCAACGATGACCAGTCGCTCGGTCCTGGGAGCCAGGGGAAAGCCGAACACCTCCTGGGGATGGCCTCGGCCGATGGTGAGGAGGCTATACCAAGACCAGATCATCCAGAATAAACCTGAGAGGATCACCAAAGTTCCCAAAACGATGCTCACCACCCCAGACCGCCGGGGCTCAAATCCAATGAGGCGATCTAGCCAAAGGCCTATTTCTCTCCCCAGAGCAGGGAAAAGGATGCCGAAAAGGAAAATGGAAAAGAGATAAGCGGAAACCAGACGCAAGGTTCGCACCCTAGATCCTTAACCTTTGTTTCTAGATGATAGATGCTCGCCCGTATAAACATGGAACCTCTGGCCTAGGTTAGACCCTAGGCTTGATGACCGTGTCATTTAGATCCCGGCCGACTCGCCACTCAAGGGTCTAACTCCTTCCAGAGGTGCGAGAAGCCATCCACACAAAAGCGTAGACGACCTTTCTAAGGGAGGAGATTAGGGCCGACCAGCGAAACGGAGCCGTCGGCTCACAAGGATCAGAATAGCCAGGAAACCACCTACCAGAGCGCCCTCTAAGGGGCCCCATCCAGTCTCTGGCACCCCCTCCTCTGCTGGTGTAGGGGTAGGCGTGACCGCCGAGGTGGGAGAAGGGGTGACTGTCGGGGTGGGAGAAGGAGTAACCACCAGGGTGGGCGTGAGGGTGGGGACGGAAGTCGGCGTTCTAGTGGGTGTGGCGGTCGGCACCTCAGTGGGTGTAGCGGGTGGCGCCGTGGTGGGCGTAGCAGTTGGTGTGAGTTGGGCCACCACCGTAGGGGTAGCCGGGCCCGGCAGGCCAGTGAAAAAGATGAGACCTCCGATGCCTAAGAGACCCAGGATCAAAAGCCCCACCAAGCCTAGGGCGATCAGGGTGAAGATCCTGTCTTGTCCCAAGCCTGCCAAATCCCTCACCTCCTCCTTCTTTTCAAAAGCCAGCGCCGGTATGGAGCCAGCCTTGACCTTCTCCAGGAGATTTGAGAACTCTAGCCGTAGAGTCGAGAGCGGGTTTTGAACCTCCTAGATCTGAGCCTCAGGTCTGGCAGATTGGAAACCTGCTCTTGTTTCCCTCAAAGGAGCCTGGCTTTGGCGCCAGGCCGGCCATCATAGGTCTGGGCGAACTGCTCCAAAACATCTCTTTCAATAAGCCACTTATTGGCAAACTTATATCCCGGAAGCCTACCCTGGCGGATCAGCCGTCGCACTGACTCAGGGTGGATCTTCAGCCTCCGGCTTGCTTCTAAGATATCCACATACCTGTCAAACGGCTTGTCCACGCGCCGCCTCGGATTTATTGAGATGTGGAACACTACAACAATTATAGAGGATTTTTGGAGGAGTGTCAAGCGGAGACTATTCGGGGCGATCTGAGGGTCGCGAGGCGGAGTTGGAAAGACCCGTTCCCCGCTCCCGGATCCGGCCGGCCTGGGTGCCGATCGCCCAGAGCATCTGATTAGCGAGGATATCTATAGGCCCGAGCCTTCCAAGAGTTCCAAGTTCGCCAGGGGAACGAATACCCTCTCCCCTTCTTCCAGTTCCACCTCTACCCCCTCGACTTCAACGCCCCATTCGACCCTTCTCTTCTGAAGAAGAGGGCTCGCCACATAGCCCACCTTGCCTAGATAGGGCTCCCGAACCAACCGCACTAACGTTCCCTCTTTTAAGGCGGGGCTTTCCCCCCTAGGAGCCTCCTCGGCTCGGAGGAAGGGGACGATCACCTGGGGGCGAAGAAGCCTCACCCCATGGGGGAGACCGCTGGTCATGCAGGCCTCGCGGCCAGCATGTTGTTGAAATAGAGAGAAGAGGGGCCGGGAGATGGGGACCTCGCCGAACCCCTCCATTATCATCACGGGAAAAGAGAGCGAGGAAACAAACCCTACAAGCGAAGAGGGGAGACTACCCAGAATCACCCCCTGCACCCCTATCTCCTCGGCTTTCCCCAACCCTTCCTTGGTGGCCCAACTCCCCACTACCACTATCGCACCATGATACCCCATGTCGATCGCTTCGGGAACCAGCCTTCCCTCTGGCGCCTCGTCCAACATCTTCAAGACACCAAAGGCGTCTCCGCCCATGGCCCAGGCCCCTTCCATGATCGCACCAGAGGTCTCGATCGCTACCCCACGTCTGGAGACTACCTGGGTCACCACGCCTTTGAGATAGGCTCTCAGTTCATAGGTGGACGGGGAGACCTCTAGGAGCAGACGCCCATGGGCCTCGTTCACTATTCTCCCCTCCGCCGGAGCCCGATATAGGCGGCGGAAAGGCCATCTCCCCGCTTCCGCTATCACCTCCCCTTCCTCCACTCTCTCACCAAGCCCTTTGAGGAGATATTTCTGAAGATCGTCTGCTGCTATGGAGAGCCGTTGGGCTACGTGGAGGATGCGAATTCGGCTCGGTATATGGGCTCGGCCTACCACATCCATAGGCTCCACCCTCTGGCCCGGCTCCACCAGAACCTCCCCTGGGAAGGGCAGAAGCCGCTCCAGGCTCACGCGGCCGTAGGGTACGACCTTAAACGCAGAGGGGTGGTACATGGCTAGAACCCTACCTCCCACATCCACTTTTGCACCTTTGCCTGCTGTGCGGCTCTCCCCTCGGGAAGGGAGAGGGGTCGCCCTCGAGCGTCGATGATGACGCCCACCGCTCCACCTTCTACCTCGGTGGTGGCTCCTCTTCCTTTCCTACCCAAGCCTACGTCGAAGCCCTGGGTAGGGCGGAGCTCCAAAGTCGCTCTCTGACCGAAAGGCAAAGGTATAACCTCCAAAGAGCCATAGGATACCTCGCCCTCGATGGTTTCCCCCCCCGAGTAGACCATCTTGAATCGAAGGGCCACCTCCCCCTCCTGGGCTACACCCGAGGGCGCGATAACCGTCCCCAACTTGAGAAGAGCGTCCCGCGCTAGTACCTCTACCGCTGCCAGAGGCTCCGCCATAGCCAGAGCCCCCAATTGAGGCAGGAGAGAGAACTCATCGAGGGCCAGACTGCAGACGCCTGTGGGCTGCAATCCGTCCAGAAGGATGAGAGCCGCCTGCCTGGGGTCGGCGAGATGGGAAAGGAGACCTCCCGTGCCTACGATCAGATCCACCGGAGCCAAGGCCCTTTCACCTGCCCGCTCCAAAGCCCAGGTCATAAGTTCCCGAGCCACCGCTTGCTCCAGAAAGAGATCTTCCCTGCTTTGGGGGAAAGTCCCCGGCCTCAACGCTTTGTTGAGGATCCGATCCCCCGCCCCCTCCAAGTCGAAGGGAAGCCAACGGAGGATCTGCTCCACCCCTCTCTGCGCAAGAAGCCTATCCAACCCATATCCCAATCCCATGTCGCTCGTCAAAGCGCAGAAATAACGGTCATCCTTGGCGGAGAAGAGGCCAACACTGCCCCCGCCTATATCTATCCCCAAGACTTTCAATTCGTACTCCTGGGCCAGGTAGCGAATCGCCCAGCCCAAAGCCCTGGCGGTGGGTTGAATAGGCGCCAGGGAACATCTCTTCAGTGACTCGACCCCGGGGATGAGAGCGATCTTCCCTCCCACCAACTTCTCCAGCAACTCCTGGGCACCGGCTAGGCTCTCGCCTCCTGGCCTAGGAAGGAGGTTACTCACCATCTCCAGATCGACAACCCCCTCTAGAACCTCAGCCACCGGGACTCGAGCCTCCTCGTTTCCAGCGAAGATAAGACGGGGTCGCGTCTCTTCTGAGGCGCAAAGTAAGGCTAAATCCTTGGCCATCTCCACCAGAGGGAGAGTAGGTCCCCCCTCGATCCCTCCGGCGAGGAGGATAGCGTCGAGGCCCCCCTCTCTGAGGAGCCTTAAGAAGTCGAGCATCCCCTCCGCAGATGAGAGGCGGAACTCATCGACGGTGAAGGCGCCCTCTACGAGGGTGTAGGTGGAATGGGCAGCATGGAGAGCGCTCCTCAGGCTCCAAGGCTCCATCATCCCCGCCACCACCAACCGCAGGGGCTCCATAGCACTGGTAGTAGCCACAAAGCCGTCCACTCCACTTCCATTCTCATGCTCAGGGGTGACGAGCCTTCCCTGGGCCAAAAGCCGCCTCTGGGCAAAGGTTTCCATCTTTCCCATCGCCTCGAGAAACCCCAGGCTTACATCCTCCCAAGGAGGGGAAAGGGTAGTGGGAGCCGACCCATGAGCCACTAATCGGTATTGGCCGGCCACTTGATCTATGAGGGTCACCCGGGTGGTGATGCTCCCCAGGTCAGCCGTGACAAACGATTCTAAACTCATCTTTAGAGTATCCCCAACCAGTCGCCAAGGAGGAACTGTAGACGATCCACAAGCAAGGAGACCCGAGCCATCACCGCGTTGGCAAAGAGAGCCCCCAATTTCCGACAAGGGAGAGAAACACCAGGAGGACAACTAGCATCAAGGCCGCCAGGGGTTCGATCCCCGAAGCCTCGAGGAGATTGAGTAGAAACTCCATAGTTCGCTATCTCCGGAGCCCTTCCAGGCGGGAGAGGATCATCTCCACGTTCTCTCGATCCTCCAAGAGTAGAGCATACTCCCTCACTACCCCTCCCAGGAATGGCTCTAAGGTGGGCTGGGAGAGGAGAAGAAACTGGCTGGCCAGGAAGGATAGAGGTTTGTGGGCCTGCAGGAAGAGGATGGCTGGGGCCGCCATGCTCCACTGGTTCACTCGGCGAACGAGCCCCGCAATCAATTCCTCCCGCCGTCGGACGGTCAGCATCACGCCTCCGAAAGATACCCTAGTATAACACTCCTCTCAGGCTCTGACAAGGGGCATGTGTATGACTCTGCAAAGTCAAGCAAATGATGGACATCTGGGGTATGGGCCCCCTCTCTGGACAAAACGGACTATATCTAGTAGAATGCTAAACGGGATGAGACTGGTGAGCGCCTCTCCGCCTAGAGAAATTCTGCGCCCAGTGCGGGGAGAAGATACCGATAGGTGGCAAATTCTGTCCCCAATGTGGTGCTAGGCGGTGGAAACCCGATTATGACGCCAGAACTCGAGCAACTCTACCAAGAGATCATCGGTTGCCAGAAATGCATCCTCTCCCAATCGCGGAGAAACCCCGTGCCGGGCGAGGGGCCCGAGGAGGCGGAGATAGTCTTTATCGGGGAAGCGCCAGGCTTCCACGAGGACCAGCAGGGCCGTCCCTTCGTCGGCTCTGCGGGGAAGTTCCTGGAAGAACTCCTGGCCAGCATCGGGTTCAGGCGAGAGGATGTATATATCTGTAATGTCATTAAGTGCCGTCCCCCGGGGAATCGCGACCCTTTGCCCAATGAGATAGAGGCCTGCCAGCCCTACTTGGATAGGCAACTGGCCTTGATAAGACCCAAGATAGTGGTTACCTTGGGCCGCTTCTCCTTGAGCCGTTTCTTCCCCAACGCCAAGATCTCAACCGTCCATGGGCGGCCCCGCAAGATGGAGGGGATCATCTACTACCCCGTCTATCATCCCGCTGCGGCCTTGCACCAACCCCGGTGGCGGCCAGTTGTAGAGGAGGACTTCAAGCGGATCCCGGAGATTTTGGCCCAGATAGAGGGGTTGCCCGACGAAGGGCCCCGAGAAAACGCCGAGCAGTTGAGTCTCTTCTAGTCACCTAGAAGCGATCGACGCTGGATGGCGAAGATCAGGCGTTATCCTTCTGATTCGAAGGGAGACCACTGACAAAGGTATGACAAGGTTACCTTAAAATCTAGCGGCATACCTTGCTAAACCCTTGCCTAGCATGTAGAAATCCGCTATAATGATGAATAGTGGAGACGCTTCCGGTTTGTCTTCAGAAAGGAGGTGGGAATCGGGTAAGAATCTAGGAATCGAGAATAACAAATCCAAATGGAGGAGAGGAATGTCTAAGAAGATCATTTACTTGGTTCTGGTAGTGGCGCTGCTCTTCCCCATGGGGTTGAGCGTGGCTACTGCCGCCCCGCTAGGACAGGAGACGATCTATACAGTAGTGTTGGGCGATAACCTGTGGAACCTGTCGGAGAAGTATCTGGGCAGTGGGGCGGCTTACCGGGCCATCGCGCTGGCCACCAACGCCGAGCATGAGGAAGACCCCACCTTCGCCAAGATCGAGAGTGTCAGCCTGATCTATCCCGGTTGGAAATTCTTGATCCCCAGCGCGGAGGACGCCGAGGCGTTGCTAGCCCAGGTTATCAAGGTGGGTCAGGTGACCGACGTGGGCGGCATCGATGACCGCTCCTTCAACGCCACCGCTTGGAAGGGCGTCCAGGACGCCATAGAGCGATTGGCTGTTCAGGGGCGGTATCTGGAGTCCCAGGCGATGACCGACTACGAGCCCTTCATCGGGGAGTTCCTGCGGGAGGACTACGACCTCATCATCACCGTAGGCTGGATGCTGGGCGATGCCACGGGAGCGGCGGCGGAGGCCAACCCGGACACCAAATTCGCCATCGTGGACTACGCGTACGACCCAGTCTATGACAACGTGTTGGGCCTGGTCTACGCCACCGACGAGGCGGCCTTCCTGGCGGGATATGTAGCGGCGGCAGCCACCCAGACGGGCAAGGTGGGCACCTTTGGCGGCATCCCTCTGCCCACGGTGACTATCTTCATGGCGGGCTTCCAGTCCGGCGTGGAGTACTATAACGCACAGCATGGCACCAGCGTGCAGGTTCTGGGGTGGAGCAACGAGACAGGAGAGGGCTCCTTCACGGGCAACTTCGAGAGCACCGACGATGGGCGACGGTACACCGAGTCCCTCATGGCTGAAGGTGCGGACATCGTCCTGCCCGTGGCTGGCCCGGTTGGCCTGGGCACAGCGGCGGTGTGCAAAGAGACCGGGAGGTGCTTGATGGTCGGCGTGGACACCGACTTCTACGTCTCCGCCCCCGAGTTCAAGGAGATCTACCTCACCAGCGTATTGAAGAACATGGATGTCTCCGTCTTCGAGGCCATCAAGGCGGTAGCGGAGGGCACCTTCGAGGGTGGCACCTTCGTGGGCACACTGACCAACAACGGCGTAGGGCTCGCTCCCTTCCATGAGCAAGAGGATAGGGTCCCGGCCGAGGTGGTAGCCGAGCTGGAGGAGATAAAGCAAGGGATCATGGACGGCACCATCGATACCGGCTGGCCTCTGGAGTAGATTCCTTAATAGTCAACATCGGGTCGGCGGTGCTGGGCGTTGCCCGGTGCCGCCGAATCCTACACCATGAGGAGAGATATGCCTCCTGTTCTGGAATTGCGTGGCATAACCAAGGCTTTCCCCGGCGTCCTAGCCAATGACCATATTGACTTCACCCTGGAGAAGGGTGAGATCCATGCCCTTCTGGGGGAGAATGGGGCGGGCAAGACCACCCTCATGAACATCCTCTATGGATTATACACGCCCGATGAGGGTGAGATTCTCATCCGCAGTAAGAAGGTCGAGATTCATAGCCCTGGTGATGCCATCGCCCAAGGGATAGGTATGGTTCACCAACACTTTATGCTCATCCCCGTCTTCACCGTCACCGAGAACGTCATGTTAGGCGTGGAGTCTACCCGCTGGGGGGTATTCCTCAAGGGGGAGGAGGCTGCCCAAAGGGTCGGGGAGATATCTGAGCAGTATGGCCTTAAGGTCGACCCCGACGCCTATGTGCAAGACATCCCCGTGGGGGTGCAGCAGCGGGTAGAAATTATCAAGATATTGTATCGGGAAGCAGATATCCTAATCCTGGATGAGCCTAC
>Ga0209979_1000963_pt1 | contig 34269 bp, 21 predicted proteins | sample AnhtaG_FD_183114 | JGI IMG/M metagenome (GOLD analysis project Ga0209979, IMG submission 183114) | Deep subsurface microbial communities from Anholt, Denmark to uncover new lineages of life (NeLLi) - Anholt_01485 metaG (SPAdes) (version 2) | ecosystem: Environmental > Aquatic > Marine > Oceanic... | reverse complement strand
CTAAGCGAGCATCATCCTCTCCCCTGCCCGACACCAGAATGGCGTAGCCTGCCAACTCCTTCACCTGCAGCATGATCTCTTTGGAAGATGAAGGATTGAGGTCGGGGCTTCCGTCGAATTCGACCCAAAGTGTCCAGACGCCCACTTGCGGGAGACTCACATGAGCAAACGTGTATCCACCGTCCGCATCCGTCGTTGCGGAAAGCGGGCTTAGCGTTCCGCCGCCTGGATCCGTACCCTGCAAGTGAATCTCGTGGCCGTTGAGGAGATTGGATTGAGGGGGAAGCTGCGCGGTAGCCTCCAGCCGCCCGGTAATGTCCAGTGTACCGGTCGAGAAGATCACGTCGGCAGACGAGGCGATGCTGAGCTTCATGTCTGCCGGCAGAACGTCGAAGGACACTGACAGTTACGTAGTCCCTTCGTGCGTTCTATCTCCCGACCACGATGCCGAAGCTCCCCAGCCCACATTGGCGGAAAACGCGGTAAAGTAGATGGCATAATCCCCGTTAAGATCCGTGGTCGCGGTGAACTTCTCCTCTGTTCCCTCGGGCGGCGACACCGTGATTTCGACTTCCCGGCCCGCAAGGCCGTTTCCCGAAAAGTCGGTCAGAGAGCCATAGATGTTGACCGCCTCTCCCAGAACAACCTGGGGGGGCTTCACCTGCACGGTGATTGTTGTTGGCTCCAGCCACTTCGTCGGATCAAGGGGGTAAAAATCGGGCCCGGCGACGATGGGTCCGTCCCCGTCGGGGTCATTCGGCCCATCGCTCCAGCCATCCCCGTCACTGTCGGGGTTTGATGGATTGGTGCCTTTCGTCGCTTCCTCCTCATCGCTCAAACCGTCCCCATCCTGATCCCGCTGCACCGTGAGTGGATCGGGGAGCAGCACATGCTCAAGTTCGCTCCCATTCGCCCGATACCACACCAGCCCGCCAGAGAAACTCTTATCCCCTGCTTCAGCCGAGGGCACATGCACCTTGTAGGTAAAGGACACGGGGCTGCTCGGCGGCGCGGTCCATCCAAAGGTCATTGTCCCCGTGGCGCCCACGGCGGGAGTGCTATCGGGGGGATTCAAGCCCCCAACCGACACAAACGTCCACCCCACTGGTGGCGTGTCCTGCACTTCGATTTCCGTGAGAGTGCCCACATACTCAATCCTGATCGGCATCTCGTAATCCCTGCCAGGGACATAGAGTCCAGAAGGGATATCTCCATCGAGGTACTCGCGCTCAGCTTGGGTCACCCCGTAGTAGCGGGCGATGGTCTGGGGTACGGTGGATCGCAGCTCGTCTCCGTCACGGCGATAGCTCACTTCTCCCATGAAGTGGACAGCACCGCTCGCAGTCACGGGGACAGCCAGCGTGTAGGTGAAATCGACAGGACTGGCCGGCGGCGTGCTCCACCCGAAGTAGAGCGCGCCGCTCGCACCAGCCGAGGGTTTGATGTCCGGCGGCTTATTCCCGGAAACAGAAACAAACGTCCAGCCATCGGGTACGCTCTCTTGCACACCCAGAGCGGTTAGACTGCCGTCATGGGTGATGTGAATCGTCACGTCAAAGAAAGCCACGAGCTGCCCGGCCTCATCAATGTACACCTTCTCATGAGAACGTGTTCCGGACGGCGGCGGGCCGCTGCGTACGGTCCGCCGGACGCGCCCATGTTGTTCCTTGTCCCGTCCAGATCGTTGTACTGGGGATCGGGGTCACCAGCATCGATGCAAGGGGAGTTCCCTGAGAGCCGATAGTCGTTATCCTCGTAGGTGTATGGCTCGTTGTCGGGCCCGTCTGCATCAACGAACTGCGGATCTTCGGCCATGTTTCCCGCGTCACCAACGGTCCAGTCCTGAATGCAGGTGTAGGTCGGCACCGCCGATTCATGAAGCTGATCGCCCTCGAGCAAGGCCGTATTCCCCCACACGACGCAATTTGTGATGGCTCCATCGCAGCCCCACAGCCCGCCGCCATTGACGCGCGCCTCGTTTCCGCAGACCGTATTGTTCTGGATCGGTCCGTCGCAGTCCGCCAGCCCGCCTCCGGAACCATTGCACAGGTTTTCGGAGATCCTGTTGCTCCGGATCGCCCCGCTGCACTTATACAGCCCGCCGCCATCAGAGAGCGCCAGGCTTCCACAGATGGTGTTGTTCTCGACGGTGGCCTTGCACCCGCTGAGCGCGCCGCCGCTGCCGTCGGACGAGTTTCCAGTGATCGCGTTGTTCCGGATGGTGCCGTCGCAGCCGCACAGCGCCCCCCCGTTGCCACGCGCGAGGTTGTCGGAAATGGTGTTGTCGGTGATGGCGCCGTCACAGTCGTACACCCCACCACCAGCCCCATCGGCCAGGTTGTCCGAGATGGTGTTGTTCTTGATCGTGGCGTTGCATGTGTGCAGCCCGCCGCCGTGGTTGTAGGCTGAGTTTCCAGAGATGGTGTTGTTCAGGATGGAGCCCGCGCACCCGTACAGCCCGCCACCATATTCAGCGGAATTGTCGGTGACCGTGTTGTTTTGGATGGTGCCGTCGCAGCCCCTCAGCCCCCCGCCATAAGCATAATTCACCGAGGAGGTGACGGAGTTCTGCGTGATTGTGTTGCCCTGGATGGTGCCCGTCGCAGTCGTGCAGCCCGCCTCCGGAACCACGCGCGTACCCGCCAGGACCCTTAGCCGAGTTACCGGAGATGATGTTGTTCACGATGAAGCCCCCGCACTGGTACAGACCACCACCGGCACCAGTCATCTCATAGTCGCTGGCCGTAGCCGAGTTGCCTGTGATCGTGTTGTTCTCGATGACGCCATCGCACCTGCCCAGCCCGCCGCCGCAAGCCGAACTGCGAGAAGCCGAACTGCCAGTGACAGAGTTTCCCGCGATCGTGTTGTTCTGGATGGTACCGCCGCAGCTCCACAGCCCGCCGCCGTACTGTTGCGCCGAGTTTCCGCTGATAGTATTGTCCTCGATGGTCCCGTGGCAGCGATCCACCCCACCCCCGGGTCCAGTCGCCGTGTTCGCGGTGATCACATTATTGCTTATCGCAGCCCAGGCGTTATTACCGCAGATGCCCCCACCACGCGCAGCCTTGCCGTTCTGGATGGTGAAGCCGGAAAGGAGGCATGGCCTGCGCTCTCTTCCGGAAAAGGTGACGACGGGGCCAGCCTAGCCCCCATCAATGATAGTCTTTTCGACCACGGCCGGGTCGGTCGGTTCCGTGCTGCGAAGGATCAGGTTCTTGTCGTTGAAATTGATGTTCTCGGTATAGGTCCCTTCGGCGACGATGACGGTGTCGCCGTCCGTGGCAGCATTTATCCCTTCCTGAATCGTTTTGAACGCAGTTTCCCAGGTTGCCCCGCCGCCAGATTCCTCAACTGAGTCATCAACATACCACTCAGCCCCGTGCACACCAAGAATAGGTGAAACAAGGAAAAAGACAAATGTGGTGAGGAGAACAGCTCTCAGAATCATTGTTACCTCCTTCCTTTGTGATCGGTGTTACAGACCTGTTCCATGCGGCAACACCCCGCCCGCAAGAAAATCGTGCGACAAAGCGCCACGGAAGAGCCGGAACAGCACTTCTAATCATGGGAACTATAACGCGCCCCACGATCTCTGCGCGACGACAGATCTCGAAAACGAGGAGGGACGGAACGCTTTCGATGGCACGCAAGTTCCTGAGCACAGGCGAGAACAAGACGGAAAACGCAGGAGTAAAAGGCGCCGTCAGGAGAAGCGCAAGCACGGGAAGAAAGTCACGTTGAATCTTCTTCATCGAGGTGCCCTCCCTCTTATTGTTCTGAGTCTGCACAAGTCAGTCCGCCAAGCAGTGTTTTGGAATGGCCGGGCTCTACGCCAGGGACAGACCGTGCAGGACAGAGTTCAATCAACCATGTCTCCCTGGCAATGACTCCGGAGCACAAAAAGGTTGGAAGAAATAGAAAGGCAAACAAGAAAAGATGGATAAACACTGTTGCCACCTCCCTCGCTGATGGCATTGTCCCAATACGGAGCCTTATTTCCCCCGCTTGAGAAAGCAGTCACCAAACAAACCAACGCCTCGGATACTGCCGCGCGCGGGAAATGGCTGTCAACCATTTTTCGTAACCCTCCGGTAGACACAGGTGGAGGTTGGCACGGATGTTCGGAGGTGGGGGATTACGCGGGGACCGTTTGGGTGGCGTTGTGAGCGGCTTTCCAGTTGTCGGGGAGGAGGTCGTGGAGGCGGTTCATGGGGTGGGCGCTGATGCGCTGGAAGATGTCGTGGAGGTCGGTGAATGGGGTGATCTGGAGTCGCTTGCAGGTGCCGACGAAGCTGGTGAGGATGGCGGCGGTTCCCCCGCCGTTATCGCTGCCGAAGAACAGCCAGTTTTTCCGTCCAACGGCAATCTCTCGCAAGCTGCGCTCGGGGCCGTTGTTGTCGATCTCCAATTCTCCGTCCCCGCAGCGCAAAGTAGGTGTTCCCAGTTCTCTTTGGTACACTACATGCCTTACTAGGCCAATACGTACTTGGTAGGTCACCCTCCGGTAAGCCCCACAAACGTGAGTGTTCATGCGCACAGTCCTGGAAGAACGAAAAACGACATTATTCGTGCGGTGAATTTCGGAATTGCAGAATAGACGATCAGAGGCAAGGGCAGCATGATAAGTTGCTCGCGCGGATGGCGTTGGTGCCGAGCAATCATCCCAAAACCTCTGGGTTGTTTCTCAGGCTCCTTCGTAGGACTACCCCTGGGTTGTTCTCACTCGATCTCCATTCTGGAGAATCCTCAGTGGGGAGTCGTATCGTGATCGATTCAGGGCGTTGTCTCGCCTTGAGAAGAAAGTGTCGCTTCCTCATTCCACGGTCGCCTGGCAGCTCAGCAGCATCAACCGGTTGTGCAGCTTGGCGCTGTGAATTTGACGCCTTCTTGCTGGACTCACCTCGCGGCACAAGCAGCTCGCAGAATCTCTGTGGTAGGATATCCGAAGATGGTTCTGATCCGCCCAGACCGTTCGAGAACGATAAACGCATCCCCGTCTATGCCGTAGTTTGCATTCCATTCAATACTAAAGTCCGTTGGTGTTTCGGTGATTCTCAACCGCTGTTTTTCTCCATCGCGCGCCAAACAGAGGGCCAATCCGTCTTCAGGATCGAGCATCCAGGCATCGCCCGTTCCTGTGGAGAAGAAAATCAATTGGCCAAGCGTCACTACCCGAGCATTGCTGTTTAGGGCCAGATTGATGATATAGTTGACCTCATCCGTAATACTAATCTGTTTTCTCTTCAGTGTCCGCCGCTTGGTCCGGGGAGCCCTGGCTTTTCTACGTTTGTTACTGTCCGTCATTTGATTCCCTCAATTCGTCCAACGTTCTTATCCGACTGCATGGAGGCACGTAATGGCTGGGACGTAACCCATCCGCGGGCTCTGGACCGATGGAATTGAAAGAGACGATCATCAAATGCAAGAACTGCCTGCAAACCGGCTCGAATTGGCGATTCTGTTGATGGCCTTGTCAGGCGACATGTCCCCTTGAAACGGGGAGCCGCCATTGTGCAGTTTAGCTCTCAGCATTGTTCCGTTTTCTATCGCGCTTGCGCATACGAAGCCACTGACTTAAAGGCATCCCGAAGTAATAGCGACACCAGAAATCGGCAATATCCTCTACCATCGAGGCAGATTCCGGGATCAATCCGTGAAAGTAGTCCGGATCGTAGCGTTCAGCATATCCCTTTGCGACTTGGTATCCCCAATAAACGGATTCATGGGGAAATAGAATACAGCGCAGAGCCTTTTCTACTAACAGCAACTCTTCGCTTTCGATAATGCGCGCTGCCCCCCATTTCATGCTTCTATACTTATTCTGCGCTTCCTGTGCCTTTTTCAATAACCTTTCGAGGGAAGCAGCTTTTTGGTTTGTTTGGTCCTCCAAGTAGCTCTCCATCTGATGAACGGCTGTCCTCACCAATGCTTTGTATTGTGACCATCTCTCAATGTCCAAATGAATTGGACAACTTTCACTCATCATTTTCCTCTGTGTGTGTTTGGCTAAATGCACGACAAAGCGATTTGCAGCGTCGGGGGATTGACAAAGACGTTTGAGGATAGTCAAGCGAGTGACGGGAAAGTCGTTCCCCTCGCGGAGTTCTTCAGCGATCCGGGCAAGTTTCCGAAGTTTGCCGGCTATGTTTGGCAATCTTGGTTTGCTCTTTTGCTAAGAAGGTCGCTCAGTGTAAGCCTCCCGGCGATCATGCTAACAGGCCACGCGGTTCTGAGATAGGCAGGTTGGCTCAGACCACCGTTGCTAACTATACCATCCTGATTTTGCAGGCACAACAGCTCTCGGTTTCGGGGCTGTGTCAGGAAGTCGCTCCCCCCGTGCAAAGCCAACCTCTCCGCGGCGTCTGCGTTATGCATGTGTTTCAGGCTTCCCAGATCTGCGCGATTACTTGGTCTTCCCGTGCAAAGTTGGCTCGTAGCCTCGCGACGTTTTTTTGGCTTCCGGCTCCGCGCATCATCACGCCGCTCAAAGGAGACCGTGAACTGCAGTTGGACAAGCCAGGACCCGTAGGGCTTCTCGCCAAGGAGATTCACCGTCATGCCAGAAAACACTTGTACTGCTGTTAGGGGTCTGCCATTATCCGTTTGCAAAAACTTCGACCTGGGAATCCCCGTTCGAGTGTCCTCGAGCACTTCCTCACAGGAGAAAAAAGCATGAATCATGACTGCTCAACAAGACCAACCTTCTCAGGCAACCTGGCAACGGCTCTACGAAGCCGCTATCGCTTATAAGGAAGCAGGGTGCTGGAATTGGATGTTGGACTCGGACATTTTCGGCGTCAAAGACCTAATCACCGGCGAGATTGGCTATTGCTGCATCCTTGGAGCAGCCGGAGAAGTCTTCGGCATGGCCGTCTATCGCGGCAGCGAAGGATTGCGTGTGTATCTGAAGTTGCTGTCGAGGGAAACCGGGCGTCGCGACCCTGACTTCTTGTTTATTCACCGATGCTTGATGGCGGACTTTCATGATCGCGAGGAACTCGACAAAGCCGACCGCGATGTCATCCGTTCCCTCGGTCTCAAGTTTCGAGGTCGGAACGCCTGGCCACAGTTTCGCAGCTACCTCCCGGGGTATTTTCCGTGGTATCTGACGGAATCCGAGGCTCGCTTCCTGGCGATCGCCCTGGAACAAGCTCTGAACGTATGCCAGCGATTTCGGCATAATCCGAGTCTTCTCGATTCTCCCCGTAGTGGAGCGTATCTGGTGAGAACCGCCAGGGAGAAAGAAGGACAGTTGAGATGGCAAGATGAGTGGCTCGAACCAAAGCCCCTTGAGGAAAAAGTGCTTTCCTTCGAGCCGCTTGATGAAGCCAGGCTTGCTCGGATTAAGAACACACTCTCGCCGGCTGACCAAATCTGGGAAGGTGATTTCTTCCATGTGAATAACCCGATCAAGGAAGAAGGCCGACCCTTCTACCCTCGCCTTTTCGTCTGGGCAGACGCCAGCTCGGGGCTTCTCTTAACCCAGGATATGAACCATCCGGACGAGCCTATCACCATCTTGCGGGAGTCCCTGATACGGGTCGCGGAGAAGAGCGGGGTCCTTCCATGTCAAATTCGCGTCCGGAGGCAGGAAGCATTCGAACTGTTATCTCCCCTCGCAGCAAGCCTCAAGATTAAGCTTGTAAAAGCCGGTGCCCTTCACGCCATAGACGAGTTCCGAAGGGGGCTATCAGACTATTTTGATTCGATGTCTTGATGGTTGCAGTCTTCGAGCAAGAATTCCGAAGCCTTCGTTGGCCAAGTGATCCCATACAAGAAGCGGAACATAATAATCAGGCCGGTTCAATCTGAACCTAAGCATACGGGGTTCTCATGGGTCCAAACAGGAGAGAGCTTGAGAAGAGGATGAGTCGAGTGGCCTCACGACTGCTCCAAGAGAAGGGCTACCTGGCTTTTGTTGATGTTCTTATGGGCGTCGGTGCGCTTTCGAAAGAAGATTACGAAAAATGGCGGTGTCGAAAAGTTCCATATCTGGAGAGGGTCGTGACAATGAACTTGAGCAAGTTGAACAACTTGTTGCGGACCCTTCAACGTAATTCGAAGAACAAGGGTCTCCGGCCCAGTAAGACAGTGTACAAATCGTGGGGCAAGCGGCCAAAGACGACACTCCGATTCAGTAAATCTGGCGACCCCAATGTCGAGGACGGCTATTCCACCCATTTCGTGAAGCCAAACGAAAGAGAATAAGCAATTGATAAACGGGATACCCTCTCAACCCTAACCGGAACCAATGTATTGATGGAATGGCCCGACGGCGGAATGCGAACAGGAACCCTATCTACGGGCTTTGGCGTCTTGGAACAGTGCCACCGTCTTAGTCAAGAACCTTGAAGGGATCAACCCCGAACGCTCAGGTCCGGGGCAAGGGCAGTCCTCCAATAGAGACATCTTTAGGTACGTGGACCTGGGGGGATTCCGAACTGCTCGACACTCGCGATGCCACGTCCGCTAGATCCCCGCGTCTTAGCCCGCTATGTCCTTTAGGGTAAGCCAGCTAAGACCAGAGCATTACATAAAGGCTCCCTTCCGGATTTTCCGCTGTAGACACGCATAGAAGAAAATCGCGCGCTTTGTCTACTGTACGGCGCGGCTCTGCAATATTCTCTAAACTTTCCGCTCAGTGCCCCACCGGGAGAGGCCTATTCGACTCGCTCCACACGATAGAAGCGGTGAGCTGCGGCGGTCGCCCCGCAATGCATCCATGTCGCGGTGCTGCCACTGGCAACGATTTCCTCACTCAGGTCCACCCACTCCCCGCCGGCAAGGTCATTTTTGGATTGCACCCGGTAGTGTGCACCATCTTCCGACTTCCATGAAATGACCATGCACCACTGCCCCTCCAGGCTCATTGTTGATACTCCGAACGGGACTGCCATTGTCACCGAAACGCTTCCCTCGCCGCCGTTCGAGGTCACGGATGTGGTGTGGCCGTAGGTGCCGGGACTCAATCCCTGCCTGTTCACACTCACAGAAACGGACGATTCTTCACCAGCAGGTGTCTCTCCGTTCATCGGGGACACGCTCAACCATGCCGGCAGGTTGGAGGTTACATTCCATTCCAACGTCGCATCGCCGGTGTTGTTGATGTTGAACGAGGTCTCTGCCGTTGTCGGATCGAAGTCGAGAGATTCCGGAGATAACGACAGCAAAGGTGATGGTATCGTGTCATCCTGGCCGGGGCCTCCCGATTCGACGATAACCCCGTTGGGCGTAATGTCATCATCCCCCCGTGCGCCATCAACAAAATGTAAGATGAGAATACCACCCGCAGTCTCCGCACCTGTCTCGCCATCATATGTAAACTCGTACCAGTGGGGAGTAACGTCGTCTGGTGTCGGACCATGTTTGTAGTACGTGTTCAGGGACGCGTCTTCCGGGGGATAGAGAGCAACAGTGGCGACACCATTCGCGTTCAGGCCGCCTAAGGTAAACTCAAAAAAGCCAAGCGGAAAGGCAACGTCCGCCGGGGCGTCACCAGGTGAAGGGTTGTCAACAGCCCGGACGTTGGACATGGTGATCCCATCACTAGCTGCGAGTGTGACGTAGTTCTGTCCATCATGAGTGTGCAGGGAGGCCACACTAGCCTGCCGTTTGTCCGATTGTCCATCTGCGTCGCCGTCATACCAGACATCTGTTCCATCCGGGCCTTGCTCCTCTACATCAGGAACTCCATCGTTATCGCTATCCCTCGGGCCGATTTGTCGTTCGCAAACGAATATATCGGGTGACAGATTCTTGTCGCCCAGATTCGGCACCAAGTTGGTGGCTTCCGACGCAAACGCAACGTAACGTCCGTCGGCGCTAATGCATGGCTCCCGGCTCTCCCTGTTGGCCTGCATGACATCGTCACCGCATATGCAGAGGCTCACACGCTCCGTTACGCCTGTAACACGATCGTGCACAAAAACGTCCGGGAAATTGTTTGTGTCGTCCGGCACAAGGTTTACGGCGTACGAATGGAACGCCAGGTACCGTCCATCCGCACTGATGGATGGTCCGTAATTGGAGCCGTGCACCCTGTCCGTTTGCTCACCGCTGCTGGAGACGCTGACTCTTTGCGTTTCTCCGGTTTGGCGGTCGTGAACGAAAATGTCCCTTTTCCCGTTCGTGTCGTCCGGCACAAGGTTGCTGGCATGCGAGCCAAACGTCACCTGTTGCCCATCGTCGCTGATGTCGGGTCTGAATTTTGTGGACCCTGCGTAGTGGACCCATTTTGCGCAGTGACCATTCGCCTCGTCGCCATCTGTTGAGAGGCTCACCCGGGTCGTCTCGCCGGTCTGCCGATCGTGGACGAAGACATCGCTCACCCCATTCGTGTCTTCGGGCATAAGATTGCTGGCATCTGATGCGAAAGCAACATACCGTCCATCGGGGGTAAGTGCCGGTCCCCAGCTATCGCCGTTGGCCTCCTCACCGTCGCTGGAGACGCTGACGCGGGTCGTCTCGCCGGCTTGCCTGTCGCGGATGAAGACGTCCATGTTCCCGTTCGTGTCGTCCGACACCAGCTTGGTGGCTTCGGATACGAAAGCCACGTAGCGCCCCTCGGCGCCAATGCCCGGCCGAAAAGCGGGCCCTCGACCTGCGCTATGCTCGTCTCCCTGCTCACCACTCGTGGAAACGCTGACAAGCGCGGTCTCGCCCGTCAGTCGGTCATGAATAAAGGTGTCGCCCCTTCCGTTGGTGTCGCCTGGCACAAGATTTCGGGCATAGGAAGTGAACGCCACATAGCGTCCGTTGGGGCTAATGGCGGGACTGTAACAACCGAGGTCTGCCTGCTCACCGCTGCTCGAGAGGCTAACCCGTGTCGTTTCGCCAAGAAGCCGATCGCGGACAAAGATGTCATGCTGCCAGGTTTCCGAGGCCCACCACCAGGTTTCCCCCCCTGCCCTGCGGACCTCGTGCGTATTGGTGTCGCCCGGCACCAGGTTGATCGCCGTTGATGCGAACGCGACATAGCGCCCGTCCGCGCTGATCACAGGGTCCTCGCTGGTGGCACAGTTGGTCCAGCCCCAGCGGAGGGCCCACGTGCCTTCCGCGTGTTGGCCGGCAGTGGAAACGCTTGCGCATTCCAGGAGTCTGGCGCACTCGAGATTCCCCCATGCCGTGCTCACACGGGCCGAGGGGCCGTCAGTGCTCCAGTTTTCTGCTTCATCGCCCGCCTCCACTTTGAAGGTGAACGCCGTGTTCGGAGTCAGGCAGGACAACTCGTAGGGACGCCCGATCCCCCTGGCCAGCAGTTCTGTGTCCTGCCCCGTGATCAGATAGAGTGCGTATTCGGTCACTTCTACGTTATCCTCGGCGTCGGTCCATGTCAGCGTGAGGCTCGTTTTGCCGATGTCGCTGGCTGTCAAGGTGCTGCCGGGTGGCCAGGTAGGCGGGCTCGTGTCAACAGTTTGGACCCACACATGGGGGCCGTCGGTAGTCCAGTTCTCGTCGGCGTCGCCCGCCTCCACCTTGAATTTGTAGCTTTCAGACGGGCTCAGGCCGGTAACGTCGTATGTCAGGACATCTCCAGCCACCGTATCAAGGAGGTCTGACCCCCGGTAGATTTGGTAAGCGGTCAGATCGTCGTCCACCGCCTCCGTCCAGGTTAGGGTCAAAGTCGTTTCGCCAGTGTTGCTGGCCATCAGCCTGCTGCCTACAGGCCAACTTGGAGCATCTGCGATCTCCGGAGTTGTCAGGGTTACGGTGGGTCCGTCGTCGCTCCAATGGCCTGCCTCATCGCCCGCTTCGACCTTGAAGGTGTATTCCGTATCCGGAGTGAGGTCTGTGACGACGAAGTCCCACGTCTCTCCTGCTTCAATGGTACCGAGCAGCCTGGACTCGGGGGAAACCTCGTAGAACCGGTAACTCGTCACCTCGCCGTCGTCATCCTTAGCCTCGGACCATTTCAGAACGAGGCTTGTAGGACCTACATCCTTTCGCGCCTCCAGTACGGCATTATCCGGCCAGTAAGGCGGGTTTGTATCTTCTGAGGGGCACTCAACACCGGCAGTATTCTCCACCAGGCGATGGTTAGTTCCCCCAGCAACGGCGAAGTGGTAGTCCTGTGTGGAATAGAACTTGCCAAAGCGGCCTGCAGTCAGCCGTGACCCCGACACCAACTGTGTTCCATTAAGAGTCTTGATGAGCCAGATTTTCACGGGCTCCAGGACCGGCATCTCCGCAAACCCGACCATATCCCCGCAAGGGCTGAATCGCCATTCGGCAGGCGACCCGATGGTGAAGTTCTGCACGACGTGGCTCCCCGCCTGGAGATTCACAACGCTCGTGCTGACGTCGCCTTCGACATTGGCGACATAGGCGTACAGGAAAGTGGCATCGTGGTCAGCGGGGCTGAAACCCCACGCTGCCATACCGAACTTATCGCCTTTCTGCCCCGGGTACATGGGGAAGTCAAAATACGTATCGAGCGCCACCTGCCCTGTTACAGCATCCACGATGTTGAGGTAGGTTCTCGACTTCCCTGGTAGCGAGTCGCGGACGAGCGCCATATAAGCCAAATAGAGACCGTGTGGGCTGAAGACAGTGCGCGCCTCATCAATAACCCCTGCATCGTATGGCCAGACGGGGCTGTTCCCTGCGGTTTCCAGGTCGTACAGCTCAGCGTGGTGGTGCTGGAGGTTGTCCCGGAAATGCACGACGAAGCGGTGATCGTCGGGGCTGAAGCCCCAGTTGGATGACAGCGGGTAGTTCGTCAACTCGAGAGCAATCGTGCCGTCACGCGTGACCTTCACGTAGATTGTGTCGCCGACGCCCCTTTCCGCCGTCACCTGGTACACATTGTTCGGCGACCAGCGCGACGGGGGATTCCATTTGATGTTGTACACTTTGGGGAGCTTATAGTCTCCAACCTCATCACAGCCGCATTCGATACCAGTCCGGGGCATCTGTGCCCGGGCGCCGGCCACGAGGCCCAGCAAGGTAACTACGATGGAACCAACTCTGAGACGATACATCACAGCCTCCTTTCGCCCCGATGGACTGCAGGGGGACCATACTGCAACTTCTACGATATCTCCCTCCCGCAACGTTGATGGCTTTGGGGTCGCGCTTTTCCATCCGTGGCGACTGTCACATCCCAACAGCGTGGCATCATAGCACAGTGTGAGCGCATGAAGTGATAACGCAAATCTATAAACGGCGGAGGGAGGCAGCCCCCAGGACCGAAAACGGAAAGATGCATGGAGACTTCTGGATTTTCTTTTTGGCGTCTTTGCCTCTTAAGGCGCGCACAGGCCCGTTTCAGCCAAAAAGGGGACGATTCGGCGCAAGTGTGTCTGAAACAGGAAGTAGGAGATCAAAACCGACGCGGCTATTCCTCTGCCTCAACCCTGTAATAGGCCCGCTCCAAGCCGTCGAGGACTTCCGTATGTGTATTCAGGGGCGGGGTGGCGGGAATTCGGGTCATGGCGGCGCACGAAGCGGTTTTGTGCAAGGGCTGTGGCAAAGCCGAGGCTTTAGTGCACGCCCGTCACGCTGAACCACTGGATGACAAAACCTGAGCCGTTCTCGACTCTCGCGTTCGTAATGGCCAGAAGCGAAAAAGCGTCGGTCGGATCGGTTCTGGCGTACCCCTCTCCTGCCAATCGAGAAGGCCATCACCATCTGTATCAGACGACGCCGTCATCGTGGTCACATCGGTAGAATACTGAAGCTCCCACCGGTCGGGGGGTAGGTGTCACTGTCTGTGTCGGGATCGTATTCCAGGGAGCCCATGTCAGCGGTGCATCGTTGAATCTGGAACGTGCCCCTTGATGCCGGAGACATTCTTTCAAAACCATGTGGGCAGGTACGACAGCGTCTGCAAGCGTTGTTCCGCTGTTGATGCAGGCGGCGCCGAGGTCAGTCGCAAAAATTCCTGATCGTCAGAATCCATGAAACCGGGGCATGCTTCCTTCAGTATTTCCTGAGACGTCATTGACGACTGCGTCGGGGTTACAGTGGCTCTTCCGCCAATTCTCTTTCAACCAGTTGTTGAGAAAGTTGGGAGCCCCCTGGTGGTTCGTAATCGCCAAATGAGGAGGCTCGGAAGCGGTCGTGTAAAACCATGTTATTTGTCTGCTGTCACAAGACTCATCCATAGAGGAGAGTCTCAGAAGGGTGGTGTTTCCAGTGCGCGTTGAGACAACGGTGTTGTTGTAGAAGTACAATGTCCCTTTGCGGTATCTATCGGTGTCTCCGGAATCGCCGCCGTAGTGGCAAACCTGGCTATTGCCAGCCCCATCTGGTTCAATCAGAATATTGCCATACACGTAGGTGGCACGGTATTCCGGGGCACTGTAAATCTCGCTGTGATTGCTGTCCACCAAGTCCAACTGCCTGTTTCCGGACTCTATCCAGTTGTAACGTATAACGCATCCAGAGGAACGGTCCTTCAAGTTGTTGCCCAGACATCCGCTTCGCAAAGCCCCGAATCGGTTGCTCTGAAAGACTATGCCATTCGCCTCGGTATAGTTGTTGTGCTCATAGATACTGTCTTCGATCCCGTTGTCATAGATGGAACAGCCCTCCACCAAAACGTTGCTGGCACCGGATGCACAGAAAAAGCCGTTCCCGCAATCCCTCAAGATGCAGTTTCTTATTGTAATATTCTTTCCCTTTTCAACGTAGATCGCGGCGGCATTGCTACTGTAGTCTGCACGGCCGCTACGACCCGTGAAGGAGTACGGTGGCCGACCGCTCTTGATGTCCAGATTCTCGATCACGATATTTTGCGGCATGCAATCCGGCGGGCTATTGGCACCGCCAATCTTTATCATGCCCCGTTCTTCATTCCAGAAATTCAAAGCCGACCGGGTTGTGGCGTCAATCGCCTCGATGACAGGCAGATACCCATTTTCGTTTGGCATGCCTCTCACCACGATTTTCTCGGCTTCTGTCCCCTGTCGGCATATCACCCACTTTTCCCTGTATGGCTCTTCGCGATAGTAGATGAGGACCAGGTCACCGGCCGTCACGATTTCCCATGGAACGTCGCTGATGGATTCGTATGTTTTCCCAGGGCCCACTTCGTAAACAACTGCCGACACGGAACCGATAGTCACGGGAAGGAGCAGTAGGACTATACCCTTCAGACCTCTCTTCATCCAATGCCTCCATTGATCAACTCACGCCGGCTTATACCTCCGACCCGCCTTCTGCATTCGGCGATCTCCATCAAGAGGGGGGATGGAGCTGCTGGACCCCGCAGGTTGATCAATCATTCACCACCAAGACGCCATGGATATCCACTTTCGAAATGGTAGCGGTCAAGATCCCTGCCGACCACTTCCATTTGATTTCTTCCCCTTTGGGGACCCATTCGACGGATTGGGGCTTTTCGGGCAATCGCAGTTTGACACTAATCGGGCCGAGTGGCGGAATATAGTCCGTGAAACCGTATTGTCCGCCGTGCGGATTGTTCGCCAGGTTCATCAGGTGGACGCTCAACCGCCCGTCACCCGTTCTTCGCAGTGCGATTTCAAGACAAGAAGGGCCGTTGACTTCGACCGCAGGATCGGGGAATAGACGACGGGCGATATCGGCGATGAACTGGCGAAGGTAAGGGTGGTGGCTGTTGTAGTATGCCGGCACCACGGGGCCGTAAACCGCCGCGATTTGCCCCTCCCCTCGCCGGATGGTTGTGGCCGCCACCTTCTTCTCCATCAGTGGCTGGTATTCCGGCGAGATGCCGTGCTCACGGATGTCCGTGTAGGATGTCGTGCCGGGACCCCGATAGCGGTAGGCAATCACACTCGCAGTGGTGGGACTGACGTCCTGCCATACTCCAGGGGCGCCAACTATACCAGTCTCGGAAACCAGGTCTGCTGCGGTTCCGGTCGGCTCGCCTTCAAAGCGGACACCAAGTGCCGGCTCGAATAAGCGAGCACACTTTTCCCCAAGCAAGAGTAGATTTCCGCCCTGTTCGACGTAAGCCAGCAGTGCCTGGCGAAATCCACCGGAAAGCTTGTGCGAGTCGGGAATAACCACGAGCGGGAATTCGTGCAGGCGGGGCTGGAGGTTCCATTCGGAAAGAATGTCAACGGAGTAATGCGTTTCCAGCAGAGCATGTAAAGCCCCGTCAAGCGCATGCATGGGAGCGTCCCACGGTGCGAAGACCCGGTCGGAGCGGTCGAACTGTGTTTCCGCGGAGAGAAGCAGGGCGACCTGGGGGACGTTTTTGCTGCGGAAGCTGACCGAGCGGCGCGCCCGACAGAAATCCGAAACCTCACCTGCCGTCCGAACGATCATGTCGCTGATGTGCCCGGAGCGGGTGGGTTGGTAATAAATCGAGAAGCCGCCGCCGTGCATGATTGTGGTTGCGGCCTCTTGTTTGAGTTGGACAGAGGGCTTGAAAACAGCGGGCCGATCAAATCCCCAGGCGAGCAAGTCCCATGGCATCCCGACATTGCTCAAGTACCTCGCTTCAGTGCGCGCGCGATCCACGGAATTCGATGGACTGTAATCGCCTGAGAGATAGTCCACATGGCACTCGACGGGCTTAGGGGCGAACGTAGTGTACATCCAGTTACTGGCAATCTTCACTTGGGGGTTGGTATCGTGCAGTGAATCGACCCAATGACAAAGGTACTTCTCGAACTGACGGCGGTGGAAATTCTTCCATTGTAGCCAGCGCCCGTCGGAGCGGCCCTTCGGCGCATCAGCGTGGCCGGTTTCCTTTTTCCACGCGTCGAGGGCGGCAGGAGAGTAGTCAAGCTGGGCCGCCCAGCACTCCCCGTCAACCCAGACGAAGTCGAGATCGTACTGCGACACCGCTTCGCGCAATTGTGGGATGAGCAGCTTATCGACGTATGGGCCAAAGGTGCTGGTGTGATTTCCGTCGAGCTTGCCGTTTGCGTCGAGGCGGGCCCATTCCGGATGCTTTTCGACCGCGACCGAGTCCCAAACGCCGGAGTAATGAACCCCCAACGCGACGCCGTGCTCTCTCGTGACCTTGCGCCAAATTGCGAGCGAGTCCTTCACAATACCGGGCGATGGCCAGCCCACCCTGGTCGGATAGCCTGTGTAGCCGGGGTGTCCTTTACAATCGTACTGAACGAAGTCCGGTCGAACGCGGATAAGAAGACGTCGAATGTTCTCCTCAGTAACATCGGCCCCAAGAACCGTGTCAAACTGGTTAGGATGGAGGTCGAAGTGGAGTCCGAAGTAACCCTCGTTGCGGGGCACACGACGCTTCGCGGGCGACGTGCGATTGCTCTGTCGGCTGTCAGAGCTGTCCACGGGCAGCCTATTCGCTGAGCCTGCCACAGCGACATTCAGAAGCAGTAGCCAAGAAAGAAGTAGTTTTACGATCTGCATGGTCATCCTCCCCTGAAGGACTCAATCTTCACTTCCGACGCGGGTCACAAATACACCCCGGATTGGTGTCTTGTTTTTTGTTACCACCTGACTCTCCAGTGTCAGCAACTCACCTCGACTGCCCCCTCGCCCTTCTCGATCAGGCAAGGTTAAGCCTTCCATCCCGAGACCTCCAGTGCCATCCAGCGTGATCAGAATGAGAAGCCAGGGGCGCCTTTCAGAAGGGCAATATCATATGGCGCGGGCGCAGGGCAAGGCATAACCGACCTCGAATAAGGGATAGTGCAATGCAACGACTGATCTCGAAGAGAGGAGAAACCAGGCCGTGTTTCCGTATTCGCAACTTCTTGAGCGTGATTGAAAAGCGGATCGCCGAAGGGCGCATCTTCTCGATAATCTATGAACAGTGAACGAAAGGCCAGAAAGTCAAGGTAACGGCGCCACTCTTCTAAAAACGCCCAAACGGTGGTTCGCAGAAGGGCCATGGGTGAGGGGTCGTGGAGTTTCACAGCCAAAGTGACTTTCGTATCTTTCTGACCAGTGGTACAGATGCGCGTTACGGATTCCAGCGGAACGGATATCTACGCAGGGTCGCGGCACCAACGAGAGTTGTCCCCGTCATATTGACGGCAATCAGTTCGAACCACAACCTCCGACGCGGGCCATGGTTTTGACCGGAATACTGGGTCCGTGGCCCGCTCGGGCTCGACCTGAGCCTGGCTGCTCTTTAGCGCTGTGAGCTTCAGCGCCTGCTACGGCGAGTCGTAGATGTGACAGCCGTGGCCCAACGAGCAGCATAGCGACTTCAGCAACGGTCACGTCTCATTACTTGGGCACTTGCAGGATGCGGTAATTGTCGAACCGGATCCAGTGCACGGCGTCGGGAGGACCGTTGTAACATTGGATGCTGACCTGGTCATTGCGAGGTGCGGGCAACCGGCCCGTGGCCGCGGTGTGGAATTCCCCCTTGGCGTCCGGGCGGAACTGCGCTGTGAAGCTATCGGCGGTTACGATCAACCGAAGCTGGACCGTCTCGCTGTCCATGGGCTTGCGGCCGGGAATGATGAATAGCTTCCCGTTCACCAACTCCTTGACAAGCTTAAAGACAGGCTTGCCGTCGTGATACCAGGTGATTCCCGCCTGCTCATACTGTTGGGTCGGCTTTATGGTGTTGTGGATTGTGACCTCGATGGCGAACTTTCCCTGGGTGCGATTGGGGGCCGGCCGGAGCAGAGCGTTCTTCACGGTATGGGCCACACCGGGCTCGACACGGATTTCCAAAGCACCTTCTCGGATGCGCCAGGCTTGCGGGTTTTCCCTCAGCCACGTCCAGCCGTCGGCCAGCTTCCCGTCGAAGCGATCCTCGAAGAGGATGCGCTCTTCGGCAGCGGTCCCAGCTTTTTCATTCACAAATTTTGCCGGAGCCATGTCCCACGCGTCAACAGAGCGGACGGTTGCGGCGCCTCCTTTCGCACATATCTTTACTGACAGGCTGTCTTTTCCAGCAGGAAAGATCTGCTGGGTGATGCACTGCCGATCGTTCGCGAACACTTCCAGCATCGGCTTGTCCATGAAGACACGTAGTCTGAGCGTTTCCCCTTTGTGCAGCTCAAAGGGGGCCTCCACCGTGTTCCGCGGATTCTTGTTGTCGGACGCGCGCCGCATCCTGCCGGTGTCCAGGGGGCCTTCGCAGTACGCGACATCCGTTCGCAACGTCGACCGCGACATGTCGATCTTCAGCTTTTTGGAAACCGCGTCGTACCAAATGCCGGTCTCCTCCTTGCCGTCCGGGGAACAGCGGACCTTCAGCCCTACTTCCCGTGCCTCACCTGGATCGATCTCCAACCTTAGCTCCAGGCAGTCGCCGCGAATGTTCTCGAGCGTCACCTCGGAATCTGGCTCGAGCGCGATGGTCTCGGCGGCGCGGTGATTGCGCCGTAGCGTCTGAAGTTCCTCGACCGGCGTGATCCGCGCGGTTCCATCTTTAGCCAATGATAGGACTCGCGGCAGGCTCTGGACTCCCGAGCCGGTCGCGCGCTGGGTCGTGATCAGGCGCGGGTCGGTCACCCAGGCCCAGAAGATCCGTCGCCCCTTGTCGTCTACGAGGCTTTCCGGAGCGAAGAAGTTTCCTCCAGGCCAGTTCATCCGGACGTGCCGCTCCGGATAGAACATTTCGTTCTCATAGCGGCCGATATAGCACCTTCCTCCGACTTTGTGGCTGATGCACATCAGAACATGCTTGTCACCGAGTTGGAAGAAGTCGGGACAAGAGCAGTCCTCGCCGGGCACGGTCCACGAAGGTTCAGCCCGGTAGAACGGATGCATCGGCTTCCACTTCACCATGTCGGTGGACTTGCACAGGTAAAGGGTGTCCTCCCCGTTTGGAAGCGTGTTGCCGCCAAGCAGGCAGTAGTAGGTGTCACCTTCAAGCCACAGGTATGGGTCCCAGACCCTGTACACACCGTGTCCGGGTTCGCCCGGTTTCGGGATCGGAATAATCGGATTCCTGGGATGCTTTTTCCATCGTATGAGATCATCGTCGTCGGCGGTAGCGACGCAAACACCTGCGTTGATGCCAAACCAGCAGAGCATCGGCACGCCCTCTTTGTTGACGAAGGCATTGCCGCTGAAAATGCCAGTATCCGGATCTCCGGGTTGCGGCACCAGCGAGGGAGGATGGTAGGTCCAGTTCACAAGGTCCATGCTGGACAGGTGGCCCCACGAGTGTCCACGGGTCGGATGCTGGAAGATGTACATCAGGTGATACTGGCCCCTCCAGTAGATACACCCGTTGGCGTCGTAGGGACGGCACAACCCCTCCTCCGGCAAGGCGGTAATGTGGTAGGTGGGCCAGTCCTCGGAGGCTCGATCCCGGCGCGGCTCACCGCCCACGATCGTATAGCCCCCATTGAGATGGAGCTTGCCGTCAGCAATCTTCGCCCCGCCAACGAGGCGACCGATGGGAAACTTCTCCATCCGGTCCTCGGCCTTGCCATTTTCGAACGACCACCATGCCAGTGGTTCGGGATCGGACCGTTCGTTGGGCTTCAGCGAAGCGATCGTCGCAAGGTCCAGCGCGGTGCCGTAAATCCGGGCGTCGTCGATCGAGCCGAAAAAGTAACGGCCACCGCCCGCGTCCAGGTGGCGCAGTCCCATCAGCACCATGCTTTCGCCGGTGAACGTCGCCGGATCGTTTTCCATGGTGTACTCCGCGTACGGCTTCCCATTACGATAAATGGAAACTTTGTTCCCCTGGTAGGCGATCGCGATCTGAACCAGCGTATTCGCATCGGAAGTTTCTGCAGGGTAACGATCTTGCCGTTTCTGGGTGCGGCGAAAGAAATCGCTTCCGGCCATCCATTTGGCGGGTTGAATCTCACCGAAGACAATCGCGTCGAACTCACCCCTCGGGTTCTCCAGAGTTAACACACTGCCGCCGCGTTGTATCAGGTTGGCTGGATAAACCCAGGCCACCAGGGTTTTGTCTGTGATGACGGGGCCCTTCTTGCCTTGATCGCCCCATGCGAAAATGGCGCACAACATCGGGAGCAGTACGAGTGCTGCAAAAGCGGCTTGCTTGATCTGATTATTTCCACTCGCCATCATTCATTTCCTACCTTTCTGTGCTTTGTTATCGCCACGCCTCGAGGTTCTGGACAGAACTCAAGTCATCGCCGGGAATCAACCCGATCCGGCCTGTGGCGTTTCCGGGCAGGCTGAAACATTCGATTAGAATGTCATCCAGATAGAACTCCAGCAGCGAATACTTCAGCAGCAGCCGAAACTTCGCCGGTTTGCCGTAAGTCGTCTCGCGATCCACTTTCTTCTCCGCCTTGAAATCGGACCCGTCGGCCTTCATGGGTCCCAGTTCCGCAATGCCCTTCGCACCAACCAGTATGGCTGCCCCGCTCTCCTCCCCGCAGCCAATGTACAACCCGCGCAGAGGCGAGCCATCGGACTCGGGCAGCATCAACTCACCTTCCAGAATTAAGCCCAGCCCAACATCAAATGTGTTATCCAGCAGCATGATCGAGCCGTTGCCGGCGGTGGGCACGTTCACCTTGATGCGTTCGTGCTTCATCTTCTCGTTCCCTTCCCACCAGCCCAGGCGAAATGTACCTTCCCTGTCAACTACAGCGTGTTTCAAGGGCGCGAAATAGACCTGCCCATCGCGTGCAATCGAATGATGGTTGACCAGAACATCGCCGTCGGGGGCAGTAAAGAAGCGTGAGAAATACGTGTGCCCGGCAAGGAAATATAGGTTCTTTTCAGCCTTGTGAAACGGTCCCTCCGGCTTGTCAGCAATCAATGTCATCATCTTCCCGTGCGCCCCGAACATCATGTAGTACTTATCCCCGATCTTCTCCATCGCGCCGACTTCACCTTTTCGGACGCCTTCAACTTTCGGCGGAGCCAGCGCCTGCCAATGGACGCCATCATTCGTTTCCCCGAACCCAAAACAACCACCCGTTTCTCCTCTCGGCGTAGCCGTCCAGTAGCCATACAGTCCGCCGCCGGGGCGCCGCATCGTCCAGATACAGTCCCAGCGGCCGTTCGTCTGGTACCAGCGCTCGTCCTGTCTGAACTCATATTCATCGCCAAGGCGTATCCAATGAACCAGGTCTCTGGACTCGGCGAAGAAGATAGTCTGCCGCGGGCCTCTCCACTCCGAGAAATTCATGAAGAACTTGCCGTCCTTCTCGTAGTTTGGCGATTTCCACGTCGAGCCTGTGCCCATCCAAGTCACGCCCTTGCCCTTGGACAATATCTGGCCGATCTCCTTCCAGTGAACACCGTCTGGCGAACTGGCCATGGAAATGTTGTCCCATTGGCTACCCGCCTTGGCGAGATAGTAAAGGTAGTAGGTCCCCTCGTGGAAATACAACCACGTGTCCCACATGTTGCCGGTTCGTTTCGAACGTGCCTTGTAGAACATGGTTTGCACGACGCTCTCCAACGGCGTTTCTTCTTCGTCGTCAATCGTGGGAAATCTCTTGTCCATTGCAGCCCACAGGAAGCCGCTTCCATCCAGATGCAGTCTACCTGCCTTGAAGGCCGTCCCGGATGAAGTGCCATCGCCCGATTCTGCAACTGAAGCGTCAACATGCCACTCAGCCGCAGTCAAGTATGAGGGGATCGAAATGAGTAAGAACACCGATGTGGCGAAAAGAACGGCTCTGATAGCCATTGTTGCACCCCCTCTATTGCCGTCGCTACCACCAACCACCTTTGTCCCATAAGCCCCGCCAGTCAGGGTGTCGTACAAAACCATGGAGCGGAGGGGCAAGAATACGCCCTTGGTTCGGCGAGACCATAACACGCGCCATGATCCCTACGCAACGACTCAATTCGAAGAACCAGGGAACGAGCTACTTGCTCGAAGCTATGAAACTCCCTTAGCAGGAGGAAGAAGCGGACAGGAAGAACCACGGATTTGCCACTATACATGTGCACAGTCCCGGAAAGGACAAAAACGCTTGTTATCGGCGTACGTCCAAAATCGGGGGGGCAGACACGAGAAGCTGACCGGAGCGGGAGTTATTCTACAGCTGCTTATGGTAGGCTCCAGGGCTCGCGCTTCGGCCGATCGAGCCAGCGGCTGGCTTCCGGATCGCCTATGATCTCTTCCTTCACCGGATCCCATCGCAACGGCCGCTTGAGCCAGTAGGCGATGTTGCCAAGATGGCACACTGTAGCCGTGCGGTGAGCGAGTTCAATGTCGCGGAAAGGCCGCTGCCGTGTGCGGACACAGTGGACGAAGTCACCGAAGATTCCGCCTCGACCCCTGTAATTCGGTATGTAGATATTGGGCGGCGTCTCTTTCCTCGACCCTTTCTTCATCCGCCCGGGGATCTCACCCTCCGTCCCCCTGAACGAGAGGATGCCGCCCCAGCCTCCGCCGTGGTAGATCCGAACGCCGTTGGGGAATCGGTAGGTCAGTCGCTGATGTTCTTTCCCATCTGGTGGAATGATCTCGACGGGGCCGGTGGCGTGCAATCCACAGGTGAATAAAGCACCTCCGAAGCCATGGCAACCCCAGTCGGTCATGCCGCCTCCTGAGTAGTCGCGATAAGGCCGGAACCCGCCACTGATCAGCGTTGGATGGAAAGGCCGCCATGGCGCGGGCCCGAGCCACAGGTCCCAATCAACACCGGCCGGCGTCGGCACGGGAGGCAGATAGCAGGGCCCCGAGGGCCCGCCGACGTTCACCCACGCCTCGCGAACCTCACCGATGGCCCCTCCTCGCACCATCCGGTGGAACCAGTTGTAGTCCTCCCACACGCGCTGACTGCCACCAGAGAAGACGCGGCCGTAGCGGCGCGCGGTCTCGACCATCACCCTGCCCTCGCGGACCGTCAGCGTCTCGGGCTTCTCGCAGAAGACGTCCTTACCGCTTGTCATCGCCTCAACGGCGATGATCGCGTGCCAATGATCCGGCGTCCCGATCAATACGGCCTCAATGTCGTCGCGGGCCGTGATCTCGCGGAAGTCGCTGTAAGCCATGCAGTCGGTGTTACCATACCGCCGGTCGACCATAGCCTTCGCCACATTGCAGGCCCTGGAGACGACGTCACAGACCGCCAGTACCTGCACCTCCGGGAACCCCAGGAAGGCTCCCAAGTCCCCGCGGCCTCGTCCCCCCATGCCAATGCCGCCCATGGTGATCCGGTCGTTTGCGCCAAACACCCTGGAACTGATCACCAGTGGAGCAGCAATCGCGGCGGCTGCCCCCTTCCGCAGGAAATCACGTCGTGTCATGCGCCGGTGTCTTGCCATAGCTAAGTCTCCCATGTGTCACAACTTCGGCATTTCTTTTATGCTACTTCGCTTCGACCTTCAGCCCCTCGAGAGCGGTGCCGTCGGGCTGGCGGACGCGGCAGCAGAAGCTCCAGCCGCCTTCGTGGTCGACCACCTTCAAAAGGAGTTCGTTCCAGCCCTTCCGGAGACTCACCTTCACAAGGTCCTGTCGTGGGCCGAGGCCGCGGTTCGTGTAGTTTGCGTGGACGAGCTTGCCGTTGAGCCACACCTTGATCGCGTCGTCGCTGCCTAGTTCCAAACGTGCCTCCTGCTCTTCCGGCGACCGGATGCGCGTCCGTACATACGCGGCAGAGTGGTCCCTCGCGCCAAACGAGGCTTCCAGATTGATGTCCCAGGAGCCTACACCCTCGGTGAGGCGCTTCCATTTCACGTCTTCGGTGTCGGACTTCTCCGGCGGGAAGGCCATATTGAAGATCTCGCGGCTTTCCTTGTCTCTCTCACTGTAAGGCCCGGACCCAGACCATACGAGAATGTAGCCTTCGTACTGCTCTATTTCGTTGATGATGTCCTGCGCCTGCTGGCGAATGCGAGAGTCCTTGACCACCGAGAGCACGTTCTCCAGCGCCACCCTTGCCCGCGTCGCGTCTTCCTGCCGCAGCCGGTTGGCGATCTCGACAGTCGCCAGCGCCGCCTCGGCCTGGAGATGCTCGTCCCTCAGGTACCGCTCGACGAGAGCAAGTCCCTGGGCGGAACTGGCGCTGCCCAGACCGACGACCACGAGCTTCTTCTCCTCGGGCCGCTCGGCCAGTTTCATGGCCCGAATGTACATGGCTGTTGGATCCTTCGACACGCCTGCCATCCGGACGTAGCCCTGCAGGGCGAGCACCTTATGGGTTCGGTTGCGGGATGTACGCGCCAAGGCAAGGAGCTCCTCTGCAGGCCCCGCGTCGGGCCACTCCGAGAGGGTGCGCACCGCCGCGTCTCGAACATCTGCGTTCGGGTCCTTGAGAGCGGCACGGACAGCCTCGAGGGCCTTTAGGGTCGCGGGCTTGCCCAAGAGCCGCAGAAGCGTCGGCTTTGCATCCGTGCGTGCGCTGGCAAGCGCCAAGATCAACGGTCCAGCCTGGCTGTCTTTGTTCTCAACCCGCTTGAACACCGCCTCGACGGCCTGCTCGATGGCAAGGCGATCCTTCGCTTCCTTCGGCTTCATGGCGAGCGCCACGAGCGCGCCGAGCTCGGATTCGCTCGCGAGCGCACCGAGCGCGCGGATAGCCTCTTGACGTACGGACTCGTCGTTGTCCCTGGCCGTCTTCAGCAACTGGCCCAGAGCCTGTGTTGCTTTGCGGCCAGCCAGGGCATGGATGAGTTCAACCCGAACTTTCGCATCGCCGGAGCCGATGGACTGCATAAGTGTCGCGTCGACGTGCTCCCCATGGAGCCGCACTAAGCTCGCACGCGCCACCTGCTTTTCGGTGCCGTCAGCTCCGGCAGCCGCCTGCGACAGCAGGGACACGGCCGAACTATCACCCAGGCTCCCGAGAGCCTCAAGGGCAACCAGGCGCACCGCCTCGTGCTGGCTCTTCGTCGCAGCTGAGATGGCTTGCACTGCTGCAGCATGCTCTCGAGCACCCAGAGCACCCAGCATTAGCTCCTGGTCCACCGGCGGCAAGGACGGCAGCAGGGCCACAAAGGACTTCGTCGCATCCTGCCCCTTCACTATCGTCGTGAGCCCTATGGCCGTGCGCCGGAGATCAGGATCCGATCCTTTGATGAACTCAATGAGAAGAGGCACGGCCTGCTCACCCCGCGCGGCCACCAGGCCCCGCAGGCCTGCGAGCCGAAAGTGCTTCTCTTGCCTAAGCGTGTAGAACTTCTCATAGATCCGCTCAGCTTCAGCCGTCTCGCCGCCGGCGAGGAATTGCTCGGCGCAGATAAGCAGAGCGTTGTCGATGCGCGCGCGGAGAGCCTGAGAGGCTCCGAGGCGAGCGGACTTCAGTGCTTTCACCGCTTCAAGGCCGCCGATTCGTCCCAACGCTGTTGCTGCAGCTTCAGCCGCCTCCGAATCCGATGGGCAAAGCAGCCTCGCCAAGTCGGGCAAGGCCTCCCGGCAGCGCCGGTTGCCCAAGGTGTTGACAATTCCCACCTGGAGCTTGCCCGACGTTTTGCCCAAGGCTCGATGGAGTGCTGCCGCCGCTGCAGGGTCCTCGATGCGACCGAGAGCGTAGCGCGCCATGTGCGACAGCTCTGGATCAGCCAGCAGCTCTTCCAATTGAGGGACCGATCGCGCCGTGCCAATTGTGCGGAGCTGCCTGCAAAGGAAGCTCTTGGCATCACGCGTCGAGGCCGAGCTGAGTGCGCGAAGAATACGCTCCTCCGCTGCGTCGCGATGCTTTTCGTCCTTAGCTGCCTCCACAACCAACTGCTCCACGAGAACAAGCGGACCAGCGTCCTTGCCGTGCTCGAACGTCACCACAGCCTTCAAGGCATCGTCGAGCTGTGCCATCGCTGAAACCAGGGCAAGTGGTGCCGTCTTCGCCGCCAGGATCACCTGATGGACAGAAGTGACCCGGGATGGGTCTTTGCGGATGTAATGAGGCCTAAGCTGCGGCTCGGCTGCCAAAACCAACCCTGTCCAGAGGCAGCACAACGTGGTGATGGGATACCAGAACAAATTCATTCCAGTCCTTGACATCTTTCCGTATTTCCTCATGCGGAGATTGAACATCTGAACCTTTCAAGTTACTTCGATGAGATGTTTTCTTTTCATTGTACCCACGCAGGCCCCGGTGTCCAGCAAATATCTCGCTGTGTTGCCTGTGATGCTCGTGGTCTGCGTAGATGCAAAAGCCGGCTTTCTGCCGCTAATGCCCGAATGGCCAGCCGGTGCGCCTTGTGAGGCACTGGTTGCGTTGTTGTCGCAGCTCCCAACGGTGAAGACGCCTGATAACCCGTCTATAGTCCTGAAAAGGTCAAAAACGGCAGAGTACGTGCGCACACACTCTTTGGGGGCAAGAGCGGTCTTATCCTATGGCTTTCCATCTGGAGTGCTCAGGACAAGAAGCATGTGATTTTTCGGAAAAGGGTTGGCCCGCGCATTCCAGATACGTGAGGTGGGGCTGAGTTTGCTGCTGGATCAACGCGGAGTAACACTTAACGGCACACTGCGCGACACTAATTGACCGTTGTCTCGCGGATCCATATCAGCATTTCGCCATGTTCGCGGTTGTCCCATGCATAATAAGGGATGGCGGTGAAGTCGAAAGGCCTCCCGTCGGACCTGAGGGCTTTGCCTCGAAGTACAACGATGCCACCGAGCAGGTCGGGCCGATACTCCGCTATGATTTTAGAATTCGGAGGGAGAATCAGATCAAGAACAGACCCACCGTTATCCACGGCCTCCAGGCAATAGACCAACGGTCCCCGCATAAGAGCCACTCTCCCGACGTCGGCTTTTGCGTTGGGATGAGCATGCACTCTCCGGACGTGCATAGGTAGATTCAGTTCCAACTTGTCCACGCTCTTCCAGCGGCGGTGGAGGCGCGCATAGCCGTTCGCGACTGGGTAATCCGCTGGCCGACCGTTGACTGTCAACGTGAAAGTCGTGTCAATCTGGTCCGCAAACTCGTATAGATCGGTCGGAACGGGACGTCCCCGGACCCAACCGGGTATGCGCAAGTAGAGGTCAAATTCCATGGCATTTGGAGTTTCAATCGTTAACGTAACCTTCCCGTCCCATGGATACCGAGTCTCCTGATGCACCGTGACACGGTCAGTCCCTATCGTAATGTCCGTGGTGCTGCGGATGTAAAGGTTCACGTAGATGCCCTTGGAGTCCTTGGCGTAAACCCATCGGCTGATACCGGCAACGAAGCCCGGTAGCTTTGATGGGCAACAGAACAAATAGCGCCAGCGACGTTGGTGACCTTTTCCCACCGCAAGCTTGTTGTAGTAAAAATACTTCGTTCCATCCAGACTGATGCCGGACAGCGCGCTATTATAGGCTTCCAGCTCCACGATGTCCGCATACTTGCCATCGCCGGAAAAGAGGTTCAGTCGGTGATTCCATTGCCCCATCGCGATAGAGGCGCAGCATTCGCAGTAGGCTCGCTCATTGGGCAGGTCATAGTCCAGACCGTGCTGCTCGTATCGGGTCCCGTTACCGATTCCTCCGTGTACGTACATCTTGCGACCGACCACGCTGTTCCAGAGGCTCTCCAGGGCCGTCCTGGTCCCATCGTAACCGAGGGCGCGCACTACGTCGGTGGCGCCGCTGTAAATGTACATCGTGCGAACACAGTGGCCGAACGCATCACGCTGTTCGTTGATCGGCAAGGCGCTCGATCCACCCCCGATGTCAGGAGGGCGATGGAACTTTGAATTGTGGGTGATATAGTCGGCTAACCGGAGATAGCGTTCTTCGCCTGTAGCCTCGTAAAGTTTGAAAAGACCGATCTCCACCTGGGGATGATCGGCATAGTCCAGCGCTGCGGCCTTATCGAAAGTCCTGTCAATGTTGTCGGCCAGCTTACACGCAGCATTTAGAAAAGACCGTTTCCGAGTGGCGCGGTAGTGTGCCGCGGCGGCCTCGAGCAGGTGGCCCGCGCAGTAGAGCTGGCCGTAACCTTTTGGCCACTCCGAAACCCTGGCTTTCCATTGGCTCTCGGGACCGTACCCGTATCTCTTCACATGAGGGCTGTTCCTGTCAGGCGAGGCCGGGTGGTCGAAAGGCAGCATGTATTGCGTGTTGAGATACCCATCGTCAGCCTGGGCCGCGGCGATCAGCCCAATGATCTCGTCAATCCGTCTCTCCAGATCAGGATCACCGCGCCAGGACAACGTGTAGCTGGCCGCCTCCAGAAGCTTGTAGACGTCGGAATCCGGACAATTATGGAGCCTTATCTCGCCCTTCTTCTTCCCGGCCACGATGGCGAAATTGTCCACTTTGCCCTGGTTCTCTGCGAGCTTTAGCAAATCAGGGATCGTCTTCTTCTGGATTGTTCTGATGCGCGGCGCCCAAAACTCATCCTCTATCCTGACGTCCGTGAAATAGACCGGCTCCAGCCTGCTGTATTTCAAGGTGACATAATTGTTTCTGGCCGGCGTCTGCGTTTCTCCGGGCACGCAACCCGCTGGATGCAACAGTATCCACATACAGACTCCGAACATGACCTGTCGATGACAAGGCATCGTCTCAGAACTCCTCTATGTTCCCATTCGATTGTGGCTAAGATATGGCCTTCTCGAAAATCCACTGCGACAGCGTTTACTGTTGCGGATGAAGGCTCGGAACTCGTTCAAGCTCTGTCCTCCCGGTAGACGTGCCAAGCGAGTGAAGCGATCTCACGACGAGAGGACACAATTCGATTCAAAGGAGACGAGAAGGCGGGCTCTCTTCCCAAGTAGCGACTGTACTCGAAAACGGGGTCATAGGCAATGCTTTCGACGGGACGCAACTTATTAACCACAAACCAGCACCGCATAGCCTGAAGCACCGATCTACGTGATAATCTTGCTACACTGAACTATCTGCAGGATCCTCCACTATTCGTGCGTACGCGCTACGATCGCGCAGATAGTTCACTGTACGGCGCGTGAATTCGAAAAGTGGGGGCCAGTCGATCCAAGGTGGGAGTCAGCGGGGTAGGTTCTGCCTTTGTGGTCGAGTACAATGGCGTTTTTGACGGGTGCATGTTTGTATGTATCGACGATGCGGGGAGTTGCGGAACACGCGGTTGTGCAAAATCGCGAAAATAGATTTTGCTGGTTAGAACGCGCCTCTTTGCGCCTGAGACTTTGTGATTCTCCCGCACGAAACGCGATGTGATTTCATTGTTTCTGGTAACAGTCTACACGCCCCAAAGCCCACGTTACGCCTCTCGCCCAGATGCTGCCTTTCCAACCGCGCATGTGCGAGACTACTGCCAGAGGTCCATGGTCCGTCACTTGATTTCAATTCGGTAGAACTTCCACATAGATGTTGGGTCGGGATGGGTCCAGGAGGTTGATTCGCCCTCGGACGAAATCGTGGCCTCCTCCATCCATGGGCCGACCACGAGGTCAGAGCACGACCAGATCGTGTAGGAATCGTTGGGCTGGCTGTTCCAGATGAGTTTGATGGCACCACCGACGGGCGCGATGACATCGGTTATCATGAAGGGGGCTGAGTTGTATTCATACGCCCCCATGTCTACGGTCAGAGACTTTCCCCCGAACGCAATCCGCAAATTCCCATCCAGGTCGAGCCCAAGCGGGGCCAGTGCAGAATTATCCCCTGCATCAATACAGGGCGAAGCGGGGGAGAGGCGGTAGTTATTGTCCTCGTATGTCTTAGGGTCACCATCAGGTCCGGCCGCTTCCACGAATTGCGGATCTGCGTCAGTGTTCCCTTCACCGCCCGCCGTCCAGTCCTGGATGCAGGAGTAAGCGGGCGTGCTCGAGTCGTATAGCTGGGCGCCGTCCTGGGCGGTGTTTGCCCAGACGATACAGTTGATGATCTCGCCGCTGCACTGCCCTAACCCACCGCCGTAGTAGTCACAGGAATTGTGCACTACGGTGTTATTCACAATTGTGTCATCGCAGACGTACAGCCCACCTCCTACTACGCCAGCGGAGTTGCCGGCGATAAGGTTGCTCCGAACCGTGCCGCCGCAGTAGGCCAGCCCGCCGCCGAAGGCCTCCGCCGTGTTGCCGGCGATCACGTTGTTCAAAATCGCTCCGTCGCATGAGCGTAAGCCCCCGCCGGAGGCCTCGAAGCCGGTGGCCTTATTACTCGTGATCTTGTTGTTCAGGATCGTCGCGTTGCATACGAGCAGCCCGCCTCCGCCGGCTCCAGTAGCCACGTTTGCGTCGATGTCGTTGTTCTGGATGAGGCCGTCGCAGTGGCTCAGCCCACCGCCGCCAAGGGGCCCACCGGCGACCTCATTGCCCGTGATGATGTTGTCGATAATCTCCCCGTCGCAATCGAGGAGCCCTCCCCCACTCATTGCGGCCCGGTTCAGTTTGATGGTGTTGTCCCCGATGGTGCCGTGGCAGTAAGCAAGGCCTCCGCCGTACGTGGCCGTGTTCCCTGTGATCGTGTTGTTCTTGATGGTGGCGTGAGCCTCCGCCCCGAGGATGCCGCCGCCGTACTCAGCTGAGCCATTCTGAATCGTGAATCCGGAGAGGACGCACGTTTCATTCTCGGTTCCGGAGAACGTCACAACCGAGCCGGTCTGATTGCCGTCAATGATGGTGCTTTCGACGACATCGGGGTCGCGGGGATCCGTGCTGCGGAGGATGATATTGTAGCCCTCGAACTGGACGCTCTCGTCATAGGTCCGTGGCGCAACGATGACGGTGTCACGGGAGAGAGCCATCTCCATTCCCTCCCGTATGGTTTTGAATGCGGTTTCCGAGGAGGTTCCATCGCCGGAGTGGGAAACCGAGCCATCCACGTACCATGTGAGAGACGCCGGCCGCGTGAACTCGTAAGCCCCCATGTCCACAACTGGCCTACCATCTCGATCACCATCCGCGATCCGGGGATTACCGTCGAGGTCAACCGCACCGACCATCCAGTTCTCGTTCTTGCCGGCATCAATGCACGGAGAATGCGGCCGGAGGTGGTAGTCGTTGTCCTCGTACGTCTGCGCCTTGCCGTCCGGCCCATCCGGGTCAGCGAATCGCGGATCATCAGCGATGTTCCCTCCACCCCCCTCTGCCCAGTCCTGTATGCAGCAATAAGTGGGTGCGCTGCAATTGGAGATTTGGGTGGTGCCGAGGTTTCCCCAGATGATGCAGTTGCGGATCGTCGCCTGGCAGAAGGAAAGTCCTCCAGCCGAATCAAGTCCTCCGCCGGCATTCCCAACAATCGTGTTGTTCTCGATCGTGCCATCGCAACCTTCCAGCCCGCCGCCGGACAGTGCACCGGAGTTGCCAGCGATAACATTGTTGAGGATAGCTCCGTCACACTCAGACAGACCGCCTCCGCCAACAAAACCCCCGGAATTGCCGGCGATCACATTTCTTCGCACTGTGCCGTCGCAGTAGGCCAAGCCGCCGCCGCCGAACTGGGCCGAGTTCTCGCGGATCCTGTTGTCCTCGATTGTGGCGAGCGTTCGGGGACCCTCATGTTTCCCACCGCAGATTCCGCCGCCTTGCTGAGCTTCGCCATTCCGAATGGTGAAGCCCGAGAGAACACACGTCTCATCCTCCGTGCCGGAGAAGGTGACCACGGAGCCAGCCTTGTGGCCATCAATGATAGTGCTGTCCACGACAGTAGGCTCCAGGGGATCCGCGCTGCGGAGGACAATGTTCTTCCCGTTGAAGTGGATGTTCTCAACGTATGTTTCCTGGGCGACGATCACGGTGTCCCCATCAGACGCGGCATCTATCCCTTCCTGAATGGCCTGGAAGGCGGTTTCCCACGTTTTCCCGTCGCCGGAGGCAGACACCGAGCCACTTACGTACCACGTTTCTGGGAAGTACTCGTACGCCCCCATGTCCACGGTAGAAGAGTGAGCCCCCAACAGGATACGGGCGTTGCCATCCAAATCAACCGAATCCGACATCCACTGCTCGTTCCTCCCGGCATCAATACACGGAGAATCAGGCCGTAGATGGTAGTCGTTGTCGTCGTACGTCCCGGGGTCGCCGTCCGGCCCATCAGAGTCAACAAACAACGGATTCTCGGCAGTATTTCCTTCCCCGCCTCCCTTCCAGTCCTGGATGCAGCAATAGGTGGGGTCTGTGCAGTTAGAAAGCTGTGCCTCTGAATTTCCCCATATGATGCAGTTGCGGATGGTCCCGCTACACGACTCAAGCCCTCCGGCCGGATCAAGGCCTCCGCCGAGATTGTCAACAATCGTGTTGTTCTCGATCGTACCATCGCAACCGAACAGCCCGCCACCAGAAAGCGCCCCCGAGTTGCCGATGATAAGATTGTTCACGATGATGCCGTCACAATCAGACAACCCGCCCCCGCCCATAAACCCGCCGGAGTTCCCGGTGATAACGTTTCGCCGGATAATGCCGTCGCAATACGCCAGGCCGCCCCCGCCGAACTGCGCCGCGTTGCCGGAGATAACATTGTTCTCGACAGTGGCAAGTGTGCGCTGCTCCGCCGTCCCACCGCAGATTCCACCACCCTCGGCAGCCTCTCCGTTCCGAATGGTGAACCCAGAAAGGACACAGGTCTCATCCTCCAACCCGGAGAAGCTCACGACAGGCCCTGCTTTGCTCCCGTCGATAACCGTGTTCGCCCCAACAGTTCGATCTGCCGGGTCGGTGCTACACAGAACGATGTTCTTGCCGTTGAAATTGATGTTCTCTGTGTAAGTCCCCTCCGCGACGATGACTGTGTCGCCATCCGATGCCGCGTCTATCCCCTCCTGGATCGTTTCGAATCCAGTTTCCAACGATTGGCCATCGCGGGGCCCGCTCGCGGCAACGTTAACGTACAATGTTTCCGCCGAGGTAATGCCGGAGTGTAAAAGGGCAAGGAAAAACAGCATAGTCAGAAGGACGGTCTTCGTAGACATGATCAGCACCTCCTCCTTCCCTGGTGGATTGCGGACTTGTGCCTCTCTTTCTTTCTCCATCTGAGTGATATGGCTCGTGCCAATGTCTTCCGCCCAATAATGCCCCATAGACACTGCGTCAGTCAACGGCTTACGCCAAGCTGCTTCCGGCTGCTGACCGAAGGAATCCGCCTATGTTCATGCGCCAGAATTGGAAGCACGCTGATTGCGGGGTGGAACAGGAGGGGGTGCGCCCAATGAGCAAGCCACAAGGACAACACTTCTCCATGAGTAAAGAGGGAACTAAACCTGCGCACTCTTTCCAAAAGGCCAGAAACGCTCGTAAACGTGCGAATAGGGGCAAAACAGACTTGTGATTCATTCTGAACCATTCTCTGAGGTTTTGCTCATTGTTGACAAACCGCTTCTTCACATGCCACATGCTCAGTGTGCCAAGCCAAAGGCACCTCTCCATTTTGTGTATAATCCATAGAATCCCTACGCGATTCTATGACTGCCTGGAAAGCCTCTGAGCGTAACTTGAGGAAAGCTGTATAGCAGAGCTTATTACTGAGAACATAATACAGTAGACGCGCGATAGAGGTTACGCTATAATGTTTCATTATGAGGAACAAAGATGCTCGTTTTCTCTCTCCGGAAACTCAGGAGTTCATTCGCCTGCGAGTGGTGC
>Ga0209979_1000962_pt1 | contig 34331 bp, 21 predicted proteins | sample AnhtaG_FD_183114 | JGI IMG/M metagenome (GOLD analysis project Ga0209979, IMG submission 183114) | Deep subsurface microbial communities from Anholt, Denmark to uncover new lineages of life (NeLLi) - Anholt_01485 metaG (SPAdes) (version 2) | ecosystem: Environmental > Aquatic > Marine > Oceanic... | reverse complement strand
GATCAGCATCAAGGCAAAGAGAGTCCCCAAGTTCATAGCGGGCAAGGCCTTAAGGGATGTAGTGGAATAATCGGCATTCGGATTGGTTCTATAAAGCCCTCATTGAGAGTAGCGTGCCCTGATGGGGTTCCTTGAGAAGCGTACCCGTCCACTTGCTGACAACAGCGGTGCAGAGTGTTACGTGGCTGTCTTGCATCCTTCCTATTCCTCATGAGCCCACAATAAAAGCCTTCACAGGTAGAAGAGGAGCTCTTCCCTGTGAAGGCTTTCGGCATTCCCAGCGGTTAGCTTATTCAAATTGACCCACGTGCCCTTCAGTGAGTGCCTGCATTAAAGTTCACCTCCCTTGTGCCGACGCCCTTTACAGCCTCTTGAATTTCTGTACCGCCTTAAGGATTGATTTTAATTCCTTGATCATGGGCACCATCTTTCTTTCCTTTTCATCGATCTTTTGGGCAATGTCCAAGACCTCTGCAGCCTTTTCCCTCGGGACCACAACCACACCATCGCCTTCTCCCATGATGATATCGCCGGCATTTACCGTAACGCCAGCGCACTGCACCGGGATGTTCTTGCCAACGCTCACATACCGCCCCACTGAGGTAGCAGGAGTGATGCTGCGGCAGAAAACCGGGAAGCCCATTTCCTCAATCTCGTCCACATCCCTGGCAGCCCCGTCAATCACCGCGCCAGCTAAATCCCGGGCCTTACAGCCTGTGGCCATCAGGCCCCCTATCCCGGAGATGTCTAAACCCTCCTCCACTACAATCACCACCACAGATCCTGGGTCCGCTTCATCGATGGCTATCAATGAATAGTTGGGGCCCGTTGGGCCACCTGCCTTAATGGAGGGACGGATCAAGGCCGTTACCGCCGGCCCAACCACCTTTGCTTTGAATAGGGGGCGCATATCATGATACATGAAACCACGTTGGCCGGTGACCTGATCTACTGCATCGGAGACAGAGGCTACGGTTGTCTTTTTAAATCCCTCTACCAATTGAGTTAAAGAGAGACCAGCTTCCTCAGCATTTCCTGTCACTGGTACCGAAGTACATAAGGCCACGAGGCCTAAAGCCATTAATGCAACCAAGAGCCTTTTCATAGTTCCTACCTCCTTTTATTATGCGGTGAAGTAATAAGAATTACCAGATAAATAGGTTACTTATATCATCCTCCCCGCCCTTGTCAAGATTTGTTTCCGACCTGTCGAATAAGAAGGAAAAGTACACTATTATCACACTTCCTGGCCGTTTACGCCGAGGGCTCTATTGTTTTTGACTGAGCACGTGCACCTGCATTTGTACGTCCGACAAACTGGAAAGACAATAACATTGGTTATTTGACCGAGACAAGGAGGTCGGGTGAAAATAGGTGGGTAGAACTCTATGCACAAAGAGAGGTCCAGGCAGGACGCCTGAACCTCTCCCTTTCAGACAAGACTGGTGAAAAACCTAGACCATCACGGGATGATCGCGAGCGCACCACCTGGGCCGCCGCTAACGCCCGCCGTCTTCACAGGTAGGAAGATGAAATAGGCGCCCGTGGGCGGGAGCTGATCCAGGTTCATCAGCTGCTCGACATAGACCATGCCCTTTCCGAGGCCAGCGACGTGGGTATTCCTGATCACCTGCCACGGCCCCATGCTCGGGATATCGGCTGCCAAGCATTTGACACCCTTGTCGCCGAGATACGCAGCGGTCTCAGGTGCAGGTCCAGGCCACCCAACGGCTGTGCCCTTCTCGATCACATCGTAGACCATACGATTGCCAGCCGGGAATGGCTTGTAGTACCTCGGGCAGTAGCTTGTGTAGAACACCACCACATCACCGGGCTCAATCTTCCCGTACCTGGATTCCCAGTCCTTAACGAAATCGACGGTGATGAGCGGGCTCTTGCCGGGATCAGCCTTGCCAATCAGACCCGTGCAATCGATGACCTTTGCAGGGCCCATGAACCACTCTGGCGGGCACTTGTCGTTGTCAACCTCGCCCCACTTTGGATTTATTGCTGACTTTACGACATTAGCGACACTAAAGCCAGTAGCCAGCTTCGGGATGAAGTGGCTGGGCGCATCAAAGTGGGTGCCGAGATGCTCGTCGAATGTCAGGGTATTGCTGTACCAGACATTCCGGAAGGCCCTGTCTTTCGGATCGTCGATCCTAGCATTGCACCAAATCATAAAAGGTGGCGTTTGAGCGCCACCCCAGAAGCACGGATAGTTGGGGTCATTTGTCATTCTCAGGTCAATGACCTTCCCCTTGGTCGCCAACCGTGCAATCTCGTCCGCAGGGGCAGCGCAGGCTATCGAGGCGAACACCCCAACGAGCACAATAGCTAAGAACAAACCCAGGACTTTCTTCTTGCTCATGATTTCTCCTCCTTTTTCAAATTACGGAAATAAATCCGTGGGCATGAAAAGACCCTCAAACCTATCTACTTCGCCTCTTGACGTTCCATCACCCCCTTTCCCCCAAATTAGATGCTAGGCATATTTAACAAGCCTGACCTCCAATCTATTCTCACGGTCAGGTTATTTCTTGCGCTTCCCAGGGAACATCTTTCATGATCTTCAATTACTTTGTAATATTGAAAGGCTGTGACACCAACGTATGCCTATAATAGAAGCCTGAGGGAGGTAAATAGGGTGAGTCCTGTATTTTTTGGCAAAAAATACTGTATTTTGTGGATGGACTGGTATGTAGACCAAAAATTATATTGTCAAGGGACTTGGTCCACATAATGTAAGAAATCGAAAATGCGCTATTACGAATACCTTTTCCATAGCACTTCGGGAACTGAGGAATCCCTTATCCTTGAAGAGGCAATTGAAGGCTATTTAGAAGAAGATGGTTGGCTCTATTGGTTGCTATATGGAGGGAATTTGGGACACATAAGGAAGGGAGGCCGCTAAAAAGGCCTCCCTTCAAGTGAACTAATCAGTTCTTAGTCTTGGAGACTCAGGGAAGAATACCCACTGCCCTTCCAATGCCTCCAATGACACCTTTTTCCTTCAAGGGTCCCCAGATAAAAAATGCCCCTTTTGCAGGAAGGGTGCCCAGATTTACTAAGAATTCCACATAGTTCATCCCCTGGGTCAATCCAGCCCAGTGGGTTTGGACCGCCTCTTTTCCTGTGACCGCCCCCAAGCTGGCACCGTCACAACCCACGCATTTAACCCCTTTCTTGGCCAGATACAACACGGCCTCAGGGGTGGGTGAAGGCCATCCCTCGATCTTCCCATTGAGGGCATTGGCCACGCCGTTCGGGTTAGGGGCGCGCATGTAGTACATATCAGACCAGCCAGACTTGAACAGAACCACCTCTCCAGCTTGAATCGGCCCATAGAGCTTCTCGTGTTTCTTGATATCGGCCACAGTAATGGCTGGACTTCTTGGCCACTGGTCAGAAGAGGTTGTACCAACCAGGTGCGTTACATCCACTACCCGGGCAGGTCCCATCATTAGATGAACAGGATAATCGGCAGAATAGACGTTGCTCTCCCCCCGTTTTCCGTATTTCTTCTCGAAATCTTTCAACACATCCATTGTCCAGGCACCGTAATTCGCATTGTCGAACCCGGGATCCGGCAGAAAATGAGCGGGTGGATCAAAATGGGTTCCGATGTGTGCGTCAAAGATGTGTGTTCGGGTGAAATAGGGGCCTTTCCAGTCCCCGATTTCACTGAAGGGAGCCACCAAATGCATGTAGGAATAGTTCCCCACACCAGCGCCAGGCCAATAGTCAGGGTGATTGGGTGAATTAACCACTGACAGGTCAACGACCTTCTGCTGCCTGGCGGCCTTGATCAGGTCTGCAGCCAGGGCCTTATTGGTAATGGCAAGTGCCCTACCAGGACCCCCGCTGCCTCCTTCCATCTTCGGGGGCAGAAAGATAAAAAAGGCGCCAGTCGGAGGAAGTGCCCCGCAGTTGATGAGCATTTCCGTATAGATGGTTCCAGCGCCCAATCCCGCATAGTGGGTTTCAGGGGCACCAGGGGCAGGACCCATACTCGGGCTGTCAATGGCCACATTCCAAACCCCTTTGCTCACGATGTATTCTATGCACGCTGCATCAGGAGCAGGGAAAACAGGTGCTTTACCCTCAAAGGGGTCAGCCAGAAGCCTTCTCCCCTCAGGAAAAGGCTTATAGTATTTATCATCGTATCCGCTTCGGAAGATCGCCACATCCCCCGGGCCAAGGCTCCTGTTTTTGCTCTCCCATTTCTGGACCATAGCCTTGGTAATAATCGGACTCTTGCCATTGGGGGCCTGATCAAGAATATCAGACACATCAATCACGCAGGCCTCACCCGCAAATTGCCAGATGGGAACCTTCTCCGATGTGATCTCCCCGTAGACTGTGGCGTGAGGCAGGCCGCTTGCAAGAGTTGGGATCCAATGGCACGGTGCATCGAAATGGGTCCCCGTATGCTCGTCAATGATACTCATAGTCGAGCGCCACGGTGCTGGTCCTATCTTCCGGTACTGGATGGTCTGGTACTCGGGAAGTCCCGGCCACCAGCAAGGATAGTTTGAGCTCAAAAGGCAGCTCAGATCAGCGACATCAGCCGCCTTGACCGCTCGGTACTCGGCCGAGGCAAGCGGAGTCATGCAGAAGACAGCAAAAAGGACCAGTAGAAGTATTAGTCTCGTTTTTCTTAACATCTCCTTATCCTCCTTTCATTTGTTAATCGTTGCGACCTTAAATCAAAGTACTGATGGATTCCGCTTCACCACCTCCTTTCTCTGCAAAGGACAAAACGTTTCTGCTAACCTTTCCCTTTAGAGTCCATCACCCCCTTTCCCCTAAAAAGGTATGAGGATCTTTGACACGTCTGAGCTATATTACATTCCATTTTTACAGTCAAGCCATTTTTTGACTTTTTTACCATCTATGGACTGCCCTAGTTCTGCCTGCGAATGCTTCACAGCCCCTACGGCGCTCACGAAAAAGGGCAAGACGGCAAGCCCTTTTCCAAGGACGCATTGAAGTCCTGCTTGATAATGATCCAAGAAAATGCTTAAATTGTCTTACAGCATCATGAGTACTGATTCGATTACGTTGCAGTAGTAGTTGAATTCGTTTTTGTGATAATCAGGGTTTGATCTCACTACTATTGACAGGTGTTTTGACATACACAAAATGAAAGGCGCAAAAAAGAGCAAGGCGCAACTTATTGAGGAATTGGACGTATTGCGCGACCGGATAGATGAATTAGAAAAATTGGAGGCCGAGCGCAAGCGGGCAGAGGAGAGGATAGAACACCTCAGTACAGTTCTGCGTGCCATCCGAAATATCAACAAGCTCATCACCAGACAAAAGGACCGCCACAGGCTGCTTAAAGAGGCCTGCGGCATCCTCACTGAGACTCGCGGTTATTATAACGCCTGGATTGCTCTGTTGGATGGGTCCAGAATGCTTGTGACAACTGCTGAGGCCGGTTTGGGTAAGGACTTCTTACCGATGGCCGAACGGATGAAGCACGGCAAGTTAGCTGATTGTGGTCGTAAAGTATTGGCGCAATCCGAGGTTTTAGTAACCAAAGATCCGTTCTCTACCTGCGTTGATTGTCCCCTGTCAGCTATGTATAGTGGCAGGGGGGCGATGACCGTCCAGCTGAAATACGGTGGAAAGATCTACGGCCTGTTAACTGTCTCCATCCCCAGAGATTTCCTCTCCGATGACGAAGAGCAGGCCCTGTTCAAACAGGTTGCTGGTAACATCGCTTTCGCCCTAAATAGCTTGGAGCTGGAGGAAGAACGCAAGCAGGCCGAGGATGCGCTCAGGGAGTCAGAGGTTAAATACCGAACGATTTTTGAAACCACAGGAACCGCGAAGATCATAATCAATGAAGACACAACCATATCGCTGGCAAACAGGGAGTTTGAGAAACTCTCCGGCTACTCCAAAGAGGAAGTGGAAGGCAAGAAAAGTTGGGCAGACTTCATTGCCCAAAAAGATGACTTAGAGACAATAAAAGAGCCTCTTAATTTGCAAAGGATCGATCCAAATGCTGCTCCAAGGAATTATGAGTGCAAATTCATTGACAGAAACGGTACTGTTAGAGACATTCTTGGAACTATTGCCAGGATTCCGGGAACAAAAAAGACCGTGGCATCTTTTTTGGACATCACCGAGCACAAGCGGGGTGAGGAGGCCCTTCAGGAATCGGAAAGGCAGCTCCGGTTTCTCTCTTCCCAGCTCCTGAAGGCCCAGGAAAACGAGAGAAAACGGATCGCGCAAGAGCTCCATGATGGCATTGGACAAACCTTGAGCGCAATCAAATTCGGCATAGAGTATGCTCTTAATGGATTGGATAAAGGTACAGCCTCCTCAGGCGGCAGAGCCTTGGAGTCCATCATTCCTTTGATTAAGGGCGGAATTGAAGATGTCCGAAGAATCTGTACAGACTTGCGGCCGTCCATGCTGGATGACCTAGGGCTTTTAGTCACTATCTCCTGGTTTTGCAAGGAATTTCAGACGATTTATTCAGGCATCCGAATCGAAAAACAGATAAGCATAAAAGAGAGCGAAGTGCCTGACATCTTGAAGACAGTTATCTATCGAATCTTGCAGGAAGCCTTTAATAATATTGCCAAACACAGCCAGGCAGACGTTGTGCGCCTTTCTCTGGAGAAAACAGAAGGCACCATAGAGTTACTCATCGAAGATAACGGCCGAGGGTTCAATCTGCAAGATACAGACTCAGCAGAAGGTTCCAAAACAGGATTGGGGCTTGCCAGCATGAAAGAGCGCACTGAATATTCAGGTGGATCTTTTTCTATCGAATCCACAAGGGGAGCAGGAACCACTGTGCGTGCGTCATGGCCGTATAAATGACCTCTATCTCGTAATCAACCCTTTCTCCACAGCAAAGATAGTCAACGCCGAAAGATCGTGGAGATCCAATTTCCTCATGAGGTTGGCTCGGTGTGTCTCTACGGTCTTTACACTGAGACAAAGATAGTCGGCAATCTGTTTGTTCTTATGCCCTTCAGCAATCAACTTCAGGATCTCACGCTCGCGTTGGGTGAGGATATCCCATCCTGATCTGAACTTTAATCTTTTTCTTCCCTCTAAGTAACCCTCTATGACTTTTTCTGAAACCCCAGGGCTAAGATAAGGTTTCCCTGCTAAAACACTTTTTATGGCCATTACCAGTTCGGGGTGCGTGGCATCCTTTAAGACATATCCGTCAGCGCCAGCCTGAAGGGTTGCACGCACGTATTCTTCGGCCTTATGGACCGTCAAGACTAAGATCTTTGTCCCCGGACAGAGCTTCTTTATCTCCCTGATAGCATCCATGCCGTTCATCCTCGGCATGGACAAATCCATCAAGACAAGGTCTGGCTTCACATTTTCAACGCATTGGATGGCATCCCGGCCGTCCTCTGCCTCCCCTACAATCTCAAAATCTGGACTCGAGGAAAGCAGTGCTCGCAGCCCCTCTCTGAGTATCGTATGGTCTTCGGCTATGACGACTTTACGTTTTTCTGCCATGAAAAAGTGCCACTGGGAAGGTCCAAAGGCTTTCAAAAAGAATACACACGACTAATGTAGTCGTGCAACCTTTGACCTCCCTGTCAGTGAAAATAGAGTTTTATGCCCAAAAATATCTATTAGTAAGTTTATTTACTACACTTGTGGGCCTTCGTAAAGCAAAATAGGTTTACTCCATTTCAACAAAGACCTCTCAAAAATACAGGATTTTTCACCAAAAAATACAGGATTCACCCTATTTACTTCTCGCGCCATATTATTTTTCTTTAGTCAACATAAAACAAATGGAAAAGGAGGTGAGAAAAAAGCTGTTGACACGACATGACTGTGTTGAGGGCACCCTCCTGTGTGAGCAAATATGTTTTCTGCTTTTAGGGAGGTAACTGTTCATGAACAATGTAAGAAAGGAGGAACGACCATGTACCGAACTAAAAAATGTAATCTTGTAGTCTCTCTTACAATCTCTCTGGGTATTTTCTTTGTGCTCATCTTTGCCGGCCTCAGCCATGCGGCCCCCTGGGAGCTCATTGACCTCACCCATAAGTGGGAAAACGGCATGCCCGTCTGGATGGGCACCTTTGATGGGATTTCCCTTTCAGCTGGAAAGACCAGGGAGGAGAACTATGAGATCTTTGATGGGTGGTGGCTCTACAATGCCGCGTTCACCGAGCACACCGGCACCCATATCGATGCCCCAGCCCACCGCAAGGAAGGGCTCTATAAACTTGATGATCTTGACCGCCGTCAGCTGTTTGGCAAGGTCATTGTCATGGACGTGCGGTCGTATGTGATGGACCGAGACTCCTATGCCGTCACCATGGATGATGTCAGGGATTGGGAGCGAAAGATGGGCATCAAGCTCAGCAATGTGGCCCGCAATAGCTTTGTGTACTTCTGGACCGGGTGGGATAAGTACTGGTCCGAGTTCTTTAAGGGCAACGAGAAATTCCAGGTCCCCAACTTCCCCGGCATCTCCGGAGAGGTGGGTCAGTACATCGCCGAAAGTGGGGCATGGGCTGTAGGCCTCGACACCATGTCACTCGACCCGGGGGACTCAAAGGACTTCCCCGCCCATATCGCTGTGCTGTCCCGGGGGATGTTTATCGTTGAAAACCTCAACAACCTCGCCCCCATTGCAGACAAGGCTGTCTTCGTGATCCATGCACCCCTGAAGATGAAAGGCGGCTCCGGTGCACCGAGCAGGGTGTGGGCAATCTATGATCCCAAGGTCAAGGACATAAAGCAGCAGCTCAAGTGGGCCGAGCGGTTGGATGCCAGATTCCGCACAGCCCAGATGTGGGATCTCACCAACTACATCCAGAACGAGATGCACGTCTGGCAGGGTGTATTCGGTGGAGAGTATGCGCCAACCGGGATCACCAACTGGATCAACTACGACACTTCCGGTGGCTTCTGGGGGCAGAAGTGTCGCTTAAATGAGCACACCTCCACCCACATAGACTCCGGCTCCCACCGTATCGAAGGAAGACAATGGACGATAACCGACCATCCAGTCAAGCAGTTCTCTGGCCCTGCGGTCATTATCGACGCCAGCAGCTATGGTCCTCAGGACGGTGACTGGATCCTGTCTTTAAGGGATCTCAAAGACTGGCAGAAGAAAAACCCTGCCATTGGCAAGCTCAATAAGGGTGACCTACCGGTCTTCTACCTTGGCTGGGTTGATGAGTGGGCCAAGCACATCAAGGGATACGAGAGGGAGAAGTGTACGTATCACTTCCCCGGCATCGGCCCTGATCTTGCCCAGTACCTGGTGGATGTCGGCGTTGATGGTGTCGGCACCGACGTCACCAGCATCGATGCTGCCATGACAGCCATCTATGGAAAGGGCAGAAATGCTGCGGAGAACAGCCCCACCCACGTGATCCTGTGCAGCCACGGGATCTGGAACTGCGAGAACATGGGCTACCAGCTGCCGATGGCTGCTAACAGCAGAGGCTACATCTTCTTCATGACCATGCCCTACATCAAAAGTGGTTCAGGAGGAAGCACGAGGGTCTTCTACTTCGAGGGACTGGAACTGCCAGAGCTCGAGGGTTGATCCTGGAAGACCGCTCAAACAAGTGCGGTGACCCGTCCTACAGTCTGCCATAAATCTGTCATTAATAGGGCGGGCATCGCAGCCCTCCCGCTGCATGCCTTCATTATGTTAATTCCCTCGTTGAAAGAATCCCGACTGCTTTATGACTCGAGTAAACTGATTTCTCCCAGTGTTATGAGCCGCACATGAGTTCGTCCCGCCGCCTCACTGGTGGGGTCGGGAACTGGGGCCGTACTCCACAACCCCGTTCCCAGTTCCCGCCTCGTCAAACGCGGCGCACCGACTCCCTGCACTGCGCCTTCCTGTTATTAGGTCACGTGTCGGCTGGCAGCGCTTTCAGGCCCTGTAATATTGAACGTTGATCAGGTATATTACCCGATCCACCGGTTGCGAGTTATATCGACGAAACACATCTTCCCAAAGCCATCTCGGATGATCACCTCGTCATCGGCAACGCGGAGGTTCATTGTTCCAAGACTATAACAGCTGAAGAAATTTTTCCGATTCCAAGAAATAGGACTAGAGGAAATGTTGAGATTGTTCGAGTCCGTTTTATCAGACATAGGTTTTGATTTTCATGGTTAAACAAGCAAAGAAAAGTGTTGAGAGATTTTAAAAGAATCTTGCCTACCTCGAGCCCTTAAGGGTATGGACAGAGTACGTCGACTGTGCGCCCTGTAGTCTACACCGAGATCCACCCCAAAATACAGTATCACATGTCAAAAAATACACGGTTCACCGTATTTATTTCTGACAGCATTTTTTGGTAGGTTAAGGCCGCTGGATACTGCGGGGATAAAAACCGTCTTTTTTCCTCGTCAGGAGGTGAACTCGGCTCCGGTTTTATGTCTCAGTATCCTCCTTTCATTGCGACCGGGGATGGGCTAACGGAGGTAGCTCGTGGGCGACCGAAGTTAGCCCATCCCACCTTCCTCTTACTATATATGCAATTCAATCCACTATTGAGAAAGAAGATCAGAGATGCGCCGGTATGTTTATACCTCTACTTTTGAACGGTACCATTCATCGTGTTTAACACTCGTGAGCCGTTTCGATAATTTAATAAAAGCAGTATTTAACAACCATCTCCGAAAACAGGGGGAAAATTGAGTTGGAACGCCGCGTACGCACATCCCTAATATCCATAGGCACCAACATCTTGCTTACCTGTCTCAAGGGAATCCTGGCCTTCCTTAGCGGCAGCCTCGCAATCCTGGCAGACGCATATCACAGCTTCTCCGATCTGGTCGTTTCATGCACGGTCCTGATAGGGGTACTCTTGAGGCTCCGGAGCGAGCGTAAGGCGGGCACACCAACTGCTGGTTCTCCCTCTTCAGGTGCCGAAACAAGTCCACCATCAAGCACCGAAGGGGTGGTTCCCGGGTACTGGATCGAATCCCTGGTGGCTTACTTTGTTGCACTGCTGATCCTTTATACGGCCTACGAGGTTGTCTCCAAGGTAATCGTAGGCCCACCGGGGCTGATACGGAACGTATGGATAGCAGTGGTCGGTGTCACCGTCTGCGTAGCTATTACTTGCCTGCTCGCCCGGTACAAGATCATGGTTGGCCGCGAGACGGACTCGCCCGCCCTGGTTGCTGATGGTTACCACAGCCGGATGGACATGTTCACCTCCATTGCGGTGGTGCTCTCCATTATGGGCCAGTGGATCGGTATCCCCCTTGACCGCGTAGTAGCAATATTGATTGCTGTGATGCTCGCTATAACCGGCGTTAACCTCTTCATCTCCTCGTTCGTGAGCTTCTTCCGCAAATCCCCTGTTGATGTAAGAGGGATTTGGGAAATAGTTTTTTCTTTCTTAAATTGGGCAGTTGGTCTCCTCTCTGAACAACTCTTCAGGAGAAGGATCTCGCTGCCGGAGATCGACTTCAGCCGACTGCGCCCTAAGGAATGGTTCTCGCGACGTTTGGGCATGGGCCTTGGAGTAGTGCTGGTGCTCATCTACTTAGCTTCTGGCATAAGGACCGTGAAACCGGATGAGACAGGCGTGCGCTTCCGCTTTGGTGCTATCCTTGACAGTCAGCTGGACCCTGGCCTGCACTTGGCCCTGCCGTGGCCCTTTGAAAAGGTCATCAAGGTGAATGCCAAACGCGTATACCGTACAGAGGTGGGCTTCCGTACCGATCCAGGCCTGGTGCTCAGCGATTCAATGCTGATCTGGGAGACAAAGCACCTGGTCAAAGGGTACCACAAGATGTTTGAGGAGTCGGTGGGCTTTCTGGGGGACGAAAACCTCGTTGACTCGAGCATGGTTGTCCACTACCGGCCCCTGGATGCCGTGGTCCATCTGTTTAAGGTGAACCGCATCCACGAGGTCATGCGTGGCTTGGCCGAATCATTTATAAGAGAGGCCTTAGCTACGGAGGGCTCGCGGCTGCTCATGACCGATAACCGTTCGCACCTGCTCAAGCGGATCAAGCAGATGCTCGGCAAGGAGGTTGACAGGCTGGGGCTCGGCGTTGAGGTGGTGGCTGTATTCTGCCATGACCTTCACCCCCCGCTTGATGCGGTGGCCGCATACCGTGATGTCTTCTCCGCCCGCGAGGACCACGCGAGGTACATCAGCGAGGCCGAGTCCTACCGGAATCAGGAGCTTCCCCGGACGCGGGCCAAGAGCGAAAAGGAGCTTGCCGATGCGCTTGCCTATGAAATCGAGAAGAAGGTGAAGGCGGAGGGGGATGCGCAGAAGTTCCTGCTCACGGCCAAGGCTTATGAGCAGGCACCGGACGTCACCGGATACCGGCTCTACATGGAGACCATCGAGCAGGGTCTCGCCGGTAAGAAAAAGTATATCGCCAACCCACGGGCCAACCTGGGAGGCTACCGACTCTGGCTGTTTACGCCGGGTGCTCCCCCAGGGGGGTCCTAAGAAACTCGAGGATTAAGGCAATGGGAAGGACCGTGGTAATTCTGGGCATCGTGGTTGTTGCCGTCTATGTGTTGATAACCGCCTTTGTGGCCGTCGATGTCACCGAGAATGTTATCATCACCCAGTTCGGCAAACCGGTCCGGGTGTTCACCGAGCCCGGCTTTCAAGTCAAGTGGCCTGATCCTGTGGAGACCGTGATCCGTTTGGATAAACGGCTCACGCCACTGGATTCCTACGTCGGTGAATACCTGACCCAGGACAAGAAGAACCTCGTGCTCAGTAGCTTTATCTTGTGGCGGATGGTCGAGCCGATGAAGTTCATCCAGACCGTGAAAAACGTCGAGGCGGCGGAGCGACGGTTGTCAGACCTGGTGAGCTCAGAGCTGGGTGTGGCAATCGGGCTCTACCCAATCTCCTCCTTCTTAACCACTGAAGAGGGTGGTAGCAAGATCCCGGAGATCTCCGAGAAGATAGCAAAATCTTCCCGGGAACACGCCCTCAGGGAGTTCGGGATTGAGGTGGTTGATGTCCGCCTCCGTCGTTTGACCTTCCCCGAGCAGAACTTACGCTCGGTCTATGCGCGGATGCGGGCTGAGCGAGAACGCATGGCCAAAAAGTACCGAGCCGAGGGCGAGGAGGGGGCAGCCAAGATCAAGGCACAAACGGACAAGGAGATTCGGGAGATACTCGCTAACGCCTACCGTGAAGCCCAGGTGACCAAGGGCAAGGGAGACGCGGAGTCCATCCGGATCTATGCCGAGGCATTTAAGACGGATCCGAACTTTTACAAATTGACCAGGACCTTGGAGGCCTATCGAAAGTTTCTGGACGAGAAGACCACGCTCATCCTCTCAGCTGACTCGCCCCTGTTTCGGTATCTGGAATCTCCCCCGGAGGAGCGCTGAGATGACAAGTGCAGAGATGAAGAGCGATCTAGGCCGAGTCTTCCGCCATGCCAGGACCGTGGCGAAATGGCTCATCTGCTTGCTTATCGTGCTCTACCTTGCCAGTGGATTCTACTCGGTCAAACCGGAACAGAGAGGGGCGGTCAAGCGCTTCGGGCGGGTAGTGACAGACGATATGCTTCCAGGGATACACTACCACCTGCCGTGGCCGGCCGAGTCCGTTGTACGGCTGCGTACCACCGAGATCCGTTCCATGACCGTCAGCTTCGAGGAGACAAAGGGCGCTGAAGGGGAGAAAGCCCCTAAGGTCCCCCGAGTGCCGAAGAGCACCCCGCTGTTGACAGGGGATGAGAACCTGATACTTGCCACGCTCCTTATCCAATATACGATCACCGGGCCGAAAAGCTATCTTTACAATACCGCTAATGCCGACGAGCTCCTGAAACGGATCGTTCAGGATGCGACCATTGCTCGGGCTGCGGGCACGAGCGTGGACGAGCTGCTCACCATCGGGCGGCTCAAGGTCCAGACAAAGCTCAAGGAGGAAATCCAGGCAACGACGAAGGCCTATGAGCTGGGCATTCGGATAGCCTCGGTACAGATCCAGAAGATCGGGCCCCCGAGCGAGGTTGCCGCAGCCTTCAGGGACGTCACCTCTGCGCGTGAGGACAGGGAGCAGCTCGTGCAGCGAGCTCGGGGCGATCGCAACCGGCGCCTCCCCAGGGCGCGTGCCGACGCACACGACATGACAAGCAAGGCGGAGGCTTACGCCAACGAGGTCGTGGAGCGGGCGAAGGGTGAGGCCCAACGCTTCCTCGCTGCCTGGAAGGAATACGACAAGTCCAAGACCGTGACCTCACATCGTCTGTACCTGGAGGCCTTGGAGGAGGTCCTGCCAAAGGTCCGTAAGATAATATCGAATCCCGAGGCCGAACGGTATATCCCACCCCCCATCACACATATGGCGAAAGAGCTCAATCCCCGACAGTGGCCGGCCCCAACATCTAAAGAATCCGAACGATCATCTCCCGCCAGAAGCAAGGGACCCGCGGAAAGCATCCCTTGAAATGGTAATTTCCCCTGCTCCGCTCCTTTTTATGCTCGCTTCACCGACCTGTCGATGATCAATCCTATAGCAATCTTTCCCCCAAGTTAGGAGATCTCCAGCTTAACGGGAAGCGCATCAGTATCCCCCTTGATCCGTGGGGAAAAGGATGAAGAGGCCGATCATTATAAAAGCAGAGAAGCAAGTTTCATTTGCAAATACGTGACCAAGTAAATACAATGACCCATCGAACCGATTGGCTTTGAAAAGCAATCGCCTATTAAGAATCCTTTCTGGAGTTGAAACGTTATGTGACAAACGGGATGAGTAGACGGGGCCTCACAGTTCAGCACAGAGGATATGTCTATCAGGTTCTGGGTCACAATGTGATGGCATTAATCGAGGGATTATCCAGGGAATAATCGTGGCCTCAAGAAAGATCGCTTTCATTGTTAATCCCAATACGGCAATGGGGTCTACCCGCAGAGAATGGCCTCGAATCAAGGCCCTGGCAACAGAGCGGTTAGGGCCATTTCAGGTCCTGCTCACGACCGGTCCGGGAGATGCTACCAGGCTTACCCGCCTGGCTCTTCTCGAAGGCGCTGAGCTGGTCGTTTGTGTGGGAGGTGACGGGACACTTAATGAGGTGATAAATGGCTTTATGGGAGAGGATGCCCCTATTCGACCAGAGGCAATGCTGGGGTTTATTCCCCGCGGTACCGGATGTGATTTTATAAAAAGCGTTTCCATACCAAGGGAGCTGAATAAGGCACTGGATGTAATCATGGGCTCCCATGCCCGGTCTATTGATCTGGGACGGCTTAAATACAGGGGCCATCATGGTCATCCCTCCTACAGGTATTTTCATAACGTTACCAGCTTTGGTCTGGGGGGTGAGGTAGATGAACGGGTCAACAGGACCACTAAGCTATTCGGCGGTTTTATCTCATTCATCTGTGCCACTCTGATCTCCATTCTGATCTATGACAAGAAGCGAATACACCTGAAGGTGGATAATGGCTTTGACCGGACAGTCATGACCTGGAATGTGGTGGTTGCCAATGGGCAATATCACGGTGGAGGCATGTGGATTGCCCCTGGGGCAATTGTCGATGATGGCATGTTCCATGTGACCGTGGTCGGGGATCTTACCGTGCCTGAGGTCTTCTTAAACCTCCCTAACTTGTATAATGGAAAGATTTATCAGGTCGAAAAGGTAACCACGCTTGTAGGCAAACGGGTAGAGGCCCATTCGGATCAGCGGGTCCTTTTGGACGTGGACGGAGAGCAACCGGGTCAACTGCCTGTCCTCATTGACATAGTGCCGGGAGCATTGCCCCTCATTGTAGCCCAATAGATCTCGAGGCACCATTGCCAGGGTCTTGATGTCTCTTACTTCCTCCGCGACCTTACCCCTTTCGTCATACCCACGTTTGCCAAGTAGATCCCTGCCAGCACAAGCACACCCCCCGGAAGAACAAACCAGCTCGGAACCTCGGAAAGCAGCAACCAGGCGAAAACAGAAGATAACACGGGCTCTCCCAGGAAGGTCACGGAAACGAGGGAGGCCGTGACATGGGCCAAGGAATAGTTGTAGAGGGTATGCCCACCAATCGTGCATACCACTGCGAGGGCGAAAAATATGACCCAGTCCTGGCCAGGATATCCAACGAGCGGTGTTGCAGACAACCCGGCGATGGACAGCAGGACCACGGCGCTCACACCGTACACGGGAACCACATAGACTAGCGTGGAAAGGCTCTGCCGCAGGCGTCTCCCGGCGAGAAGGTAGGCGGCAAACGCAACCATGCCGAGGAGGGCCAGCAGGTCACCTGTGAGTTCATGCCCTGCCCCTGTCTTCCAGTCGCCAGCTGTTATCATGGCTATGCCACCGAGGGCGATACCTGCCCCTGCCCACTGGAGGGATTCCATGCGCTCTCCAAGGAGACGCATGGATAATATCCCAACAAGCAGGGGATGGGCGGTGACCAACAGCACGGAGTTGGCTACGGAAACGTGCTTAAGTGACTCTATCCAGAACCAGAAGTGGAAGGCGAGAGCAACACCTGCGGCCACCATCTCAAAGACCTCACGGCGCGAAATCTTTGAGAGGGCCTCCCGACCGTAGATGAAGAGGAAGGGGAGAAGCAGGAGGGTGGCAAAGCCTTCCCTATAGAAGGCTATGATGATTGAGGGTGCACCGGAGAACTTTATGAATATGGCGGCAAAGGAAACGTCGATGGTGGCGATAAGGAGGGCAACCCGCGGGTCGAGTACCGGTACGTTTGTGCCCTTTAAACTCCTGCTCTTCAGCATACTATTTTGTCCTTTAGAAGGAAAATGGGTACCGCTTCATATTGCCACGCTGACAGGTATGATATGGAGAATCTTTTCCAGATCTCCTGGGGAGATCTCCGCCAGCAGCCCCCTTTTGCCTGCATTGATGTAGATCTTGGGGAGATCCATAATGGACGCCTCAACGCAGAGCCTGATGGGCTTTCTTGTCCCGAAAGGAGAGATTCCGCCCACACAATACCCTGTATGCTTATGTGCCCCCTTAGCTTCACAGGACCTGACGGTCTTGACTCCCAGGGTCCTTGCAAGGGCCTTAGTGGAGACCTTCTTATCCCCATGCATAAGAACCAACAAAGGACCACCCCTGTCGTCTTCCATCACAAGTGTCTTTATAACCAGGTGTTCGTTCACATGCAACTCTTTAGCTGCCGCTGAGGATCCCCCTTTTTCCTCATACCTGTAAGGGCACAAGGAAAAATCTACACGGCGTTGTCTCAGTATCCGAATCGCCTGGGTTGCTGGAAATTTTTCCCTTGCCATTTGGGCTCTCCTTCAGTCTTTTTAAGCATACGGGTCCGCGTCGTTTGGAATAACCCACTCCCTCCACAGTTCCGCAAGCCTTCTCTGTTTTATGGCAGAGCGGATCTGGCGCATCAATGATTCCAGAAAGTGCAGATTGTGAATGGTCGCAAGGCGCATAGCCAAAATTTCCTTGGCCATAAATAGATGTCTTAGATATGCCCTGGAGTAATTGCGGCAGGTATAGCAATTGCACCCCAGCTCAATCGGGCGAAGATCATCCTTAAACCGGGCATTAAGGATATGTATCCTGAACCGATCCTCCTTTTTAGCAAAAAATGTCCCAGTCTGTGCCATCCTCGTCGGTAAAATGCAGTCGAAAAGATCGATCCCTCGCCTGACCACCTGAAATATGTCCTCTATCTCTCCGACCCCCAGAAGGTGCCGGGGTTTATCCTGCGGCAGAAAAGGTATCGTCCACTCCAAGACCTGGTACATCTCCTCCTTTGACCTGCCAAGAGAACCACCGATGGCATACCCGTCAAAACCGAGACCTGCGATAAAGCTGGCACTCTCCTCTCTTAAGTCTCGGTAGGCCCCGCCCTGAACGATTCCCAAGATCGCCTGAGTGCTATCAGAAGTGTGCCGGAATACCTCTAATGCGCGGGTGGCCCAGCGGTGAGTCCGCTCCATCGCCTCCCTGGTGTAATAGTAATCGTGAAACGGCGAGGTGCATTCATCCAGTACGAGGATGATATCCGCACCGAGCTTTCGCTCTATATCAACTATCCCCTCGGGCGTAAACCGGTGTGCAGAGCCATCCAGATATGATATAAACTCAACTCCGTCCTCATCGACCCTTACCAGGGGTTTTTCGCTTTTTGAGCTGAAATGCCCACCGCGGTCTCTTTGCTCAGGAAAGATCGGGGCGATTTTCCCCACACCATGCTCCTTGGCTACACCAAGGCTAAAAATCTGAAAGCCGCCAGAGTCCGTGATCAATGGACCTTCCCAACCAGTGAATCGATGCACTCCTCCCAGCCTCTCTATCAGATCTTCACCCGGTTGGAGGTGGAGATGGTAGGAATTGATGATGATAACCTGGGTTCCGATCACATGAAGATCGCGCACCGAAACAGACTTGACCGCCCCCTGAGTACCAACAGGAACGAATGAGGGGGTCTCGATAGTGCCATGACGGGTAAGGAGCTTGCCGGCCCGTGCCTCCTCATCTCTTGCTAAAAGGTCGAATGAAAACATCAGTAAAAAACAGTCACCGTACGGTGATAAGGTCTTACCTTGAACTCCTGCTCTTGGCCCATATTCCAAAGGATCCAATCAATCTCGAACGCCCTCAACCGGGTGCCCATACGCTCCAGTTCCCTGCGGATCAGCTCAACCGCCCAGATAGTGTTCGCCCTGAGTTCAATCTCTTCAGTGCTTCCGGCCTCAACAAAGATCTCATGATCCACCTTCTGTGCGAGGGCCCTTTCGTAATGCAAGATCCCCAGATGTCGTAGCACCTGGGGTAGCTTGTAATCTGCAAAGGCAGTGAGCTTATCCATATCCGTGAAACTTCCCCAGTCTTTGCCATCAAATGCCCCATAGAGGTCCGCAGCAAATATCTGAGCTCTCTTATAGAAAAATACTGGATGATCCAGGTATTCCGCAACGTCCCGAAAGGATGATACGCTTTCCACCAACGACCTGACCAGTTTTACCGCCGAGTTTTCAGCAGCCTTCACTAATCTGCAGGCATCTCCACCATACTCTTCAAGCAGAAGGTGTCCCAGTTCACTGAGGATCTGGACACGATCCCCTAAAAGTTGCAATTCCCCTCGCCCACTCAAGATCTCCTTCAGTTTACCCAAAGAGATTCCAGCTAAATACTCTGCACTGGTAATCGGAATCCCTGATTCAATGGCCCGCTTGAGAGAGGCAGCCAGGGCATAGTATCCGGAAAGCCTTCTCGATTCGTATTCGATCTCCCAGGTAGTCTTTTCTGGTGCAGGCCAGAAGCAGAAATTGAGACTGTCCAAGACCAGAAGGTAGAAGACCGTGTCTTCACCACTGCTACAAAGGTGGTAGGTGGAGTTCCAGGCAGGCACCTCGATCCGGCCTTCAAGCATCTTCCGGCAGAAAAGCATCAAGGCTTCCTTATCAATCCGCACCTGGCGGCTCATCTCTGCTACCTTCGTAGCTGTCTCAAGGACTTCCCGCATCTTTCTCTATGAGAGGTATTATTACGATCTTCTGTTGATCTAAAAGGACTCCGGCACATCGCTTCCTGGGTCAAAGGGTAGCAAATTCTACCAGTTCTTGTAAACCCTGTCGCAAGCTTTAAACCGGGCCTTAAGCCCGCTCAAACTTATTGGCTTTCTCACCCCCCGTAAATGGCTCGCTCTGCTAGATAAAATCAGTCACGTGAGACATACCCTGAGGATGGCAGGCCCAGATAAGCCCTCCTGGTTCAGCAGGATCCAAAAAGGCAATATCGCCGTAATGGATGAAGGGAAAGATACATTTAGGAAGATATCGGTGATATGAGAGGCGACTAGGCAGGATCAACGATCCTACCGATTAGGGAAAGAGAGCTCGGAATCACTTGAGTTCCTTAAGAGTGGTAAGGTTTTGGTTCAGCTTTTCTAACTTGACACCCATAAGCGCTACCTTTTCCTTGACATTCTCTACTATATGAAGGGGAGCCTGACTCAAGAAATCCTTATTAGCCAATTTCTTTCGAGATACATCCATTTCCCGCTCTACCTTCTTTATCTCTTTATAAATCCTCTTTCTCTCATCCTCGTAATTGAGCATCCCCTTAAGGAGAACATGCACCTGGATATCGCCAAAAACGTACGTAGCAGAAGAGTCAGGTTTTTCAATACCGGAAACAATATCAATAGATTCTGCCTTTGCTAGGTTGGTAATATAGTGAAGGTTATTTTCAAAAATCTGTCTCTCTCTTGACCCCTTTACATCAATGACTATCTTCACATCCCTTCTTGGGGGGATGTTCATCTCTCCCCTTATATTCCTGATACCCGCTATCACCCCTTTAAGGAGATCCATCTCCTTGATCGATTCATCATCGTAGAGGAATTCGGTAGGTTGAGGAAACTGGGCTACCATGATGCTTCCATCTGTATGAGGGAGCCTCTGCCAGATCTCTTCAGTAATAAACGGCACAAATGGATGGAGAAGCCTCACCACCCCACTCAAGAGAATCTGCATTACAGACTGGGTCACTTCCCTTCTCTTTCGATCCCTGCTATACAGCTCCAGTTTTGCCATTTCCACATACCAGTCACAAAATTCATGCCAGACAAATTGATAACAGGTACTGGCTGCATCGTTAAATTTGTAACCATCTATATGTTGAGTTATCTGTTCTGCAACCTGCCCTATCCTGGTCATGATCCAACGATCAGCCAGGGTAAGATTCCCGTTATCTAAAGATGGGGGTCTACAATCCCTCAGGTTCATCAAGGAAAATCTGGCAGCATTCCATATCTTATTAATAAAATTCCTGTATCCTGCTATCCTTTCTTCTGATAGTCTAATGTCTCTTCCCTGGATAGCCAATACAGAAAGGGTAAACCTGAAGGCATCGGTACCGAACCTGTCTAAGACCTCCAGGGGGTCAATTATATTGCCTTTACTCTTGCTCATCTTCTGGCCCTGTTCATCCTTGACCAGGGCATGGATATAAACATCTCTAAAGGGAACATCCTCAAGAAAATGGATACCCATCATCATCATTCTTGCCACCCAGAAAAAAAGGATATCGAAGCCAGTTACCAGCACTGAGGTGGGATAAAAGGTTTTCAGTTCATCGGTGGAATCCGGCCAACCCAGGGTGGAAAATGGCCAGAGAGCTGAGCTGAACCAGGTATCCAGCACGTCCGTTTCCTGCCGGAGGTTCTTGCTTTTGCAGGAAAGGCACACCCTGGGCTCCTCTTTGGCCACTATAACCTCCCCGCATCCCTGGCAGTACCAGGCAGGTATCCTATGGCCCCACCATATCTGCCTGGATATACACCAGTCTCTAATATTGTTCATCCATTCGTAGTAGACTCCTTCCCAATTGGAGGGTACTATCCTTGTTTTTCTGTCCTTAACTGCAATGATGGCCTTTTCGGCAAGGGGCCCTACCCTTACAAACCACTGTTTGGACAGAAGAGGTTCGATCATGGTCTTACACCGGTAGCAGTGTCCTACTGCATGACGGTAAGGCTCAATCTTCTCCAGCAAGCCAGACCTTTTCAGATCATCCAGAATCCTTTCCCTGCATTGAAACCTGTCCATACCCTGGTACGGGCCTGCCAGTTCATTCATGCTGCCGTCTTCATTGATAACCCTTATCCGCTCAAGTTGATGCGCGTTTCCAACCTCGAAATCATTGGGGTCATGGGCGGGGGTAATCTTTAGGGCGCCGGTACCGAATTCTTTATCCACATATCTATCAAAAATAACCGGTATGGGCTTATTGAGTACTGGCAAAAGGACATAAGATCCTGACAGGTCTGTGTAACGCTCATCCTCCGGGTTCACAGCCACTGCTGTATCACCTAAAAGTGTCTCGGGCCTGGTTGTGGCCACCGTCAAATAGCCCTGCCGATCTTCAAAGGGATAGCGAATATAATAGAGAAAGCTGTCCATATCTTCATGCTCTACCTCAAGGTCAGCCAGTGCTGTATGGCATCTGGGGCACCAGTTTATGATATAGTCTCCCCGGTAGATTAAGTTTTCATCATAAAGACGCACAAAAACTTCCCTTACAGCCCTGGAAAGCCCCTCATCCATGGTAAACCTCTCTCGACTCCAGTCACAGGAACTTCCCAGCCTTTTAAGTTGATTGATAATCATCCCACCGAATTTTTCCCGCCACTCCCAAACCAATTCGACAAATCGTTCCCGCCCTATCTGATGGCGATCAGTTCCCTTTAAGGCAAGATCCTTCTCTACCACATTCTGGGTAGCGATACCTGCATGGTCTGTGCCGGGTTGCCACAGGACATTGTATCCGTTCATTCTTTTGTATCTGCACAGGATATCCTGCAGTGTATTATTGAGGGCATGGCCCATGTGTAGGCTTCCAGTTATATTTGGCGGAGGGATGACAATAGAAAAAGGGGGCTTATCTGACTTGGTACTGGCCTTAAATAGATCATTCCTTTCCCAATAATAATACCATTTCTCTTCCACTTCCTTAGGTTCGTAGGTCTTGGCCAAGACATTGTTCTCCATAGAATAGTGCTCCTTTATTGTAATTTCCCATCTTTACCTCAAAATGGATGGACATAACAATAATCAAATGGGCACAATGACATACTTGAAGATTCCTCACAGGTAGTGCCCTTGTGCCCATTTACTTGAAAAAAGCTAATAGATCAATCCTCAGGCATGATACTCTTCTTTAAGACATCTATTTCCTCCCTGATAATCTTTTCAGCTACTTCAGGTATCACCTTCCTGGCTACCTTTTCTAGAACATCACTTACTACCTTCGTTAAAATAGCCTCAATCTTTTCTTCTGAGATTGGCGGGGCCTCCTTTTTGATCGCCTTGTCTTCTTCCTCAGCTGCTTCTTGAGCCGGGGGCATTTCAGGAAAGGCCTCTTTGGCAGCCTCCTCTTTTACTTGCTCCTCCTTCTCAACCGCTTCCTCCAACAATTGTTCTTTCAGCTCTCCTATATCCTCTTCAGAAAGCACTTCCTCGAGCCCCTCATCCAGTTTAATCTCTTCATCTAAATCAAAAGACGGTTCTGCCTCTTCCTCAGAGACTATTTCTTCGAGTCCCTCTAGTGCCTCATCCAGGTTAATCTCTTCATCCAAATCAAGAGAGGGTTCTGCTTCTGTGGCAAGGACCTCTTCCGTCTTTTCCATAAGAATAGTGTCTCCTTCTGCTTCCTCTTCACCTTCAGATGGATGTTCGGTGCCAAGGCCTTCCTCAATCTCTTTCTCCTCCTCAAGCGGAGTCTCTTCTTTTTTCACGCCTTCTTCTTCCGATAAAAGCTCTTCCAAGCCTTCTATTTCTTCCTCAACCGATTCAGCTGCACGGCCTTCTTCAACCACATCAACGAGATCTATGACTTTTTCTTCTTTCTTTTTTTCTTCTCCCTCTTCACCCAAAAGATCTTCATCAAAGTCAAAATCAAGGATATCTTCGATATCTTCCTCCTCTCTACCATTTCGATCTTTTATATTGTCGTTATCCTCGGACATGACTGTCCCCCTGTTTATGATTATTTAATGTTTATTTGTTTTTAGCATATCGTAGCAAGAAGTGTCAAGGTCTTTGAAAAAGGCACTATTTCCGCCTTTTTCAGGGTCCTCCCCTTGCTAAATAGGTAGGCATTCAGCTATCAGCCTGCGGATTAATGAGCTACACATGCATTACATCTCGACACCCACCCAATCCCCGGTGCGGAAACGTTGTGAGAACCTTAAAACCCCTCACTGCAAAATGACGACCTTCTCCCGCACTGTTTAATGCCTAAAATCCTTTAGGTCATCGCCCCCAGTAGCTCAGAGGTTGACCATTGATTGCTGATACCTAGACCCTTCTTATATCTTAGTCAGGTTATAGCGGGCAACGGGAATAATGCTATCTGCAACCTTTCTCCTAAGGGTAATGGTGTTTATCGGGGTAAAGCGGGCCAATTTCTTCAGGCCCATCAACTGGGTTCTGAGCTCTTCACCCTCACTAACAGCAGCAAAGACCCGCCTTGCCATCATATCCACCTGTGGGAACGCATCATTGATATAAACCTGGGTGGCAGCGATATGTATTGTCGATTTCTCCTCGCCCTCCTTTTGTATCTTTTTCGAGGCCCTCAGGTATGCGCTCTCCATGGCAAAGATCTCGATGATAATATCAGCAATCAGGGCAACAATTTCCTGTTCGTTTCCAAGCTTATCCATGTATTTCTGGATCGCTGCCCCAGCTGCCAGGAGGGCTATCTTCTTTGCCATAGCCACCATTTTCCCCTCCTTCTCAAGAATTCCCTCTTCCTCGCCCATCTCCGGCCTATAGCTGAGAAGCTCCCCAGCCACCCTTTTGATAATCTCAAGAAGGGGAAGCTCCCCCTTCATGGCAGCCCTAATAAGCATGTCCACAATTAAAAGCCGATTAATCTCATTGGTCCCTTCCCAGATGCGGTGAATTCTGGCATCCCTATAGGCACGCTCCACCGGGTTGTCCTGGATATAACCATAACCACCCATAATCTGCACACATTCATCTGCCACATAATCAAGCATTTCCGAACCGAAGTTCTTATTTATCGAACACTCTAAGGCATATTCTCTGAGGGCCTTACCAGTCTTCTGACCAGCATCCTCTTTAGAGGGGTCAATTCCCTCTAAGGCCAGACCAAGCAGACCTGCGGTGCGATAGACCATACTCTCATTTACATATGTCTTAATAACCATCTCAGCGATCTTATGTTTTATCAGGCCAAATTCGCAGATAGCTTTCCCAAACTGGATTCTCTTCTTGGCATATTTTACACACTCGGCAATGAGAAGCTTGGCTCCTCCAACCGTGCTTGGACCCAGCTTGTATCTACCGATATTGAGCGTATTGAGGGCCACAACATGGCCCCGCCCAATCTCGCCCAGGACATTTTCTACAGGTACCTTGACATCCTGGAAGATAACAGATCGCGTAGAGGTGCCATGAATTCCCATCTTTTTCTCTTCCTCGTCTACCGAGACACCATCCCAGTTACGCTCCACGATAAAACTGGTAAACTTTGTTCCATCGACCTGGGCATAGGTAAGGAAGATATCGGCAAAGCCTGCATTGGTGATGAACTGCTTCTGCCCATTCAGGACGTAATACCTGCCATCCTCGGATAAAACTGCCATGGTTTCTGCGGTAAGTGCATCGGATCCGTGTTCTGGCTCTGTCAGGGCAAAGGCACCGATCATCTCGCCGGTGGCCAGTCTTGGGAGATATTTTTTCTTTTGCTCCGGTGATCCAAAAAAGACGATAGGGAGACTTCCAATACCTGTCTGAACGCCATAGGCTATATCGAATGCAGGTATTCCATGCATGATTCGCTCTACAACCAGCACAGAGCTTATAGTATCCAATCCTACCCCCCCATAAATCTCGGGGATATCTATCGAGAGAAGGCCGAGTTCGCCCGCCTTTCTTAAAAGGCTCTTAACTAATTCCGGGTTTAGCTCCTCAAGCTCCTCCTTTCTTGGTTCAAGTTCACCCAAACGGAACTCCTCAGCTGATTTGCCGATCAGCCGCTGTTCCTCAGTAAAATCCTCCGGAGTAAACACCTCCCCCGGTAGGACATCCCTAATCAAGAATTCTCCACCCTTAAAAAGCTTTCCCCTTGCCAATTTTACCACTCCCTTCTTAATTAATAATCGCCTATCTCAAAGACAGCAGCGGCTCCCATGCCGAAACCGATGCACATGGTGACCAATCCCCACCGAAGTCTTCTCTCCTGCATTTCATAGATCAGTTGGGTTGTCAACTTCGCGCCTGTGCACCCCAAGGGATGACCTAGAGCAATGGCACCGCCATTCACGTTGGTGATCTCCCCCTTGATCCCCAGCTTCCTGATACAATAAATGGACTGGGCGGCAAAGGCCTCATTCAGCTCAATCAATTCCATCTGATCAAGTGCCATGCCGGCTATCTTGAGCACCTTGGGAACCGCCACTGACGGTCCCACGCCCATATATTCCGGTTCACATCCTTCAACGGCATAATACCGGAAGGTGGCCATGGGCTTCAGGCCTAACTCCTTGGCCTTCTCCCTGGACATGAGCACAACCCCTGCCGCTCCATCGCTTGTCTGAGAAGAATTCCCTGCGGTCACGGTACCGTTTGGTTTGAAAGCCGGTCTAATATGGGCGATACCCTCCTTTGTCGTGCCAGGGCGCATGCCCTCGTCCGTATCAAAGATCACCTCCTCGAACTCAAAATGCCCGTTAGGCAATTGCCTTTGTCTTTTAACCTTCACAGGAACAATCTGACTCTTAAATCGACCAGCTTTAATCGCTGCCTCAGCCCTCTGTTGACTCCTGGCCCCGAATTCATCCTGTTCCACACGGCTGATATTGTACCTTTCTGCGACATTTTCCGCAGTAAGTCCCATACCGGTGAATGAGCCCGGTCTCATATCCACCAAAGCTGGGTTGGGATACATCATGCTTCCTCCCATAGGGATCTGGCTCATACTTTCCACACCGCCTGCAATCACCACATCTGAGAAACCGCACATAATCTTTTCAGCGCCAATGGCAATAGCCTGGAGCCCTGAGGAGCAAAATCTGTTTACGGTCATGCCTGGGATACGATCTGGCCAACCCATGGACATCACCAGGACCCGCCCAAGGTTGAGCCCCTGGGTAGCCTCAGGAAAGGCACATCCAATAATCACATCATCAATGAGCATCGGATCAGGGTTCCCAGCCCTTTTCAGCAGATCAGCCAGCACAGCACATCCCATCTGCTCCGGACGAGTATCCTTCAGTGTTCCTTGAGGCGCCTTTCCGACTGCTGTTCTGCAGGCAGCGACAATCACGGCTTCTCTCATCCTATCTTCCTCCGTACTGGTGTTTCTTGTGTTTGTTGAGTCTACAATGAACTCAACAAGCCCTATACACACGATAAACTCTAGTTCCTGAGCGGTTTACCTGTGTTCAGCGTATGCTGAATCCTTGCCTGGGTCTTTGGATCACCACACAGGCTCAAAAAGGCCTCCCTTTCCAGATCCAAGAGGTACTGCTCACTCACTTTGGTATCCGCCGCTACATTCCCACCGCACAGCACATGCGCCACCTTAGTAGCCACCGTCACATCATGATCAGTAGCATAGCCCTGCTCATGCAATGTCCAGAGGGCAAGCTTTATCATGGCAAAGGTGTTCTCGCCTGCAACACGGATGCCTTCCACGGGTCTGGGCGGTGTATAACCCTCCATATTCATGGCCAGAACCGTTTCCTTCGCGTCTTCTATCAGAAAATCTCGGTTAACGCTCATTTTGTCCGTCGGTCTCAGGTAACCAATCTTGACCGCCTCTGGACCGGAGATAGATACCTTTGCCAGGGCAATTGTCTCAAAGGCCCTGGCCACAAAGGGCATTAACTCGATCTGTTTCGGGTAAATGCCGCCCTTCTGAACCTCGAAAAGGTGTTCCGTATTGCGTAGGAGCACCTCCTTGGTCCCCCCACCAGCAGGGATTAAGCCGACACCAAACTCCACAAGACCCATGTAGGTCTCTGCAGCATAGCGCACCCGATCTGCGGCCAGGCAGATTTCACAACCTCCTCCTAGGGCCATACCAGCGGGTGCAGCTACAACGGGCTTGTCCATGTACTTCAGCCTCATGAATGCGTCCTGGAATGTCTTGACCATCCAAGCCAGCTCGTCCCACTCTTCCTCCTGTGCTGTGAACAGAACAAGAGGCAGGTTGGCCCCCACGGAAAAATTATCGGCGTGGTTGGCAATCACCAGGCCTTGGAAATCCTTACTCACAATATCGACCGATTTGATGACCATATTGACAATATCATCGCCTATGGCATTCATCTTGGTATGGAATTCTAAACACCCAACTCCATCACCGATGTCAATCAGGCTTGCGCCTTTGTTCCCGGCCACCTTCTTTTCCCGATCCTTGAGGGAGGGCAAAACAATAATGCCCGGCTTGACCGGGACTTCCTCATAATCCTTGGACGCGAGGTCGTAGAAGTAGAGCCGACCAGCTTCTCTCTTGTAAAAAGACCTTTTGCCCATTTCGAGCATCTCCTCGACCCAGGCTGGGACCTGGTAGGCCGTTTCCCTCATTTTTGCCACAGATTCGCTTACCCCAATGGCATCCCAGGTCTCAAAAGGTCCCATTTTCCGGCCAAAACCCCATTTCATGGCGTTATCCACATTCACGATATCGTCAGCAATCTCCGGAATCCGATTGGCTGAGTAGATGAGGCTTTCTGTCAAAGTACGGAAGGTGAACTGACCTGCGAGGTCATCAGCATAGTAAAGCGACTTGATCCTTCCAGAAGTCCCTGAAATCCCCTTCGCCGCTTCCAGGGAAGCCAGCTTTACCTTTTCCTGGGGGCTATACTCCAGGGTATGGTAATCCAGGGAAAGGATCACCCTTTTGCCTTCACGATCCACTGTCTTTTTGTAAAACCCCTGCTTGGTCTTTTCCCCAAGAAGCTTCTTCTCAATCATCTGTCCAATAAGATCCGGGGGCCTGAACATCTCCCGTTCTTCGTCGTTAGGCGCTCCTTCGTATACATTCTCTGAAACATGAAGTAGGGTATCAAGGCCCACCAGATCTGCTGTCCTGAAGGAGGCGCTTTTGGCATTGCCCACCACACGTCCGGTTAGCTCGTCCACAGCTTCGATTGTCAATCCCAGGTCCATCATCGCCTTTAAGACGCAAAACATGCTATAGACCCCGATTCGGTTGGCTACAAAATTCGGCGTGTCCTTGGCATAGACGATCCCTTTTCCAAGGCCCCTCTCACACGTTTCGGCCAAGGCCTGAATAACTTCAGAAAGGGTGTCGGGCCCTGATACGATCTCTAGGAGTTTCATATATCGCGGCGGATTAAAAAAATGGGTAATGGCAAAATACCTTCGAAAGTTTTCCGACCGGTCTTCACACAGAGCCTTGACCGATATACCGGAGGTATTGGATGTAACGATGGTTCCAGGCCTCAAAACCCCTTCAATCTTCTCAAAGACGCTTTTTTTGATATCCAGCCTTTCCACCACTGCTTCAATGATCCAGTCCACATCGCCTAACCATCCTATATTGTCTTCCATGTTGCCGATGGTAATCAGCTGAGCACTTTCTGGCACATAGAAGGATGCCGGTTTCGACTTCAGTGCTGTGTCCAACCCGTTTTGTGCCAGCTTATTCCTGAATCCTTTACTCTCCTTGGTAAGCCCCTTTCTCTTATCATCGTCCGTCAATTCAGGGGGAACAATATCAAGAAGAATTGTCTCGAAGCCCACATTGGCTAATTGTGCGGCAATAGTCGCGCCCATTACTCCAGCTCCGAGCACCGCACACTTTTTGATAGCCCTACTCACAAATAGACCTCCTTCTTTCCCTACAATTATTCACCATTTACAGGTAACTTTCGTATACGATAAGGTTGGTTACAATAGAAGAAAAAACAATGGATGAATCGTCATTCATTTTTTGAAAAACTACCACCCACAAAAATTGAAGTCAAACAAATTTTGGGAACTCCTCCTGGGAGAATAATCTCGTTTTCTGCTGGACTCAAGGTTCAGGAAAAATCCATCCCTTTAATCCTTAGGGTTTGCTTAGTCTCTAAATATTGCCTTGCAATTTAAAAGAAGGGTTGATAAGGAATGTTGGTAAAGCAGTAAGACCGTAAAAGGGTAGAGATATGGATGGAAAACCTAAGGAAGTGGCCCTAGAAAGGCTCCGGGGATCGTGTGACCCAGATTCTCTTGGTGTTCAATCTACTAGAGAAATAAATAAAAGGAAGCAACTGTTGGTGGCTCAGGATAAGGCAGTCAAGGGCATTAAATTTGGGCTCAAGATGCCAGGAAATGACTATAATCTGTATGTAGCCGGACCAGGCAGGACCGGCCAGACCTTTATCGCCAAGACATACATTGAGAAAATAGCCAAAGAGGACCCGCCACCCTCAGACTGGTGCTATGTATACAATTTTCATGAACAAGATACGCCGAAATTTCTTAAATTGAAAAGGGGTATGGGCATAAGATTGAAAAAGGACCTATCTGAGTTCATAGAAGAGGTGAAGACAGAGATACAGGATGTCTTTGAAAGCGAGGATTATAGTAAAGAAAAGGAGGCAATATCCAAAATATTTGATACCAAGAGGAACGAGCTGATCTCCCTGCTGGAAAAAAAGGTAAACAAGGAGGGGTTTATCCTCAATATTACTCAGGTGGGAATGATGATAATGCCATCAAAGGATGGCAAACCAATGGATGACGAAACTATAGGTGCCCTGCCAAAGGAAGAAAGAAAAAGGCTCCAGAAGGTAAGCCAAGAATTGCAGAAACAGATGAAGGAGACGATGAGGACCATTAGGAACCTTGATAGGGAACTAAAAGAAAAGATCAAGGGCCTTGATAACAAGATCGCCCTTTACCGTGTCGGGCTGCTCATTGAGGAACTTGAGACAAAATATAGGGATCTGCCAGAGGTAGTAGATTATCTCAAAGCAATGAAGGGCGACATTATCCTTAATATAGATAATTTCAAACAAAAACATCCAATCCATCAAGGCCCTTTTTTCATGCCCCAGATCGAACCCTCATTCAATCGATATGCGGTGAATGTCTTGATTGACAACTCAAAATTTAAAGGGGCTCCAGTTATAGTCGAAACCAACCCTACCTATCCCAATCTATTTGGCAGAATAGAGAAGCAGTCACAGTTTGGTGCCCTGTCTACAGATTTTACCATGATAAGACCCGGAGCCCTGCATAGGGCGAATGACGGTTATCTCGTTATCAAGGCCATGGATTTGCTGCGTAGTCTTGGATCTTGGAATGCCCTGAAGAGGGCGATCAAAAATAAGGAGATTAGGATTGAGGATCTGGCAGAAGAGATAGGATTTATATCAACAAAGACCTTAAACCCCATCCCTATTCCTCTAAATATCAAGGTCGTACTGATAGGGGATCCTTATATATATCATCTTCTCTACTCCTTTGACAGCGATTTTAAGAAGATGTTCAAGGTCAAGGCCCAGCTTGATGATAGTATAAAAAAGACCAAAAAACAGATTAAGAATTACCTTTTCTATATTGCCAAGGTATGTGAAGAGGAACATTTACTGGACATTGATAAAAAAGGTCTGGCCAGAATCATAGAGTATGCCTCTGAATTAGTGGGAAACCAGCGAAAAATGTCACTGAAACTGCCAGAAATAAAAGATTTGGTGGTAGAGGCCAACTTCTGGGCCAAGCAACGGGGAAGAAAGTCCATTGAATCAACCGATATTGAAAGGGCCATTGATGAAAAGAGGCAGAGATCAAATCTCATGGAGACGAAAATCCAGGACATGATTGAAGAACAGACCCTCAATATCCAGACAAAAGGGCAGGTTATAGGCCAAGTAAATGGCTTAACTATTTACGACTTGGGTGACTATACGTTTGCCAAACCGATAAGGATAACCTCTACGGCTACACCCGGCAAGGAAGGAATAGTAGATATTGAGCGGGAGGCCAAAATGAGTGGAAATATACATACCAAAGGCATCCTCATTATGGAAAGTTATCTGAAAAATAAATATGCATTGGACAAGCCCCTCGCCCTTTCGGCCAGCGTTACCTTTGAGCAAAGCTATGGAACGGTTGATGGAGACAGTGCCTCGGCTGCTGAACTTTTTGCCATTCTGTCCTGCCTATCAATGAAACCAATACGTCAGGGGATTGCTGTTACGGGTTCTGTAAGCCAGTTAGGTGAGTGTCAGCCTATTGGTGTTATTACCAGGAAGATAGAGGGTTTTTTCGATGTCTGTAAGGCCAGAGGTCTGACCGGGGACCAAGGCGTTATTATCCCAAAAAGAAACATAAACGATTTGATGCTGAGGGAAGAAGTTGTAACTGCCGTAGAAAAGGGTAAATTTCACATCTATGCCATTGAAAATATGGATGAGGGAATTGAGATTCTAACCGGTGTCAAGGCAGGGAAAAGAGATAAGAAAGGAAATTACCCAAAGAATACCCTGAATTATCTGGTCACTGAAAGATTAAGGATAATGAGCGAGTCAATCAAAGAGTCGGAACAGAAAACAAAGAGAAGGGTGAAGAAAGGTAAGCGTTCAGCAAACCGCCATCATCAAGACAAAAAAGAACAATCCAGCAGCAAGCTTCTTTGACACCAAGTGGATCATTGCTTTTGCCGAAATTGCATGGCTTCACCATGAATGATCTTTTGAAAAGCTGGCTGCACATAAAAAGAGCTCTTTAATAGTTTCATTTGGGGTTATTGTATTGACAATCGACCCCCTGTAATTATAATGAACACCCATGCCGGAGTGGTGAAACTGGTAGACGCAGAGGACTCAAAATCCTCCGGGCCTCGCGCCCATGTCGGTTCAATTCCGACCTCCGGCACCACGGATCTCGACTCGTAATGAAGGCCCTTTCTATCTGATCCGTAACGATTAAAAACCGAGCAATGTCTTTTCAGGCTCCAGTCAATCTTCTCAGGAAAGGATTGATCACTGAACCATAGTTTGGTCGGCTGACCTTAATGGCAATCGCCTAGCCTCATATATTTTTCAGTTATGTTTTCGGCCGGAGGTATCAGCTTGGCAAGGGCCATCACTATTTTTTTCCCAGCCTGGGAAATTCCTTTCGGTGTCATCCTCAAAATCGATCAAAAAACTGGCTTAGCCTCTCAGCACCTCATAAATTCCATGTAAGGCTTCAATTATCTCTTTTGATACAGGTATTCCCCTTCCAAAAGTGATTAAAGGTTCGCATGGTAATGGAAAACAAAGTCCAGCAATAAACAGGTGCTCAAAGGGAGAATATGTTCTGAAGGCCAGATATTGATACAGACAGGGGTCGTGATGATACGCACGATATACTAGATATATTTTAGTAAAATCCTATGCTATAAATAGCCTTTGTAGTAATTCCTAAAATAGATCGCTTGCCTTTGTAAAACCAATTTTTGACATTTTAGAACAGCTTCAAAATAGGAACATGGGACTAAAGAAGGGGAATCAGTGAGAAGGTTTCTTGTCGATAAAATTATTCCGACAACCGGCCTTGTATCCATCACCGGCAAGGAGGCCAGACATATTAGCAGGGTTTTGAGAATGGAAAAAGGTGATACGCTGGTTATTATGGATGGCAAAGGGAACTTATTCGAATCAACAATAGAAAACATACATTACAAAGAGGTAAAGGTAAAAATCAACAAGGGTATTCCACCTCTCCCCTCCTCGCCAATAGAGATCAGCCTGGGCCAGGCCCTTATTAAATCTCACCCTATGGATTATCTGATCCAGAAAACAACGGAATTAGGGATAAGCTCAATCGCTCTTTTCTATTCAGAAAGAACGGTGATAAAGTTAAAACCAGACCATCTAAGAAATAAAATGGATCGTTGGATGGAAATAATGAAATCGTCCTGCAGACAATGTGGTAGAGTGACCCTCCCAACCTTAAATCCTCCTTTAGCCTTTGAAGAAATTATTAAAAATGCGCCAGGCAAAAAGACCTTACGGATCTTGTTGTGGGAAAATGAAGACAAGACAGATCTCAAAAAAGTCCTCAGATCCACACGCCCACTACCTCATATCTTGACTATGGTAGGACCTGAAGGAGGTTTCACCGGGAACGAAATCAATCTGGCAAGACAGGCTGGCTTTAAAATAGTATCTTTAGGAAAGAGAATCTTACGTACGGAAACAGCAGCTGTGTCACTAGTATCAATTATCCAATATGAATGGGGGGATTTAAACGTAAGCTTTTGACAATAGATTAAAAAAAGCCCCTTATTAGGAAATCATAAGGGGTACGAAAAGTTCCGGCGGCGACCTACTCTCCCACGCAGTCTCCCACGCAGTACCATCGGCGCTGAAGAGCTTAACTTCCGTGTTCGGGATGGGAACGGGTGTTTCCTCTTTGCTATTGCCACCGAAATATCTTATGCGCCGATATTGTTACAGTTAGCAAATAAAAGGTAGATAATTATGGCCAAGCCTCACGACCTATTAGTACTAGTTAGCTCAGTACATTACTGCACTTACACATCTAGCCTATCAACCTTGTAGTCTTCAAGGGGTCTTCAGTCCCGATGTCTCCATCGGGAGGGATATCTAATCTTGAGGTTGGCTTCCCACTTAGATGCTTTCAGCGGTTATCCATTCCGAACATAGCTACCCAGCGATGCCGCTGGCGCGACAACTGGAACACTAGAGGTTCGTCCGTCCCGGTCCTCTCGTACTAAGGACAGATCCTCTCAGATATCCTGCGCCCACGAAAGATAGGGACCGAACTGTCTCACGACGTTCTAAACCCAGCTCACGTACCGCTTTAATTGGCGAACAGCCAAACCCTTGGGACCTGCTTCAGCCCCAGGATGCGATGAGC
>Ga0209979_1000961_pt1 | contig 34345 bp, 30 predicted proteins | sample AnhtaG_FD_183114 | JGI IMG/M metagenome (GOLD analysis project Ga0209979, IMG submission 183114) | Deep subsurface microbial communities from Anholt, Denmark to uncover new lineages of life (NeLLi) - Anholt_01485 metaG (SPAdes) (version 2) | ecosystem: Environmental > Aquatic > Marine > Oceanic... | reverse complement strand
TAGTGGAATCGAACCGCCGAGCTGCACATACCCCCGGTGTCTGGTCACCGGCAGGTCGGTGTGCATCTGCTCGTCATACTCGACCAGGGCGATTTCGTAGTAGTCATCACCAGGAAAGGTCGTAGTATCGGCGACGGCAACCGGGAGATACTGCCCGAGACCGTTTTCACCAGCCGGTTCCAGACCAGGTAGCGCATCCATGAATTTCCTGATGCCACTGGTAAAGGGGCCGCCTATTGTAGCTATCGCCGCGGCACCTGTACCGTCGGCATCGGTGATGGTGACAACAGGAGCGCTATAGCCACTGCCAGCGTAAGTAAGAGTGATGCCAGTAATGGGACCAGTTCCGTCTACCGTTGCCGTGGCAGTAGCCGAGTCGTCTACCGCGCCGTAATAAAGGTCTGTGATTTCGACGGTAGGCTCGGTGTACCCGCTGCCGCCATTCGTCAGTTCGATAGCGGCTATGGAACCCTTCGGAAGCGGACTATTAGCCCAGTTCGGGTACGGCCCGAAGTAATGCGGGACGCCGCCGGGGTCTGGCGCAGCGGCAGGTACCGCCCCTTCGGCCAGGGCAGCTTGATACTGCTGCTGAAAGAGGTCCGCCGCGGCCTTCCGCTCAGCGGGCGTTATCTTGTCCTTAAGTTTCAACTGCCCGTTGCCGTTGCCATCCGGCGGTACGGGCGGGTCGGCCATCGCCTGGCCGAACCCCAAGGCCAACACGACAACCATAAGGACTAGGAATAGGCGCTTGTACATAGCTCTCCTCCTATCTCCACCGGCCGGCCGCAGTCGCGACCCTTCCGGCAGGCACGTTCCGTCTTTGAACCGGAATTCCCCATTTCAACGGCATCACCTCCAGGAATCCGCTCCCAAGGTAGCCCGCCCGGCTGCATGGCCCACGAGGGACCGCTGCTACACCTCCTCCAAAACGGTGCTGTGCTGTATACGTCTGTTTCCCCTTCATGGATTTCGTCATAGGAGGTGAGGCCAGCGTCGCCCCGGCCTATCTGATCTTGCGGTGAGAGAGCGGCTAGGCTGTCCATCGGCATGGGAAGCAAGGGTTGCAGGACTCCCAGCGGGCGGGATGAACCGCTAACGCCGTACAATCCACGTTATCCGAGAAATATCCGGACTCTAGACCCCCTGCTTGCCAGGTATGGTCTCTAGACCCTGTGCCTGCCAGAGAGTCTCTAGACTCTGAGTGCATCGGACCAAGGGCGGCCTCATACCCAGGATTCAGTCCGCTATGAAAAGGCGCACCGGGATATGACACTATGTTCCCTTAGTGTCCAGTGTCAGGCGCCGGATTAGGCGACCCAAGTCGCGCCGGCACACTTGAAGCAAGACAACCCAGAGGCTACCCGTCTACAATATGGAACGCGGCGATTCGGATCGAACGTCCAGCCGCGACACACGGAACGGATCTCTGGCTTGACACTAATTCGCACGGTCGGCCTGACAAAGCGCTACGCAAGAGTCACGGCCCTTGACGCGCTGGACCTTGAGCTGGAGCCTGGCATCATCGGCCTCGTGGGCGCCAACGGCGCCGGCAAGAGCACCCTCATCAAGCTCCTCCTCGGTCTGCTGGAACCCACAAGCGGCTCCGGCGAAGTCATGGGGTTGGACATCTTTCGGCGGGGTCCCGAGCTCCGTCAGTTCGTCGGCTACATGCCGGAGCACGAATGCCTACCCACGGACGTCTCCGCCACCGAGTTCGTCGCTCATATGGCGCAGATCAGCGGCCTCCCGCGCGCCGCCGCCCGCGAGCGCACCGCCGAGACCCTGCGCCACGTTGGCCTTTTCGAGGAACGGTACCGCGAGATGCGCGGGTACTCCACCGGCATGAAGCAGCGCGTCAAGCTCGCGCAGGCGCTAGTCCACGATCCTCGGCTGATGCTCCTCGACGAACCGACTAACGGACTGGACCCCGAAGGCCGCGATGAGATGCTGCGCCTCATCCGCCGCATCGGCAGCGAGTTCGGGATCGCCATCATCCTCTCGTCCCACCTCCTTAGCGAGATCGAGCGCGTCTGCGACCACCTCGTCGAGATCGAAGACGGGCGCCTCGTCCGGTCCGCGCCCATGAGGGAACTGACCGCGCCCACCCGTTTCCTCGCCGTCGAGGTGGACGGCGACGGCGACCGGCTTGCTGATCGCCTGCGGGAGCGGGGCGTGGAGGTGAGCAGAAGAGGCCGCTTCCTCCTCGTGCAGAAAAAAGAGGACGCCCTTCTCGACCTTATCCGGGACAGCGTCGTCGACCTCGGGCTCGGCCTGGTGCGGCTGGAGCAGAGCCGCCGCCGGCTGGAGGAGCTGTTCCAGTCGCAACCCACCCTCGAAGAACAGGAAGACTCCCGTGCCTGACACGACGGCCGGCAGCATCTACGATCTCGGCTACCAGAGGTACGAAGGCGTCCGTCTCGGGCGGCGGCACGCCATCTGGGCGCTCTACGTCCACAGCCTTCGCGGCGTGTTCGGCATCGGCCGCTCGCTTTCGAGCAAAGTAGGCCCTATCGGTCTCGCTGTGATCGCGCTTCTTCCGGCCGTCTTCCAGCTCGGGGTCGCTTCGATCGCGCCGGCGGACATCGAGGTCATCCGACCGGAGCACTACTACAACATAATCGAGATCGTGCTCGTGGTCTTCTGTGCCGTCGTCGCGCCCGAACTCGCCGGCCGCGACCAGCGCACGCAGACGCTCTCGCTGTACTTCTCGCGGGCGCTGAGGCGCCATGACTACGCCCTCGCGAAGTACGCCGCGCTCGTGACGGGGATGCTCGCGATCACCGTGATTCCGCAGGTGATGATGTTCGTCGGCAACGGGATGGCGGACGACTTCGGCGACTACCTGCGGGACGAATGGAAGGACCTGCCATCGATCGTCGGCAGCGCCATCATGTTGTCAGGCCTCTTCGCCGCCATCGGGCTCGTGATCGCGGCGCAGACGCCCAGGCGCGCGTACTCCACCGTCGGCATTCTGGCCGCGTTCATCCTCACATCCGTTGTCGGGGCGAGCATCTTCGAGGCGGCCGATCGGGATGTGGGGCGGTTGGTCCTGCTCCTCAGTCCGGGTCACGTCGTCCAGGGCCTTACCTTCTGGTTCTTCGGCGCTGCGCCCGAAGAGCAGCTCGAGTATGCCGACCTCCCCGGCGTCATGTATGCGATCGACGCGGCCTTGATGACGGTCGTCATGCTCGCTCTCCTGTTGCGCCGCTACGAGAAGATGTCGCTATGAAGACACCCTCTCAGGCGCGGCCCGCCGGCTCAGCTTCCCCGGCACCCATCATCGAGGTCGTCAACGTCTCCCGCTGGTACGGCAACGTTGTCGCCGTCAACGACGTGTCGTTCTCGCTCGGGCCCGGCATTACCGGGCTCCTCGGCCCCAACGGTGCCGGCAAGAGCACTATCCTCCACATGGCCGCCGGCTTCCTCCGCCCATCCAAAGGCACCGTTCGCATCGCCGGCAGACCCGCGTGGCGGAACCACGAGATGTACGCGAACGTCGGTCTCGTACCGGAGAAGGAAGCGATCTACCCGTTCCTCACCGGTTATCAGTTCGTGCTCCTAAGCGCCAAGCTCTGCGGCCTCAGCGATCCCGCAGAGGCCGCGCGCCGCGCCATCCGCGCCGCCGACATGGAGGCGGCACAGGGCCGACGCCTGGGCGGCTACTCCAAAGGCATGAAGCAGCGCATGAAAGTCGCCGCCGCCATCGTCCACGACCCGCAGGTCCTCCTCCTCGACGAGCCGTTCAACGGCACCGATCCCGCCCAGCGACTGCAGATGATGGGCCTCCTGCACCGCATGGCAGACGAAGGTCGCACGATCGTCTTCTCCTCCCACATCCTGGACGAGGTTGAGCGCCTCGCCCAGAACGTCCTCGTCATCGTCGCCGGTCGCCTCGTCGCCTCCGGTGACTTCCGGGCGATCCGTCACCTGATGACCGACCGCCCGCATACGTTCACCGTTCACTCCAGCGACAACCGCCGCCTCGCCGTCGCCTTAGTCGCCGACGAGTCCGTCTTCGGCGTCGAGCTAGACGACGAGCACCTGACAGTCCGCACGTCCCAGTTCGCCGACTTCACCCGAGCAGCGCCCAGAATCGCGCAGACGGAGGGCATCACCCTCCAGGAGCTGCTGCCCACCGACGAGTCTTTGGAGAGCGTCTTCTCCTACCTGGTGAAGCGATGAACGCCACCGTCTTCACGCTCACGCTCCGACAGTTCGCCGGGCGGCGCCGTTCCCTCCTGATGTTCGGCCTCGCGCTTGTCCCCGTCGGCGTCGCCATCATCTACCGGCTCGGCGAGCACCTCGACCAGCACGACTGGACGGCGAACGTCCTCCTCAACGGCATCGTCGTCACCACTATCCTTCCGCTCGCCTGCCTCATCCTCGGCACCTCCGCCCTCGGCTCTGAGGTCGAGGACGGCACCGCCGTCTATGTCCTCGCGAAGCCCGTGCCCCGCCGCGACGTTATCGGTGCCAAGTTCGCGGCGTCCGCTCTGGTCGCCGCCGCGTTTGTCGTGCCCGCCACCGCCTTCTCCGGCCTCATCGCCCTCCAGGGCGTATCGGGGGAAGGCATCGCCACCGGCTTCGCCATCGCTACCCTGATCGGCGTTCTGGCCTACACCGCAGTCTTCATGCTACTCAGCATCGCCACCAGCCGCGCCCTCCTCTTCGGCCTCGCCTACGTCTTCATCTGGGAGGGCCTCGTCACCGAGCTCTTCTCCGGTACCCGATACCTCAGCATCCGCCAGTACTGCCTCGGCATCGCTGACCTCATCGCGACGGTCAGGGAACAGGACTTCGAAGCCAACCTCGGCGGCCCCGAAGGCCTGATACTAGCCACTGTCGCCACCGCGGCCGCCCTGGTCCTCGCCGTCCGCCGACTCGAAGCGTTCGAACTCACCGACATGGACTAGGCGATCAGGTGCCCGGGGGGGCGACACTATGTGCCGGTAGTGTCGGGCACAATCGCATCCCCCTTCCCTAGCCATATCGCGAAGTAGACTGTTGGTGGCAGAGAACAGAGCCTGCGCTACTCGTGAGCGCGCGAGCGCTGGCGGGCGCGCACATGTGCCACCAGTTCCGTCTTTCGCAGGCGGACTGCGACCGGCGTCACCTCCAGGCATTCGTCCTGCCGGATGAACTCAAGCGCCTGCTCCAGCGAAAGTGTGGTAGGCGGGGGCAGCTTCTCGGTCGCCTCGGCCGTGGACGAGCGCATGTTCGTCTGCTTCTTTTCTCGCGTCGGGTTGACGTCCATGTCCTCCGAGCGCGGACTTTCGCCGATGACCATTCCTTCGTACACATCAAGGCCGGGGCTGACGAACAGGCTGCCCCGTTCCTGCAAGCTCAGCAGCGCGTAAGCGGTGGTTTTGCCGCGGCGGGCCGCCACCAGGCTCCCGGTTGGCCGCGAGCGCACCTCGCCGTGCCATGGCTCGTACCCGTGGAACACGTGGTGAAGCAGCCCGGTTCCCCGCGTCTCGGTCTGGAACTGGGTGTGGAACCCGATGAGCCCACGCGAAGGGACGACGTAGTCGAGCCGGACGCGACCGGTTCCATGGTTAACCGTCTTCTGATGGAATCCCTTGCGCTCCGCCATGAGCTGCGTGACGACGCCTAGGTACTTCTCGGGCACGTCCAGGGTGAGCGCCTCAACCGGCTCGTGGAGCCGTCCGTCTATCTCGCGCGTGACGACCTCGGGGCGGCCGACCGTGAGTTCGAAGCCTTCGCGGCGCAGCGTTTCCACGAGGACTGCCAGCTGCAACTCGCCTCGACCCTGCACGGTCCACGCGTCTGGCCGGCTCAAAGGCAGGACGCGAATCGAGACGTTGCCTACCTGCTCCGCATCAAGCCGGTTCCTCAGAAGCCTCGCGGTCAGCAGCGTGCCCTCCCGCCCGGCGAGCGGCGACGTGTTGATGCCTATGGTGACCGACAGGCTCGGTTCGTCGACGCGGATCAGCGGCAGCGGCCTGGGATCGTCCGGGTCCGTTAGGGTCTCGCCAATGGTGATGTCAGGAAAGCCCGCTACGGCAATGATCTCGCCTGGGCCGGCTTCGTCCGCCTCTATCCGATCCAGCGCCTCCGTCACGTAGAGCTCCGCGACCTTCCCGAGTTCGACGGTGCCATCGCGCCGGCACCAGGCCACAGTCCGCCCGCGTCGGATCCTACCCTGCACCACCCGGCACAGCGCTAGCCGACCGACGTAGGGCGATGAGTCGAGGTTGGTGACCAGTGCTTGCAGCCCGTGGTCCGGCTCATAGGTCGGTGCGGGGATGCGCGAGAGCAACACGTCGAGCAGTGGGTGCAGGTCCACACCGCGTACGTCCGGGTCCATCGAGGCGTGTCCCGCACGCGCATCGCAGTAGACAATGGGGAAGTTGAACTGTTCTTCGTCGGCGTCGAGTTCGAGGAAGAGCTCGTAGACCTCATCGATCACCTCGGTGATGCGCCTATCAGGGCGGTCCACCTTGTTGACCACCAGGATGATCGGCAGGTGGGCCTCGAGTGCCTTCCGGAGCACGAACCGCGTTTGCGGCAACGGGCCATCGGTGGCGTCCACCAGTAACAGCGCGCCGTCTACCATCGTCAGGCCGCGCTCCACCTCACCGCCGAAGTCGGCGTGGCCCGGCGTATCAACTATGTTGATCTTCACACTGCCGTACCGCACGGCGGCGTTCTTCGCGAGGATCGTGATCCCCTTCTCGCGCTCGAGGTCTGTCGAGTCGAGGGCACGATCAGGGAGCTCCAACCGCGAGTCCAGCTGGCCGGACTGCCGGAGCATGGCATCCACCAACGTGGTCTTGCCATGGTCCACGTGGGCAATGATCGCCACGTTGCGCAGGTCACTGCGCGACGCGATGGCGCGCTCCGAGGCCGGCTCCGTGCCAGACCGGATGGTAGTGAACAGCTCCATGCACCTCTCTACGAGAACTCGTTCTTGGAATTTCCCCTGCATTCACCGTAACACCGACTGACCCCTGGAAATAGACCAGCGCGATTGGAGAGCCTTCCCACCGCCCGCTAACGGGGCTGCAGGGAACTGGTCACACTAAGACTTCATAGTGTGTAGAAGAGGGCGCCTACCTCCACACCACCTCGAACAGCCGCTGGCGGCCCTTGATGCTGTGGGGGCTCAAAATACATCCGGTTCGCTCAGGCAGCGTCCCACTCGTATTCATGATGTAGGCCACCAAGTACTGGATGTGCCTTGACGCGGCCGCGACTCGGTGCTACGAGGCGGAGCGGTGGCCCGGTGGGAGGCACCAAGTCGAGTGAGCGGTGGGGCCGCCCCCGATTGTAGTGCGCTGCGTACTCCTGCAGGACGAGCTGAAGGTGCCGCTCGTTGATGATGATGAGGTGGTCCAGACACTCACGCCGCAAGGTGCCGACCAGACGCTCGGCGATGGCGTTCGCCTTGGGTGCCCGGACGGGGGTCAGCAGCGTCTCGATGCCGAGCCGGGCGGCGTGAGGGATGAAGCCACCACCGTAGCAGCGGTCGCGGTCCCGGATGAGATAGCGGGGCTGCTCGCCCCAGGGAGTGGCCGCGATCAGTTGGCGCCAAACCCACTGGGCCGTGGGATGGGCGGTCACAGATGCACCAGCCGTCGGCGTCCATGGGTGATAAGAAAGAACACGTACAGCGTGTGCAGGCGGACGGTCGGGACGGTGAAGAAGTCGGCCGCCCAGATGTGCGGGGCGTGGTTGCGGAGGAAGGTCCGCCAGGATTGCGCTGGCGGCCGGCGCCGCGCCCGCCGCCGGTAGCGCCGGATCGATTCTGCGCCGACGTCGTAGCCTAGCTTGCGGAGTTCGCCCCGGATGCGGACGCTGCCCCAGCGAGGGTTCTCGCGGGCGAGGCGCTGAATCAGCGCGCGAAGCTCAGGCGAGAGGCGTGGACGTCCCGGACCACCGCGGCGACTCTTCCACGTCCAGTAACGCTGCCAGGCGGTGCGGTGCCAGCGAATGACCGTGTCCGGCTGGACGAGGACCAGGGTAGAACGCCAGGAGGTCCAGTGGCGGGCAAGCCAGGACCAGAAGAGTCGGTCGGCGGGCCGGAGCCTGGGTCGGCGGGACGAGCGGGAGAGAACGAGAAGTTGGTGGCGGAGGGCAAGGTTCTCCAACACGAGGTCACGCCGGATGCGCAGGGCGCTGCACAACGCGGAGCAGAAGAGCAGGAGATAGGCGATCAAGGTAGGGCCTCCTTTCGAGACGGGTGCCCTCAGATTGCCTCGAACCGTACACGGCAGTCAACCAGCAAGATGCGGATGAGTTTTGAGCCCCCACAACGTGGCCTACTACAACGGCGGGCGGCCTCATCGCACCCTGGATCTCGAGACTCCCACCGGGCCGCCTGCTCGGGCTGGCCCGCCGAGGGCGGGCCGGATCATTGCTCGCCCGGTGCTGGGTGGCCTGCATCACGAGTACGAGTGGCTGGCCGCTTGACCTGTGCAAATCAGATACGGATGGAATTTTGCCCCCCCCCACACTCGTTTCACCCTGTTTTCACCCCGGTTTCACCCCGCTTTTCGAATCTGAGGCCTTAACAATTAGGCCCGACCAGCGTTCTTCCCAAGCAGAGGGCCGTGGGTTCGATCCCCATCGCCCGCTCCAGATAGGATTTCACCCTCAATCAGCCGTCAAAACGGCACCCTTTTTCCGAAGTCAGAGGGCCGCTCCCTATCTAACGACTTTCCTCGAGCGCGATCTCAGATATGATCAGAGGCCATTTGCCATGAAGGCAGATGGCCTCTGCGTATCGCGCATCCGTTTTCCCCCTTGCTCCCCGACCTGACCGCGGCCGCGATTGTGCTCCTGGGCAGGGTGGGTGTCAACGGGGGCATCTATCGCCGCATCTGGATACCGGCGGCGGGGTAGGCGCCAACGGCGGTTGGGAAGTTTCCGGGTACGCCTACCCCGGGCGGATTGACCTACGGGTGTTTGTCAGTTGCGTCTCGTTTTTTTCGGTCGGCGGCTACGTCCGCTTCCATATGCTCGCGGGTGGTATCTTGCTCCGCTTGCGTTTGGGCTACGCCCCGGGGCAAGCTCGGGGGCGCTGGTTTTGGTTTCCCTTGACGGCGGAACAGGCGCTTGAGAAATCTCATCTGGACACTCCAATCTCTCCCATTCCAACTTGGTGACGCCCAAACAGGCACCGCTCCCGACGAACGGCGTCCTAGTTCGGGGTCCATTTCACTTCAGGACGGGATTCGCGGCCCGTCCGTCAGGGTCATATGGTAAACGCGGGGTAATACACCCGCCCTGGAGTCTAGTAGCGGCGCGAGGAACCGGCGGGTTCCCGCCGGAAGCAATCGCTACAGTACACCGGGCGGTCGCCACGGGGCTGAAAGGGGACTTCTGTCTCCCTGCCGCAGTCGTCACAGAGGGCGGGATACATCTGTCGCTCCGACCCGCCATAACCGCCGCGACCGCGTTCGCTGCGGCGCGCTTGGCGGCAGGGCAGACAGCGCTTGGGGTCGTTGTAGCCCTTTTCAGCGTGGTATGCCTGGTCGTCAGCGCTGAAGGTAAAGGTCTGACTGCAATCCTGACAAGTAAGGGATCGGTCTTCGTAGCTCATCGATGACCTCCATTCACCTATGAAGTTGGCGATGGCTCGGTCACCGGAATTCAGGACGCTGGAGAGCGTTCCCGTCGAGAACTAAACGATCACCACTGCGGGGAGCATATCACTTAGACGGGTAAAAACACAACGGCGCATGCCCGCAGATTCTTGTCCCGCGGCGTCGTCGTTGACAGACTGACGACCCATCTTAGCCGCGAATTGCCTGCAGGCTTCCTGTTGGCTCGGGTTCATGACGCATACCCCCTTGCCCGCCGCCGCGATTGCGCGCCTGGGCTGGGCGGGTCTCAACAAGCGGGACCCAGTTCATGTGGACGCTGGCGGCCGCGGTTGCGCCCAGATCCCAAATACGCCATAATGGCATTGACTTCACTGCCTCCCGCGCCTTTTCTTCCGACGTTCGAGGCAGACCGTTTGCCCGGCAGGAAGATTGTGCCTCACAGAGCGCCATAAGGAGGCTCCTCGTGTCCATGAAGCTTTACGTCGGAGGTGTGTCCTTCGACACGACCGACGACGGTCTGAGAACGTTCTTCGAGCAGGCAGGCACAGTGGAATCGGCCAGCGTCGTCACCGATCGCGACTCGGGCCGCTCCCGCGGGTTCGGCTTCGTCGAGATGGCGACGGACGAAGAAGGCCGCAAGGCGATCGAGGAACTGAACGGCAAGATGCTGGACGGCCGCACGCTAGCCGTGGACCAGGCGCGACCGCGGTCCCAAGAAGGCGGACGATCCCTCTCGGGCGGCGGCGGCGGCAGACAGCCGCGATGGTAGAATCCGTTTTCGGCCTCAAGACCAGACAGGATGCCTGTCCCCACCACTGGCGCATCAGCACCCCGTCCGGAGAGACCAGCAGCGCCATCTGCTTGATGTGCGGTGCCAGTCGCCGGTTCAAGAACTACACTCAAGGTTCCTACATGGCCTTGGGCCGCAGGCGCTCCCGCGACGCGGAGGACTCCAAATAGGGGTCCCCTCGCACGAGAACCAGCTCGCGCCGATCCGGGGTCCGGCTGACGCCACCGGCTCGCCGTCTACGAAGGACCGTAGACCCTGAATCTGTGTGAGGTAGGCAAGATCCGTTACTATAACGCCACAATCACTACTGCATCGTCGAACCAATTCCACCTTTCAGCGCTTGACGCTGTCCCCCCTCGAAAGGAACGCATTTCTTGACCTCCTTCCATGATTTCCAACTTTGTACTTCAAGCCGCCGGGCGCTCGTCGAAATGGGCATCAGTACGCCGACGGCAATCCAAGAGCGATCGATCCCGCTCTTGCTGCAGGGCCGCGATCTGATTGGCCAGGCGCAGACGGGGTCGGGGAAGACCCTGGCCTTTGCGCTGCCGCTCCTCGAGCGCTGTGATCCTCAGATGAGGCAGGTGCAGGCCCTGGTGCTGGCGCCGACCCGCGAGCTGGCCCGACAGGTGGGCCAGGTGCTCACGGCCCTCGGCAAGGAGACGGTGAGAAAGGTGGCGCTGGTCTATGGCGGGCGCCCCTTCGCGCAACAGGAGGCGGCACTTGCTGCTGGCGTCCAGGTGGTGGTCGGCACGCCGGGCAGGGTGCTGGATCACCTTAAGCGAGGGACGCTGCAGCTGAAGCAATTGCGGATGCTCGTCTTGGATGAGGCGGACAACATGCTCGACCAGGGCTTTGCGCCTGACGTGGAGCGCATCCTGTCCCGCACACCGCAGAGCAGGCAGACGGCTATGTTCTCGGCGACGATTCCGCCGTGGGTGCAGAGGATAGGAGCCAAGCACCTCTCGGATCCGGAAGTGCTGGTCGCGGAGGAGGGGGACGGCTCAGACCCAGATATCGACCACGTTGTTGTCGAGGCGTACACGGAGGACAAGTTCCAGGTGTTGCGGCGGCTGCTGGATGAGCCAGCAGAGGGCGCCACGCTAGTGTTTGGCCGGACCAAGCGCGGCGTGCACAACCTGGGACGGCGGCTGCAGGGGCTGGGCTATCGGCTGGCCGTGCTCCAGGGCAACCTTGACCAGAAGGCACGGGACAGGGCGCTGGAACAGTTCCGTTCCGGCCAGGTGTCGATCCTCGTGGCCACGAATGTGGCCGCGAGGGGGCTGGATATCCTTCACGTCGAGCGGGTGATCAACTACGAATTGCCGGAGACCCACGAGCTGTTCACGCACCGAGTAGGCCGTACAGGTCGCATGGGGCGGACCGGGCGGGCCATCACTCTGGTGAGCGCGGCAGACCTGTCGAAATGGCAGGCCATAGAGCGCGGCCTGGGCCGCCGGCTGCCACGGGTGACCGCCAGCGGGGAGCCTTCTCCGCAGCCGCAGACCGCCCACCGGATGAGGATGCCGAGTAGATGGCGACGGCGTGGCTGGTCACGCCCCAGGGTACCGGCCTAGCAGGGAGAGTGCCGATTGGGAACGCTTTATGTGGGCAACCTAGCACATGAGACGACGGACGTGGACCTGAGGACAGCCTTCTCCCCGTTTGGCAAGGTCGTCTCCGCCAAGATCGTCAGTGACCGTCGCGGGCGCCCCAAGGGATTTGGATACGTAGAGATGTCGGACGAGGACTCGGCCAGGGCCGCCTTGGAGTCCCTGCGAGGCACGCAGATCAACGGGCGCACCATGGACATCGTGCTCGAAGGCCGGGCGAGGAGACGCGGTGCCGGAAACGGCCGTCCGCGCCGGCGAAGATAGGCCTGGGGGCAAAATCCCCTGCGGTCAGGTATGTCAGTCAGATGGCTTGACGGCCCGGCAGGCAAGGGTACACTGTTTGTCAGATGCTCGGCACTGTTTCAGGCAGATGGCCGAAAAGGGACTCAGGTGACTCCTTTGGCACCGAAAGGTGCCGTGCCCGAATCTGAGAGTGGGGTAGACGGGCCGCAGAGCCGGCCCCTCTGATTCCCAAGCAGAGGGCCGTGGGTTCGATCCCCATCGCCCGCTCCAGATACGAAATCAACCCGGATAGCCGTCGAATGGCGGCGTTCTTCGTGCGGTCAGATGGCCCCGCCCCGGTTTCCCGTATCTGGCGTCCCGCCTCACAGACATCACACAAATACGAACCTGAGGCCATAAGCTGTGCAGGCAGATGGCCCGACGGAGAATCTGGGTCGCTCTGCTGTAGGATTCGCGGTATGAAGCCGCGCCAGCCATCGACCGGACCTACTTGCTGAGCGAGCCCCCGAGGCCATACGCTACCTGGAGGAGGGGCACGCTCGAGGAAAAGTCGTCATCACGGTGTGAGGCGCGACGGATGAGGAGAACACCATGAAGGCAATCGTCCATGACAGATACGGACCACCCGACGATGTCCTCAATCTCAAGGACGTCGACAAGCCGGTGCCAACGGACGACGAGGTGCTCGTACGCGTCCACGCCGCTTCGACCAATGGAGGTGACCCGGCGGTCGTTAGAGGCCAGCCATACGTCATACGGATAATGGGTTTCGGGCTGTTCAAACCAAAAAACAAGATTCTCGGAGATGACATCGCCGGACGCGTCGAGGCGGTCGGCAAAAACGTCGAGCAGTTCCAGCTGGGTGATGAGGTATTCGGCTTTTGCACCGGCGCATTCGCCGAGTATGTGTGTGCCACGCAAGACTGGTTCGCACTGAAACCACCCAACATCACGTTCGAGCAAGCCGCAGCCGTACCCTCCTCCGCAGTCGGCGCCCTCCAGGGACTTCGCGATCAGGGGCAGCTTCAGCCCGGCCAAAAGGTCCTGATCAACGGCGCATCGGGGGGTGTCGGAACGTTCGCCGTGCAGATCGCGAAATCGTTCGGCGCAGAGGTTACCGCTGTATGCAGCACGAGAAACGTTGACACGGCCCGATCCATAGGAGCAGATCACGTCATCGACTACACCCGGGAAGACTTCACCAGAACTGATGAGCGCCACGATCTCGTGCTCGATGTCGCCATAAGCCGCTCGCTGTCAGACTGCAGACGCGCCCTCACCTCGCAAGGAACCTACGTACTCATTGGCGGTGGATCACACAGCCGCTGGGTCGGAGGCCTCCCCCGCTATTTCACGACCTCTGCGCTGTCTCCATTCGTGAGCCAGACGATGCGCGCCTTTTTCGCCACCCGGAGTCACGAGGACCTGGTTTGCATGAAAGACCTCCTCGAAGCCGGCAAAGTGACACCCATCATCGACAGAACCTACCCTCTGAGCCAGACCTCTCAGGCAATCTCCTATGTCGAAGAAGGACACGCCCGAGGAAAAGTCGTCATCACCGTGTGAGGCGCGGAGCGTAGCAGTCAGATGGCTTGACGCCCCGGCAACGGAGGGTACACTGTTTGTCAGATGCTCGGCACTGTTTCAGGCAGATGGCCGAAAAGGGACTCAGGTGACTCCTTTGGCACCGAAAGGTGCCGTGCCCGAATCTGAGAGTGGGGTAGACGGGCCGCAGAGCCGGCCCCTCTGATTCCCAAGCAGAGGGCCGTGGGTTCGATCCCCATCGCCCGCTCCAATAGTAGAAGAAGAGTCATCGAGATGGTCGTTGAAGGACGACCATCTGCTTTCTGAGCACGGCGTTAGTCCACGAGTCGTGCATGTTTCAGCCGGTGCGGCGTCGGCTGCTAATAGAAATCGGAACGGCCGTTGGATCGGCGTCACTGGGCTTGACGAAGCCAATCTCATAGGCGAACGACGTAGCCTGAGCGCGGTCTCGAAGATCGAGCTTTGAGAGGACGCGCTTCACGTGGGTCTTGACCGTGCCCTCGCTGATAACGAACGCCTCCGCGATCTCGGCGTTGGAGTGTCCTCGGGCGATAAGCCCGAGGACCTCCTTCTCTCTGCGTGTCAGGGAGGCGAGGCCCGTCGGCCTCTCCGCGGGCGCCGCCTGTAACTCCTCTATGGGAGCCCTCGAACCTCCCTCCGGACCGCCCGGTGTGGGCTCAATCTCGGTGGGTACCGTTGGGATATTTTTGGCCCGAGTTCCGAGCATCAGCCTTGCCCATGACGCGTGAAGAGCTGAAGCTATGTTGACCAGATGCACAGTGGCCAAGAACATGAGCAGACCCAATGGAACTAGCATGAGACCTTCTCGCACAGTGTCGACCTGGGGGCCATTCGCCCCGAATTCTAGGTGAGCGCTGGAAAGCGCGATCACCGCCGGTGCGCTGATGAAGACGCCCGTGATGACACCCGCCACAATGAGGCCAACGAACGCAGCGATACCAATGGGGAACTGCACGAAAAGGTAGACGATGCCCGTCCACGTACTGGGGTCGATGAGGCGCATCCATACTTGGGACCGAGCGGACTGTCCGGCTTCAATTGCGGTCGGCGGACGTCGAAGCTCGATCTGAGCCACCTTTCGAACGACCCACGCCTCGGCGTCGCCAGCCCAGCGGGATAGAAATAGGGTCGCGATCAGCAACACCGGACCAACGATGGCCCAGATCATGGCCCCGCCGACCGTCAGCGCGACGACAAGGCAGACAAAGTAGGCAATTCCCAGAGGGAACATTGCCAGTAGGTGGACCGCTCGCAAGTAGGTGCGCGGTGCGACAACCGGCCCGAACACCTTCCCTAGCGGCGACCCAAATGGACCGTAGATACGAGAAATCGCGTCGTTCATGGCTTTCTCCTTCCGCCGGTGCGCTAAGCCTAGCGATGAGCTTGCCGATAGGTCTAGCCTACGACCCGTACCAGCGTCGGCGCGTCTCTCTAGAGGGGTATCTTGGCGTGATGGAGAGAATATCTAAGAAGGCGAGGCCCTTTGCCTCCAAGACGGAGAGCCATCTGCTTCCGGTAGGAACGGCGTGCTTATCTATGCTTCCCAAGCAGAGGGCCGTGGGTTCGATCCCCATCGCCCGCTCCAGACGTAGAAGAAGGTTCGTTTAGATGGTCGTCGCTTGACGACCATTTGCTTTCTAGGCAGAGGGTTGTGGGTTGGAGCCTCATCGCCCGCGCTGCTTGCCAGACAGAGCCTCTAGACCCTGAGTGCATCGGACCAAGGGCGGCCTCATACCCAGGCTTCAGTCCGCTATGAAAAGGCGCACCGGGATATGACACTATGTTCCCATCGTGTCGCATGGTAGGCGGTGTATGCTGGCGACGAACCACACCGGCCTGCTGAAGGGCTCAGGACAGGCCGATGCCCTATCTCGCACATCGACCGTCCTAGGGGCTAAGCCTTCCCTGCTCGATGAGCCCCTCGGCAATCTGAATCACGTTCAGTGCAGCGCCCTTTCGCAGGTTGTCCGCCACGCACCACAGGTTCAGTCCGTTTTCAACTGTCGGATCTTCACGGATTCGCCCCACCAGTACGGCATCCCGATACTCGGGTTTTCGGACGTCAAGGGGCACAGGATAGGTACGCTCAAGCGGGTCATTTCGGGGATTGCTGCCGTTCGGGTCATCGATAATGACAATCCCAGGCGATCTCGATAGGATCTCCCGCGCCTCAGCAGAGGTCAGCTTCCTTTCCGTCTCGATGTTAATGCTTTCGCCATGCCCGACCAAGACCGGCACCCGCACGGTGGTAGGACTTATCTTGATGGCGTCATCCCCCATGATCTTCTGGGTCTCCAGCACCATCTTCATCTCTTCCTTGGTGTAGCCGTCCTCAGTGAACTTGTCGATGTGAGGAAAGAGGTTGAACGCTATCGGACGGGCCAGTACTGTCGGATCGAATGGAATACCGTCTAGAGACTTGAGCGCACGAGGGACTTGATCCAGAAGTTCCTGCTGCGCCTTCACACCCCATCCCGATACACTCTGATAGGTGGATACGACGACCCTGCGGATCCTGGCAGCTTGGTGTAGTGGATGAAGAACTAGCACCATCTGGATGGTCGAGCAGTTGGGACTCGCGATGAAGCGCGTCTCGGGTGTCGCCGCGTCAAGGTTCACTTCTGGCACGATTAGCGGGACCGCGGGGTCGAGACGGAAGTCGCCTCCATTGTCAACGCAGATGGCACCCGTTTCGACCGCCTTCTTGCCCCACTGGACGCTTGCCCCCTTGGCTCCTTCTTTCCCTGCGAAGAAGACAACGTCCGCATCCTCGAAAGACTCTTCGCTGGTCTCCTCAATACGAAAACCCTCCCCGGCAAGGATTTCGCTGCGTGCCCTCGTCGCGCAAATCCGTGGGGGCCATTGCATAGGAAAGCGACGTTCTCGCAAGATAGAAACGATTTCCTCCCCGACCATGCCCACGCCCACGACGGTAACCCTTAGCGACATGCTGACCTCCCCGAACCGGGACAAGGAGTCTCGCTGCTCATGAGAGCCTGTCCCAACATCTAGCTTGATTCTCTTTCATTGAGCAAGAGAAGCGCAACAGCTTGCATTGCGCTCAGCCCAGGCTAGTGACTGAGGGGAAGCTGACACTAAGTGTCGTTAGCGTGCTATGGCGGCGTCGCAACGGCGGTCGATATCCTCACGCCCGTGCGCGCGCCCCCATCGAGCGCTCGGTCTACAGACACCCACCGGGCCTCCTCCTCGCGCGGCCCCGCCGAAAGCGGGTCGGATCATTGTTCGCCCAGTGCTGGGTGGCCTTCACCACGAGTACGAACGGCTCGCTGCTTGACCTGTGCAGATACGGATGGAATTTTGGACCCCCACAGCCGTCTTGCTGGGCGGGCTAAGGAAAAATGTAACACTGCCTCAGCATCAGCGTCTCGATATTAGGATGCTCTTGCCGTGCGTACGGGAGTACCAACGACGATGGAAAGGGGTCTTTCTATGGAGATAAAGAAGAGGGCATGGAGAGGTGAGGGCGGCTTCACGCTGGTGGAGTTGCTGGTGGTGGTGGCCATCCTTGGGATACTGATCGCCATCGTGCTGGCCAACTTCACCGGGCTGCTCAGCGGCAGCAAGGCGACGGCGGACAGTGCCGAGTTCAACATCGTGCAGACGTCCGTGGACGTTAGGATGGCGGCCGAGAGCCGCACAACTTATCCAAATACGGCAGTGGATACCAACGACATGACCGCTCTCGGCTTCAACCTGTATCCCACGTACATGCGTGGTCAGACCACGAACTGCAACTACACGGTGGTGGCCGATGGCACCGTGAGCCAGGTTAGCTGTCCGTAGCCATCTAACGTTCGCAACCTGGAAGGGGGAGCGCCGCCGATCCCGCCACGCGGTGAGAGGCAGGCGCGTCCCGTCCGTTAAGGGACATGGGCCGTGGCAGCTAGTCGCGAAGGTTCAGCGACGGCCCCGCCGGGGGAAGGAGCAGCGTGCTTGAATCGGTGAGAGCCCCACCGAAGAAGAAGCTGGGCGAGATGCTGGTTGAAGCTGGGTTGCTGACGCCAGAGCAGATCGACGCGGCAGTAGCAGAGGCCAGGCGGCTTGGCAAGCGGCTGGGCGAGTACCTAGTTGACGAGCGGCTGGTGTCCGCGGAGGACCTGGCCGCAACGCTCAGCCTGCAGCTTGACCTGCCCATCGTCGATCTCAAGCGCCAAGTCGTACAGCCAGAGGCGCTGAAGCTCGTCCCTGAAGAGTACGCCCGGCAGCGCCTTCTCATCCCTACCGACATCGAGGGCGACTCGCTGGTAGTCGTGATGGCGGACCCGGGGAACATCCAGGTCCTAGAGGACCTGAAGGCGCGGGCCAAGATGGCCATCCAGCCTGCCGTGGGCATCCCCAGCGACATCAGGGAGGCCATAAATCGCAGCTACCGGGCCAGCGGCGAGATCGAGGCCCAGGTCAGCAAGGTGACTCCGCCCGTGACCGAGCCCACCGTCCAGGAGGCGCTCACTCCGGACATCGTGGCCCAGACCCCCATCGTGCGGACCGTGGGCCTGCTCATCGCCCAGGCGGTGAGGGATCGGGCCTCAGACATTCATCTGGAGCCGCAGGAGCAGCATCTGCGAGTGCGCTACCGCATCGACGGCATCCTCCACGACGTGCAGACCCTGCCCTTGAGCGTCCATGCCCAGCTGGTCTCCCGAATGAAGGTGCTGGCGGGCATGAACATCGCCGAGCGCCGGCGCCCTCAGGACGGTCAGTTCTCCGTCCAGATCGAAGGCAAAGAGGTGGACTTCCGGGTCGCCACGTCGGACAGCGCCCACGGCGAGATGTTGGTGCTACGCGTGCTGGACAAGTCGCTCTCTCTATTCGCCCTGACGGACCTGGGGTTCCTGCCGGAGGCCCTGGAGCGCTATTCGCGAATGCTGCGGACGCCCTTCGGGATGATCCTGGTGGGAGGGCCAACGGGTTGCGGGAAGACGACGACTCTGTATGCATCCGTCAACCAACTGGACCGCAGGGGCTGCAACATCGTCACCATCGAGGACCCGATCGAGTATCAGTTCGAAGACATCAATCAGATTCAGGTGAACCCCCGAGCGGACATCACCTTCGCCGGCGGGTTGCGCTCCATCATGCGGCTGGACCCTGACGTGATCCTCGTCGGCGAGGCGCGGGACGGAGAGACCGCCAGGATGGCTACCCAGGCGGCCCTCACCGGGCACCTGGTGCTTTCGTCCATCCACGCCAATGACGCCGTGGGCGTGCTCTTCCGGCTCCTGGACCTGGGGGTTGAGCCGTTCCTCATCTCATCGGGGCTTATCGGGGTGGCCTCTCAGCGAATGGTCCGCCGAGTCTGTCCCCACTGCCGCAGCCTGTCGGAGGCCCCAGCGGAGGAGCAGATGGCTTATGAGGAAGAGCTGGGCGAGAGGCGAAGCGAGTTCTACTACGGATCCGGCTGCAACTTCTGCGCCAACACCGGCTACCTGGGCCGGACGGGCGTGTTCGAGGTCATGGTGCTCAGTGAGGAGATCCGTCGCATGATGCTGACAGGCGCCAGTTCCGGGGAGTTGAACGCCCGGGCCGTCAGCGAAGGCATGGTCACCATGCGAAGGGACGGCATGCTGAAGGCCCAGCAGGGGACCACGACACCGTTCGAGGTGATGAGGGCGGTCTACTCGATACTGTAGACGCCGGAGAGGGGTTGCCTTGGCTTACAGGTACGTAGCGCTGACATCGTCGGGCGAGCAGGTGAAGGGCTCGCTTGAGGCTCCCAGTGAGGAGTCAGCCGAGCAGACCCTCTGGGATTCCGGCTACCGGATCGTCACGCTGCGGTCCATCCGGGCGTCGCCACGGGTGGGGGATCTGTTCCCGACGATCTTCGGCACTAAGCCTCGGGAGATCATCGCCTTTTCGCGCCAGATGGCCACCCTCATCGAATCCGGCATCGCCGTGCTGCCCGCTCTGGATCTCCTGCAGCGGCAGGCGCGCGGCGGGCTGGGCCGGGTGCTGGGCGATCTCGCGCAGGCCATCAAGAAGGGCTCCTCGTTTTCCGATGCCTTGCGAGAGCACCCTCAAGTCTTCCCGCCGATCTTCGCCCGCATGATCGCTGTGGGTGAGCGGACGGGAAACCTGGAGGCGGTCCTGCGGCAACTGGCGACCCACATTGAGAAGGAGCAGGCGATCATCAAACGGGTCAGGGGAGCCATGGCCTACCCGGCGTTCGTCATCCTCCTGGCTATGGGCGTCGTGGCCATCCTGGTCACGACGGCGCTACCGCCTCTCACTAGCTTGTTCGACGAGTTCGATGCGGAACTCCCTCTCCCCACCAGGATCCTGCTCGCCGTGAGCCATTTTGCAGCTACATACAAGCTCCACATGGCTATCGTGCTGGTGGCGGCTGTCGTCATCGGGGCTGTGTATGTGCGGCAGTCCAGGGGACGCAGACAACTGGACTACGCGCTCCTGCGGATGCCGCTGATCGGCCCCGTCACCGTCCTGAGCAACGCAGCCCGCTTCAGCGGCACCACGGCCATCCTCCTTCGAGCAGGGATACCGGTTTCCGAGGTCATGGACCTGGTCATAGATACGACGGAGAACCGGATCGTTCGTGAACGCCTGCGCGGTGTTCAGGAGGAGATGCTCAGGGGGGAAGGCCTATCCAAGCCGCTGGCGAACTCGAAGCTGTTCCCGCCGATGCTGGTCCAGATGGTGGAGGTGGGAGAGGAGACGGGCACGCTGGATTCCAACCTGGAGACGATGGCCGAGTTCTACACCCGCGAGGTGGACGAGCGGATCAACACGCTGACCTCTATGATCCAGCCGACCTTGACCCTCGTTGTGGGCGCTGTGGTGGCGTTCATCGCCCTCTCCATCATCATGCCTATGTACGGCGTCATGCAGTCAATCCGGTAGCGACGATGAAGTTGATCAAGCGGCGCAGGAACGGTGACGATCGCGAGCGCCCGCCGGCGCCGGCGAGGGTCCGGGCAGTCGTGGCGGACGCTCAGACGGGCGTCGGGCTCGTTGAGACGCTCGTCGCCGTCGCCATTCTTGGCGTGACGCTGACCGTGCTCCTCGCGGCGATCTCGACCGGCTCAGCCGGCGTCGCCACCACCGAGGAGCGGGTGACGGCGGAGAACCTGGCCCGCTCGCAGCTCGAGTACACCAAGAGCCAGCCGTACCTCCCTGCTCCGGCTTCCTACGCGACGGTGACCCCGCCGGCTGGATACGCCGTCTCGGCGGAGGCCACCTCCATCCCGGACAGCGATAGCTCCATCCAGCAGATCACCGTCACCGTCACGAGAGACGGCGAGACGCTCCTAACGGTCGAAGACTACAAGGTGAACCGATGAGAGGGAAGAGAGGCGAGGCGGGCTTTACCCTGGTCGAGCTGCTGGTGGCTTCGGCGGTGGCCTCACTGGTAGTCGGTCTCCTCTCGGCCGCTACATTCCAGTTCCTGACTGCGACTGAGCACGGCCACGATAGGCTGGCGGTGCTGCGCGACCACGGGACCGCCTTCCAGTGGCTGAACCGAGACGCGCAGATGGCGGTGTCCGCTGAGGCGACCGTGCTCCCTTCCAGCGTGACCCTCAACTGGACAGACGCCGTCAGCGGCACCGTCTACGAGAGCTCCTACGCCCAGTCCGGCGACGAGCTGGTGCGGACCCTGACCGTGGACGGCACGCCAACGAGTCAGAAGGTGGCCCGGAATCTGGACACATCGGGGTTCAGTGCGTCCACCAGCGGAGACCTCCTCACCGTGAGCGTGACGTCGGTGGAGGGGGACACGACGCAGACGCGGACGGAATCCGTGCTCATGCGCGCCGTGGGCGCCGCGGGCGCAACGTGCATAGCCGGCGACACGGGCTTCAGCAGTCCCACGGCGCAGGCCGCGGACACCGGCGGCGACGGCGACGGCTTCGAGAGCAGCCCCACCAACGCCTTCGCCGACGGCGGCGGCAACGCATCCAACTACAACGGCGTCGGTGACCGCCACCGTTACTATGACTACGGCATCTCCATCGACAGCAGCTGTGTGATCACCGGAATCGAGGTGCGGTTGGACTGGTGGCTGAGTACGACCCTTGGTACCGACAGCATGAGCGTCGAACTCTCCTGGGACGGCGGCACGTCCTGGACGACGGCCATGACCGATACCCAGGAGACAACCTCCGAACACACCGTCGTCCTGGGCAACTCAGCCGACGGCTGGGGACGAACCTGGAGCGAGGCGGAGTTCAGCGACGCCAACTTCCGGGTACGCATCACCAGCAACTGTTCCGACTCGATTTCTTGCGGCCTTCGGGACTTCTTCCTCGACTGGGTTCCGGTCAAGGTCTACTACGGACCGGGGTCACCTGCCGGGGCCGTGTCAATCCTCGACGCCTGGACGACCGGCACCACACACAGCGTGTCGTCCGGCACCGATCGCCTGCTGCTCGTTGGCGTGTACGGCGAGGACAGCGGCGTCATCAGCAGCATCAACACCGTCACCTGGGGTGGCCAGACCCTCACGGAGATCGACGAGGCGACGGTGGGAAGCGGCTACAGCAACCTCGTCTGGATGGGGTATCTAGACGAAGCGGGCATCGCCGCTGCGTCGGATAACACGATCGCTGCGACGTGGTCAGGCTCCACGCCCGACCAGTCAGTGCTCTACGCCGCCGTCACGCTGGAGAACGTCGACCAAACGACGCCCGTCAGCGGCTCCAGCACCGGCACCAACACCAACGCGTCCACGGTGCAGATCGCCAGCGCCCTCGCTGTAGTGGAACGCGACATGGCCGTCTACGTCACGGTCTCCGGCGAACAGGGCCAGACCCACACAGCCGACACCGGGTACACCGAGGGCACCGAGGAGGACTCCGGCGGCGTCGGACAGGTCGCATCCAACGCCACCAAGGGAATCACCGCTGGCGGCACCGAGCAGCCCACCGCCACCTGGAGCGGCACGAACGTCAGGCTGGCGATTGTTGGTGGCGTCATTAACGTGGCCCCGTAGATGAAACAATTCCTGTCATGCCTCGTCCTGTGAAGCAGGTGTTTAGATTCGAAGCAGGGGGCAGTGGATGATAGATACGATCCTGGCGCCGATGGACGGCACCAGGTGATGTGAAAAGGAATGGGAGGGCGCACTACTATATGGCCGTTCGGGATGTTGGATTATGAGGAACCTCGTGATTAGTACGTTTCGTGTGATAGCAGCAGGACGGGAGGAAGGCCAGGCCCTGCCTTTGGCTCTTGTCGCCCTGGCCGTTGGCACCCTGCTGGTCACGCCGTTTCTCGCCAACGTCAGCGTCAACGTCATCGCCAGCCGCCAGACCGAGGAGGCGATCGCGGACCGCTACTCGGCCGACGCCGGTATGGAGTGGGGGCTCTGGTGGCTGAAGAACGACCCAGCGCTGACGACCAGCACAACCTACATTGAAGCGCCCCTCCAGCCTACTCCGACCGCTATCAACGGCGACAGCTTTCCTACTACGGAGGTCCGCTTCGTCTCCGGCGACGGTGGCTCCGCCACCTACGACCTGCGGTCGCAGAGAGACGGACGAACCATAGAGGGCAGAATCATCGCCAGCGCCAGCGGCGTCACAATCGTGTCGTGGCAGGTCGACTAGAGGGGAGAACGTAGGCTTTGTCACTTTCTGACGTGCTCACCAAGATGAAGTTCAGCCCGTACACGCTGCTGCTCCTCTTCGCCGGTGTCGTGGTCGTCACCTACGTTGCGCTCGGCGCGTCGCTCCTCCGACAGCACCTGGACCAAGGCGAGATATCATCGCAGATTGGCTCCACGGAGGCGGTGCTGGCCACCGCCGGTGACGTCCGGCAGGACTTGGAGGAGCTACCCGCGCGCCTGGATGAGGCAGAGCAGGAACTGGCCGCCGCCAAGATCGCCTTCCCCAGCGAGCTCGATAACAACAACATTGTGCAGACGATCCTGACGCTTGCGCACGAGAAGGGGGTGCGCGTACGGAGCCTCAATGCTCCGGCACCGGCGGCAGAACCCGCGGAAGAGACCAATGGTGGCACGAACCTCAGCTTCAACCTGGACGCGGACGGAGATTTCGACCAGTTGGTTGCGTTCCTCACGGCTCTGGAGGAAGGGGCGACCAGCACGATGAGGATCAGCACCTTCGCGCTCCAAGAAGGGGACGGATGGTGGGTTCTGGGTCTCGAACTGATCGCTTACGCACGGTCATCAACAGCGGAATCCTCGTCCCCCGAGGACGAGAGTTCGACCGGCGAGGAGGGAGACGCTATTGACGACGGCGGGGGCGAGGGTAGCGAGTGAGGATGGCCATGAACTCGGGAGCGGTTACTTCTATCCTTGGTGCCCTTCGACTCCGACCTCAATCCGTCACGACGGTGCACATAGAAGGCAGCAGTGTGCGTCTCCTCGTGGTCAAGGACAAGCAGATCACAAGCTGGGGGATCGAGCCGCTGGAGCCCGGCCTCGTGCGGGACGGCGTTGTTGCTGATCCCAAGGCGGTCGGCCGGCACATCAGCGCCCTGTTCGCTGCCCAACATGTCGGGAGATCAAACCTTGTCGCCGGGCTCACCGGACAGCGTTGCGTGCCCCGCATCCTCGAATTCCCTCAGGTGAACCCGCGTCTGCTGACAGAAGCGATCACCCGGGAGATGAAGCGGGAGATGCCGGTGCCTCTGGACGAGACGCACCTCTCCTGGCAGATAATCCGCCGCGACAACGACCATCTGAGAGTGTTCGCCCTCGGTGTGCCCCGTGACCTGCTTGTCCCCCAGATGGAGGCCATCAGGCTGGCCGGCGGGAAACTGCGCTCCATGGACATCAAGCCGCTCGCTTTGGTGAGGGCCATAGGCAGGGCCGAAGCTTTGATCGCAGACCTGGAGCCGGAGTCACTGGACATCATCGTGGTGCGAGGCGGCATCCCCGCCGCCATCCGAATGGTCAGTCTGCAGCGCGAGATCGAGACGATGGAGGACAAGGTTCGCCGGCTGGGCGAGGAGTTGGCCCGCGCGGTGAAGTTCTACAACGATACGCATCAGGAGGAGCCTCTTCAGCCAGAGACGCCGACGTACCTAACGGGCTCCCTGGCCGAGGCCGCCGCTTCGGCCGGCGTCGCCGAGGCGTTAGCGGGACACCCTGCGGAACCGCTGCCGTCGCCGCTCCACCACCCAGGCGATCTACCGCTAGCGGCCTTCATGGTCAACATTGGGCTCGCGCTGAAGGAGAGATGACGCTCATGCAGCAGAGCGAGACGTTGCCCGTGTTCGTCGACATCAACATACTGCCGGAGGAACTGCGCCCGCAGCGGTACCCTGCCTTGTTTGTGCTGGGCATCCTCGTGCTCCTGGCCGCCAGCCTGGCTCTGATCCCGCTGTATCAGGCGGAACAGGCCGTCGGTGATGAGACAACGCGCCTCCAGACTGAGCTGAACCTCATCAGCTCAGACCTGGCGCTGGTACAGACCGACCTCGGAAAGGTCAAGGGGTTACAGCGGCAGTTGGAGGCGGTGGAGACAGACCTCGCCAGCTGGAACGAAGAGCGACAGGCAGTCCTGGGAGACGCACAGGAGCTGTCCAAGGACCTCCTGGCGGCAGTTCTCGACCTCCCGCCGGGCGTAAGCCTGGGCTCCGTGACCGGAGGCGACGAGCAGATGACGCTGACAGGCCAGGCCCTCAACTCGGGGGCAGTTTTCGAGTACGCCAGGGCGCTCGAGGAGAGCGGAAGGTTCTCTGAGGCTCGCATCATCTCGCTGGTGACCGAGAGTGACGAGGCAGTTACATTCACCATTAAGGCGGTGCGGCAGGAATGATCGTAATGACCCTCATCGTTGCGGTATTTGGTCTGGCGGTGGGCAGCTTCCTCAACGTCTGCATCGACCGCTTGCCGCGTGGACAGTCCATCCTGCGCCCTCGCTCCCACTGCCCCGCCTGCAGGACAACCCTGGCCGCCCGCGACTTGGTGCCGGTGTTGAGCTACGTGTTCCTGCGGGGGAGGTGCCGCTACTGCTCGGCGCCGATCCCGAAACGAGTTCTTCTCGTCGAGGCCGGGACCGGCCTGCTGTTCTTGCTGTTCTGGAGCCTGTACGGGGCATCACTCCAGTTCCTGTTGGTGGCGGTGGTAGCCAGCGTCTTGCTTGTGGTCTTGGTCATAGGCTTTGAGCACCGCGTTCGCCTGATCCGGGTGCCCGGCTCGCCACAGGCCGAGAGGAGGGGGGTTCGCGATGGTGTCCGGCGCTAGCGACACGGTGACGGTCATGGACCTGTTGCGCCGTATGGTAGAGGCTGAGGCCTCTGACCTGCATATGAAGGCCGACGCCCCGCCAGTATTGCGGATCCATGGCCGCCTCGTGTCCCAGGACCTGCCGGAGCTGACTGCCGAGGCCATGAAGGCCGCCCTGAACCAGGTCACGACCTCGACGCAGCAGGAGCTGTTCGACCGTGAGAAGGAGCTCGACTTCGGCTACGCCGCCGATGGAGTCGGCCGGTTCCGCGTGAACGCCTCCCTCCAGCGCGACAGCATAGCTCTCGCCTTTCGGCTTATTCGCACGGACATCCCGACGCTGGAGGAGCTGGGCCTGCCGGAGGTCTGCCGCTCGGTCGTGCTGAAGCCGCGGGGGCTGGTGCTGGTTACGGGACCGACGGGATGCGGCAAGTCGACCACGCTGGCCGCCATGATCGATCACCTCAACGAACTTGAGCGTCGACACATCGTAACCATTGAGGACCCTATCGAGTACGTCCACCGGAACAAGCAGTGCCTGATCTCGCAGCGGGAGTTGGGCCCGGACACCACGTCCTTCGCCGCCGCGCTGAAGCACGTGCTGCGCCAGGACCCGGACGTGATCCTGGTAGGGGAGATGCGGGATCTGGAGACCATCGCCGCTGCCCTGACCGCCGCTGAGACCGGCCACCTGGTGCTGGCCACCCTCCACACCCCCAGCGCCGCCCAGACCATAGACCGGATCATAGACTCCTTCCCGCCCTATCAGCAGCAGCAGATCAAGGTGCAGCTGTCCACAGTTCTCGAGGCGGTCCTCTGCCAGACCCTAGTGCCCAGGGCCGATGGCTCGGGCCGAGTGGCGGCTGTAGAGGTGATGGTGGCGACGTCGGCAGTCAGGAACCTCATCCGAGAGGGCAAGACCTTCCAGACCCCCAACGTCATTCAGACCGGCTCTCGGTACGGCATGCAGACCCTGGACCAGGCCCTGGCCGCCCTCTGCCGGGCGAACGTCGTCACTGCCGATGAGGCGCTGGCCCGGTGCGCCAACCCGGAGGAGTTCAAGAGGTCTCTGGGAACAGCGGCAAGCTCCGGGCTTCGGACGACGCCGGTTCAGTAAGAGCGACCAGTAACCGCCCGGGCGATGCCCCCGCGACCCTTCGACAGGCTCAGGGCGGGACCACGACAAGGAGCGCACGGGGGGGCTGCTGCTAGGTGTTCTCTTTCCGCTTCAGCTCCGTCCCGGAGCCGTCATTCACCTCTCAGCAGCCGGGCTCGCCGGGGTGTCCACAGCAGTTGCTGCGGGTGCGGATCTTGGTCCAGTTGTTGGCGACGACCCGCTTGAGCTTGCGGCCCAGCGGCATGGGCGCCCTCATGTTCGAGAACACGGATCTAAGGCTTGGCATCTTACCCTCCTCTGCCGGTATCGCTCTCGCCGGCCCCCCAGGGCTAGACGGGGCGTAGCGTTCCGGCGAACACCTGCCAGGCGAGTGCGGACTTCGCCGTCAGGCTAAGTATGATGTACATCCGCTCACCGAAGAGATAGTCCCTCCAGGGACCTATCTTCCTATACTGCAAGAACATGTTCACCGCAAACATGTTGAACCAGACGAACAGCGAGATGTAGATGCCGTAGACAAAGGTTGGAACGTCCCCGATCGATCGGGACGCTGGCGCCAAGAGGTACAGACCGATGACGATCCAGGGAATGATGCCGGCAACGCTCCCAAGGACGAAGGGCGTCCAGTTGACCTCCGCTGCGCGGTGATTCTGAACCTCCATCAGGAGCCCGAAAGAGATCATCGCCGCGGTCAGGGCGAAGATGAGGATCAGGCTCCCCAGGTCGTACATGCCCGTCAACATAGCGATGACCACGATCATGACCGACGCGCTCAGCGCGTACTCGTACCAGCGGGCGTAGTTGATGCCCAGCCGGAGATTGCGCACGTACCATTGGTACACGCCGGGAAGCGTGAGCGCCAGGTGGGCGAATGCGGAGATGAAGAGGAAAGAGGCAACCAGCGGCGCTATCCGAAGGTCCAGGAGGGTGTCGTCTCTGACGACCAGCTTCTCCGACACCTCGTCGAACTCAAGGAACGATGTCGTAACCGACAGGGAGAAGTCGTTGCTCAGGAGCAGCATGAGGACGCCCTGCATGAAGTGCAGGAGAGCCATGGCCGCGTTGAACAGGCGCAGCCTCTCGAATGTTGCCGGTAGTGCGGTGGTTAGCACTGCAGTCATCGTACTATGATATCCTCTTTGGGTGTGGCGGGCGTCATCGCCGACTCTCTGCAGACTCGCCCCTAGGGATGAGGTATGGCCGCCGAAGTGTTCGTGCGACGGACGAGGATCGACGCCCCCGTGGGGGAGGTCTTTCGCTGGTACGCTCGGCCGGGCGCCCTGGAGCGCCTGACGTCCCCCTGGGAATCGGTCGAGTTGGTGGAGCGAACGGGAGGCATCGAGGACGGCGCGCGGGCGGTGCTTCGGATGCGCATAGGCCCGCTCCGCCGGCACTGGGTGGCCGAGCACCGACACTACCGCGAATTCACCAAGAAGCTAGGCCGCGTCCTGGGCCGTCCCACGCTCTTCTGGCTGCCAGCCTTCGCTGTCCGTCTCGCCTTCGGTGAGGTGGCGGACGAGCTTCTCCTGGCCAGCCAGCGGGTGGAGCCAGCGCGCCTCTTGGCTAGCGGCTACAGCTTCCGGTTCCCCAACCTAGAAAGCGCCCTACGCCATCTCCTGGGGAAGTGACGGAGGGGCTTGTGTCCGGACAAGACCATCTGATCCTCCTCACCGGCGCCACCGGCTACATCGGCGGGCGCCTGCTGAGAGTGCTTGAGGATCGCAAAGTCCGGCTGCGCTGCCTGGCCCGGCGCCCCGAGTTCCTGCGCCGACGAGTCAGCGAGTCGACGGAGGTCGTGAAGGGTGATGTCTTCGACCCGGAATCGCTGCAAGGGGCGCTGGCTGGGGTGGACACCGCCTACTACCTGGTGCACTCCATGGGCTCCGGTCGTGACTTCGCTCGGGAAGACCGCCGCGCCGCCGAGAATTTCGCGCAGGCGGCGAGGGACGCAGGGGTCCGCCGCATCATCTACCTCGGCGGCCTGGGTAGTGGTCCTGGTCTCTCCCCGCACCTGGCCAGCCGACAGGAGGTAGGCCGCATACTGCGGGAATCGGGGGTCCCCACCATCGAGTTCCGCGCATCGATCATCATCGGCTCCGACAGCCTCTCTTTCGAGATGATCCGAGCCCTGGTGGACAGGCTACCGGTGATGATCACCCCTCGCTGGGTGAGGATCCTCGCCCAGCCCATCGCCATCGAGGACGTCATCGCCTACCTGGTGGAGGCCCTCGATGTCGAGATCGATGGGAGTGCCATCGTCGAGATCGGCGGCGCGGACCGGGTTACGTATCAGGGGATCATGCTGGAGTACGCACGGCAGCGAGGACTCAAGCGCTTGATGATCCCAGTCCCGGTGCTCACGCCTGGTCTTTCCAGCCTCTGGCTTGGCCTGGTCACGCCACTGTACGCGCGCATCGGCCGCGCGCTCATCGACAGCATCGCTCACGAGACGGTGGTCACGAACGACCTCGCCATTCGGTTGTTTAGCATCCGTCCTAGAGGCATCCGTGAGGCGATCGAGCGGGCGCTTGGGAACGAGGACCAGGAGATCGCTACGACCCGCTGGTCGGACGCGCTGTCGTCGCGGGGCGACCAGCCTGCCTGGGGCGGGGTGAGGTTCGGCTCTCGGATCGTTGACTCCCACTCGATTCGCGTAGCTAGCCCGCCTCCTCTGGCTTTCCGGCCAATCAGCCGCATCGGGGGCAAGACCGGCTGGTACTACGCTAACTGGCTGTGGCGACTCCGAGGCTTCTTGGACCTCCTCGTCGGCGGCGCTGGGTTCAGGCGCGGCCGCAGGGATCCAACGTCACTTCTGCCCGGTGACACCGTCGACTTCTGGCGGGTTGAGGCGTTTGAGCCGAACCGCCTGTTGCGACTCTTCGCGGAGATGAAGCTGCCAGGCCGGGCCTGGCTGCAGTTCGAAGTAGAGGAAGACGGGCAAGGGTCCATAATACGGCAGAGCTCCATCTTCGATCCGGTGGGCCTCCTCGGCCTCCTATACTGGTACGGGCTGTATCCACTCCACTCGCTGGTGTTCGCGGGGATGCTGCGCGTCATCGCCGAGGCAGCAACGCGAGAGGCTCGCAGAGGACGAGAGCATGTCACTCCCTGAGCTTCTGGGCCTGTCTCTGGTAGTCGTCATCGGCTACATGACGGCCATCTGGCTTCTCAGCCTCACCCTCCGCAACGCCAGCATCGTAGACGTATTCTGGGGCCTGGGCTTCGTCGTCCTGGCCTTCGTCTACTTCGCCGGCGGCGACGGCTTCATTGGGCGCAAGGTCCTGATCACCACCCTGGTGGCCATCTGGGGCCTGCGCCTTTCGCTCCACATCCTCCGGCGGAACTGGGGGAAAGGAGAGGACTACCGCTATCGCGACTGGCGGGAGCGCGCGGGAGGAAGGTTCTGGTGGAAGAGCTTCTTCCAGGTCTTCGTGCTGCAGGGGGTCCTTCTCTGGCTCATCTCGGCACCGCTACTTGCGGCCCAGTTCTACGACTCGCCGGACAACTTCACCGCTGTGGACATCCTGGGCGCGCTCGTGTGGGGCGTCGGCTTCTACTTCGAGTCCGTAGGCGACTGGCAGCTGGCGCGATTCAAGTCGGATCCGGCCAACAGAGGGAAGGTCATGAGAACCGGCCTCTGGCGGTACACCCGCCACCCCAACTACTTCGGCGATGCGACCGTCTGGTGGGGGCTCTTCATCATCGCTGCCGCCACCGGCGAAGGAGCCTGGTCCGTTTTCAGCCCCATCCTCATGACTTTCCTGCTGCTGAGGGTGTCCGGGGTCGCGCTGCTGGAGAGAAAGCAGGCCGAGACTAAGCCGGGGTACAGAGAGTACATCGAGAGTACCAGCGCCTTCCTGCCCTGGTTTCCCCGCATGCGCCGCTGATAGCACTCATTCTCTTGGGTCGTCGCCGGTCAGCGGGCCTTCACCTCAGCAAGGCCTCTCCTGAAGGCCTTCAGATTGAGGTCGAGCCTGTCACCCGGCAGGCTTTCCTGGAGTTCCCGCTCCAACTCTTCCGCCGCCAGGGGCAGCACGCCGGCCCCCACGAGCGCTCCCACCATGACGATATTGGCCAGGATGGGCGCGCCCAGGTCCAGAGCAATGTCCGTGGCATTGATCAGCCAGGCTCTGCTGGATAGCTCTTCCAGCGCTCTCACTATCTCCTCAACGCTAGGATAGTGGGCAGTGCCGATGGCCACGGCCAACGGGTATACGGGCCTGGAATTGGTAATAACGGTGACGGCCGGATTGCCGTATTGCCCCAGCACTCGCAGGGTCTCCAACGGCTCCAGGCCCAGAATGACGTCGCCTTGGCCATGAGGGATGAGGGGGCCATACTGGGCTTGGCGCGACATCCTCAGGTGGCTCATCACCGCTCCTCCCCTTTGGGAGGCCCCGTAGGTTTCGCCGATGGTCACGTGATAGCCGGCCCGCACGAGAACTCTGCCCATGAGCTGCGAGATGAGCACGTTACCCTGGCCACCGACGCCGGTAACGATGACGTTGAGGGGGTCCTTTCCTTCCATGATCAGGCTACCTCCCTGATGATGGCCGAGGCCGGACAGATGTCGGCACAGACCCCGCAGCCGCTACAGATGACCTCATCTATCCTGGCCGTTCCGCTCTCACCGTCCCAGACAAGGCCGGGGCACTGAAATATTCGCGTACACAGGCGGGCGCAGCCACAGCTTTCCCCCAGACACTTCTCGCCGTCCACCCGGACCTTGTATGCCGCCTTCTCCTCCCTGGCCCTGACCAAGGCACACTTTCTCCTGGAAATGAGCACTCGTACTCGGCCTTCGTCTTGCATCACGTCTAGGAGCTTCCGGGTGGTGTGCTGGAGATCGAAGGGGTCCGCCACCTCCACCCGTATGCCCAGCGAGCGACACAGTCCCTCTGGATCCACGCTGGGCGCTGGCTCTCCGACGGCACTGGCTCCCGTTCCCGCATGAGGTTGGAAGCCGGTCATGGCGGTAGAGCTGTTGTCGAGGATGATCAAGGTGAAGTTGGCCTGGTTGTAGACCCCGTTGATCAGGGCCGGTATGACGGCATGGAAGAAAGTGGAGTCGCCGCACACCGCCAATACGGGCTGGCCAAAACCCAGCTTGGCCAGGTTGCCGAAGCCACAGGCGAGCCCAGCGCCCGACCCCATGGCCTGCACCGTCTTGAGCTGAAAGAACCCAGTGGGCCCCAGGCCCAACGTGTAGCAGCCAATGTCTCCGGTGACGAAGCCGCCGCGCCCGTCCAGCTTCAGGGCATTCTTCACCGACCACAGGGTGGCCCGGTGGGGGCAACCGGCGCAGAAGCCGAGCATGCGGGGGTGCACCTGGCCTCCGGTCAGCTCCTGCACCTTCTTGGCGTACTCGGGCTCGACAGCGACCCTCTCCCGGCCCAAGACGGAGCTTATGGCCCCCATCACTAGGTCCGGGTCCAGCTCTCCAAAGGAGGGCAGGTGACCGCTCCGCTTGCCGTAGAAGGTCAGGGGGCCCAGAGCAGAGAACGTATCCCCTACCAGCTCTTTGAGATTGCCCTCCAGGAAGGGATCGACCTCCTCAACCACCAGCACCTTTTCGGTCCGGGCCAGATGCTGCTGCACCAGCTTCTCGGGCAGGGGCCAGGTGGTGCCGAGCTTCAGAATGCCCACGGAACTCTCCAGGCCAAGGGCCTTCACCGCCTCCAAGGAGTAGTAGCAGCCGCTGCCCGAGGTCACTATCAGCAACTCCGGCCTCTCCGGGCCGGCGTACCAGTTGAAGGGGGATGACTCGAATACCTCCCTTGCCTTGTTCACCTTCTGATGCAGGAGATTGTGCTTGAGGGGAACCAAGTATGGGGTAAACTGGCCGAGGGTCGTAGGTGCGAACCTAGCCTCCCTGCTGGGGGGCATTAGCTCCCCAAGGCGTACGTCCCCGCGGGCGTGGGAGACCCGCGTCACGCTCCTGACCAGGCACACGTTCTTGATCTCTTCCGATAGCTCGAAAGCCCACTTGGTCATGTCCTTAGCTTCCTGAAAAGTGGCAGGCTCAAGGAGGGGGAGCTCAGCCCACTTGGCGATGGGCCGGGAGTCCTGCTCGTTGGTGCTGGACAAGGCAGAGGGGTCGTCACAAAGCACCAGTACCAGGCCGGCGTTGGTTCCCGTTAGGTTGAGGTTCATCAGGAAATCGGAGGCCACGTTGAGGCCGTTTTGCTTCATGGCCACCAGAGCCCGCACCCCGGCAAAGGAGGCTGCCGCAGCGGCCTCCAGGGCCACCTTCTCGTTCACAGACCACTCGACGTAGATGTCCGTCTCCCTGGCCACCTCGGCCAGGCTGCCGAGGATCTCCGAGGAAGGGGTGCCGGGATAGGCGCTGGCGAATCCCAGGCCGGCCTCCAGCGCCCCCCGAGCGATAGCCTCATTGCCCATCAGAAGCTGGCTGGCACCCGGCTCATATGCTGTGATGCTCGTCATCTTGGCAACCCCTTTCGAGCGTCAGGCGCGTGTGCCACGCTGAGTGCCATTGCTATGACAGAAGTCCCTTCACTGCCTCGCTCGTCAGCTTGAGGTAGAGCAGGTCCTGGTCGCTGCCGGTGGTCTCGATGACCTTGTTCAGTCCCCTTTTCTTCTTGAGAAGCGAGGCCTCCTTGAGATGGTCGAGGTTCTGCTGCGGCAGTGGAGCCGTCTCGATGACCCCCTTGGCTCGGGCGGCTTCCACCAGCTCCCTGCCGGCATCGCTCCTGATGATAAGTGTGTTCCAGTCCTCGACTCCTTCGGCAGAGCCCACCGAGATGTCGGCGAATTCCGCCGTCATGTCGATGCAAACATCGCAGGTGGGCCTGATGAAAGGTCGCACCTGGTCCAGAGGGACGTCAATACGACCGGAGTCGGTGAAGACCTGGAAGACATTGGCCGGGGGAGGAGGGATATCGAACTTGACTATCTGCCTGAGAGGCACTTTCGCCGCCAGGAAGCCAGCAAAGTCCTCGTAGCGAAGGGCCCAGGTGCAGAAGAGGCCGATGATCAGCTTCAGCTTGTCGATATTGTTGCGGTTGTCCAGCGGGGAGGCCCTCATCTTGGCCAGGGCCAGCGCCTGGCAGGGGGTCGCCACCACGCCGATGCTTTGGATGTCCTTTCCTGACTCCCGGTTGAACGCTGCCACTGTGGGGGCAGCCACAAAGTTCGACCCCGCGGAGTCGCGGACCTGGGCCGTGTTGTCGGCCAGGGTGCCGCTGGGAAGTATGTTCTCATCGCTGATAGTGAGCACCGCCGAATCGATCAGCCCTTGATCCAGAGCGAAGCAGG
>Ga0209979_1000960_pt1 | contig 34354 bp, 31 predicted proteins | sample AnhtaG_FD_183114 | JGI IMG/M metagenome (GOLD analysis project Ga0209979, IMG submission 183114) | Deep subsurface microbial communities from Anholt, Denmark to uncover new lineages of life (NeLLi) - Anholt_01485 metaG (SPAdes) (version 2) | ecosystem: Environmental > Aquatic > Marine > Oceanic... | reverse complement strand
GCAATAATATCTGGGGGTAAAATATTTAATTTTGAACAATCTAAGAAAAACTTGTTTTTAAATTTTTCAGTCATCAGTAAAACATCCTGATTAGACTTTTGAGCAGCTTTTTCAACTTTATCCTCTCCCTGATCTGCATCATCTGTTAAATGACCCACATCGGTTATATTCATCATCTGAATTGTACGATAGCCCATCAAATGTAATGAACGTTTTAATATATCAGCAAAAATATATGTTCTTAGATTGCCAATATGTTGAAAAGAATAGACAGTTGGGCCACAAGTATATATTTTTACAACATTAGATTCAATTGGTTTAAAGCTTTCAAATCTTTTTGTTGGCGTATTGTAAAGTTCCATTTTGTGTTTCTCCCTATCTTGAAAATTTTGTAAAATTTATACCTACATAGGTCTTTATTATTAACAAATCATATTTAATTCTATTACAAATCTTATCTATAATTTGGGGAACTTCTTATTTGAATATAATCATCTAAGGAGGCATGGAGAGCTTAATTATCAAACCTCCTACGAAAGATTAGAAAAAGTTACCGAATTTTAGGATGTCTATCTGCAGCAATATCTAAAGCCTCAACCATCCAGTTAAAAAACTCCACAGATCCTATAGTTTTTCCGCTAAAAGTTACCGAATTATTGACTTGGCACACCTTCCCTATTTATCTAATTTAAAAGTAAAATATTAATTATCTAAGAAAATGGGATGTGCCCTTATTTATTTTCAATTATCCATAACGGTTGAACTCAGCCGCAACCATTAGCAATCGGCTGAAGTGATTCGTTAGGCGGAAATTTGGCCATGACAATGTTTAAATTTCTTACCACTCCCACAAGGACAACGTTCATTTCTTCCTATTTTCTGTTTCTTAACTACAAGTTTATTAGTCTCTGGTGGAACTTTTGTTAGTCCAATACCTCCAATTATTATCCCAGCATCCTGTGTTGGTTTCTCACTATATCCTTCTTTTAAGGTTTTCAACAATTCGTGCGCTATTTGACGGATAGCTGCCCGATCTGCTTCTTCTATTTGTCTTGCACCTTGTTCGGTTTTTTCTACCCAGCCAAGAGAGTTTTTCTTTGCAAGATCGAAATAAATTTCATCTAATTTTGGATCGATATGCGCACCACCATCTTGGTTAGCCGCAGTTAAGATAATTTTTTGTCTAGTGAGTTGCCGTCGCTTATTGTCGACTAACACTGGCATATTCCACCAAGTTTCGAAATCAACCCACTTGATAGCAAATGGCGGTAAATCATCTAACATTGCTACATATTTAGATCCTGCTGGACCAGATGAGACACATACAAGGCCCCCATGACCAATAATATCTGCGGGATTGAAATCAAAAATAGAGTCTAAAAAATTTACTCCTTTCTTATTTAATTGCTTTAATAAGGAATGCGAATTTTTGGTGTCATGCACTAAAATACGTATGGTAACAGCTAATCGTTTGGCTTCATCCTCAAAACCATTATCAAATGAAGTAGCAGATAATTCCAGAAATCCCAATTGCTCTTCTAGATGTGCTTCTAAATCTTCTTGTCTGAGTGGTATTTTTGTCATATTAAAACTATCCACCTAACATTTCTTTTAATTTAAATAGGGACACACCCTATCTATTGATTTATCTTAAATCTTCTTATAGCTTCTTTAAAATCATATTTTGGTAATATTCTACGCCTACTTTTCATATCGTTCCATATTTGGCAAGCCTCATTTAAAGAAATATATTTTTTTTGATAACTTAAACATAATATGTCTTCTGTACAAACGTAGGGTGGTTTACCATTTTGAACATGTGGCAAAATATCTCTTAAATTATTACTTGCAAGAGTACCATTAAGAGATTTAGCAATTACAATGGCTGCTGCTTCTCCCTTTCCTATTTTTTTAGGGTTTTTTAGGGAAATTAGATAAAGATATTCACCAGATTCTCTACTAGGAATTATAATATTCCTTAAATAAAAATTACCTTTTGAAATTTGAGTTTTTAGATCGTTAAAAACAAATCTATATTTAGGACTTTTTATTTTATCTAATTCATCGTATACGGTTTGAGGAATATAAATTTGGTTAGGAAATAGAGCATTTATAATATCTAATCTTTTTATCCATAAAAAAGATGAGAGGCAATCATTATCAAATACTATCGGTAATTTCAAACCCTATTTCCTCCTCGTTTTCCTTTTCTTCAAAGAGGATATCTTCATATTTCCCATCTATTAATAATTCTTCATATTTCCCATAAGAAATAATATCTTTTTCTAATAATTCTTCTGCTAATTCTGGATAATTAGAATAAATAACCATCCCCTTTTCTTTCGTGTTTTTATAAAGTTCTGTATCGTACCCTAACTTATTTGCTTTATAAATAATCCCATCTTTCATAATATCAATTTCTTTTTCTGAGATCATGTTTATGGCCTTTAACCTAATGAGCATTAAAGCATGGCTAACCATAAAGTAATTTTCTAAATAAACTAAATCTCTTATAGTTATTTTATTTTCTTTTACTCTCTTATCAATGTGATATTTTAATGATTCATCAGGCATTAAAAAATAAGAAGCAAAATAATTTGCTTCCGTTTCATTCTCGTAGTCGTCATTATATTTTTTTATAGGGCATATTTTATTATTCATTCCTTTATCATACTTAAAGTGATAATATTCATGAGCAGCGGTAAATCTTTGATGACCAAATGAACAATTAGAATTTATAATAATTAAACCAATATCTTTTTTTCTTAAATAAAACCCTGATATTTTTCCTTTTAATTTTGTAATTATTATTGATAATTTTTCTCTTATTCTTAAAATTTTAAAAATGTTTTCATCTATAGGCTCACTCAAATTAATACCTAATTCGTTCCTTGTTTCTATTGCTCTAATTCTTGCTCTGCTTTCAATTAATTTATAACTATTCATTGATTAATATCACTCCCTGTTTAAGTCATTCATTTCACATAAATTGTTTAAAAATATTTTTCCCCAAGTAATTGTTTCTAAATCTTCATTAAACAAAATTTCTCCCCGAAATGCAATTTGTATTTCCGTTTCTTTTATTTCATTACCAGATATAAAATAATCGATTTTAAATCCATAAAGATTTGCAAGTTTTTCAAGTATATTTAAATTAATTTCTCTTGATGCTGTCTCATAATATGATAATTGAACTTTATTTATGCCTATTAACGTAGCTACTTGTAATTGAGTTAAACCTGACTTTTTTCGAGCTTCCTGGAGTTTCCTTCCTATTAATTCAAGCATAGAATTAGCCATTATTAATTCCTCCTTTAACGTAATTGTTTATATAAAACATTAATGCATTTACATTATAACATATATGTTATAATAAAGCTAATTTAATAATTAAATAAAGACAAATAAAGACAAGATGACGTCCACAGTATTATTACGGGACGTACCTCCAACGCCTATAGTTGGACCACAGAGCCGGTATTTGAGTACCTGAAATACAATCTGGGTTACCGGCATTTTTTCCTAAGGTCAGTTAAGAAGGTAAAGGGTGGGAGATTTACCGGGGCCAAAGGGAGATTTACCGGGGCCAAATCTTTATTCTTGACAAATACATTTCATTCTTTTAAATAAATCCTTCAAGTTAGTATTATTAAAGATCTTCTTCCTTAACCTTTTTCTTTCCACACTAACAGTACCACAATCAAGCTTTTTTATGAAGTTAGAAAAAGTACCGTATTATTGAAATAATAAAACCATCTCCGTGGCATTTAGTTTTGAGAAATTTTGAAACCTGAAACTTTTTTTACTATTTCACAATGCATCTGAACAATTTATTTGAATTTTTGGATTATATATATTTAGTTAAACAGCTATAACATTTTTCAAAAATTAAATTTTTAAAAATGTTATGGGGTCAGATCTTGCAATATCACTTTTCCTCTTACATCTCAATATTTTTAATTAAAATGGGACAACACATCCTATTTTTTTCTATGGTTTAGCTTTCCATTTTACGAGGTCTTCCTTTAGGACGTCTATCTACAGTAATACCTAAAGTTTCAACCATCCGGTTAAGAAACTCCTTAGATCCTATAGGTTTTCCGCTAAAAGTTAACGAATTATTGACTTGACACACCTTCCCTAGTTATCTAATTAAAAAAAGTAAAATATTAATTGTCTAAGAAAATGGGATTGTCCCTATTTATTTTATTACTAATCCCGTCCACGGAAAAATCCCATTTATAAATTTTAAACTTGCATAAAGATTCGACCCTATGTCTTTTTATAGTAATTAACTTTTCCATTCTCTTTTCCCAAAATAAACTAATGTTATTGGGAGAATCCCTCCAGGGAAGGCAAAGAAGGTTGAAATTAGAGAGAGGTAGAAGAAACTATAAATCAGAAGGAGGAAGAGGAGAATACTTGCGGTCAAACATAGTTTCCAATGTTTTCCTTTTAGAGCAAAGATTCCTCCGCTAAGAGTCAAGCCCATATAAACAAAGATGAGTGGGAAGGCTAGACTTGCGCCCGGTTCTCCTGGAAGAGAGCCAAAGACAGGAATACTCATTATCGTCCCAAATATCATTAGAATACCTGCAAATATTCTCATTTTACCCTCCTAATGTCTTCTTAAGTGGTTATATTCAAATAAGAAGTTTCCTAAATTATAGAGTAGATCTTTTAAGGAATCAAATGAATTAGGATAAAAAAATTCATTTAAACAAGAACACATCCTATTTTTTCTTATGGTTTAACTTTCCCTTTTACGAGATCTTCCTTTTAGGATGTTTATCGATATGTTAATACCTAAAGCCTCAACCCTCCGGTTAAGAAACTCCTCAGATCCTATAGGTTTTCCGCTAAAAATTACCGAATTACTGAGATAGTTCAACCTTCTCCTGTCATCTTGCAGAAGTGATGTCAATAAAAATAGGTGCCTGTTGTCCCTATTTTTCCTTAAAGAATTAGATTTTGTATTTATGTGTATTTCAATACCTCATTTTTCTTTCTGACAATCTTTTTCATTATCGCCTATTTCTTTAGGTTCGAAATCGGTAGAAAGATTACTTTCTTCGGCTTTTTCTATATCTTTCTTCAGAGTTGGATCACAGGATTTTATTGCTTGTATTGCTCTTAATGCATCATCTGGAAGTTTAATTGATGATGTCATGTTATATATTGCTCTTAATGCATCATCTGGAAGTTTAGTTGATGTATCCGGAAGTTTAAATGATGCTCTCATGTTATCTATTGCACTCCATGTAGCATTTGGAAGTTTAATTGAAGCCATTGTCGCTTCTTTAATAAACCGTTCAAACTCTTCATCACGTTCTCTAATTTCCCGAACTTCATCAATTGCTTTCTTATTAACTTTAACTTGCTTTTCTAATAATTTCTGCGCATTTTCCATAAACGGGTCTGTCTGATATAAGTAGAATGATACACCTGCCTTAGAGAATATTTCATTTACGAGCTCTGGTCTCGGTCCAATAGTTTTATTTTTAAACCTCCTCCACCAGTCTTCTTTTCTATCATCGGTAACAAGAATTATAGGCTTATTCGTTTTTTTAGCCTTGTCAATTATCTGAAACCATAATATAAGGTCCCCATATTTTTTTGCACCTTCTTTATGCTTATCCTCATATCCCGGAGGTATTTTCTGTTCATACCTTTGTTTGCCTAAATTAAAAATTACATACAATTTTTTCTGTGAATAAGGTAAACCTATTTTATCTTCAAGTAAAGTACCAAGAGCATCTCTCAAGTTGTCATGTTGTAACAAATCAGGATGCCCTTGCTTGAGCTTTTTCAAATTCTTTTCAATTGCAGTACAAGCCTTCTGCATTATTTTCATCAGATTATCAGCTTTTATATATGGGTGCTTACCTAAACAATCTAGCTTTTTTTTAATTTTCTTCTTGCTATCTTCAACTAAATTCTGTATTTCATCATATACTTCTAATTGTTTTGCAATGGTTTGTAATCGGTTTTTTTGATACTCTAAGGCAGCTTGATGAGGAATCCATAAACGATCAGAAATTTGTTTAAGAATTTGAATTAATTCATCAGATGTTTCCTGAGAATAGCGATACAGATTTAAAAGGACATTTGCATCGAGAACAAATAAGCAAGAATTCCATAAATTGGAAAATTCTTTTTTTGTTGGGCTATAATAACCGGGAAAAATCTTTTTCATTTATCTCTCCTTTCGCTTTTGCTTAAAGTGCGTAATTATATGCTATTATTTCTTATCAAAAGGGGTCTTACGGGTTCAAGTCTTGAAATATCACTTTTCCTCTTCCCCTTTAATATTTTTAATTAAAATGGAACAACACATCCTATTTTTTATTTGGCTTAGCTTTAGCTTTTACGAAGTCTTTCTATGGGACGTCTATCTATAGTAATACCTAAAGCCTCAACCATCTGATGAAAAAACTCCTCAGATACTATAGGTTTTCCGCTAAAAGTTACCGAATTATTGACCTGGTACACCTTCCCTATTTATCTAATTTAAAAGTAAAATATTAATTGACTAAGAAAATAGGGTGTTTCCCTATTTATAAATTATAAATTATACCTATTTGCGTAATGTGACAAATAACCGTTCCCTGTCACACATATTTATAATAGTAAAAAATTTTTTTATCTGTTGTTTTATTTAGCTTTGTAAATTACTTTACCGTGTAAATCTTTAATTATTTTAAGTTTACGATTTACAGTATAATTTTTAGGTAAATATCTTTTTTCTTTTTCTTTATCAGTTAAAATATCAAGAGCAAGATTTTTTTTAAATTCTTCTTCTATATATTTCCCTATTTTTACGTTTTCTCTTACCCCTTCATGATATTGGAAACCACCATATATATTAATCAAAAGTTTAACCATAGATGAATATCCGCCTTTTTTATTTTCCTCAACACGCTCTTTTAATAAGTTTAACAATGCTTCTTCCATGTTTTTAATTACTTGAGATTTTTCTTTGTTTGTAGAAAAAATCAACCAAAATACTTTTGTAGAAAGCATTCTAGCATAATCCTCGTTTTTTAATATGGTAAGTGCATCTAAATATTCAAAAATAGATTCAATAATACCCCTCGTCATGCTATGTTCTTTTACTTCTAAATCCTCTTTTGAAAAATGAGGAGTGTATTTCTCAGTAGTATAAAAACACATTTCCAAAACCATATCACTATAAAACATTTCAATAGCCCTAATAACATCTTGGTAGCGATTATAGTAAATATCATCATTCTCATACTTTTCAAGCCTAATACATATAGAATATAAAATATCTGATAAATTCTTTAATGCCACAGATAGTGCAATATTACAACTTCCAGTGAAAAAAATAGATCTTTTTTCTTTAAAATATTCTCTTAATGATATCTCTAAAGCTTTCGTATATTTGTTAATAATTTCAACTTGATAGTTCTCTTCCATAAAATAATGAAAAGATTGAAACGGTCTATATACATTTAATATATGAAAAGAGGTAAATAAAGCTTTAAAAACTGGTTTGGTTAAGCCTACTCCTCTAAATTCTATCTCTTTTGATAGGTGACTTTGATTATTTACAAATAGTTCATTACATAAACTATCATAAAAGATATGGCCACAACTATTCCAAAGCTCGTATTTATTTGTTTGTTCAATGATTCGCAACACTAAACCCATATTATTTTCAGATAAGTACTTACAATAATATTTTTCAGATATCAAAACATCTATTATATTACAAGAAATGTTAACTAAATTATGTTCTTTGTCAGGTACTTTATTTTTTTCAAAAGCTGATTTAAATGGGCTTCCTTTAACGTTCCACCTATTATCATATCTAGCAGCATATTCAAATATTTTTTCTAAATTTTTTTGTATAATTATAGAGATAGCAGAGAGACTCTCATTGCTATGTTCGTATAAAACCACCCTATATATATTATTGTAAAAATCAAAACAGTTCTTTCTATTTATATTTGGAATAAATCTATATTGATTAAGTGAAAAAATAAGCATCAAAATTATGGCAATACTAAATAAAGTAAGACCGATTAACTCCCAAAAAGCTGGATAGCTTAAGTACGGTAATATTTCTAATTTACTATTAAATAGTGGTAGGATATTAGCAAAGATTACCGATAAAACGGATATAGTAATCAATTTTAGAAAATATTTTGACAGATTACTCCATTTAAAAATATAGTTACGTAGCTTACTGTGCCCCATAAATTCGGATATAGCAAATACTATGCCAGCAAGAGCTAATATTTCATACCAACGCAAGTAAGTACCAACAGTATTTAACGCTTTTGAATTTTCTATTATACCTAATAGCTCAAGTAGATTCATAATACACCTTTAAAAAAAGTCCCTAATAAAAATAGTAATCAAAATAGGGACATATCCTTATGGTTTAGCTTTCCCTTTTACGAGTTCTTTCTTTAGGACGTCTATCTATTGTTTTTCGCCCAATTATTACTTGTAAAATATAAGGAATACCTATACTTTATATTTTAATAAACAACAACTATCAAATTTAAAACTACCTCCAAAATCTACCTTTTTTAACTTTTTTGTATAATATATTCTAATATATTTTTTATGTTATATTCTCCCTGTTCTTTTAAGAAATGCTTCATAAATCTTCATTTTCTTGTTTTCAAGGTCAGACTTTAATAAAGTATAATTAGTTTTATCTGGCATTATTTTTATAATTTCCTGATGCATTTTCCTTACAAGAGGATTAAAAGACGCAATTATTTCTTTTTTATTAATCGGCTTATTTAATAGCTTATTAATAACTTCGGTATTCTCTATAAACCCAAATCCTGTATTTTTTTCTAGATCTTTTATCGCTTTATCCTCAGGGCTATCCTTGAAATCTCCTCCAATAATATGAGTAATATACTTTTTCCCTTCTTCTTCACAATAAGCTATAATTGGGGTTTTTTCTTCTCTTTTTATTTCTTTGCCTATTTTTTTCTCAATATTCTCTAATTTATGCATTCCTTCGTACTCATCTATTCCCTCGATAGTAATTGCTATTTCTTCCGTAGTAACCCACTTTATTAAACCCTTCTTCTCCAAATAGCCAATGTTAAAACCAATTATATTTTTTTCTATTCCTTCGAATCCTTCTAATTTACTTACTTCATGAGCATTAAGTCCTCCGCCTCCTTCAATGATCCCAGTCTCTTTTGCCTTATTATAAGTAAATTCTAAAATAGCATTCCTAATCTCATTATCATTCATTTTACTCTCCTTTCTATTAATTGTACTTTTAATTAGTTATAGCAACCTCTGTGGGTATCGGATGCTGATTTTCTGTCCGAAGGCAAATCTGTATTTGCTTTTTTCATATCCCTGCCACTTTATTTTTATTTTATCTTTATAATCCAACCCTCCTCTTTCCACTTATTCCATTTTTTATCATCTATTCCGTAACATTTACCACATCCCAGATATTCCGTAAATATATTACTGCATGCTTCACTCTATGGGGGAAAACGCAACATATTTGGACTTTAGTAACTTATTTATTCAAATATCTATTCTGATTTAGTAATATTAAATACATTATCACGAACAGATAATTTAAGAATAGATTCTGAAATTATCTGGATTAAAATTTAATATTTTATTAATAACATCCATATTCTTCTTTCTCATATTTAGCCATCTTTCCTTCCAAAATTTAACTAACGTTTCCAATGTTAGATTATAGTAAATTGCCCTATCTGTTTTTCCAAGAAGAAAAGAACGGAAATTTTTAGTCAAAGGGACAGCATACATCCCTCTTTTAAATGAATGACGCAATAAAACATCAGAATTAAATTCAATAATATCCGATGCTGTTCGTACAACTCTCATCCGCCAATTCGGTCCATCACCAAATCTATTCGTTATCATAATACCTTTTTCACTAAGAAGTTGCTGCATAGCCAAAAAAGTTTCATTTGAAATATGTAACGTTCCATAACCCAAAGTGTATCCTATTGGAATATAAAGTAATCTATTTTCAAATCTCAGTCGATTATACTGCGAACTATTACCATAGAGACTTGTTGTAAATATACAAATCAAGTCATCTGCTTTCCTTTTCCTAATAATTGTCGTCTTATCTTTATATTTCTTTTTGTATATTTCTCTTATTTCGTTTGAAGCTAGAATATAGGAAACTAGCTTTCCACCTAATAAATAATTATACGGTGGTAGTGCTCCTAATACATAAGCATCCATCGTGTAAATTATATTATTAGTTCTTGTTTCTTTATCCCAGCCTATCCATTTATCTCTGGCTGGAATATGAATTATACTACTACCTAGAGCTGCAATCCCAATTATCGGGCTACCATCTATTCCATCATCCCTTATAAGTAACCTTATTCTTCTTCCAATATATTCACTGTAAGGAGAACTCCAATAATATCTAAAAATTCTAAAAATACTGTTCTGCTTTTTTGTTTCACAAACCTCAATCCGGGGTAAAATCTTAGATTTTAAAACATCCCTTCCCTGTGCGAGATTTTTTTTAGCTAAATCAATATGCTTTTTTATCCACTCATTATTTTTCTCTAGAATCTGCTGTCTTGATACATTCATTGACTTTTTTATGATTTTTTTATTGTAATAGCTCGGTGGAGATATTACTAATTTATTTCTTGTTTTTTCTATATTCCAGTTAAGACGAAATAGGTCTCTTATCAATAGTAATTTAACCCTCTCCTCACTATCTTTAGTTTCAATTAAATTATCACTGTGAATTCTATCTAAATTAAAAGATGGTGTTTCAAGAAGTGATATAGCAATTTCATTTGACAAATTTTGAGTTTGCATATACTTTATTCTCCACTAATTCTTCAAATAACTTTACCCTTATTGGTAATGCAAAAGCTTGCTCAGAAGATACCATATACAAGTTGCCAGGAATCGTTTCTCTCTGAATAAAATTTGCAATGACATCTCCATAATTTACATTTGATTTTATAAGCGCTTTAACATCATCACTATTACCCAGATGAAATGCAAAAAAGTTTTCCGCTTGTGTCCTAATTTCTTCTGAAATTGCTGATGGTCTTTGAGTTATTGCCACCATACCAATCCCAAATTTTCTTCCCTCCTTGGCAATTTTAACAAAGGGATTTGCGCTTGCTTTTACAAGTTCATCTGAAAGAACATTTTGAGCTTCTTCAACAAAAATCACAGTATTAATTACATCCTCTGGATTATCACTAGTGAATTTTTCTTTATTATGTTCAAACAGCTTACGGACTAAAATTGTTGATATAATACTTGCATCAACACTATCCCTGAGAGATAAGTCCACAATTACAGTTTTACCTTGTTTCAAGTAAGGCATTACCTCCTCTATTAATTTAGATGAAGGAGAATGTAATCCTTTGCCTTCTTCTATTAAATAAGCTATTCTTTTTCTAATTGCAGCAACTGTAGTTCTTGAACTTGCTTCTTTTTTCGTGTCCCAGAAATCAGGATATTTTCTGTGTAACTGTTGAGAGTCTTTAACATAACTATTAATGTTTTTAATAAAATCTTGAACTTCATTTTCTTCTAAGTAGTATAAAAATGATTTCATCACCTCTGAAAAACCTGTACTAAAATTCAGTATGTCCCCGACTGTTAAATGTTCATGCATATTTATTAAAACTTTCCCGCCGTAAATAAATCTATTTTTATACTCATCTGGAACCTTTTTATCACTGTAAACAACCAAATTATCCTTTATCTTTTGTTCTTTTATGTCCCCCATTCCGTAGGTCTTGCGACCTTTTAAAAAATATTCTCCATTTAAATCAAAAATAAGTTTTCCATAACTCGTATTACTGATAATATGGTAAAGTAAAACCTTAACTAAATTTGTTTTGCCAAAGCCGGACTGGGCAAATACCATTGTCCGCTTATCTCTTAATCTTTGCACATCAAAAAGAATATCTCCTTTATCTTCATAAACATCTTCCCCTATGCATAAATAACCAATTTCTGCTCCATTCTCATTACCAATATTCAAAATATGTTTCACTTCGTGTTGATTTAGATGTCTAGCATGATAAGATACGGTTGGCAACTTTCTTGCCGCTGTAGTAAATTTTATGGAAGAGCCTTTGTCAATAAAGGTCCCAAGCAATCTAACTTTATAAGTATAACTAAACATTTTTTGTTTATCCCTATCAGACAATTCTCTTTCAGCTATTCTTGCATAGTGTACAGCAATTAATGTTTTATTTTGGGATTTAAAAATGGGGTCTTCGTCATAAATTTCTGCCTCTACTCTCGCTAAGAATTTCCTACCATTTTCATCTTTTGGGGTCAGCACAATGAAATCTCCTGTACTTGGGCTTGCTTTTGCGTCTTCATACGAAGAATATATTAATAAAGCGTCCTCTGTTGTTTTTTGCCCATATAATACACCAAAATCGATTTTTTTTAACATAACATCCTCCAATTTAATTTTAAAATTTCTCATGAATATCCAAAAATAAATTCTCAATCTCAATATTATCCATTCTTTGCTCTTTATATAGGGCAAACTTCACCCTTTTAATTATTTCTTCTTTAAAATCTTTCTTCAATGAAATAAAATTATGAATCTCAACTAAAGGATACGGATAACCAAGTATATAGTGTTCTTGTGTAAGTCTTGTAAGTTCGTTAAATATCACGCTTAATTTATTCATATCTCTATCTCTTTTGTTATTTTCTATACCTGGAATGGTATCAAATATATTAATATCAGCTACAAGCCAGTCATAGTTTTGTAGTTTCTCTACATAGTCTAAGCGAGCAATAGTAAATACCCCAAAGCCTCTTCCACCTTTTATATCCTTCTTTGCATACATTGCCGAACTATCTTTGCCACCACCATAAGAAGCATGTAAAACATTTTCTGGGACCTCAAACCAGCAGCATAATTTTTGTCTCATGGGATCTTTTTGTGAAAATGGATATTTTGGTTTCAATTGATCCTGAAGATAGTTATCTACCTTTCTTAAAGTATAGGACAATTCCATTTTGATAGGAGAATTTTTAGTTATTCCTATAATTATTATACCTTTTTCATGTAAAAATTTTCCTAATTCTATCAAATACTTTTGCTTAATGTGTAAGGAACGTAATGTACCATCTCTTAAAATAAAATCACCTTTTCTTATTTCACTACGATTTGCAATTTCGTACACCAATGACCATTCTAAAATTTCTTGAGCAAAAGAAAGAAGAGTAGATATATTTAGACAAACAGCTCCTCTTTTATAAGAGAAAATTTCCTCCGGGGTATTTTGAAAGAACTTGACTATGTTTTTTACTGGTTCTAAATTAAGCAGTTCATCATAAATTGCAAACAAATGGTCTTCATTTGTTACGAGTATATTTTCTGGGTAATATGCCTTCCCAAGCATAATAGGGTTATCCGTATCATTCATTTGGACCTGCTTTCCACCCTTGTAACAAATATATCCTGCACTATAAACACCTATTGAGACACCATTATAGAATTGCTGACTATTATAACTCCCATCTATGGCAAAGAAATTTCTATCTATCTTATCAATTTCATCGAAGGGCATTATTTCAAATATTTGTGGAGTTTCTGGGTTATTAGCATTTCCAATTACAGGAATATGATATTTATCTGTATTGATTCTTTCGTTAATATGATGAGCTACTAAAACAACTGTATTGTCTGATATGGTTTTTCGGTTCATTTATTTCCTCCTTTTCATTTTTCCTGTGTTACATTATGAAATAGATACCACAGGGATAAAATTTTTATTGTTAACAAATTATATTTAATTCTACTATTGCCCTTATTAACTCTCTACAGAATAAAACTCTTAGAGACCTCCTCCAACTCATCATCAGATATCCCGATATAGCGAGAGGTAACCTTAGCGCTGGAATGGCCCAGGATCGCTTGAATCACCTCGATAGCGATTCCCTTTTTCCTCATCTGATAGCCTAAGGTCTTTCTCAAGGTGTGGGTTCCGATCCTCTCCTCAATCCCTACTTCTCTGCCCCATTCATTAATCAGTTGCCAGGCCCGGACCCGGTTTAAGGGTCTATTCTTCTTAGAATTTTCAGAAGTAAATAAATATCTATCCAGGTCATAGACCCCGGTCTTATCAAAATAAATCTGCAAGGCCTCCCTGACCCCATCATTCAAAGCGATCTTCCTCTGCTTTTTGGTCTTCTGCTCGGTGATATAGATGAAGTCCCGGATATCCCCCTTGCGGTCCTTGACATCTCCCACCCTTAACCTTAGCAGGTCCGAAATTCTCAGGCCTAAATTAATCCCGGCAGTAAATAAGAGTAGATCCCGGGGATTCTTCTTCCTCTTCAAGTTTCCCTTAATCCTTTGTATCCGGTTAAGGTCCCGGATCGGCTCAACTATCCTCATATTTTGACACCCCTTTTAGTATTTAACATATCGTATTTAACTCTTTTTTTAAAAAGACCCGAAAAGTTCCTAAAAAAGCTCTACAACCCTTATTTTTTAACGCTTTTTTTGATTTAACCTTTCAATCTTTAATCCCCTTTTTCATTTTACTTTTCGATTATATTATATCATAAGTTAAATAAAATATCAAGAATGGGAGATTATTCTCTTTTGAGCCTATCAAACCCCTTATATTTAAAGGTTACTGACACTTAACACATGAGCCCTTGTGTTAAATGAAAAAAAGGGCAAAAAAATATCCGGGTCCCCAGACAGGACGATTATAGAACTTTTTGTATGAGTGATGAAACTGAAAAAGTGTATCAAAAGTTAGAAGAACTGGTTAGTATCTGTTAAGAGGTAAAAAAGAACAAAAAAGGCAGAATCATTGGATAAAGAAGTTCTACCTTTTAATTATCTTGGCTCCTCCTATTGTACAGCTTTAGCACTTTTTTATAAACTTTATTTTAAAAAGAACTCTAGCTCTTACTGTGAATTTTGATAGATAGCTCGGCAATTTCTCGCTCTAAATGGGCTGGATACGGTTGTAATCCCGGTAATATATTATCTGGAATGCCATCAAACATCCAGGCAATTCCTAAAAGCATGACAGCGGTATAATGGTCAAATAAGTCAATGCCATGTGGACCTGCTCCAGCAGCTAAATTCAATAAACTTCCTTTGGCTAATAAAAATAGGTGTGTTTTCTCAATATTAAATTGTTCAATGTGGGCCTTCATTCTCTGGTGTGGCTGATGATATAACCAGTCAATATCAATTTCACGATTTGAGTGACCAGCGTTAAAAAGAATAGCTCCAGGTCTTACTTGGCAAAGATGCTCTTTGTGTAATACTCCTTCAACCCCTGTGGCTGTCACGATGATGTGGCAACGAGTAAGCCCTTCATCTAAGCTAACCGTTTCACACCCATGATGGCGTGCTTCTAAAAGGCGTATAGGATTTAAATCAGTAACATACACAATTGCTCCCAAATTGCGTGCTCGTTCAGCTATTCCTTTTCCGACAGGTCCATACCCGATAACGAGTACGCGTCTTCCAAACAAACCCATTCCGGTTATATAACTAAATGCTGGCCAGACACTATCCCCAACATGGAAGCGATTTTCTAGTCGATCTTTTAGGGGGATACTATTCCAGTCAAAAACAGGAAACGGTAGCCTGTGATTTTGTAAGAGATTAAGCCCACTGGTTGTTGCTTCAAGAGCGCCCTTGACTGGAGGAGCTTTATCAAGATAGGCCACGCTCAGCTCTCCGCCCATATCGCAAAGATAATCGGCCTCGAAACTACGAACTAGCGCCAAGTTCTCCTGATACTCTAATTGATTCATTCCCTGCCACGCGTAAACACTAATACCCTTTGAGACTAAATAAGCGGCTGTAGCATCATCAGTACTATCTACATTGCAAGCTCCTAAGACAATCTCTGCTCCTGACTTTTTCAGGGCTAACATCATTGGAATGATATTGAATTTAATATGTCCCCAATAAGCCACTCTTTTACCTCGATAATCTCGGGAAGCGACCTGACGACAGTAGTGTTCAGTGATGGGTGTAATGTATCGGTGCCAAGTTAGTTGTCCTTCATTAATCTGAGCGATAAGCTTCGAATTTTTTATTCTTGATGAAACCATTTTATTTTCTCCTATATACCTTTTCAAACGAAATGTTCTGGCATCAAAAAATTAATATACGAATTCGTTTTTTATAGTACTCTGTAATAATTTTTCTATTGTACCAAACTCAAACTGGATTGAGGTTAAGAAACTACTAATAACAACTATATGTTAATTCGACTCTTTAGATTAAAAATCCTTCTTTTTTGGGAAAAAATTATAAAAAATAGAAAAGCCCTTCAGCAAATATCAAAGGGCTTGGAATGTCTTGGCTCCCCGAGTTCACCCAAAATAAACAGATCACTTTTATCTCTCTTTTCCTCTTTAATCAGACCCTTCATTTAACGAAGCGTCTTTTTCCCCCTTCTTGGCCCCAACCATTGCTTTGACCTTTGCGATTATGATCAGGTAAAACTCAACCTCGTTATATTTATTTTCTTTTAGATCTCTAACTAGTGCTTGATAAAAGTTATTGAATTTAGTTAAAAAACTTAACCTATTGGGGCACATTAATTTTCTCTCCTCTTTTTTTTTAGAAGGGGCAAGTAAAATCTGATTAAAAACCTGCCCCTTGCCGTAACTCAAATAGCACTCTTCAATTTTGAGAACCAGACAAGAGAAATTTTGATATAGGCAACCACCATCTTTTAAATATCCCTACCCCCCCTTTTTGATAAAAGGTAAAAAAAGAAAAAGGGGAGCAGGGACCGGCAATCCGGGGAAAGGATTAAAGAGAGAATCCGGATTGCCAGTTTTTATATTAATTTTTCATAATTCCCACTCCCTTTTAATTATTCTTTTTTGAGTTTTGTTTTATATTACATAAGTTTCTAAGCTCACATTAACTCATACGAGACTTTTATCAATTTGATCAATTACTCCATTTATTATCGCTTTAAATTTTATAATGCTTAAATCAAATAATTTATTCCCACTCTTTCGTATTAATTCCCTTAATTCTTTCTTTTCTTTCTCTCTAATATTTGCTATATCTATAATATCTTCGATACATTGTAAAATTCTTAATATACCGTATTCCTGAGGCTCTTCAGATAAACAATAAGCGTAGTTTAACCATTTTATCATTAATAACTTTAATGTTTTATTTTCCATAGCACTATTCTTAAAACTATATCAAATAAGCTTTAATTTCCTTTCTTTTGGGAGTCAAAGGAATCTTTTCTATCCTACCCCAAGCTAATAGAATTCTTAATTGATGATTTGGTTTAAACAACAATTTATTCAACATAAATTGATTAAACGATTTAACTATGCAACTTCCATAACCCTTCAAATATAATCCTAAACAAATATTTTGTAGGGCTAAGCCTATATCATAATTGATAATTTCTTCGTAAAAATCATTTTTATATTCTTCTTTTTCGTAGGAATACAGAGCTAAAATTGCAGGAGTTGTTTTGGGTAAGCCTGGTGCATAAAGCTTTATTTTTTCTATTAAATCATCATTAGCTATAATTGAAAATCTTAATCTTTGCAAATTACCCCCCGTAGGAGCCCATATAGCTAATTCAATACATTCTAAAATATCTGGAGGATTTACCTCATCTTTTTTAAAATCTCTAATGGTTCTACGTTTAAGTACTATTTCCCGAAATTGAGCAAAGTTCATTTTATTCATCTCGCTATCTCTCTTTTCTTATTTCCTGTTAATAGACCCTGAAATTTATATGGAGTGCTTTTTCAAATATTGCTTTTTTTCAATGCTTTCACTTCTGTATCAGTAACTGGGGAAAAAAGATTTGATTTTATCTTTACCGGGCGTCGTATAAAGACCTGTCTTTGAATGGGTTAATTTTAAACTAATAATTAATTCCGCCACTTTAAAAGCTGTAGCCATAGGTTCGATAACTGGTACCTCAAGTTCCTCTTTTATTATTTTCGCCACCGGCGCCATTCCGGTACATCCCAAAACAATAACCTCCGCTCCTTTTGACTCAATTAAATCTCTTGCAGCATCAACAAGGTACCGTGCAGTCTTTTTTAAGTCTTTCCCAAGTTCCAATACAGGCATATCTATACCAATGGCTCCTGCCAATCTTTGTTCTATGCCCATATTTCTTGCTTGAAGTTCTATCCATGGCCCAGAATTTCTAAAAGTCGAAATTACACCAAATTTGTGCCCAAGCATAAGAGCAATCATCATTGAAGCCTCCGCCGGTCCTACTACAGGAACATCGGTAAGTTCCCTTGCTGCATTTACTGCAGGATCTGCAAAACAGTTTATTACAATTGCATCACATCTCGATTTATATTCATCTATAGTTTTTAATATTTCCGGTAAGGCAAAAGCCTCATCATAAAAGGTTTCAATGGAGGATGGACCCTCTTTTATATTAACAACTTCGATCTCTACATTAGGATTTTTTATTTCCTCTAGATAGTTCTTCGTCATATTATTGAAGGAATCAGTGGTAATCGGGTTTATAACCAATATTTTTCTCATTTATCCAACTCCTTGAAACACTTTTCTATAGGAATATATTCAATATCATATCCAAAATGCCTTGGGCCAAAAACTTTTAGTCCTTCGTTAGTCCTCCATTCCTTAGGTGCCGGAAGCCCGATAACTGAAACTCTCATACCTATTTCGTAGTTCGGATTGGTAAGTGGCTCCTTCTTATCATCGCATATCATACATATCAGATCTGGCACAGTAACATCTATTTTTCTATCCCTCCAGGCAATTATATTTTCGTTTTTGAACCATATCTTATATTCAGAGCCAAAATAATCACCTTCTCCTTCAATATATGTATTTCCTAAGGTAAACCCGTCTTTATCTTCCCATTGAAAATCTTTTACTCTTCCCCTAAAAAGCATATAACCGTTACCAGCCTTTGCAATTTCCAAAGCCAGATCATTATTCTTTTTCTTTGCCTTCCTGTAAGCCCTTCCTATTTTTAAAGCATAGGAAATAGCACCCGGTATAACCGCTTTTTTCAAGTCTTTTCCACTGGCCAGATGATCCACGACTGCGACATTATTCTTACTCACCACGGCCATCGACCTCACTAGTATTTCTGCTCGAAAGTCATCTACAACATCCTTCACAATTACCACATCGCCAAATTCGTTAGCAACTACCATAGGATTTATGGGCAATCTGTTTATGAAAAAGGTGGAATGCTGAAGCTCGGGCACAGACCTGCCTGCCGGGTCGGCATCAACTATATAATTACCCGATAAGGCAGCTACATAAAATGCCAATGCTGTATTCTCTCCCCCAAGCTCCGATGATATTACACCATAAAACTTTTTACCTATATATTCTTCCATCACCTTATAAGCCCTGAATCCTGGTTCTTCCTTTATCCTAGGTAAATTAGCATACTTTTTCTCCTCTTCCTTTGTTAATGGAGATATGGAACCACACATATATGGACATACTATAAGTGCATCATCGGGTAATTCTTCTAAATTTATCAGGTTAAATTCTTTTCCGGCATCAAGAGCTTTATCGATCAAATGAATACCTTCTTTTAAATCTCCCCCTCCGCCGGTACCAAGAATGGTACATCCATATAAAATGTCATATAAATCCTGTCTTATTAAATTATCCATATTATTAGCTCTCCTTATTAATTTTATACTAATTTTGAATCAATAACCTATTATCTTTCCAACGTCAGGAGTCATGTATAATCCGGTTTTACTATGCGAAATCCTTAAGTCAATAAGGATTTCAAGCGCTTTTAGTGCTGTTGCTGCAGGTTCTACAACTGGTATACTTACTCTTTTTACTAACCCACTATGCAACGAGAGCATACCAGTGCAACCAAGAACCGCTACTTCAGTATTGTTTTGCTTAATAGTTTTGTTAATTGCTTCGATAATAGCTTTTTCAGTTTTATTAAAATTATCTTCCAGTTCGCTTACAGGCATATCTATATATTCCACCGATGAAAGTCTTTTCGAAAGTCCCAATGATGCTGCCTTCATTTCAAACATGGGTATTACATTTTTTTTCACAGAAATAATAGAAAAATTAAACCCCAGCATTGATGCCAAGATAATCGCACTTTCACCCGGACCTACAACAGGAATATCGCAAACTTCTCTTGCAGACTTTAGCCCAGGATCCGCAAAACAATTTATCATAATCCCGTCATATTGGTTTTTGATTTCTCTTACTATCTTTAAAATTCCAGGTATCGCAAAAGCTCCATCATAAAAGGACTCAATCGTTTTAGGCCCCTTTTTAATATTAACTACTTCTACAACCATACCTTCTCTCGCTATCTTTTTTAAGTAATCACCATCCGTTTTGTTCCATCTGCTATCAGCTACAGGGTTTATTACTAAAATTTTTTTCAAATCTATTTACTCCTTCCTAAATTTCCCATCTTACATTATATCCGAGGATAACATCAAATCACTTTCTTAACTTTTCCACAAGCTTCTTTAACTCAGAATCCATTACAATTCCATTATCCATAATTTGCTCATCATCTATCCATATTGAGGAATTTAAGCATATTCCATCACAGTGTGATTTTGCATTTATTCCTTCAGATGGAGCATCTATTGCACTAAGATAACCGAGTCCCCACTCGGTACATCCCCAGACCCTTTCATCTTCTAAAATATTCCCGGTAAGTTTTGCTCCTGGATTAAACCCATAGCAAACATGGGCAAGCCTGAACATATTCGGATCATCGAAGTTTTCAAGCCATGCCTTGAATTCCATCGCCTGATCTCCACCTTTAATATCAAGGACCCTGCCTTTTTCTATTTTCATAATAATAGGCTGTTTTAATAAACCACATGGGGGGACTAAAGACCCATCAAAAACCAGTGTTCCTTTTATAGTCTCAAATTTGGGAATCCAACATATCTGGCCTGCAAGCATATGCATGCCCGGCTTAGAAGAATCGCCGTCATCACATGTTGTCTTGTGCTTCTGTTCATTATCAAACTCCAGATTAGTACCCGAAGGTGTCCTTATTCTCATATGTTTTGCCTCTTCAGTCATTTCAGTAACTTTATACAAGAACTCAGACAGGACTTTTTTATTCACTCTGCCGATAACTCTTACCATAATATCCGCTCCCATTCCTACAAGGCAAAGATATCTTAATTTTTTATTCTTTTCCATAGCTATTTCAAAGGGTGTAGAATAAAGCAGCCACTGATTATTAAATTCAACCCAGGCATCAGCATTACACAATGCGGCAGCTAAAGAATCTATCGGTAACATTGGATCTGCTGCTTTCGCAACACCATAGGGAGCAGGAAGCCAAATGACCATTGGTTTTGCACCCAAAGAAAAAGCACTTCTCGCTGCTGCATTAACTACCCGCTCATCAGATTCGGTATCAGCTGTAATGATTATTGTCTCTCCTGCTTTTAGTTGAAACATTTCTTTCATTAAGACATCTGCAGATTTTCCTAACTCATATTCATACAGTTTTGCCATTCTATAAACCTCCGAAACTTATTTTAATTTTTCTTCAATAGGAATATATGGTACATCAAAACCAAAAAAACAAGGATTCAATATGGACAATCCTCTTTTAGTCCTCCAGACAGAAGGAGCTTTAAATCCTAATACAGATACCTGCATGTCCTTTTCACAAAAAGGATTAGTAATGGGATATCCGCTATCAGTCTCTACTACACAAATAAGATCCGGCACAGTAACTAAAATTTCTTCATCTCGCCAACAGATAATATTTTCATTTTTAAACCATATCTTAAAATTCTTTCCAATAAAATCCTCTTTCCCTTCTATTTCAATAGTTCCTAAAGTAAATCCACCTTCATTTTTCCATTCTGTATCTTTTTTTACAGTTCCATTGAACAGCAAATAACCTTTTGCTGCTTTCATGATGTCTTTTACTGGATCTCTCCCATCTTTTAAAGCTTCTCTTTGGGCTTTCCCAGCTGATTGAGCATAAGATAAGGCACCGGGAATAACTGAGTTCCTTAAATCTTTTCCTCGTAAAGGATGATCCACCATCCCCACCATGCCTCCACTAACTATCGACAAAGACCTCACCAAATCCTCCGCTCTAAAATCATCTACTACTTTCTCAAAAATTACTATATCTCCAAGATCATCTGCCACCGCTAAAGGTGTAATTGATTTTTCGTATACATAAAAAGTAGAAAATTGAAGATCCGGCACCGCCCTTCCGGCCGCGTCCGCATCTACGATAAATTTATTTAATCGAGCGGCAGTAGACATAGCAACTGCTGTATTCATCCCACCATATTCTATAGAAACCATACCAGAAAATTCCTCTTGGAAATGTCTTTCAAGAGCCTGAACAGCAACTACAGCTGGAGATTTTTTTATCTTAGTATATTTACTATAATTACCTTTATCTCCTTCTTCTCCAATTGAACCACAAAAGTAAGGACTGGCAAATAAAGCTTCATCTTCTATTTCTTCTAAGGAAATCAGCTTATACTCCAAATTATTTTCAAAATCTTCTTTAACTAAATTTAAACCTTTATTTAGATCACCTCCTCCGCCTGTACTAAGTATGGTGCAACCCACTAAGATATCTTTTACTTCATTAAAAGTTAATTTTTTCATAATAAACTCTCTCCTTTTTTACTTTTTTCTAACAAAAAACAGACCGCTTCATGTTCTTTGCTTAGCTTAACTACCGGCGGTTCTTTTTTATGACAAATCTCCAAGGCAACAGGGCAACGTGTATGAAAACGACAACCTGAAGGGATATTAATAGCACTGGGAACATCCCCTTCTAAGGCAATAATAGAATTTATATCTTTAGTACCTGCATTAGGGATAGCTTTAAATAAAGCATTAGTATAAGGATGAACCGGGTTTTTAAAGACTTCTTCAGCAGGTCCATATTCCACCACTTTCCCTAGATACATAATGGAAATTTTGTCTGCCATTGATTTTACCACGCTTAAATCATGAGAAATTAATATATAAGTTAAATTAAATCCTTCTTTCAATTTTTTTAAGAGTTCTAATATTTGGGTTTGCGAAAAGACATCTATGGAAGAAGTAGGTTCATCCAATATGACAAAGTTGGGCTCTAAAGCTAAGGTCCGAGCAATAGCAATACGCTGTCTCTCCCCTCCACTAAATTCATGAGGATATTTATACAAAGCTGTTTTAGGAATCCCCACCATTTCTAATAATTTTTCTACTTTAGATAATAGTTCCCCTAAGCTCAAATTTAAATGTACGTATAAAGGTTCTCCTACAATATCTTTTATCAACCATCGCGGATTTAAAGACCAAAAAGGGTCTTGAAATACTATTTGTATCTTTTTTCTCAATTGCGACATCTCTTTTTTATTTAAACAAAAAACATTTTTCCCTTCTAAAATAACTTCTCCTGAAGTCGGCTCTTCTAACCTTAAAATAGTATTCACCAAAGTACTCTTTCCACATCCCGATTCACCTACTACCCCTAGAGTCTCTCCCTTTTTTATATTTAAAGTGACTCCATCTACTGCCTTAATCCAATCCCTAACCCGGGAAGGAAATCCAGAATATACCGGAAAATATTTTTTTAAATTTTTAATGGCTAATGCTGCTTGATTCATTATCTACCTCTCTAACAGTAACTCTATGACAATTTACCCAATGAGTATTACTTACTTTGGTTAAAATAGGAGAATTCTTTTTACATATTTCTATTCTTTTTTCACATTTACAAAAATAAGAACAAGCAGAACCATCTACCTCTATTTCTTCTTTAAGGTTGACTTTTATTAAGTTTTTAATTTTTCTTTCGGTAGGAGGTACAATATCCAATAATCTTCGAGTGTAAGGATGAATTGGTTCCACTCCTAACTCTTGAGAAGTTCCCACTTCTATAATCTTCCCCCTATAAAGAACCGCTACTTTATCTGAAACAATAAAGACTAAATTCACATTATTGGCGATGAATAAAACAGAAATCCTTAATTCTTTCCTTAATTCATCAATAAGTTTTAAAATGCCGGCTTGAATAGTAACATCTACATTACGGGTAGGTTCATCGGCAATTAATAATTCTGCACCACATGAAAGGGCAATAGCAATTATTATTCTTTGTCTTTGTCCCCCACTAAGTTCATGAGGATATTTATGTAGAGTATTTTTGACATCAGGTAATTTTACTAATTTAATCATTCTTAAGGCTTCTTTTTCTGCATCCTCTTTATTAAAATGTCTATTGTGCCTAACAACATTCATTATTTGTTGTCCTACTGTAAAGACAGGATTTAAAGTAGACATAGGATCCTGAAAGATCATAGAAATTTCTTTCCCTCTTATCTTTTGCATTTCCTTTTCTTTTAATAGCAAAAGATCTTGATCTTTAAATATAATCTTACCACTTTCTATAAAGGCCGGAGGTGAGGGTAAGATTCTTAAAATACTCATGGCTAATACACTTTTACCTGCCCCACTTTCTCCTACTATCCCTAAAGTTTCGCCTTTATACAAATTAAGTTTATCTATATCTAAAACATTTTTTACTCCCTCAGAAGTTTTAAAGCTTACTTTTAAATCTTTAATCTCAAAATAATTACTCATAATATCCTCTTTTTTAATATTTTTTAGTCTTGGGATCTAAGACTTCTCTTAAGCCATCCCCTAAAAGGTTGAAAGATAGGACAGTTATAAATATAGCCATACCGGGGAAAGTGCTATACCACCAAGCTTTTAAAAAATAAGTACGACTAGTATTGATTATCAAACCCCACTCTGGAGTAGGGGCTTGAGCACCCAATCCTAAAAAACTTAAGGCTGCTAAAGTTAAAATAATACCGCCTAAATCCATAGAAGCCTGTACCATTATGGGGGAGATACAATTGGGTAAAATATGTTTTAACATTATTTGCCAAGAAGGAGTGCCAATAGCATGAGCCGCTCTCACAAATTCCCTTTCTTTAATAGAAACTACTTGTCCTCTTATTAAACGAGTATACCAAGGCCACCAAGAAATAATAAGGGCTAAAATTGCATTCTGCAAACTCGGTCCCAAAAAAGCAGCTATTGCCATAGCTAAAAGTAAGGGTGGAAAACTTAAAAACATATCTACTATGCGCATAATAAACTCATCTAAAAATCCACCATAAAATCCAGCCATAAGACCTAAAGGAACCCCAATAAGTAATCCTATTCCTACCGCTATTAGGGAACCCAATAAGGATATTCTGGTACCATACAATACTCGACTAAAGAGGTCTCTTCCCACTTCATCGGTACCAAGAAAGTAAACCCGAGATGGCGCTAATAATTTATCTTGGGGATTAACATCGCCATAAATATGAGAGGGAAAGGGAGCAATGATAGGAGCGATAATAGCGATAATAACTAAAAATAAAATAATTATTAAAGCAACAAAGGTTAATTTATTCTGTTTTAATAAATACAAATATTCTTTTAATGTCTCTAATTTTTGTTTCATTAATACATTAAAATAAATGGATTTCTTCGACATCTCGCACCTCTTTTAGAGTTTTACCCGCGGATCAAAGGAAATAATTATATCCGCTATTAAATTTAATAATACATAAGCACAGGCAGCTAATATGGTGACTCCCATAATAGCAGGATAATCTAGGCATACCACTGCATCAGCTACGTATTTACCTATACCTGGCCAACTAAAAATACTTTCTACTAAAAAGGTGTTCATAAAAGCATAACCCATTGACAAGGTTACGACAGTTACGGTAGGTCCTAAAGAATTCTTTAGGGCATAGGAATATAATACCAACCGTTCTGATAATCCATAAGAGCGAGCTGCTTTAATATAATCCTCACTTAATATCTCTAACAACGCAGAACGAGTCATTCGAGCCACTAATCCTATGGTATAAGCTCCTACACAGATAGCTGGTAGAACTAGATGTTTTAAAAAATCTTTAAAAATAGCAAAATTACCCGTAATCAAACTATCCAGAAACATAAATCCAGTAACATGGGGAATATCTTGAAATAGTTTAATTTTCATACTTAATTGCCCCCCCGAAGGAAGCACCTCTAAGAGCATAAAGAATATTAATTGCAGGACCAAAGCTAACCAGAAAGTAGGAATAGAAATAGCTCCTATAGAAAAAAATCTACTAAAATGGTCTACCCAACTATTCTTAGCCTTAGCTGAGATCACTCCTAAGGGCAGACCAATAAGTAAAGCAATAATACAAGATATAAGCACTAATTCCAGAGTAGCGGGAAATCGATTTTTCAATTCTTTAATAACCGGCTGATGAGTCATCAGAGAATATCCTAAATTCCCTTTTAATAAATCTCTAATATAGCGTCCAAGCTGTACATAAATAGGTTTATCTAAACCTAATTCTTCTCGAGCAGCCTCTACCTGTTTGGGTGTAGCCCTGCCTCCTACCCATTGTGCGGCAGGATCAGAAGGAACTATCCGTACTAGTATAAAAGTGATTAAGATTACGCCAAATAGAGTTAAAATGCCTAACAATAATCTTCTAGCCAGGAAAGATAACATAAATTAATATATCCTTTTCTAAGTTTATTCTAATTTTTGGAGATAAGGCAGAGGTGTGGATTATACCCTCCCTCTGCCTTATTTTAAACTTTATTTCTCTCTATAGGTATCATAGAAAAATATCACATTGGGATAGGCCGGATTATCTTTGAATCCTTTGAAGGTTTTATTTAAGAAAGATACATTCTTCTTATCATAAATATAGATTACCGGTGCATCTTCCATTAATATTTCTTGAGCTTTAATATAAGTCTTAGTCGCCTTATCTCTATCTATTCCACTTTCCTCAAAAGCCTTATCCACTAAAGAATCAAATTCTTTATTTTTGTAATAGCATAAATTGAAGAAAGGTTCTTCTTGGCTATAAAAATTACTATATAACCAACAATAGGGGTCACAAACATCTGGCCACCAATACATTATAAAAATATCCTGTCTTCTCTCCAAATTATCATCCCTGGCTAAGGCCCATTGAGATTCCCAAGGCATTCCTCTTATCTCTAAATCTATATTTAGCCCAGCTAATTTAGCTTTAAATAATTCCACTGTTTTCCTCTCCGCTTCATCACCAGACAGATAAGTAAGTAATAATTTGAAGCCTCCCTCGGGATAGCCCGCTTTTCCTAATAATTCTTTTGCCTTATCCAAATCATATTTATATTGGAATAATCCTTCACTATGTCCCCATACACCATAAGGAATTGGACCTCTGCCTTGTCGGCCATAACCTTCCAAACAATAGGAAACTACATCTTGGTAAGGAAAGGCATAAGATAAAGCTTGCCTTAGCATTTTATTATTTAGAGGTTCTTTTTCCGTGTTAAAAAATAACATTAAGTTTTGAAAAGAGGGCCCAATTAAAATATTGATATTTTTATTATCTTGCAAAGAAGCAACATCCTCATAAGGAAGTTCTATAGTAAAATCAACATCCCCCTTCTCGATGAGAAGACGGCGAGTTACAGCTTCTGAAACATCTTTAATAACTGCTTTTTTAAAATGATTTCCTTCCCAACCTCCCCAATAATCCTCAAACCAAGTTAATATTACCTCTCCTCTTTCTTGTTGATACCTTTCTAATTTATAGGGACCAGATCCTGCTTCATGACCTTCAGTTAACCAACCATCAGGATGAGATTTTACTGTAGTAGGAGACATAATAAAAGCCGCATAACCGGAAGAACAGATTAAATCTAAAGGAGCTGGATATTTTAATTTAAATTCTACTGTATAATCATCTACAACATTTATCCTATCTACTGGTGCCCATATAAAAGAAGCTCCCATGTTCATTGCTATTGTCCTATCAATAGAAAATTTTACAGCATCCGCATTTAACTCTGTTCCATCGTGAAATTTTACGCCTTCTCTCAAATAGAAAGTCCAGGTTAGTCCATCACTACTGGTAGTGTAATCTGTAGCTAAAACCCTTATAAGTTTTTCTTCTAAGGGATCGTATCTTAAAAGGGTTTCGTAGATATTATTTAGACTAACTATTCCGTTAGAAAATTCTACGCTAGGATCCCAGTCCGTAATCGGGGTGGAATTATAAGCATAGAAAGCAAAATCATCATTTTGGGTATTACCTATTATTGTCCCTAAAAGACCAAACAACAAAAAAGTAATTATTATTAAAAAATAATATTTTTTCATTTTTTACCTCCATTAAAATTAATTTTTTTTCTTTTCTTATTCTTTTTTTCCTAAGATCTAAAATTACCCTAGTATTAATTATTAATGTTTTTTTTTCTTCTCACCTCCTCTTTTATCTATAGATTTTCACTTTATTTATCCGAGCAAATTTGCTGAATTTAATCACCTCCTATAAATTTTTTTATCCCGCTCCCTTGAAATATGGTCAAAAGGAGTAGGGCCTGGCAACCCGGACAAAGGACGAAAGAGAGAATCCGGATTGCCACTTTTATATCAAAACCCAACTAGTTAGCTTCCAATCGATAACCCGAACTGAGACTACTCTATTCTCTTTTTTTATTAAGAAACTACCCAGTTACATCTTCTAAAATAGATCTAAAAAGAGTCATATCAATATTACCACCAGTAATAATACATACAATATTAGAAATATCTTTTAAAGGAACTTTTTTAGATAACAAGGCAGCAACCGAGGAAGCTCCCGCACCCTCTGCTATTATTTTGGCTTCTTTAGCTAGAGTGAAAATAGCTGATTTCATTTCTTCTTCCGAAACAGTGATAATATCATCGACATATTTTTTAACTATTTCAAAGTTAATTTTCCCTGGTTTTCTAACTGCAATACCATCTGCAAAAGTATTCGCTGATGATAGCTCAATAATTTTCCCCAACTTAATTGATTCAAACATTGAAGCTGATCTCTCGGCTTCGACACCAACAATTTTGATATTTGGTTTGATTTGTTTAGTTGCCAAAGCTACACCTGAAATTCCACCGCCACCTCCTATAGGACAGATTATCATTTGACTTTGGGGAACTTCCTCAAGTATCTCTAATCCCATACTTCCATTTCCTGCTATTATATCAAGATCATCAAAACTTGGAATATAAGTATACCCCATTTTCTTAGATAGAGAATGAGCATAATTACAGGCATCATCATAGGTTTTTCCTTTGATAATGACTTCAGCTTTATTTTCTTTAATTTTTTCAATTTTATTTTTTGGGGCAACTTCAGGTAAAATTATTACTGCTTTTATACCAGCACGTAAAGCAGCCAAAGAAAGTCCTTGACCGTGATTTCCCGAGGAAGCGGTAATAACTCCGTTTTCTTTTTCCTTTTTGCTTAAAAGAGCAATTTTATTGGCATTCCCTCGGGCTTTAAATGCTTGAGTAACCTGTAGATTTTCTAGTTTTAAAAATACGTCTTTTTTTATAATTCTACTTAAAGGGAGGGAATATATACAAGGAGTTTTATTTATTGATCCTTTAATTCGTTCTCGAGCTTCTTTTATCTTTTCAAGACTATTTTCTGGCATTTTCATTTTTTTATAAAGCCTTCTTTCTATCTGGATAAACTAATTATATAAAACCAAGTAAGCGCGGTAACCAAAGAGGAATCACTGGGAGATAAGTGATTAAAAAGCAAGCTATTATTTCAGCTACTATAAAAGGAAAGGCTTCCTTAATAGCGCTTTCATACGGGACCTGAGCAATTTTTGAAGCTGTCATAAGAGTCATCCCCATGGGAGGAGTTGCATTACCAATATTGAGATTAACTAACATTATCATAGCAATGTGTACAGGGTGGAATCCTATCTCGATTAAAGGTGGTACAAGTATGGGGGCTAGAATAATGACAGCTGGAATTGTATCTACAAACATACCTACAATTAATAAAAAGATATTTAATAGAAAAAGCATGACAAATGGACTTTGAATTGTTGAAGTTAGTAACTCAGCTATGGTTATACTAATTCCACTACGAGTTATAAACCAACCAAGGCTATGAGCTGCGCATATTAAAAGAAAAATAATTCCACCAAATTTAGCAGCAGAAAATGCTGATTCAATAATATCTTTTAACTTAAGAGTTTTGTATACAAATACACCAAGGATTAAAGCGTAGAAAGCACCCATAGATGCAGCTTCCGTAATTGTGGTTATACCTAACAAAATTGGGCCAAGTATGATTACCGGAGTAAATAAAGGTAAAATTGCCTTTTTAGCACTATTTAGAAATTCTTTAAAAGAAGCCCTTCTCTTTTGGGGATAATGTCTACGGTAACTCTGAATTGCACTTATAACTAAGAGAGAAGCTGCTATAAGCAAACCTGGCATTATACCGGCAGCAAATAAAGACCTAGCTGTTGTTTCTCTTATCATAGAAGAGAAAATTATCATTACAATGCTCGGAGGAATAATTGGGCCTAAAACTGATGAAGTAGCAGTTACTGCAGCACTAAAAGCACCACTGTATCCTTCTTTTTTCATTGCGGGAATAAGGGTGCCCCCAATTGCAATAGTGTCAGTTACTGCTGAACCAGTTAGTGTTCCAAAAAGAATAGATACACCAATATTAACGTGAGAGAGTCCTCCAGGAAGATGACCAATAATTTTATTGACAAAATCAATTAGTAGATTTGTAATACCTGAACGATTCATAAATTCAGCTGCTAAAACAAAAAAGGGTATTGCAACTAATAAAAAACTGTTAAGACCACTATGAAAACGTGTAATTAAAATTCGTAAGAATTCTGTTCCTCCCATACTAAATAAACCAGCAAGAGAGGAAATTCCCATAACATAACCAATTGGAACTGCTAAAAAAGCAAGTATGAGAAAAGTCATTAATGCTAAGACCATTTTTTACTCCTTTATTCTCTCTTTTTCTTTAAGTTTACTTTGGATTAGTAATGGGATAGGCAAAAGGTGGATGAGGTTAATCGCTGCACTTACGGGGACCGCCATCATTGACCAACTTAATGAAATTTGAAATTTTTCTGATATCATAATGAGTTGGGTAGAGTGAAGAGCAATCGGAAAACCTTTCCACACTAATATAAAAAGGTATATTATAATAAAGATGTAGCCAAAACCTAGTATCACTTTTCTTATTACCACTGGAAGTTTAGAAACAAAGCCTTCAAGAGCTACATGTTCCCCTTCTTTAAAAGCAATAGAAATACCAAGTAAGCCAGTCCAGACTAATATTATTCTTGATATGGGCAAAACCCAAGAGAGTGGATTGTTAAGGAAGTAGCGAAAAAAAACCCCATATAATACTATCCCAAATTGAACTAAAATTAATATTCCTGTAATTCTGTAGATAAATATATTAAGTCGGGTGCTAAAATAATCTATTCGTTTCATTAAATTTTGCATAAATTCTTCCTTAGTATGAAATGTAAATTATAAGGTTAATAAATTATGTATATTTAGGGAAGAAGGTGAGATATATAACCTTCTTCCCTAAATTTTGTTTAATACAAATATTTATTTATTTTTTCCCGAAACTCTTGTAGATTTTTTCCACTCCATTTAAAAGTGAATCAAGCAATTCTTCATCTCCTTTAAATTCTTCTACATACCACTTTCGAAAAGCTGGTTTAGCTATCTTGGCAAATTCTGCTTTCTCAGTAGTTGTAAGAGCATAAGCGTCCTTGAAATTTTTCTTGCACTCTTCCCAACCGAGTAAGGTTAAACGTGCAGCATTTCCATGACCGATTAATACTGCTTCTCGAGATGCTCGTAAGATTATATCTTGATAATTCTCTGCTAGGCTATTGAACCATTCATCACTGACGACCCAGGTTAAAGTATTATAGATGTGTCCACTCCAAGTGGTATAAGGTACAAGTTCCCAAAATTTCATAGCTGCATTTAAGCCAGGTGCATTAAACTGTCCTTCGGCAACCCCCGAGGCTAAGCAAGTTGGAACTTGACTCCATTCTAATGGAACTGCTTTAGCACCAAGAGATTCAATAATAGCTATATGGGCTGGGTTTTCTTCCACTCTTATTCTAAGTCCTTTCATATCTTCTACAGTCTTTATTAGGCGTTTGCTATTTGTGAAAGCAACAAAACCCCCTCCATCATCAAAGGTGCCGAGATATTTTAAACCAGTTTCAGATCGCATTTGATCCATGAATTTTGCAAAGAAATCACTATCAAAAAATGCCCACGCAGTTGGGAAATCTGGAAAAAGGAAAGGGCAAGTCATTATTTGATAGGATGGGAAAAATGAAGAAAATGCACCGGAAGAAAGAATACTCGATTGAATTGTCTTCCCACCTGCCTGCACTTCTTTGGTATATTCAACTTCTGTTCCTAAGGTACAATTTGGATAAATTTCTACTTGAATATCCCCATTAGTTGCTGCTTCTACAAGATCTTTAAAACGCACCATAGATAGTTGCACTTCATTATCATCTAAGCTGGCTGGATAATGATGGGCAATCACCATTTTTATGGGATCTTTATCTACTGCTAGGGTAGGCGTGATAGCTAACCCCATAATTAACGAGAGTAACAAAAACATAATCCCAAGTTTATAGATATATTTTGATAAGCCAATACTTTTCATTTTTTTATCTCCTTTGAAATTAATTTTTTTTCATTCTTTTTTTTACAAGATTTAAAATTATACTGATATTAAATGTTTTCTTATTTCCTCCTTTCCTTTTATCCATAGATTTTCACTTTATATGTCTAGGTAAATTTGCTGAATTTAACCACCTCCCCTATTATTTAGTATCTAAGTGTTCGAAATTTACTTTCTCCATTTAGATATATTTAAAATGCCTTACTCTTTACATTTATGTTTAGGCATTATCTTGCCTCTCCTCCATCCTCTTCTTTAACTCCTTCCTTCTGTCCTCATAGAATTGATGCAGTTCCTTATTTAAAGTCTCCGGACTGATGCCCAGAATTTCGGTAATATTTTTAACGTGAATATCAGAAGGGACAAGTCCCCCAGTCTCAAATTGAGAAATATAAATCTGAGAAACTCCCACCAAGAGAGCCAAATCCACCTGGGTTAACCCCTTCTCTTCTCTCCTCTTCTTAATCGGATTGATTATCATTTTTCCTCTTCGCCCCCTAATAAAAAAAGCCTGACTTTTAACAAAGCCAAGCCTTCTATTGTTTTTTCTCTTATATGTGCTATAATAAATTAAGAGCTCGAGGAACAGCAAAGGACTTCGGCTCTGTTCAAGCCCGCTTACATTTTTTTGGATAGAGATAGGCGGGCTTATCATTTTATATATATTATATATAAAATTAGAATTATGTCAATAGTATATTGTTCTAAAGTAATCGTTTCTGTGCCCAAGCTCTCTTGGGGGAAGTCTTATAGTGTCTTGCAATATCACTTTTCATCTTCCTGCTCGATTTTTTTAATTAGAATGAGACAACACATCCTATTTTTTCTATGGTTTAGCTTTTCATTTTACGAGGTCTTCCTTTAGGACGTCTATCTATAATAATACCTAAAGCCTCAATCATCTGGTTAAGAAACTCCTCAGACCCAACAGGTTTTCTGCTAAAAGTTACCGAATTATTGACCTGGCACCCCTTCCCTATTTATCTAATTTAAAAGTAAAATATTAATATTCTTAAGAAAATGGGAAGTGCTACATTTACTCTAAAGAATCATCCACTGTCGTATTTTTAGAAGAAGTTATGTCAAATGTTGAGACCTGGCCCCACCATTCTCTTGTCATTTGTTTTATTTATCAGATTTTCCTTTTAGAATACAAATCCTATACAATAATTTCAGCTACCACCCCATATGCTCCTTTCTTGGTTTTATGACCCATAAAATAGAAGTCACCTAATTTTACATTTTCACTCACCAAGAATGACTTTAAAACATTTTCATTATCCGAAGAAAAATCTAAACCGAAATTAAATAATTCATTAGTAGCTTTTAATCCTTTGAGAGCAAGCATTCTTTGAGCATATAAATCGGCGACTAATATACTTCCTGCAACAGTATGTTCTTTAATTTCTTTTAATGTTTTTCTAACATCACTTTCAGAAAGGTAGCTTGTTACGCCTTCCCATAAAAAGATAGATTTTTTAACTGGATCATATCCTGCATTTTTTAGTTGCTCATACCACTTTTCTGTAGAAAAATCTACGGGAACAAAAGTAACATGGGATGCATCAATCCCCGCCTTTTTTAGGCATTCTATTTTAAGTTTCTGTGTTTTTGCATGATCCAGTTCGAAAAATATTAAATTCTTATTTTTAAGATCTCCGTAACATCTTGTATCATATCCTGCCCCCATGACTACAAACTGTTCTACTTTATCTTTTGATTTATCGATGAGTTTATCAAAATGAATTGTTCTGGTAATTGCTACGTTAACTAT
>Ga0209979_1000958_pt1 | contig 34384 bp, 37 predicted proteins | sample AnhtaG_FD_183114 | JGI IMG/M metagenome (GOLD analysis project Ga0209979, IMG submission 183114) | Deep subsurface microbial communities from Anholt, Denmark to uncover new lineages of life (NeLLi) - Anholt_01485 metaG (SPAdes) (version 2) | ecosystem: Environmental > Aquatic > Marine > Oceanic... | reverse complement strand
GGGGATGCAACCCCTTTTGCTCTGCTTCCATATTGTTGAGCCCCGGAACATATTGTCAAAACAAACGAAGGGAGCGATAATTAGTCCCTGAGCAATGGGGAGGTGAGCCTTCCCCGCGATATCGCGTATCCCCGGGTAAGAAGCCCAGGAACCACTTGGTGAACGCAACCCCGCCCACGCTACAATATTGACTTGCAGGTAGAAGTATGTTAGAATCCATATTGAAATAGAAGGAGCTCAGAATAACTCCGCGATCCATATGAGATAGGGGAAGGAGGTGAGATCACTCGAATAAAACAGGGTCTTTACCGCAACTCTATTTAGATGGAGGCAAAGGCATGAAGAAGTTGGGTTTAATAGTCTTGGTTATCGCCGGCATTCTCCTGGCCAGTTGCGCTCCAGCACCGGCACCAGAATGCCCGGAGTGCCCAGAATGCCCGCCGGTTGGACCGACGACGGATCTAGGCGGTCGAGACGTCCGCATCGCGACGGAGAACCTCTATCCGCCCTTCAACGTGATCGATGACGCCGGGGAGGCGGTGGGGTGGGACTACGACGTCGGGCGCCGTATCTGCGAACTACTGAACTGCACCCCCGTCTTCGTGGAAACCGCCTGGGAGGGCCTGTTTGAGGCCATGTCGGCGGGCGAGAATGACGTAGCCTTTGACGGCATCACCATCAACCTGCCCCGATCTTTGAAGATCGACTACTCCGATCCCTACGTCGAGTACGGCCAGGTGATCATTGTCCAAGAGGACGATGACCGGCCGGAGTTTGCCGACGAGGACAGTTTTGTGGCCTCGGATCTGATCATCGGCACCCAGATCGGGACCACCAATGAGATCACGGCCATGAAACTCGTCGGCGAAGACAGGATAATGAGCTTCGAGACCTACGACTTGCCTATGGTGGCCTTGGCGGCCGGCGACGTAGATGGCGTCATCATTGACGAGGTCGCCGCGATTGGCTGGATGGGAGCGAACCCCGGCGTAGCAAGGGTCGCCTTCTCTGTGACCAGTGGCGAGTACCTGGCTTTCGTCTTCCCGCCCCTCAGCGACCTTGTCGAGCCCTTCAACTGGGCCTTGCAGCAGATGTTCGCTGACGGCACGATGGATGAGATCTGCGAGGAGTGGCTCCTTCGGCCCTGTTCACCGGAGTAGATCCGGGGGGAGACACTCTGAACCTGAAGAGATGGGACTGCGGGGCGCCAGGCGCGCCCCGCAGTTTACCCTTGATCTAACCTCTTCGAATCTCCCGTTGGCTTCATGAAGGAGTATCCAGTGGCTATCGAGCGTGAAATTGAGAGGCCTCAGCCCAAGTTGATCCCTTGGACCGCAAAACTGGCCCAGGTCCCCTGGTGGGCTTTGATCATCCTGTTGATGGGGGTGTTCATCGCCTACTTCCTCTTTACCTCCGCTACCTATCAGGACGCCTTGCAGTTCCTCATCGCGGGCGTTCGACTCACCATCTTGGTCAGTCTCATCTCCTTCGGCACAGCCCTGGTTGTGGGGCTCGTCGTCGGCCTGGGACGGGTCTCCAAGAATGTGGTTTTCTACACTCTCTCTTCCCTGTACGTCGAGGTGGTGAGGGGTATCCCTATCCTGGTCATGCTCATCTACTTCGCCTTCGTGGTGACACCCCTCGGCGTCCAGTTCCTGAACTGGTTGGGCACCGCCATGCTCCAGAACCTGGCCATCGCTCCTCTGGTAGGGCTGGCCGACTCCCTTGCTAACCTCCACATCCAGGATGTGGAGATGACGGTCAGAGCCATTATAGGGCTGGCCTTCTGCTACGGCGCTTTCGAGGCCGAGATCTTCCGCGCGGGGATCGAGTCCATCCAGAGAGGACAGATGGAGGCGGCCCGTTCCCTGGGCATGAGTTATTTCGAGGGAATGCGTTACATCATCCTTCCTCAGGCCATCAGAACGGTCTTGCCCCCCCTGGGCAACGACTTCATAGCCATCCTGAAGGACTCCTCCTTGATATCGGTTCTGGCCGTTAGAGAACTCACCCACCTGGGCAAACTGAATCGGTCTCGAACCTTCCGCACCTTCGAGACCTGGAATACGGTGACCTTTCTCTATCTCGTTATGACTCTCACCCTATCAGTAGTGGTAAAGTTCATAGAGAGGAGGATGGCTTTTGAAGAGTAGCATAGTTGAGCCGTTGCCTACGGATGACGACATCATCACAATCGACCATGTCTACAAGAGTTTTGGAAAGACGAAGGCCCTGATAGATGTCAGCCTGAGGGTGAAGAGAGGCGAGGTATGCTTCATCTTCGGCCCCAGCGGCGGGGGGAAGAGCACCCTTCTCCGCTGTATCAATCACCTGGAGGCGCCCGACAGCGGCTCCATCATCGTCGATGGCATCCCCGTCACCGAGGCTAAGACCAACATAGATCTAGTTCGTGCCGAGGTAGGGATCGTTTTTCAATTGTTCAACCTCTTCCCCCACCTGACCACCTTGGGCAACATAACCGTTGCCCAAGAGAAGGTCCGCAAGCGGTCGAAAGAGGAGGCGGAGCGGGTGGCCATGGAACTCCTGGAGAGGGTAGGGATGCCGGAGAAGGCGGACGCCTATCCTGGGCAACTGTCGGGAGGGCAGAAGCAAAGGGTGGCCATGGCCCGTGCCCTGGCTATGAACCCTAAGATCATGCTCTTCGATGAGCCCACCTCGGCTCTGGATGCAGAGATGATCAAAGAGGTGCTCGATGTGATGCTCGATTTGGCCCAGGAGGGGATGACCATGGTGGTGGTCTCCCACGAGATGGGGTTCGCCAAAGCCGCCGCCGACCGAATGGTCTTCTTGGATGCAGGACGGATCATCGAGGAGGCGACGCCACAGGAACTCTTCAAGAACCCCAAAGAGGAGAGGACGAAGCTCTTCCTCAGCCAGATACTCTATTGATAGAAACGCTCTCCAGAAGTTAAAGCCCTCCCTATAATGGGAGGGCTTTTCTATTGCTGATAAGGGGCACAACGGAAGGCGAACTACTCAAAGCAGTCGTATATGGGCTCGCCTTCGAGGTAGGGCAAGAGCGGGTGCTCCTCCATATGGGCCCGAGCCTTCTCCCTCATAGCCCCCAGGTTCTCCCAGGTGTCGAACTCGCTGGTGATCAGATAACTCCGCGGCTTCATTATCGACTTTTTGACCAAGGCGTTCTTGTAGCCGGGTTGCTTCTCCTTGATCATCTTGACCTCGTTGAATACCTTGAGGGCCTCTTCTTCATAGCCCTCCTTGACGGTGAAGATAGCCACTTCGAGGACCATGGCGTTTCCTCCTTGTCATCTATGTAGGAAGTGAGCTTATCTCACTCCCTTCCAGGAGGCCTTGGTGGTCTCCCCTACTCTTAATCAAAAAAGGCAAGGGGCTAGAAGCTCGGGAGTCAACATTATGGCATCGTCACATGATTGTGAAAGAAAAGTGCGTTTATTAGTTGGTCTGCCCTTGTCATCTAAGAGTGGAAAATCTGCGTTGATTACCGTCTTGGCCAACCGTCGAACCTCTTGCACAACAGGTGCAAAATCGCCATCACGACTGACAAGGATCGCGGTGTCGTATTGATTGTCAAAGGCATGGACTAGAAGATGCGAGGCCAATTGGACATCAACACCCTTCTCCATACGATAGGGCTGAACATACTTACAACCACATTCTGGACATGAGTTTTCTCGATCTCTATCCACTAAGCGTCCTCTGTGCACTGTGAAATGAGTTATCACTTCCAGGTTTGCGAAAAACCTTCGCTGAGCAGCGTACTGTTTTGGATCGTCATGCTGACGCAATGGAACATTGTAGTAATGGGCATGCACGAGGCGCTTGTTCTCCCCGCCTAGAAGATGCCCAGCTTCTCTGCATAGGAGGTTACAGAAGCAATCATAATGCATTCGATGGCTGCCAATATGATCTTCAAGAGCATGGTAGAGGTTGCTGCCGTCAATGAAGATCATTATCCTATCCATTCTGACTTACTCCGTACTGCAGTCTTTGATGTTCTTTCTAACTTGACTCTTGACATTTTAGCACAATTGCCTTATAATTTATATGAATTAAGTCCCCAGCATCGGTTCGCCCATGCTGGGCTAATAAGCTCCCCACCGTCGCTTCGGCCACGGTGGGTTCTTCTATTCTCTACAAACCGACTCTCGTCCCACTGCACAAAGTGAGGGGAATTACACAAACTCTCTACTTCTCCCTCAACCTTCGCACGCTATTGCTCTTACATTTAGGGCACGCCCGCTCCTGGGGGTTCTCTTTATCGTAGGGGGCGATGAACTCGTGCCCGCAACGCAAACATCTGAACTTCGCTTCCTCTGCCACCTTAAACCTTCTCCGCTAACACCTGCTTGGTGTACTCTATCTCCTCCGGGGTGACTTGCTTCCTCATCTCCTCCAGTTCCCCCATCACTCCAGCGAACTTCTGCCCCTCGGCAGCGGAGATCCACTCTAGTTGCAGCCTCTCCGGCCGAATCCCCGCCCTTTCCAACCTGTCCCAGAGCCTCTCCACCCGCCTTTGGGTCCACCGGTTAGCGTTGATGTAATGACAGTCAGCAAAGTGGCAGCCGGAGACGAGGACGATGGGCGCTCCCAAAGCGAAAGCCCTAAGTATGAGCCTCTCCCCTACTCGTCCGCTACACATGGTGCGGATGACCCGGGTGCTGGGAGGATACTGCAGGCGGGAGACGCCGGCCATATCGCCCCCGGCGTAGGAGCACCAATGGCAGGCGAAGACCGCGATCTTCTCCTTTGGCTTCTCTCCCAACATAGCCTCAAGTTGGGCGAAAATCTGCTCATCGCCAAAATGGCGCTGGGTAATGGCTCCTACAGGGCACTCGGCACTACAGGTGCCACAACCGGCACAAGCCGCCTCGATGACCCGAGGAAATATCTTTTCCTTAGGATCGACATCGACGATAGCCCCGTAAGGGCAAACCCGAGCGCACCGGCCACAAGAGTTACATAAAGCGCGATCGATGATAGGAGTGATACCCTCTATGGATATCTTATCCTGGTTGAGGATGATCTGGGCCCTAGCGGCGGCAGCACTGGCTTGGGTGACGCTGTCCTTGATATCCTTGGGCCCCTCAGCGCAACCGGCCAAGAATACCCCTCGTGTGGGGGCATCCACCGGCTTCAGTTTAGGGTGGGATTCCAAGAAGAAGCCATCTTTCGTCCGCGAGAGGCTCAAAAGTTGCTGTACCGTCTTACTATCCTCTCGGGGCTCTAGCCCCACAGAGAGGACAAGCATATCCAATTCGTGCTCTTCCAATCGGCCGGCAGTGGTGTTCTCTACCGTCACCAAGAGGTTCCTCGTCTCCGCGTCCTCCTTCACCTCCCCAGGGAGCCCCCGCACGTATCTCACCCCTGCGTCCTTGCTCCGCTTATAGAGGTCCTCAAACCCCTTGCCGAAGGCCCGCATATCCAAGTAGAAGACGATGATATCTATTTCAGGGTAATGGTCCCGCAAAAGCAGGCTATCTTTCACCGTGTTCATGCAGCAGATGTTGCTACAGTAAGGGTTTCCCCTCCGCTCGGCGCGGGAGCCCACACATTGTATGAACCCTATCCGCTCTGGCACCCTCCCATCGGTGGGACGGGCAAAATGGCCCCCTAGAGGCCCGCCAGGGTCTATCAGCCGCTCGAACTCCAAGGTGGTGATCACGTTCTCGAAACGGGTGTAACCATACTCGTCCAAGAGGGTGGGATCGTAGACCTCCATACCCACAGCCACGATGATGGTTCCCACCTCCAACTCCATGATCTGGTCCTTCATATCGAAATCGATGCAACCCTTATCGCACTTCTCGGCACACTTACCACAAGCGATGGGCTGAACCCCCAGGCACTCCTCGATATTGATGATATAAGAAGAGGGTACAGCCTGAGGGAAGGGGATGTAGATGGCTCGACGGGAGGAGAGGCCCGTCTGGTACTCATCGGGCATGATCACCGGGCAGACGTCAACACAGTCGTCGCAAGCGGTACACTCCTCCTCATCGACGTAGCGGGCTTTCTTGCGCACCCTAACCTTGAAATTGCCTACGTAGCCCGATACCTCCTCCACCTCACTGTAGGCTAGGAGTTTTATCCTCGGATGTCGACCGACATCCATCATCTTAGGGCCCAGGATTCATATGGAACAATCCATGGTGGGGAAGGTCTTATTCAGTTGGGCCATCTTCCCCCCAAGGGAAGGCTCCTTCTCCACCAGGTATACCTGATGACCAGCGTCGGCCAGATCCAAGGCCGCCTGGATTCCGGCCACTCCCCCGCCGATAACCAGAGCCGCCTTGGTGACCGGCACCTCCATCTCTACCTGGGGTTCCAGAAGCCGCGCCCTGGCGACGGCGATCTTGACGATATCTTTCGCCTTGGCTGTAGCCGCCTCCCTATCGTGGAGATGAACCCAACTGCATTGCTCCCGGATATTGGCCATCTCCAGGAGATAGGGGTTGAGGCCCACATCAGAGATGCATTTTCGGAAGGTGGGCTCATGGAGTCGGGGGGTGCAGGAGGCGACGACCACACGGTTCAAGTGGTGTTCCACAATGGCCTTCTTGATCTCTTCCTGGCCTGGGTCGGAGCAGGTGTACCTGTTTCGCACCGCCAGGGCCACGCCAGGCAGCCTCTCCGCGTAGTCTCGTACCGCCTCGCAATCCACCGAGCCCGCTATGTTGAGCCCACATTCGCAGACGAAAACGCCTATCCTCAGTTCATCCTCGAGCAACCCTATCACCTCCTTTCCTAGAGGCCTATAGAGCGTTAGCCGCCAAAACGACCAGATCTACCACCTCTATCCGAGCCTCCTGACCTACTTTCTTATCACTCATAGCGCATCTGAAATGTATCTGGCACTTGGGGCAAGCGGTGATCAGAAGGTCTGCGGCAGTGGCTTTGGCCTCCCTGAGTCGTTCCACCTGGATCTCCTTATTGTCAGCCCCACAGTTGGTCCAACAACTGGTGCCACAACATAACGCCTGGGCCCTGTTTCTCTCCATCTCCACCAGTTCCACCCCGGGCAGAGAGGCGATAACCTGGCGGGGTGGCTCATATAGGCCGGAGAAACGGCCCAGACGACAGGGGTCTTGATAAGTGACTCGCTTAGTTGGCCTTCTACTAGCCTTCGCCGTAGGCAGCTCCTGGGCGAGCAACTCAGAGATATGGATTACCTCCGCCTTCGGCCCGCCCACATAGCGGGGATACTCCACCGCCAAAGTATGGTAACATTCGGCGCAGGAGGTGACCACCCGCTGGGCTCCGCTCTCTTCGATAGTTTGCAGGTTGAGTTCAGCCAAGCGACGGAAATTATCAACATCCCCCTCCCAGAGGAGGTCGTGGCCGCAACAACGCTCGTCTTCCAACACCATGGGGATGATGCCCAAGCGGTTGAGCGCCTTCACCGTGCTCCGAGCGATCTTACGAGCTGGAAAGCCGAACTCCTGGAAGATGACCTCAAAGTAAGGAAGACAACCCACGAAGTAGAGGGTATCCGATCTCTCGGCCACCTTAAGCCTTCGGAGCCAACCCAGCCGGTTCTGCTTCAACTTTTTGGTCATCATCCGCATCAGAGTCTGGAGTGCTCCGCCATGGGCGCACTCCCCGCTCTGGCCACCCTTCCAGGCCTGGGTTCGCAAATGCCTGATAAACTCCGAATAGGCCACATCGCTTTGACACCTCTCACTGCAGGCCTCGCAGGTTAAGCAAGACCAGAGAAGCCGATCGTGGGCTAAGTCGCCTCCCCACAACGCTCTCTCCACCGTCATACGGGGAGAGTAGGCGGGGTTAAGCCTGGCTAAAGGACAGACAGCCGTACATTTGCCGCAATCCAGGCAACGATAGGCGTGGGTCTCTTTAATCGCTTTCTCCATATCCATCGGATTAGACCTTCTGGACGAACCTCTTTACCTTCTGGGCGAAGAGCCGTCCATCGCCAAGAGGTATCGAATCCAGGCGTAGCCTTCTCTTATTTATGCCCAGGAGGCCCAGCAAAGCCTGCGTTCTCTTAAATAACTCCTCGGCCCCTTGGTTCCCGAACTGGTGTTCGCACTCCTCTGGCGGGCAGCCCAGCATCAACACTCCCGCCCCTCCCAACTCGAACGCTTTCAAGATTAAACCCGGGTGCAGCCTCCCCAGACACTGCAAGCGGATTAGCCTCGCATTTGGCGGATAAGATATGCCCTGCAACCCTGCCATCTCCGCCCCGCTGTAGGCTTTCCAGTTACAGGAGAAGACGATCACCTTGGGCTCAGGGTTGGGCGAGGCCAAGAGAGCCTCTAAGGTGACCTCCAACTGACGGTCGCTAATATGGCCAGCGGTGATGGCTCCCGAGGGGCAAAGGGCAGCGCAGCTCCCGCAGCCGGTACAGAGAGACCCATCCACTTGGGCGATAAGCCGCTCCCCGTCTTCCCGAACCCTAATCGCCTCGACTTGGCAGAGCTCCTCACAGGTTCCACACCCTCGGCAACGCCAGGCCTCCACTTGAGCCTTGAGCAAAGGCACTGTCATCAGCCTGGCTCGGGCCACGGCGGCAGCGACTAGGTCTTTCGCCTTCTCCGTCGCCCGCTCAGGTTCGTCAGCATGGACAAGAGCGCAATGCTCCCTGATGTTCACGAACTCGAACGGAGAGGGCGATCTCGAGAGATTGACTTTGGAGCGAACCCTCTGATAGGAGCAACTGTAGCAGATCTGCTCCAAAGAGCAGCAGGAGCAGGCGGCCAAGACGGCCTGGCTCAGGTTATGAGCGGTTATGGCCCCATCTATGCTCTCCGCTCCCTCGACGAGGCAAGCGTAAGGGATCTCTTGAACATGCGCGACCCCCGGCAAGCGGCTAGCCTCCCGGCATACCTCGGCCACATCTATCACCTCACCGATATAGCCACCACAATGGCAGACGAAAACCCCGATCCTGGGCTCGCCATCCAACCGCCAATCCCTTTCCTCTAGAGGGAGACGAAGGGTCAGGGGAGAGGGAGCAGGGAGGGATGGGGCATTAATGGTCTCCAGACTCAGAGGGAGACCTTCTAACTCGCGGGCATCGGCCAACAAGATAGAGCCCACCTGTAGCCTCAACTCTAGAGGCCTCTGCTCGTGATCGATGGCTCCCGTCTCGCAGGCTATCTCGCACTCTAGACACTCGCTACAGAGACCACAACTGAGGCATCGCTCCGCCTCTGCTCGGGCCTGCTCCTCGGTGAAACCCAGCTCCACCTCCCGGAAACCCCTCTTGGCCTTAGAAGGGGGCAGGGTGGCTATTTGAGCCCTAGGTCGGCGGGAGGCAAGGCCCAGGCTCAATCTCTGGGCTATCTCCTCCTCCGTCAACTCCGCCTTCGGGGGCAAGAAGGGCTCCCCACTCAGTTCTTCGCCCCGAAGATACCGATCGATAGAGCGAGCGGCCCTATGGCCAGCGGCGATAGCGTCCACCACAAAGGCGGTGCCCGTCACCGCATCTCCCCCGGCGAAGACACCCGGTTTCCCCGTGGCCAGCGTCTCGGGGTCCACGGCGATGGTCCGCCTTAAAGTCATCTGCAACTCAGCATCTGAGAGGAAGCCTAGGTCTGGGTCTTGGCCGATGGCGAAGATAACCGTATCGCAAGGGAGCAGATGCTCCGAGCCTGGGCGGGTCTCCAAAGTCAGGCGCCCATCCTCGTCGAACTCCATAAAGGTCACGTCCAAGCACTGGACCCCAGTTATCCGGCCCTCAGAGTGGACTATCTCTTTGAAAGCCCGGCAGGGGTGAATTATGACCCCTTCGGCCTCGGCAGCCTCGATCTCCCAAGGATAAGCGGGCATCGCCTCCCTGCCCTCTAGACAGGCCATCTCTACCCCTTCGGCGCCCAGACGGACTGCGGTGCGAGCCACATCGATAGCCACGTCCCCCCCGCCCAACACCAGGACCCTCTCCCCCACTCTCACCTCCTGGTCCAGGTTCACCTGGCGTAGGAAATGCGTGCTCACCAGCACTCCAGGCAGATCGGCCCCCAGAATGGGCAACTTCCGACCCCGATGGGCTCCCACGGCCAGAAATAGAGCCTCATACTCTTCCCGGAGAGCGTCGATATCCTCCACGCGGCTGTTCAGTTTCAACTCTACGCCCAGAGCCAAGATCTCGTCGATCTCTCGTTGTATTAGCTCGGGAGGCAAGCGGAAGGGGGGGATTCCCACCCGCATCATCCCCCCTGGGACGGGAAGGGCTTCAAAAACGGTGACTCGATAACCCAAGAGGGCCAACTCCCGGGCCGCGGTCAGACCAGCGGGGCCGGAGCCCACCACGGCCACAGGAGGACCCTTGGCCCGGGGAGGGTTCAGTTGGGCGGTCTTCCCCTTAGCGTAAGCCCAATCGGCCACGAACCTCTTGAGGGCCCTGACGGAGACCGGCTCATCCACCCCTTGACGGCTGCATTCATCCTCGCAACGATGATCACAAACCCGGCCACAGATGGAAGGGAAGGGGTTCTCCTCCTTGATGGCCCGCAAGGCATCCTCATACCGTCCCTCTCTGATGAGGGCTATGTAACCTTGGGCTCGTTGGTGGATGGGACAGACAGCGCGGCAGGGGGCCGTCCCTCGCTTCTCGATGACGTAGGCGGCAGGCACAGACTTGGGGTAAGGGAGGTAGATCGCCCTACTATCAGAGTCCCTCCCTATTCTCACCGGGCAGTTGGCCTCGCAGCGGCCGCAGGCAGCACACCTCTCCTCGTCCACGTAGCGGGGATGACTTAATAGAGTGACTGAGTAGTTCCCTTCTCGCCCCTCGATGGCGGTTAGTTGAGCATTGGTCAGAAGGGTGATCTGAGGGTGACAGGCAGCGGCTAAGAGTTCGGGGAGGAGTGAGCATTCTACAGAGAGGAGGTTCCCCAAGGGCGCTTGGCCCAAGGAGGGGGCCCGGGTGACCAAGTGCACCCTTTGGCCCTCTTGGGTCAACTTTAGAGCAACTCTGGCCGCAGCGACATCGCCGCCGATGACTAGGCTGCTCTGTCTACGCTCTTCTTGCCACTCCATCGTTTTAGGTTAATCCCCACCGATCAGGGGCTTCGTCGTCAGGCCTCAGCCTCAATAGAGCGCTCTCTCCTATCGGCAGCCAGTCGCTTCCCATACTCGTAGCCTCGCTCAAAGGCCTGGAGGTTTAGACCTTCCGTCCCCTTGGGCACCAAGGAGAGGATAGAGCGCTTCATAGCCTCGACTGAGATGGCCCCCGTGAGAGCGGTGAAAGAACCCAACATCACCATATTGGCCACGATCCTGCGCCCTACCTCCTCCGCCAGTCGGGTGGCCGGGATGGCGAGAAGAGCTCTCTTCTTCGTGCGTCTAGCCAGGAGAGGCACCAGATCGGCATCCGCTAAGAGCATCCCCCCCTCGGCCAGTTCGCTAGCATACCTGTCATGCGCCTCCTGTGACATCACCACCATCACCTGGGGTTTGATGACCAGAGGATGGAGGATCTCCTCTTCGGATATAACTAGGTCAGCGCTGCAAGCCCCTCCCCGGGACTCGGGCCCATAACTTTGGGTGAGGACGGCGTTTTTTTGGTCGAAGAGCACAGCAGCCTGACCGATAATCTGGCCAGCCAGAATGATCCCCTGTCCACCGAAGCCCGCTAACTTGACCTCCAGCCGTTTCATGAAGGCTCTCCCTCCATTCTAGCCTGAATCTCCTGTTGGAAGTCCAGGTAGGTAGGTTTCTCGATATCGATGAACTTACCCACGATTATCTTGCCCCCCAAGTCTATATCCGCCTTTCGAGGATCCAAGCCATGGACGATCTCCGAGGACTCCCGGTAGAATTTCATCATATCCAACCCCTCGCCCAATCTGTTCATCCGGTCGAAGTAGGTGGGGCAAGGGGAGATCACCTCCACGAAACTGAACCCCTCTTTAAGAAGTGCCTCGGTAAGAGAGCGTTCCAGCCGTCGCACATGCAGGGTGGTCCAGCGGGCGACATAGACCGCTCCGCTGGCGGCAGCCAAGTAGGGAAGGTTAAAGGGATGCTCGCTATTGCCATAGGGCGAAGTGGCCGTCTTCGCCATCGCCGGGGTGGTGGGGCCAGCCTGTCCCCCGGTCATCCCATAGTTAAAGTTATTAACACAGATGACGGTCATATCTATATTGCGGCGGGCAGCATGGATGAAATGATTCCCCCCGATGGCGATGAGATCCCCATCGCCGCTGAAGATCACCACTTTCAGTTCCGGATTAGCCAGTCTCAGCCCTGTAGCAAAGGGGATGGCCCGACCGTGGGTGGTGTGAAAGGAGTCAAGTTTAATATACCCTGCCGCCCTGCCCGTGCAACCTATGCCGGACACGATGACCACTTTATCCAAGGGGAGTCCTGACCTCTCCAGAGCGCCGATGAAGCAGTTGAGAGCCGTCCCTATCCCGCACCCCGAACACCAGATATGAGGCAGCCTCTCCTCTCGTAGGAGGCTTTCCCGAGGGTGCTTAAGGGGTACCACTGTAGGCTTTTCGACCTGGCTCATCTCGCTGCCTTTCTGATAGCCTTCAATATATCCTCGGGCTCACAAAGGCCTCCTCCCATGTGGTTAATGGGAATCACCCCCGCTCTTCCGCCAGAGGAACGTTCCACTTCCAGGGCTATCTGCCCATAGTTTATCTCGGGCACGACGAAAGCCTTCACCTTACTAGCGATCTCCCTTATCCTCTCCTCGGGAAAGGGCCAAACGGTCAACAATTTCAGCATCCCTGCCTTTATCCCCTCCCTCCTGGCCAACTCGACCGCCCAGAGACCCACCCGTGCCGAGATCCCGTAGGAACAGACTACCACCTCCGCCCCCTCTACACCCTTCTCTTCTAAGATGATGATATCTTTCTTATAGCCTCGGATCTTCTCCACCAAGCGGCGTACCAACCTCTCCTGGGTGATCTCATCGGTTACCGGATACCCTCGCTCATCATGGGTGAGGCCTGTGACATGGATATGGTAACCCTCTCCCGCGTTAGCCATGGGAGGGATCAAATCCTCACCGGGTTGGAAGGAAGCGTAGTCATCAGGGGGGAAGTTTGGCTTGCGTCGAGGGAAGTAGGGGACCTCCTCAGGGATGACCACCCGCTCGGTCATATGCCCCACTACCTCATCAGCCATCACCAAGACCGGGATGCGGTACTTCTCGGCCAAGTTGAAGGCCCTCACGGTGAGGTCAAAGAACTCTTGAGGTGAGGTGGGGGAGAGGGCGATGATCTCGTAGACGCCGTGAGTGCCCCACCGCGCTTGCATCATATCCCCCTGCCCTACCAGGGTGGGCAGCCCGGTAGAGGGGCCTCCCCTCTGCACGTTGACCAGAACACAGGGCGTCTCGGTCATGATCCCCAATCCCAGGTTCTCCATCATCAGGCTGAAGCCGGGGCCTGAGGTGGCCGTCATGGCTCGGAGGCCGCCCCAAGAGGCTCCCAAAACGGCGTTCATGGAGGCTATCTCATCTTCCATCTGGATGTAGACGCCACCCAGTTGGGGCATCCGTTCCGCCATCCGCTCCGCTATCTCCGTGGCCGGGGTAATGGGGTAGCCAGCAAAAAAGCGACAGCCGGCAGAGAGAGCACCTTCCGCGCAAGCGATGTCGCCACTCATGAAGAACTCCCCCTTCAGGATCCCCTCACTCACGGGGCTTGTCTTCCTTCCCATCCCGAGGCAGGGAGTAGATAGCGAATTCGGGGCAGATCACCTCGCAAAGGCCACAATTGGTGCAAGCCTCCTCATTTTGGAGGTTAGGGAGGTGGTATCCTTTAGCGTTGAACCTGTCTGAAGCCGCCAATACCCCCACCGGGCAAAACTCGATACAGAAATTGCACCCCTTACACCGCTCCTCTATGAGATAAACCTTGCCCCGGGGGACCTTGATCCTCTCGACATCTAGAGGCTTTCTCCAGTACCTCACCTTTTCTCCCTAGACGAATAAGCCAGGTATCTCACCCTGGCGAAATTACGCTCATTTGACGGTTTTAACTCTTGATGATAGTGATACCGTTCACTTAGATATTTTACCATCGCCGTCCACTTTTGACAACCCCTCATCGCTCCTCTAGAATAGATCTCAGACAAGGTAAGAGAGGAAGTTGCCATGCAAGAGCCGAGGGTTAGAGCAGAAACCCTGCACCACTTCTGCCAGCAGGTTTTTGAGAAACTGGAGGTTCCCGAGGAAGAGGCGGCCATCACGGCTGATGTCTTGGTGGCCGCCGACCTGAGAGGGATCGACTCCCACGGAGTCGCTCGCTTGAAACGGTATGTAGATGGTCTACGCACAGGAAGAATGATAGCCAACCCTAGAGTCCAGGTGATAAAAGAGACCCTTTCCACCGCCCTCATCGACGGGGGAGGGGGTCTGGGCCAGCCGATAGGGGTACGAGCCATGAGACTGGCTATCGAGAAGGCCAGGGAAGGGGGAGCGGGTTTCGTCGCCGTCCGGAACTCCAATCATTACGGCATCGCCGGATACTACGCTATCATGGCTTTAGACTCCGATTGTATGGGGATCTCCATGACCAACGCCTCTCCCTTGGTAGTACCCACCTTCGGGAGGCAGGCTATCTTAGGTACCAACCCTATCAGCGTCGCTGCACCCGCTGGCCAAGAGCGCCCCTTCGTCTTGGACATGGCTACTAGCGTAGTCCCTCGCGGGAAACTGGAACTCTACCATCTCCTGGCGAAACCCCTCCTCGAGGGCTGGGCCGTCGATGAAAGAGGGAGCAGAACCACTGACACAGGAGCGATCCTGAGGAACCTAAGCGAGCGGTTAGGAGGGGGGATCCTCCCTCTGGGAGGAGAAGGAGAGGAACTGGGCGGACATAAGGGGTACGGCCTGGCGCTGATGGTGGATATCCTGAGCGGCGTCTTAGGGGGCGCAGGCTATGCCGATAAAGTGCACCCCAAGGGAGAAGAGGGCAAAATGAAGCCAGGCAGCGTAGGCCATTTCTTCGGGGCCCTGCTGATAGAAGCCTTCCGCCCCTTGGAGGAGTTCAGGGCGGCCATGGATGACCTCATCCGACGCCTCAAAGGGGCGGCAAAAGCCGAGGGAGAGAATCGCATCTATATCCACGGGGAGAAAGAATGGGAGATGGAAGAGGAGAGGAGAAAGCGCGGCATACCCCTCCACCTCCCAGTAGTAACCATGATGGAGCAGATAGCCGAGGAGTTGAACCTCCCCCTTATTCTTGACAACCCCTCAAAAGTGTGCTAAAGTAATATTAGTAATAGTTATCATAATTATCTTTATCTCGAGAGGACGAGGATGGACCATCTCCGCAACGCAGCAATTTATGGCGGCTTCGCCGGGCTAACCACCCTAATCGGCATCTACCTGGTCCTGATGAAGGAAGCGTGGATCCGGCGGGGGTCTATCTACCTCATCAGTTTCGCCTCTGGAGCGTTGCTCTCGGCCGCTCTCCTCGATATCCTGCCTCAATCCCTGGAGTTAAACAGCAGCGCCTCGCTATATGTCCTTTTGAGTTTCCTCGCCTTCTATATCTTGGAACAGAACTTAGTCCTCCATGCCGGCCATGAGGATCTAGAATGCTATGGGGACGAGGATAGACACCGACTCCACTCCTTGGGAGTCATCTCCTTTCTGGGGATCGGCTTCCACTCTCTGCTCGATGGCGTCATCATCGGGGCCGGCTTCCAAGAGAGCACAACCATCGGGCTCATCGCCACCATCGCCGTCATCTCTCACGAACTGCCGGAGGGGCTCTCCATCATGGGCCTCCTCTTCCACGCTGGGTTCTCTCGAAACAGGGGGCTTATCTACTCCATCATCGTAGCCCTGGCCACCCCGGTGGGAGCCGTGGCCTCCTCCCTACTCCTTCGAGGGATCGAACCTAATCTTTTGGGAGCCCTCCTGGGCGCCGCCGCGGGTTCGTTTTTGTATATCGCCGCCTCGGATCTCATCCCCCAGACGCGGAAACATCGTAGCCCCTACATCATCCCTCTGGTCGTAGGTGGGATGTTCACCCTATTCGCCTTGGGGTTAGTCCTCAAGTAGATGGAATAAAGAGAAGGGTGAAAATGGATGGGAGTGAAAAGCGACTTAGAAGCCCTCAGGGTGGCCATGGCCACGGAAAAGAAGGGGTATGACCTCTACAAAGAGAGAGCCGACCAGATAGAACCTCTAGAAACCCAAAAGATGAACGGAGTTTGAAAAGAGGAGACATCATGATCAAGAATGACATGACCTTCAAGATAGGAGGGGAAGCGGGCCAAGGGGTAGAATCGAGCGGGGCTGGCTTCGCCCAAGCCCTGGCCCGAGGAGGCCTACACATCTTTGGACTACAGGACTACATGTCCCGCATCAGAGGGGGCCATAACTTCTACCAGATCAGGGTGAAGGAAGAGGATATCTACTCCCATACCGATGCGGTCCACCTCCTCCTCGCTCTCAACCCACAGGCGATCAAAGAACATATAGAAGAGGTAGTGGAAGGGGGAGGGATCATATACGACGAGAGCTGGCAAGGCGAAAAGAGAGAGTTGGAGGGGAGAGGCATCGTACCCTTCCCCGCTCCCCTGAAGAGGATCGCTGAGGAAGAGGGCGGCCGCAAGGTGATGATGAATACAGCAGCCCTCGGGGTGGCCGCCGGTCTAACGGGGTATAACTTCGAGCCCATGGCTTCGGTCATCGAGGACAATTTCAGGAAAAAGGGGACCAGCGTTGTGGAGAGGAACCTCAAGGTGGCCGAGGCGGGGTACCGGTTCGCTCAGGAGAACCACGATCGATTCGACTATCGGCTAGAGGCGATCGAAGCCCCAGAGAGGATGGTGATCAACGGCAACCACGCCTTCTGCCTGGGAGCCGTGGCCTCTGGCTGCCGCTTCGTCTCCGCCTATCCCATGACCCCGGCCACTTCCATAATGGAATGGATGGCCGCCCATGTCCAGCGGTACGGAATCGTCATGAAGCATACCGAAGACGAGATCGCCGCCATCTGCATGGCCATCGGAGCGGCCCACGTGGGCGCCAGGGCCATGACCGCTACCTCCGGTGGCGGCTTCAGCCTGATGGTTGAGGCCCTGGGACTGGCGGGGATGACCGAGACGCCGCTAGTCGTCGTCGAGGCGCAGCGGCCCGGCCCTTCCACCGGGCTAGCCACCAGAACGGAGCAGGGGGATTTGCGATTCATCCTCCACGCCTCCCAGGGAGAGTTCCCCCGCCTAATCCTCGCTCCGGGTACCGTCGAGGAGTGCTTCCAAGCAGGAGCCCGAGCCTTCAACCTGGCGGAGAAGTATCAATGCCCGGTCATCGTAGTTCTGGACAACTTCCTGGCCAACTCCCTCCGAGCCGTGGACAAGGAGGCGTTCGACTTCGCTTCGGTAGAGATCGATAGGGGAGAGTTGCTCACCAGTGAGGATCTGGACAGATTGGAAAGTCGGTACAACCGTTTCCAGTTCACGGAGTCGGGTATCTCGCCCCGGGCCGTCTCCTCCCACCCCAAGGCTGTCTATGTCAGCACCGGCAACGTCCATGATGAGGAGGGCCATATCACCGAGGAACCCACAATCCGCACAAAGATGATGAACAAGAAGATGAGAAAACTGGAGGTCGCGCGTCGAGAGATGAGGGAACCGGAACTGTATGGGCCGAAAGAGGCGGATATAACTCTCCTAGGGTGGGGTTCGACCTATGGACCCATAAGAGAGGCGGTCAAGGCCCTCAACAAAGAGGGGAGGAAGGTCAACTTCATACATTTCATGGATATCTGGCCCCTACCCTGGGAAAAAGTAGCGGAGATGATGGAGGGGGCCCAACAGACCGTGGCCGTGGAGAACAACTACAGCGGCCACATGGCCGGTCTCATAAGGACCTACACCGGGAGAGAGGTAGATAAGAGGATCCTAAAGTACGATGGGCGCCCCTTCTCCCCGGATTACATCATCGCTCATCTGGAGGTGAAATGATGTCGGAGGTTAAGGATTTCGCCAGCCCAGTCAGGCCCACCTGGTGCCCAGGCTGCGGAAATTTCGGGATACTCAACGCTTTGAAGAGGGCCCTGGCCAACCTGGACCTGGAGCCTCACCAGGCACTCCTCGTCTCTGGGATCGGATGTGGTAGCAAACTGCCCGATTATATAACGGCCAGCGGTTTCATGGGTATCCACGGCAGAGTGTTGCCTATAGCCACCGGTGCCAAGTTAGCGAACCACGAACTGAAGGTGATCGCCGTGCATGGTGATGGCGATGGGTATGGCATCGGTGGCAACCACTTCCTGCACACCATGCGGAGGAACATGGGCCTAGTGGATATCATCCAGAACAACCAGGTGTATGGCCTCACCAAAGGACAATACTCCCCCACCAGCGAGCGGGGGTTCGTGACCAAGACCTCGCCAGAAGGGGCCATAGAACTGGCGGTCAATCCCATAGCCCTGGCCTTGGCAGCGGGCGCTACTTTCATATCTCGAGGCTTCGCTGGCGAATTGCCCCATCTGGCTCAACTCATAGCCCAAGCGATCGAGCATAGAGGATACGCCCTCGTTGACGTGCTGCAACCCTGCGTCATCTTCAACAGGGTGAACACCTACGACTGGTTCAGAGCCAGGGTATACAAACTGGAGGAAGAAGAGGGGTACGACCCCTCAAACAGGGAGGCCGCCTGGGAGAAGGCGTGCGAATGGGGAGATAGGATCCCTATAGGTCTATTTTACCAAGTCGAGGGACTTCCGACCTATGAGGACCAACTTCCCGCTTTGCGGGCCGGCTCCCTGGTCAAACAAGGTCTGCGACCTCTCACCTTGGAAGAGGTGGAAGCGCTCAAGCAGGAGTTCGTCTAAGAAACCCAGAGGAGATGAAAATGGAAGAGAATAAAATAGCGGTGCAGAGGATAGAGATGGCCATGCAGATCGAAAGGGAAGGACGTGAGTTCTATTTGGACGCCGCCGAGAGAACGGAGGATGATAATAGGGAAAGCGATGTGGCGATCCTTGGCCCGCCAGGAGGCGCTGCACATCGAGTATTTAACTAACGCACGGCGCGCCCTGGTAGAGAAGGGCCGATGGGCCAGTTTCGGAATGGAAGGCGTGAGGTTCCTCAGCGAGCAGGATATCCGCCGGATATTTCCTGAGACAGCGGAAGGCGAGGTGGAACCCGGCGCCGATGAACTGGCGGCCCTCAAAACAGGCATCGAGATGGAGATCAAATCTCGAGACCTCTATGAAGATCTGGCGAAGAAGACGAAGGAGCCCCAGGGTAAGGATATGTATGAGAAACTTGCTCGGTGGGAGGAAACCCACCGTCAGCTCCTCCAGGCGGGGTATGACTATCTGAAGAAGACCGGGTTCTGGCTCGACGTTCAAGAACTCGGCTTTGGGGGCCCTAGGAGAGCCTTAGCTTTGCTCATAGTGTAGAATGAGGCGATGACTACCAAGGAGCCGCCATACATGATGAAAAGGCCACATTTGTAGGCTCCACCCTAGCATGAAAGGGCGAATCATAGTTTAGTAGCAGGATATAGTGGAGGACGGGCGATGAGACGGGATAAAAGCGGGCTACCTCGATACAAACTGATCCTCAACCCCACAGACGGCTCAACGACTTCGGAACGGGCCACCGCCCACGCCATCTACCTGGCCAAAGGGACAGGCGCCGAACTCCTGGTCCTCCATGTGGTGGAGACCACCATCATCTGGTACACGGGCACCCTTTATCAGCAGATGGTAGATGGGTTGCGCGAATTCGGAAACGAGGTTCTAAAGGAAGCGCTGAAGAGGGCTAAAGAGGAAGGAGTAGTGGCCCGCTCCATGATGATCGATGGCCACTCAGGGACGGTCGTCGTCAGGGTGGCTGAACGAGAGGGAGCCGACCTGATCGTGATGGGAGCCTTGGGGCGGAGCATGGTGGAGAAGGTACTCGTGGGCAGCATCTCCCAGTACGTGGTCCGCCACGCCCCTTGCGCTATTTGCCTCGTGAAATAGCCCTAGTTGACGAAGCCCCCGGGCGATCAACCTCTCACATTGAAAATCCACACACAGGACAACGTTTCTTACACCCCTCTGTATGACAGGGAGAGTAAGGATGAGGATCTTGGATGATCTGATCGCCTCCTTAGAGGAAGACTCGCCGGTGGAAGAGGTGCGTACCTGCGTCTTCTGGACGGCGGTGGTGAGCAAGCATTGTGGGCTGGCCTCTACCATAAGGGAAGTGGGCCCCCATGGGGAGCGGCGGGTACGAGAGGTGGGCAGTCTCCACAAGAAGAGCGCCCTGGAGTTGGCCAAATATGTTAGGTCAGACCTCCCGTTAGAAGCCAGCATCGGCATGGCCAGCATCAATTCACTCTTAGAAGTGGATGAGAGCCGATGTGTGGAACTGAACGCCCGCGATTTCCTATTGGAACAGGGGCAAGGTAAGAAGATAGCCCTGGTGGGTCATTTCCCCTTCATCGCCAAACTGCGCGGGGTGGCGGAGACCCTTTGGGTGCTAGAGAGGTATCCGGCGAAAGAGGAGTTGCCAGCCGAGGCAGCGGAGGAGGTCCTTCCCCAGGCGGATCTGGTAGCCATCACGGGAACCACCCTCATCAACCACACCTTGGATCATCTCGTATCCCTCTGCCGGCCGGATAGCCTGGTCATGCTCTTAGGTCCCACTACTCCTCTGTCGCCGGTGCTCTTCGACTATGGTGTCGACATCATCTGCGGCACAAAGGTCATAGATACGAAGAGCGTCCTGCGCTGCATCAGCCAAGGGGCTACCTTCCAGCAGGTAAAAGGGGTGAGGCTCCTCACCTTGGTCAAAGATGAAGGGAGGGTGGGGAGGCCATAGCCCGTGATAATTATCGAAGGAGTGAGGCCTCAGCAAGGAGATCAAAAGATAGGGTCAATAAGGAACAGAAAGGGGGAGTATGCCTCTGGGAGCCCACATGTCCATCTCCGGGGGGGTGGATAAGGCGATCGACCGAGGCCAGGAGGTCGGCTGTGAGACGATCCAGATCTTCACCCGAACCCCCCGCCAATGGAAGATGAGGGAGTTCAGCGAGGATGAGGTTGAGGATTTTAAGCGCAAGAGGGAAGAAGCGGGGATAAACCCCGTCTTCGCCCACGATACCTATCTGATCAACCTGGCCTCTCCGGATGAAGAACTGTGGAAGAGGTCGATCGCGGTCTTCAAGGATGAATTGGCCCGCTGTGACGCCTTGGGCCTCCCCTACCTAGTGGTGCATCCCGGTTCCCATGTCGGCCAGGGGGAGGAGGCAGGGCTGGCCCGCATCGCCGAGGCTCTCTCCCTAGTCCTGGCCAAGAAGCCAGGATATAGAGCCCAGATCGCGCTGGAGATCACCGCTGGCCAAGGCAATACGCTAGGCTACTCCTTCTCGCAACTGGCCCGGCTTATCGAGTTGACGGAGGGCGGAGAGGCACTAGGAATCTGCTTCGATACCTGCCACGCCCTGGCCGCCGGCTATGAGATCCGCACCCAGCAGGGTTATCTCGCCACCTTTCAAGAGTTGGAGGAGGTAATCGGCCTGGAGAGGCTCAAGGTCTTTCACCTCAACGACGCTAAAGGGGATCTGGGAAGCCGCCTAGATCGGCACCAACATATCGGTAAAGGTTATCTAGGAGTGGAACCGTTCCGTATGCTCCTCAACGACGAGCGGTTCCGAGGGTTGCCCATGGTCTTAGAGACCCCCAAAGGACCCAAGATGGAAGAGGATATGGAGAACCTGAGAGTGCTTCGGAGCCTGAGGGGATGATTTTTCATCTGCCTCTCATTAGGGGGGATATTCGCTTAAAAGGAGGAGCCTAGTTCATCTCTATCTACGAGTTTGAAGGCCGACTGCCCAACAACGGAGTTCAAAAAGACCTGCTTAGATCTAGCCAAAAGGTATCTCCCGGGGTTGAAAAGGGTAGGATGAGAAATATGGAATGGAAGATAAAGCCCATCGGCCTGATCCGCTCTCCTTATACTAATGAGGAAGAAACGCCCATTCAGAGCGCCTTTTCGGAGGGAAGGGGAGAGATCGAGGTTTTTCCAGAGTACGAAGCCGGGCTGAAAGATATCGATGGCTTTTCCCATCTCATCCTTCTATATTATTTCCACCGAGTAGAGGGGTATTCCTTATCGGTGAAGCCCTTTCTGGACGATACCTGTAGAGGTCTTTTCGCCACCCGTTACCCGGCGCGCCCCAACCCCATCGGCCTATCGGTGGTCAGGCTCTTGGAACGGAGAGGAAACGTTTTACAGATCGCTGAGGTCGATGTGTTGGACGGGACTCCCCTTCTCGATATCAAGCCCTACGTCCCCCAGTTTGATGAGAGAAAAGAGGCCACCGTAGGTTGGCTGAAAGATAGACTTTAGGCCGTAGTCCGCCCTCGAAAGCCCAGGGGGGGCGGCTTAACTCCATATGATATAATTATAATATAATGCACGAACTAGGTATCACAGAGGGCCTTCTATCCCTGGCTCTAGAGCAGGCGACCAAGGCACAAGCCCAGCGGATTACAAAGATCGAGGTAGTCATCGGCCAGGACTCCGACACAAGCGAAGAGTCGATAAGGTTTTACTTCGACCTTCTCGCTCCGGGTACCATCGCCGAGGGAGCCACCCTTTCCTTCGAGAGGGTGGCTACGCGGTTTCGTTGTTCCCACTGCCAAAGGCTCCTCTCTCCCGCCGAGGCTAGCAGGGGGTGCCCAAATTGCGGAGAACGCCATCTAGAACTGGCCGCAGGGAGAGAACTCTACCTGAAAAGTATCGATGTGGAGTAATTGATGGCTTCTAAGAGGATCGAGATAACCGGCGTGGTACAGGGGGTCGGTTTTCGGCCCTTTGTCTATCAGTTGGCCCAGGAACACCACCTCATGGGCTGGGTATGTAACACCTCAGCGGGCGTAGAGATAGAAGTGGAAGGGAAGGAAGAGGCTTTGGAGCGGTTTCTCCTCGATCTGCGAGCGAAGACCCCACCTCTAGCCCGCATCGAATCCCTCTCCGCCGCTGAGGTCGAGCCCAGCGGCTATGACCGGTTCGCGATCCGTCCGAGCCGGGCGCAAGAGGGGAGCTACCTGCTCATCTCCCCAGACATCGCCACTTGCCAGGATTGTAAGCGGGAACTCCTCGATCCCAGCGATCGCCACTACCGATACCCTTTCACCAACTGCACCAACTGTGGCCCTCGTTTCACCATCATCGAGGATATCCCCTACGACCGACCGAAGACCACCATGCGGGCTTTCACCATGTGCCCCAAATGCCAGGCGGAGTATGAGGACCCCAGCGACCGCCGCTTCCATGCCCAACCCAGCGCCTGTCCGGTCTGCGGTCCCAGCCTCACCTTGACCGATGCCCAAGGCCGAAAGGTCCCTGGCAACCCCCTACCCTCCTCTGCCCACCTCCTCAAGGGTGGAAAAATCGTAGCGGTTAAAGGTTTGGGTGGGTTTCACCTCGCCTGCGACGCCACCAACGAGGGAGCGCTAAAGCGGATGCGGGAGAGGAAACGCCGGCCAGCCAAGCCCCTGGCTGTAATGATGGCTACCTTGGAGGAGATAAAGGAGCACTGCCAAATCTCCTTGGAGGAGGCCCGCCTCCTCATCTCATCCCAGTGCCCCATACTGCTTTTACCCTGGAAGAGCGAATCCACCATCTCTCGGGCTGTGGCCCCCCGTAACCGGTATCTGGGAGCCATGTTGCCCTATACCCCCCTTCACCACCTTCTCCTGAGAGAGACGGGGAGGCCCTTGGTGATGACCAGCGGCAACCTTGGCGATGAGCCCATCGCCAAGGACAATGGGGAAGTGACGCGACTTAAAGATCTAGCCGATTTCTTTCTTCTCCACGACCGGGATATCTACGTCCGTTGCGACGATAGCATCTGGATGGTAGAAGGGAGCCCTCAGCCGCTACGCCGGGCTCGAGGGTACGCCCCCTACCCTATACACCTCCCCTTCCTGGCCCAGGAGGTTCTGGCCTGCGGAGGAGAAGAGAAGAACACTTTCTGTTTCACCAAAGAGGGATACGCTTTCTTGAGCCAACATATTGGCGACCTCCAGAACTTAGAGACCCTTGACTATTTTGAGGAGTCGATCGACCATTACAAAGCGCTCTTCCGCCTCCAGCCGGGGATCATCGCCTACGACCTGCACCCGGAATACCTCTCCACCAAGTACGCTTTGGAGGTGGCTGCCCGATCTAACCCCAGGCCCCATCTCCTGCCCATACAACACCATCACGCTCACATCGTCAGTTGCATGATAGACAACGGGGTAGAAGATAAGGTTATCGGCGTGGCCTTTGACGGCACAGGGTATGGCCTGGACGGCCGTATCTGGGGCGGCGAGTTCCTGACTGCTGATCTCGGCGACTTCCAGCGCGTAGGTCAATTCGAGTATCTGCCTATGCCGGGTGGGGAAGCAGCCATTAGGCGACCCTATCGTTTGGCGGCCGGTTATCTCTATACCCTCCTGGGCGAGATCCCATCCCTCCCCTTCTTGGCGGAAATAGACGATCTGGAAGTTGAAGTCATCATGAGGCAAATAGATAAGGGGCTGAACGCCCCCCTAACCTCCAGTTGTGGCCGCCTCTTCGATGCCGTCTCCGCTCTTCTCGGTGTACGGGGAGAGATCTCCTATGAGGCCCAGGCGGCCATAGAACTGGAGATGTTGGCTAGCCAGGCGGAAGCCCAGGGAAGCTACCCCTTCTCCATCGTGGGGCAAAGGGGGGTGAGTGTCGTGCAATTGAAGGAACTCCTGGCGGCCATAGTCGCTGATCTGCAAGAAGGCATCTCCACACCCATCATCGGGCTCAAGTTTCATGAGACCGTGGTAGCCATCATCGTGGAGATGTGCGGCAGGATCTCCCGGGCCACAGGGCTCAAGGGGGTGGCCCTCAGCGGCGGGGTTTTCCAAAACCGGCTCCTTCTCAGAAAGGCAAAAGAGGCCCTTCGACAAGCGGGCTTCACCCCCTACACCCATCATCAGGTGCCCACAAACGACGGGGGAATATCCCTGGGACAGGCGATTATAGCCCATAGTAAAATGAGGTCCGTCTAATGTGCTTGGCTATACCAGCCTTGATCAGAGCCATCGAAGGCTATCAAGGGGAAGTGGAGATCGGCGGGGTGAAACGCGTTGTCAGCCTGCAGTTAGTGCCCGAGGCCAAAATCGGCGACTACGTGTTAATCCACACCGGATACGCCATTAGCGTAGTCGATGAGGAGGAGGCCCAAGAGACCCTCAAACTCCTGGCTGAATTGGCAGGGACGTACCCAGATGAGATACCTTGACGAGTTTCGAGACCCCAACTTAGCCCCAGGGCTGATCAAACATATCTGGCGCCTCTCCACCAAGCCGATACGGGTGATGGAGTTCTGCGGCGGCCATACGGTGGCTATATTGAAACACGGTATCCGCCAACTCCTCCCCCCCACGGTGACTATGCTCTCCGGCCCCGGCTGTCCGGTCTGCGTGACCTCTCATAGCGATATCGATAGGGCTCTGGCCCTGGCCAAGATCCCTGAGGTGATCATCACTACCTTCGGCGATATGGTCAGAGTGCCTGGTAGCGGGGGTAGTCTGCAAGAGGCTAAAGCCGATGGCGCTGACGTGCGCATCGTCTATTCTACTATCGACGCCCTCCAGATCGCCAAGAGGAACCCAGAGAAGAGCGTTATATTCCTAGCCATCGGCTTCGAGACCACCGCCCCCACCGTGGCCCTCTCTCTCTTAGAGGCGGAGGCCCAGGGGATAGAGAACTATTACATCTTTCCTATGCATAAACTCACCCCCACGGTGATGAAAGCCCTCCTAGATTCCGGCGAGGTGAGAATAGATGGCATCATCGGGCCCGGCCATGTGACCACCATCATCGGAGCCAACGCCTGGGAGTTTCTGCCCCGCCATTACGGCCTCCCCTGTGTGGTCTCTGGCTTTGAGCCCCTCGATATCCTGCGCAGCGTGGCCATGCTGGTGGAGCAAGCGGAAAAGGGCAGAGCGGAGGTGGGAAACGCCTATCCCCGCAGCGTGCGCCCAGAGGGGAATCGGGTGGCCCTAGCCCAGATGGGGAAGGTCTTCAAGGCAGGAGAGGCCGAGTGGAGAGGGATGGGCACCATCCCGCAAAGCGGGCTGAGGTTAAAAGAGGAATACCGGAGATTCGATGCCGCATCCCGGTACGATATCGACCCCGGCCCCTCGCTGGAGCCCAAGGGGTGTATTTGCGGAGAGATCCTGCGAGGGGTCAAGAGACCGCCTCAGTGTAAACTCTTCCGCCGCGCCTGCACGCCCCTCCAGCCTGTGGGCCCATGTATGGTCTCCTCCGAGGGGAGTTGCGCGGCTTACTACCATTACGGAGGGGAAGATGCAAGATAGGATCCTTCTGGCTCACGGTAGTGGGGGGAAACTCAGCCACGACCTTATAGAAAAACTCTTTCTCCCCAACTTCGATAACCCCATCTTGGCCCGCCTCGACGATTCGGCTCTCATCGAACTGGAGACGGGCGCTCGATTAGCCTTCACCACCGACAGCTATGTGGTGAGCCCCCTCTTCTTCCCTGGAGGCGATATAGGAAAGTTAGCCACCTGCGGCACCATTAACGACCTGGTTATGAGCGGAGCGAAGCCCCTCTATATGAGCGCCTCTTTCATCATCGAGGAGGGGTTCCCCGTAGCCGATCTGAAGCGGATACTCCTCTCCATGCGAAAAGTAGTGGAGGAGAGCGGAGTTAAGATAGTAGCCGGGGACACTAAGGTGGTGGGGGAAGGGGCAGCCGATGGGATATTCGTCAACACCACTGGGGTGGGCTTGATTCCCGAGGGGGTGCATATCTCTGGAGCCAACGCCCAGCCAGGGGATATGATAATGGTAAGCGGTACCCTGGGTGACCACGGGATCGCCATCATGAGCCAAAGGGAGGGGTTGGAGTTCGCCTCCTCTTTAGAGAGCGATTGCGCCCCCCTCCAGGGGTTAGTAGCCCGGATGCTGGAAGCCTCGCCGGAGATCCACTGCCTCCGCGACCCCACCAGAGGAGGCTTGGCCACCACCCTCAATGAGATGGCGGCCCAATCTCAGGCTAGTTTCCTCATCGAGGAGGAGAAGATCCCGGTACGGGATGAGGTGCAAGGGATCTGCGAACTCCTGGGGCTCGACCCCCTCTACCTGGCCAACGAGGGGAAATTGGTGGCTGTGGTCCCTCCTTACGCCGCCGATAGAGTTCTCGAAGCGATGAGAGGCCACCCTTATGGTAAGGCTTCTGTCGTCATCGGCCAAGTCCTCTCCGACCATCCTGGCCGTGTTATCATGAAGACCACGCTGGGAGCCCACCGTCTCGTGGAGATGGCCGTAGGGGAAATTTTGCCCCGCATATGCTAAAAAGGGCTCTCTTTACCTCGTGAAGACTTTCCTCGCCCCTCTCTATAGCATCTCTGTGACATCCAAGATCCCTACGCGTTTCCTCCTCTAAGCAGCCTCTGGCGAGCCGCTACTCTTGGCATCGAGCGGTTCTAGCCGCACCGCGCAGACCTTATACTCCGGTATCTTAGCCACCGGGTCCAAGGCGGGGTTGGTGAGGACGTTAGCCGCGGCCTCTGCGAAATGGAAGGGGGCGAAGACCACGCCTTGAGGCACCCGCTTGGTCACCCAGGCTTTGGTCTGAATCTCGCCTCGCCGGCTAATCAGCTTCACCTGCCCTCCCTTGCTCACGCCCAACTCTGCGGCGTCCTCAGGGTTCACTTCCACATACGCTTCCGGGGATTCCTGCTCCAACTTCACCGAACGGCGGGTCATAGTTCCCCCGTGCCAATGGAACATATTCCTCCCCGTGGTCAAGAGCAACGGGTACTCCTCATCGGGCAACTCGGCCGCCTCCTGATGCTCCACGGCATGGAACAGCCCCTTGCCCCGAACGAACTCCCCCTGGTGCAAATAGGGTGTCCCTGGATCGTCCGCGCTACGGCAGGGCCAATGCAGGAACCCTTCTTGTAACCGCTCATAACTGATGCCACCGTAGATGGGGCTCAAAGAGGCTAATTCATCCATTATCTCTTGGGGGGTTGAGAATTCGAAACCAGAAGCCCTCATCCTCTGGGCCAGTTGACAGATGATCTGCCAGTCGGGCTTGCACTCCCCTAGAGGCTCTATAGCCTGACGTACCAGTTGCACTCGGCGATCCGTCCCCGTGAAAGTCCCCTCCTTCTCCGCGAAGGAGGCCGAAGGCAAGATCACATCCGCCAATTCTGCCGTCTCCGAGAGAAAGATCTCCTGGACCACTAGGAACTCTAGATTCTTGAGCGCCTCCACCACGTGGTTCGAGTCTGGGTCCGAGAGGACGGGGTTCTCTCCCATGATATAGATAGCCTTGATTTGGCCCTCTGCAGCCCCGTTCACCATCTCCACCACGGTGAGGCCCACCTCCGAGGGGAGCCCCTTTACCCGCCACGCTTTCTCAAACTTAGCCCTGATCTCGGGATCGGTGACACTCTGGTATCCAGGGTAGACATTGACCAACGCTCCGGTATCGCATGCTCCCTGCACGTTGTTTTGTCCCCGCAAGGGGTTGACCCCCGTCCCGGGGCGACCCACGTTTCCGGTGAGCATCGCTAGGTTGGCGCAGGACCAAACGTGCTGCACGCCAGAGGTATGCTGGGTGATGCCCATGGAGTAGACGATGGCCGCCTTATTCGCCTGGCCATACATCCGCGCCGCCTGCACCAGATCATCCCTGGGGATGCCGGTGATCGCCTCCACCCTCTCCGGGGTGTAAGCCTCCACCACCTTCCTCAGTTCATCAAACCCCTCAGTTCGCTCCTCTATGAACTCTTTATCTTCTAACCCCTCGGCGAGGATGACGTTCATCATCCCATTAAGCCAAGCCACATCGGTGCCCGGCCGCTGCCGGAGGTGAAGATCGGCATGGAGAGCCAACTGGATCCGGCGGGGATCGATGACGATCAACTTGGCCCCCTTCTCCTGGGCTCGCAGGATGCGGGTGCCGATGATGGGGTGTTGCTCCGTGGTGTTAGAACCGGTGACCAAGATGAGATCCGCCTCTCCCAGGTCGGGAATAGAGTTGGTCATCGCTCCGCTCCCGAATGCTGTGGCCAGACCGACCACCGTGGAGGAGTGTCAAAGGCGGGCACAATGATCTATATTGTTAGTCCCTAACACCGCACGGGTAAACTTCTGGAGAAGATAGTTCTCCTCGTTAGTCGCCTTGGCTGAGGAGAGGACCCCGATGGCATCTGGGCCGTCTTTCTCCTTTATGGCGGTGAGCCTCTCGGCCACCAAATCCAAAGCCTCATCCCAACCGGCCTCGATGAAGCGGCCATTTCCCCTGATGAGCGGCTTAGTGAGCCTATCCTGATGATGGATGAAGGCGTGGGCGTTCCACCCCTTGATGCATAGTTTCCCCTCACTCACCGGGTCGGTTTTGGCGGGAAGGATCCCCACTACTTGGCCATCTAAGACTTCAAGGTAGAGCCTGCAGCCGGTCCCGCAATATACGCATGTGGTCAAGACGTTTCTATATTCCATCTCCACTCTCCAACTCCATGGGCAAGACCAGAGGGGGTTGAGCCTCTAGGTCGCCACCGGTCTCGTAGCCGAACATCTCCTCTACCTCCCGCCGGATGAGGGCATAAAGAGTGGTCAAGGGGATATTGGCCGGACAAGAGAGCTCACATTCGCGACAGCCCACGCATTTGCCCACGGTATGCATAGCCCTCACCAAGTGGAAAGAAGGGAAAGGTGGCGGGATGCGGCCCGTCTCCACCCAAATCTCATCCTCCAGGGTGCATTCGGGGCAGAAACATTGGGGGCAAGCGTTGCGGCAGCCGTAACACTTAATGCACTTGGCGAACTGTTTCTTCCAGAACTCAAGCCTTTCTTCCCTGCCCTTGCTTAGAAATTCCTCCACCAGTTCGTTGGGCACCGCTTCCGTCTTCTCGCCCACTATGATATCGGTGAGGAGGCCGGGGTAAGGTCTGGCACAGCGACAATCCTGAGCCTCCTCCGCCGTGCAGGCCAGCCCGATGACCCTAATCCGCTCCAGATCTATCTGGTTTCGCTTGGCCATCTCGATGAGGCCCCGCTCCTCGCAGCCCCGAACCACGAGGCCTAACCGGCTCTCTGGGTGCGCCCTCTGGATAAGGCGTAAGGTCTGCGGCAGGGGGTACTTGGGGGCGATGGCTAGTTCTTCCAACTCCTCCTGGCCTTTGAAGAGGTGAGGCGCCACCCCGCCCCATTTGGCGCGCAGGGCCAAAACCCCATCCAACTCCCTCAAGGCCTCAGCCACCACCTTCTTGAGGGGTTCTAGCCGCTTCATCCCAAAACCTCCCTTATGGGGGGCAACCCTCGGATCGTCTCCGTGAACTCCCTGACCACCTCCGCGAACCGCTCCCCCTCCGAGGCGGAGATCCATTCCAACTGCAGCCTCTGGGGCTCGATGCCCGCGTACTCCAGAATCTTCCTCAAGATGGGGATCCGCTTAGCGGTACGATGGTTCCCGTTGATGAAGTGGCAATCTCCGAAGTGGCAACCCGCCACCAAAACCCCGTCGGCCCCCTCTCGAAAGGTGCGCAAGATCAGTTCCGGCGAGACCCGTCCCGAGCAGAGAACCCTTATGATATTGATATGGGGAGGGTACTTGATGCGCGAAATGCCGGCCAGGTCAGCGCCAGGGTAACTACAATAGGTACATAGGTAACTGATGATCTTCGGTTCGTACACTAGGCCACCTCCTCCCTGAGCGCCCCCTGCATCTCGGCCACCAACTGCTCGTCGGTGAAATGCAGGAGCCTGATCGCCTTGGGGAGACAATGCCCCACGCAGGTGCCACAACCCTTACAGAGGGTCTCGCTCACCTGAGCCCGCCCCTCCACCAATTCGATGGCCGTATATGGACACGCCAGAACGCACTCCCCACAGCCGGAACAACGCTCTACATCCACCTGGGCGATAGAGGGCTCCAGAGTCCACTTCCCCATATCCATCATGGATAAAGCCATGGCCGCTGCCGCTCCCGCCTGGGCCACCGTATCGGGTATATCCTTGGGCCCCTGGCAGGCCCCAGCGATGAAGATCCCATCGGAGGCGGTCTCCACCGGGGCCAGTTTGGGGTGCTTCTCCAAGAAAAAGCCGTCCCTGCTCCGGCTGAGGCCAAACAGTCGCGCCGTCTGCGCTGCGTCGCGCCGGGGTTCCAAGCCGTTGCTCAGGATCACCATATCCACCGGGATGCGTCGTAGCTCACCCAGTAGGGTGTCCTCGCACTTGACGATCAGCTTCCCCTCCTCCCCTGGGCTCTCAGCCACATCGGTCACCTCAGCACCCTTGCCCCGGATGAAGATCACATCCTCCCTCATCAACCGCTTATAAAACTCCTCGTACCCCTTGCCGAAGGCCCGCATATCGATATAGAGTTCGTAGACCTGGGCATCGATGGAGTCGCGTAGCAAGTGGGCGAATTTGAGGGAGTACATACAGCAAACCCGGGAGCAGTACTCGTTGTAGTTCTCATCCCGGCTCCCGATGCAGTGCAAGATGGCCACGCTCTCCGGCACCCTCCCATCCTTCAATAGCACCTTCCCCCCCGTTGGCCCTTGGGAGTTTATCATCCGCTCGAACTCCAGGCTGGTCAAGATGTTATCCAGCCTGCTGTAACCGTACTGGGGGGCCCTGGTGCAATCGAAGAGGTCGAAGCCGGTAGCCACGATGATGGCTCCCACCTCGAACTCCACTATCTGATCTTCCTGCTCAAAGTCCACCGCCCCTCGGGGGCAGAGTTTCTCGCAAGCCCTGCACCTACCCTTCTGGAAGTAGATACAATTGACCTCATCTATGACCGGGATCCTGGGTATCGCCTGGGGGAAGGGCATATAGATCGCCTTGCGAGAGCCGATTCCACAATCGAACTCACTAGGGATATCCCTAGCCGGGCACTTCTCCTGGCAGAGGCCGCAGCCGGTGCAGAGTTCCTCCTTCACATAGCGGGCTTTTTTGCGCACCTTGACCTTGAAGTCGCCTACATAACCCGAGACCTCTTCCACTTCGCTGAAACTCAGGATTTCGATCTTTTCGTGCTGTCCCACGGACACCATCTTCGGTGTCAATATTCAAGCCGCACAGTCCAAGGTGGGGAAGGTCTTAAATAACCGGGCCATATAGCCGCCTATGGAGGGCTCCCTCTCCACCAGGTAGACCTTCTTTCCCGATTCCGCGATCCTGAGCGCGGCCTCGATGCCGGCGATCCCTCCACCCACCACCAAAGCGGTAGGCTTGACGGGAACCTCTCGGACAGAGAGGGGCTCATGGTTACCCACCCGGTAGATGGCGGCGATCACTGCATGTTTGGCTCGTTCCGTGGCCTTCTCGCTCTCCTCGGTAACCCAAGAGACCTGCTCCCGGATATTGGCCATCTGGAAGAAGAAAGGGTTTAACCCCGCTTCTTGACAGGCTCGCCGGAAGGTCACCTCATGCATGAGGGGGGAGCAAGAGGCCACCACCACCCTGGTCAACCCCAGTTCCTTGATATCCTCCTTGATCAGTTCCTGGCCAGGGTCAGAACACATATACTCGTAATCTCGAGCCATAACCACCCCCGGCAACTGGGCGGCAAAGTTGGCAACCTCCTTCACATCCACATGAGGGGCGATATTCGTCCCGCAGTGGCAGACATAGACGCCTATCCTCTTCATAACTCAAACCTCCCTTGAGGCCACAACTAAATAGGGGGCCAAAATATCGGCCGCCGAAACCAACTCCCGGCCCAAGCCCAAAGCCTTCCCCTCTAGACCCAGGCTGAGGCCCAAAAGTTGGGTGAAGTAGAGGATGGGGATGGAGAAATCAGCCCCGAAACGGGCCTTCACCCGGTCCTGATAGGCCTCTAAGTTGAGTTGGCAGAGGGGACAGATGGTAGCCATACAGTGGGCACCTCTCTTCTGGGCCAAAGCCAAGAGGTCTCGGACGAGTTTCAGGGCCACCTCCTCCTTGGTGGTCATGAGAAGCCCCCCACAGCATTGGGCCTTCAGTGGATAGTCAACCACCTCCGCCCCTATCCAGGAGAGGAGGCGATCTAAGGCTGTAGGGAACTCCAGGTCGTCATATCGCCCTTCAGGCCGGCTGAACTGGCAACCATAGTAGGGAGCCACCTTCAGTCCCCCCAAAGGCATAGTTACCCGCTCCCGGATTAACCCCTCCCCCACGTCGTTCACCAACACTTCCAGGAAGTGGCGCGCCCTAACCGAGCCCTCATATTCGAGTCCCGCCACGCTTAGGACCTCTCCCACCCTCCGGCGCAAATCCGGCTCCTTCAACCGGAGGTTGGTCTTCTCCAGCATGGCGAAGCAACCGTTGCAGATGGTCACGAGGTCACAGGCCCCGGCCTCTCTCTCTGCCAAGGCCAGGTTGCGGGCACCAAGCACAAAGGTGGGCAACTCTCGGATAGAATAAGAGGGGCTAGTCCCACAGCAGTTCCAATCTTTAAGTTCTTTCAACTCGATATCTAGCGCCTTGGCCACGGCGCGGGTGGAGAGATCATAGGCCCTATTGCTCACCTCCTGGGAACAGCCGGGATAGTAGGTATAGGCCATCACTTTTCCCCCCTCTCCCTCATATAGTCGAACATCTTAGCCAGTTCCCGCCGTCCCTCGATCCTGTGAGGCAATAGCGACAGTCTACCTTTGAGCAACATCCTGAGCCCCATGGGAGCCATCTTGATCAGGCCCCAGGGGTTTAGAGTCCTAAGATAGTAGCGGGCCATGAGTTCCACCTCTGCGCTCCGTCCATACCTATCCACCGTGCCGGTGAAGGCCTGGTAGAGCACCGGGCTGCCCTTGGGGTAGATTCCCCGCTCGATGGCTAGCCTCTTCAAGGCATACATCAGATCGGTGAACTCGATGCCGCTGGGACATCGCACCGTACAGTAGTAGCAGGAGGCACACAACCAGGGCGTGTTACTCCTCAGCACCCTTTCCCATTGACCGGCTCGCAGGGCGGCGATTATCCAGCGAGGGGTGTAATCCATAGCATAGGCGGTGGGACAGGAGGCACTGCAAGTACCACATTGAATACAACTCTTGATCTTCTCCGCGATGGACGAATCGAGGACTCGTTCCACCAGACCCACGGATGATTCAAATAGATCGGCCTCCCTGACTTTCTGGACCACGATGACACCTCCTCAAGAAAGAGGCCCCTAGGACTCCCCTATCCTGGGACCCCGGCCCTTATGGTGTATTTGTGCATCTCTTCACAAGTATAGGATAACAAAAAAGAGTCGTTTAGTCAAGTATCCCCAGTACAGAGACTGTTGAAAAAGGTCCTCCAATTTGCCTTTCTAACCTTTGGGCGATTGACTGAGGCTAAGCAACCTTACCGTCCTTACAGGATCCCGTAGGGAGAGGAGAGGACGATGGGCAAAGAGAGGTTCAAGAGAGATTCCAGCGATTCCTTCTATGGACGCTTCCTTTATGAGCAGGTG
>Ga0209979_1000957_pt1 | contig 34414 bp, 26 predicted proteins | sample AnhtaG_FD_183114 | JGI IMG/M metagenome (GOLD analysis project Ga0209979, IMG submission 183114) | Deep subsurface microbial communities from Anholt, Denmark to uncover new lineages of life (NeLLi) - Anholt_01485 metaG (SPAdes) (version 2) | ecosystem: Environmental > Aquatic > Marine > Oceanic... | reverse complement strand
ATAATCTTTATCCTCCATCACCCCAAAGATGAACTTAACCTTTTTATCTGGAAAGATTCTTTCCAAGGCTTCAACTAAGCTTTTAACTCCATCTGGATTATGAGCCACATCTAAGATAACCCAAGGTTTTTTCCTGAATATTTCTAATCTTCCTCTCCAGTTAACCTTCTTTAGTCCTGACTGAATCGCCCTCTGATCAACCTTAAACCCTTTATGATTGAGGTTCTCCAGTGCTAAAATAGCGCAGGCAGCATTTTTGACCTGGTGTTCTCCGGCTAAATTGAGTTTGACCCCGGAATAGTTATCTTTTTTCGTGTGAAGATCAAACTCAATTCCTTCAAGGGAGTTTCTTTTGATTTCCCATTTGGAATCTCTGAAAACAGAAATTAGTTCTGAGCTTTTCTTTCGGCATAAAGATTCGATAATCTTAAAAGGTTTTTCCCTCTCAACCGAAGTCACGGTGGGCACCCCTTCTTTGACGATCCCGCCTTTCTCCCGGGCAATCTTTTCTAAGCTTCTGCCTAAGCTGTCAGTATGCTCTAAGCTGATATTGGTAATTATAGCTACCTCTGGCTTGAGTATATTTGTAGAATCGAGCCTTCCTCCTAAGCCAGTTTCCACCACGGCAACTTCAATTTTTTTAAAGGCAAAATAGGAAAAGGCTAAGGCGGTAGTAACTTCAAAAAAGGTATACCTTTTTTTCAAAATCTCCTCTCTTAACTCTGAGACGAAAGCGGCTATAAAATCCTTTTCCATAAGAGAGTCTCCTGCTTTAATCCTTTCCCTGAAATCCACAAGATGAGGGGAGGTGTAAAGCCCGGTTGAATACCCCGCCTGATTTAAGATCGAATAAAGCATCGCGCAACAAGAGCCTTTTCCATTGGTGCCAGCGATATGTAGTGAAGAAAATTTCAGGTGGGGGTGATCTAGCCTTCTCATCAAAGATAAGGTATTTTCCAGACCTAACTTTATCCCAAACATTTCTAAGTTAAAAAGAAACTCCAAGGACTGTTGATAGTTCATCTTAGGATCTATAAGGAGAAAAGATGTCTATGAAATTAACTCTTCTTATTCGTGGGTATAAGATATTCTAATAAAAGGGAAATAGTCTTCTTTAGATTTTTTCTTTCCACGATCTTATCTAAAAATCCATGTTCTAAGAAAAACTCTGAGCTCTGGAAACCCGGCGGTAGCTTCTGTCCAATAGTCTGCTGAATCACCCTGGGACCGGCAAATCCTAAAAGCGCCTTGGGCTCAGCGATTATCACATCCCCTAAGGAAGCATAGCTGGCCATAACACCTGCGGTGGTAGGATTGGTCAGGACTGAAATAAAAGGGAGATTCGAATCGTAAAGTCTGGCAAGTAAGGCACTGGTCTTTGCCATCTGCATCAAGGATAAAATCCCCTCCTGCATCCTGGCTCCACCTGAACAGGAGACAATCACTAAGGGTATTTTTCTCTCTAAGGCCCTCTCTATAGCTCTGGCAACCTTCTCCCCTACTACTGAGCCCATACTCCCGCCGATAAATCCAAAATCCATCACCGCGAAGCTAATCTCTTCACCTTCAATTTTACCTACACCTACGATTACCGCATCGTTGAGCCCGGTTTTTTTACGGGAGTCTCTTACCCTATCCGGATACCTTTTGGAATCCTTAAACTTAAGCGGATCATCGGAGATTAACTCCCTGTCGTATTCCTCCAATTTCCCTTGGTCCAATAAGAGCTCTATATAATCTTTAGATTTTATCCTGAAATGAAAATTGCAACTGTGGCAGACCCAGAGATTCTTCTCTAACTCCTTTACATAGATAATCTCCCCGCAGCTTTCGCATTTGGTCCACAATCCATCTGGAATCTCCTTTTTCTGCTGTGGGACCAAACCTTCTTTAGCTTTTTTGAACCATACCATAACTTTAAACCTTAAAGTTTTTTCTCCATTATAATTGCATTCTCCACCGGGTAACGGTAGTAATTTTTTCTTCGGCCTATCTCCTCAAAATCAAATTTCCGGTAAAGTTCTAAAGCGCCTGAATTCGATTCCCTTACATCCAGGATAATGGTTTTACAATTTTGCTTTAATGCCTGCTCCATAATCCATTCTATTAACCTTTGAGCTATTCCTCTCCTTCTATATCCTTTATCCACCGCGATATTGGCGATCTGAAGCTCATCCTCGATTTTCCACAAACAGGTATAGCCAACCAATTCTCCCCCCATTTTCACTACTGCCGGATAGGCAAATCCCCTGTGCAGATCTTCAAGAAAACTTTCCTTTGTCCAGGGATCAGAGAAGCTTTCTTTTTCTATCCTTAAGACCTCTTCTAAATCTTCTTCTTTCATTCTCTCGATAGTTAAATCCTTTACCTTTTCACACATTTTTTGAACTTCAGATCCTCTTCAGAGCTTCTTAAATATAAAGGCTCTACCTTCTCTAAGTTCTCAAACTCAGCACGCTTAAGCTTCTCCAGACCTAAAAAAGCAACGGCTGTTCCGCTGGGCAAATTCTTTTCTCCTTCTAAGAAATGGGCTTTCTCTCCACAAAGCTTTTTTAACCTTTCCTTAAAAACCTCCAAGCCTAAGCCTAAAAATATAACTTCCTCTGTAATTTTAGCAACAAGTTTTTCAATAGTTAAAACCCAGTAATCTGAGACCCTCTCCAGCACACCTTTTCTGGTATCATAAATGGCAGAGTAAACCTCATTTTTCTTCGCATCCAGAATCGGCACTAAAGGATAAGGAAAAGATTGGTTAAAATAGGCTAAGGCATCTAAAGTAGGCACAGCTATTAAAGGTTTTCCTGAAGCAAAACACAGCCCTTTTGCAGTTGCCAGTCCAATCCTCAAACCGGTAAAAGAGCCAGGACCAATAGATATAGCTATCCCATCCAAATCCTCTAATTGCAGAGAAGAATCTTTCAATATCTTTTCAATGTTAGGTAAAAGAATTTGAGCATGAGTTTGTCCCGCATTGAACCTGATCTCGGATAAAACTTTCTCCTCATCCACAATCCCCAAAGCCAAGATCGGAGTTGCCGTATCAATCCCTAAGATTTTCATAGTAACCTATATATAAAACCAGCCCTACAGAGTACAGGCTTCGAATTGTTTTAGATGGAGCAATGCTTCACCCTGCAATACTTTCAAATCGGTAGTGCAAGACGCTTAGCGTCGTATCGACACCCCAACAGAATCTCCCTATGAACAGCAGACTGATACTTTAAGATTCCTCCAAAAATCCACTGACAAGTTTCACTTTGACACCGAATTTGTTGTCAAGTGCCTTTTTTAAATCTTCGTCTACTGTTAGTATTATCTTATCACGAGTAGCAAGACAGGTTTGTACTAAGTAAATATCCTTATCTGTTTCTCGACGTGGAAGAATATTAACCAAGTCATTAGGCAACTTTGGTAACTCAGTATCTATAATTAGCATTTTTTCAGAATTGTATGAGAACTTTCTAAAAAAGTCTTTGATGGTATCCCTTTGTTTTGGAAGCTCAAACTTAGAAAGTTGATTTATCTTACCACTCATCGGAGAACCCTTTGCATATACTATGCGATCGCACTTTTCATATAATCTCGTTAGAATTTTGTGAGCTAAAACATACAAATGTTCCTCGGTATTGCTCAGATAGTAAAAGAGCCACTCGTTTATAGTAATGTCCATTTGCTCTACTCCTGATGACCCAGTAAAGCTCTAACATTTTTAACCTCTTCTTCCATAAAAGGAATGAGACCTCCTTTGATCTGACCTTTTTCGTTTACAGTCTGTTCTTCTATCACGGTCTCTCTTTTAGGTTTGGTCAGAAAGTAACATTTTATGTCCTCTGGAGTAAGATATTTTTCAGCAACAAGCGCGAGAAAAGCAGATACAATAATTTCACTGTGTGTTTCAATTATCAAAGATTTTTCTTCTTCTTTCACAATTTGTGCAAATATTCTAGCAAGTTTATTTTGTGCAGATGGATGCAGGTGAATTTCAGGTTCCTCTACAAGCACAGTAGAAACATTATTTCTTAAAATCTTGCTTAATATAAATATGGCCTGATTAAGCCCAAAGCCATCATTAATCAATTCAGTGGTCATCCCAAAATCATCGGTAATTTGAAGATAAAAAAGCGCAGTCCCAATTTGAGATCGGACTTTGAAAATTTTGCCAAATATATTTTTGAATTTTGCCATGACATTGCCTTCAAGATAGGGGTCTCCGCCTAAAAGGGTTGCTACTTCGTCTTCAGTCAACAAATTGCCTACTGAAGAGGGGCTATAATACGGTTTAGAAAAACCCCTTTTGACTGGTATAATATCAAGTGTTCGTAATGTCTCTGCACATTTATTTAAAGAGGTTAGCAGTTTCTGCGTCTTTTGTACGGCTTCGGTTGTCTGCGGCTGAGCTGATACACTTGCAGTAATTCCATTCCATAAGACGTTAACTTCAGTTGCATCTATCTTAACAACCTGTTGTGTTTGTGCGTTTCCAGGGTAGGGGAAAGTTACTGGTAGAACTAAATCTACTTTTTCAGATAATTTAATCCAAAATCTTCCCTCTTTCTTTTCCAAACTCACGCCGTAGGTGAGGTCGGTATTGAGCGTATCCGAAAGAGTTATTTGTAGTTCGATACTATTACTAGGGTTATGAAGATGTACCACTTGTTCAAAACCACCAAGATTTGCAAAAATAAGATTAAAAAATGTATCCACTGTTAGATTAGGATTGGCAATTATATTTTTAAAGACAAAAGGGGCATATATTATAGATGATTTGCCTGAACCATTTAGTCCATAGAGTAGTGTTATAGGTGCTATATCGATTACAGCATCTCTTTGACATCTAAAGTTTTTAATCTTTAATTGTTTTAGCATATTACACCTCCAAATGCTTTAATTTTTTTCATATTTGCTACACAGCACAATATTCATAAGTTGTTTCTCTAGCTTTCTTCATTTGTTGCTCTCTTATATCAGTATAGAAAATCTATTTTTTTAATTCAACTATTATTTTTCAAAATTCCTTTATTCTAATCTCCCTTTCCTTTTCCGAGATAATTTTCAGATAAATTTCCATCCTTTTATCCGGCAAAAGCTCCTTTGCCTTTTCCGCCCACTCGATGATACAGATTCCCTCCCCGTAAAAATATTCCTCATACCCTAAGTTAATAATTTCAGATAATTTTTCCAAGCGAAAAAGGTCAATATGATAAACCTTATACTTACCTTCATATTCATTGATTAAAACAAAACTGGGGCTTACCACAAAATCCTTTACTTCCAAGCCGGAGCAGATCCCCTGTGTAAGGCAGGTTTTCCCACTGCCCAAAGGACCGAATAGTGCAACCACTAAGCCAGGAGAAAAACCTTTTGCTAAAGTTTCTCCTAACTTTTTGGTTTCCTCCGGGGAAGAGGTTATGTTTCTACCTTTAAACAAGTCCAATGGATCCAAATTGGAATTCCTATCATATCTTGGGGCGAAGGATTGCTATGGGCAGAATCATCTCCTCTAAGGAGATGCCTCCATGTTGAAAGCTGTTTTTATACTGCCTTTCATACTCGCTCTGCCGGGTAGGATAGACAAAATAATAATCCCCCTTGGCAATAATATAGGTAGTACTCATAGTGTAAACCGGAAGCTTATATCTTTTAGGCTCTTTGATCAGCATAGCATCCTTTTGGTCACAGTTGAGGTTATCCCCATATTTATATCTCAGATTAGTGGAAGTATCTTTCCTCCCATGAGCTACTGTCCCTCTGGTGCCTAAAACGCTCCCATGGTCAGTGGTCAAAAGAATATTGCATTCCTGCCTGGATAGATATTTCAAGACCTCGAAAAGTGAGGAATGTAAAAACCAGGACCTCATCAGGGAGCGAAAAGCCGCCTCATCCGGTGCAATCTCTTTAAGGATCTCTGACTCAGATCTTCCATGGGCTAAGATATCTACGAAATTGTAAACTATGGAAAGGAGTGAACTATTTCTATAGGAGGAGATCTTACGGGCTAAATTGTCCCCCTCCGCAATATCCAGTACCTTAACATACTTAGGCTCGGTTTTGAAAGTCAGCTTTAATCTCTTCAGCTGAGCATCTAAGAGCTGTCTTTCATATCTATTCCGGCTGGAATCATCTGTGGTCCCGGCTTTCCATAAATCCGAATAGAATTGGGCTATCTCCCCTGGAAAAAGTCCAGAGAAGAGTGCATTTCTGGAATAAGGGGTTGCAGTTGGAAGAATGGAATAATAATATTCCCTTTTCAAGTTGAAATATTCATTCAAAATCGGCTCGATATAAAGGTATTGATCCAGCCTCATACAATCGACCACTATGAAGAAGACCGGTTTCTTCTCTAAGAGAAGAGGACAAAGGTATTTTGACACTATGTCCACGGATAGAACAGGGGAATCTTTTTTCTCTATCCAGGATAAATAATTCTTTTCCACAAACCTGCCGAATTCCAAGTTACATTCCCTTTTCTGAGTAAAATGGGTCTCGGTTAATCCTAAATCTTTAAAATCCTCCATTTCTAAGTCCCATTCTGAAAGAACCCGGTGGATCTCTATCCACTCCCTCCAGGTTAAAGGGCCTGAAAGGGTTGCGCGGATCTGGTTGAAATCCTCTACGTATTTTTTAGAGAGGTGCTCTTCTCTGATCCTTTTTTTCTCTAAAAGTCTTTTAGCCACAGATAAGATCTGACTGGGATTAACTGGCTTGGTCAGATAATCATCGATCTTTTGTCCGATAGCCTGATCCATCAGGTTCTCCTCTTCGCTCTTGGTCACCATAATCACCGGCAGATGAGGATTTTTCTCCTTTATCTCCTCTAAGGTGGTTAGCCCGTCTTTACCCGGCATCATCTCATCTAAAAGAACTAAATCAAAAATCTTCTTCCCAATTAAAGTTAGGGCATCATCGCCATTTGTGGCTGGAGTCACCTTATATCCCCTCTCTTCTAAGAAGATTATATGAGATTTCAGCTTATCTATCTCATCATCCACCCAGAGTATGTTTTTTAGCTCTTCTTTCATTTGAACCTCTTAATAAATTTTTAAAAATCTATTTACACTGAGAAATCAGGCGGGCAGGGTGCCCGCCCTACGAAAGAACAAGAGCCTGCCACTCGTAGGCAGTCCGCCAGAGGCGGACCAGCCCTACAAATTTAGGTTTTCAGGTTTCTCTTATAATCTACTGACACTTACTCTACGTTTTTTTCTTAACCCTTTTTTGACCTCAGGGGTAAAGTAACTGAAAAAGTTGTTCTCTGGTTAGGGATGCTTTCCACTAAGGCTATCTTCCCTTTATGGTATTCCTCCACAATCCTTTTAGCTAAAGACAGCCCTAAGCCCCAGCCTCTTTTTTTAGTAGTATAACCTGGTGCGAAGATCTTATTCTGCTCCCTTGCCGGAACCCCTCTTCCGTTGTCAGATACCAATATATATGCCTTTTTTCTGCTTTTATCCATACCGGTGGAAACCTCTATCTTTCCCTTTTGAGATTCAACTGCTTCTATCGAATTCTTAAGAAGATTCTCTATCACCCAGCTCAAAAGCTCCGGGTTTAGCTCTAACTTGATCGGTTCACCTAAATTCTCTTTTATCTCCACACCTTCAGGTACCCTTTCCTTAAAATAACCCACCACCTCCAGGACCAGCTCATTCAATTCCCCTTCCTTTAACTCCGGAAGGGAACCTATCTGGCTAAACCTACTGGCGATTTTTTCCAGCCTCTTTATATCTATCTCCATTTTCTCCACATAATCATCCTTTCCTACGGATCCATTTTCGGACTTTTCTGAGCGGGATTTCAAAAGCTCCACCCAACCTAAAAGGGATGAGATAGGCGTTCCCAATTGATGAGCGGTTTCCTTTGCCATTCCTGCCCAGATAGACCTTTTCTCACTCCTCTGCATATTTCTGAAACTTGAAAAACCGACCCAGATAACAACTAACAAAAGCCCTATCTCTAAAAAAGGCATAATCCTGAGCTGGGAGATCAACTTAGAATCACCGTAATGCAGGTAATTTATCACCTTTTTCTCCTCACCATAGTAGATAGGCACAGGTTCTTTTTCTTTATCCATCTTCCTGACCAATTCTTCAAGCTTATTTTTTGCTTCTAAGGAGGTATCATCCCAGGAGATTCCAACCCCTCTCCAGGCTTGTGGTTCTCCCTCGGGTGAGGTTACAATTATAGGGAAATTACTCTTCCTTATAATCTCCTCGAAGATTAAATCGATCTCCACACCGGTGGTAGACTCCGAGGCTACCAGACCCCAGAGCCTGGCATAAGCAGAGACCACTCTTCTGGAGTCTTCTTTCAGCCGAGTGATAACATATTGAGTGTAAAAGAAATAGACAAAAGCCAAAATGACTATCCCGAAAAAGATTGCCCCTTTAAAAAATATTGAAGAAAAGTGTCCATCTAATCCGAGGGCACTCCTTCCGGGAAGATAATTGTTTTTCTTTCCCATATTTATATCTCAGGTATGTTACGCATAATCCAAGACACCTTTCAACATAAGCCTTAATCAATATAAGACAAGAATTTTAAATTTTCAATCTTTTTGTCGGATTTTATTTGGAAAGATTTATTCTGTAGAAGCAGAGAATGTTCTGCCCTTTCCCGCTCACTGCATACCCAAAAAAACGTCCGGGATAAACTGCGAATGCATCTTGAGGCCAGAGGCCATAGAAAATATAGAGTATTTGTAGGGCAAGGCTTCAGCCTTGCGAATATTGTTCTGTTTTAAAAAATAAAAAAAGCAACCCTAAAGGGTTGCCCTACAAAAACTCAGTCTTCTACAGCAATATTTCTCATTCGACATTCTATAGTTAATTTATCTCTTCCAATCCGCCCAGATAAGGCCTCAAGACCTCCGGCAGGATAACTGCCCCTTTTTCAGTTTGAAAATTCTCCAGAAGAGCCGCAACTGTACGGGCTAAAGCTACACCGGACCCGTTTAAGGTATGAACATATTCTGGTTTTGTTTTTGGGTCAGGCTTAAATTTTATGCCTATCCTTCTGGCTTGAAAAGCCTCATAATTACTGCAGGAGGATACCTCCAAGTATTTCTTCACTCCAGGTGCCCAGGTCTCTATATCATAACATTTAGCCGCGGCAAAGCTCAAATCACCGGTACACAAAAGCCTGACCCGATAGGGGATTTTCAAAAGCTGTAGAACCTCTTCTGCATCACTCACCAGCTTTTCAAGCTCTGCATAAGAATCATCCGCTTTGACTAATTTCACCAGCTCAACTTTATCAAACTGATGCACTCTCATTATTCCCCTGGTATCCTTACCATAGGAACCTGCTTCCCTCCTGAAACAGGGGGTATAGGCTACATAACAGATCGGTAGCTCATCTGGTTTGAGGATCTCGTCTCTGTGTAGATTGGTAACTGGCACCTCGGCTGTAGGAATTAAAAAAAGGTCATCTTTTTCACACAGGTACATATCCTCTTCTAATTTGGGTAACTGCCCGGTGCCGATCATACTGGCTCTGTTCACCACAAAAGGAGACCAGACTTCTTTATAGCCATGTTTTTTAGTATGCAGGTCTAACATAAAATTAATCAGCCCTCTTTCTAAAAGGGCACCCTTCCCGCTAAGAGTATAAAACCCTGAGCCAGAAAGCTTCGCCCCTCGAGCCAGGTCTAAAATTCCTAATAGTTCCCCTATTTCCCAGTGAGGTCTGGGCTCAAAATTAAACTCCGGCAGCTCTCCCCAGCTCCTGATTACCACATTGGAGTCCTCATCAAACCCCACAGGCACTGAAGGATGTGGAATATTCGGAACTTCTAGAAGCAACTTCTCAATTTTTTCCTCTAACTCTTTCAGGGAATCATCCAGAGAGGAGATTTCTTGTGAGACCTTCTTCATCTTCTCAATCTCCTCCTGAGGGTCTTTTTTCTCCTTCTTGAGCAAAGCGATCTTCTGATTTGAAAGCTTTCTCAGATGTTTCAATTTCTCCACTTCAGAAATAATCTCCCTCCTCTTCTCATCTAACTTCAAAAGCTCATCTAAATCCAAGGATTCATTTTTGTCCTGAATAGCTTTTTTGACTAATTTTTCATTTTCTCGGATAAATTTCAGGTCAAACATTCTGCCTCCTTAAGAAAGGTCTTGAGATCTGATTTAAGATAATCTTAAAATCTAACCACAGGGAGAGCTTCTCAGCATAGAGAAGACCATCCTCTATCCTCATTCTTATTATATTTTCGGAAAAAGCTATAACTTTTTTTCTATCCTGGCTCAGACTGAAAATACCTGGGTTAAGGTCCACTCTTTTATAGTAGTCTGGAAATTCTATGGAATAACTATTAGACCTTTCTTCCTCCGGCTGAGGTCCAACTAAGCTCATCTCCCCTTTTAAAATATTGAGCAAAACCGGAAGCTTTTCCATCCCGGAGCTTCTCAGGAATTTGCCCAGTCTATTTTGAGAATCTAAAGGGCCAGGGTTGAAAGTATAAAGTTGAAAGACCTTTCCTCCTTTTCCCAGAAATCTTCGCTTTAGTAAAATCCCTCCAGAAAAATTCAGGGAGATTAAAAAGGAGAACAAAACCCAGAGCGGACTCAAGACTAAAATCAAAACGAAAGATATAAAGAAGTCCAGCATCCGTTTTACTCCCCACTCCCAGGTCCTTAACTGAGCAGGATAGACCTTCAGCCAGGTTCCCTTATAGAATTTAGCTTTTTTCAGACCGGAGAATATCTGGCTCTGCTCCTCTTTAACCACTAAATCAACCTCAACCTCTTCTAAGTTCTTTAATATTTGAGCAATGGAGCCCTGATAATCTTTTTCTAGCGCAAAGATGACTGCTTCAGTCCTGGTTTTTTTCAGAATATCCTCCAGTTCCTCCAGACCTCCTAAGACTTTCAATTCTTTCGGATAATTTCTATCTTCAGAGACAAAGCCTGAGACCTTAAATCCCGGACTCGATTCTTTTTGCAAAAATCTGTTCAACTCCTGCGCATTTTTTTTAGTTCCAACTATTAAGCTTTTTCTCAAACCTATTCCTCTGGAATAAAGAGCTCTTTTAATTACAATAAAAAATGTTCTTAAGAATAAAAGAAGTAAGCATAAACTCAAAGTATAAAGGAGCACAAACCTGAAAGAGATAAAATTAATGGAGAGGATTGAAAAAATCATTATCCCTAAGATAACCGCTTTAATAATCTTACCCCATTCATCCTTCAGCGGAAGTTCCCATCTTGTCTCATATAGCCCTAATATAGCAAAAAGAACCAGCCAGTAGAGTGTGATCCAGATAGCCGGAATAATATATTCTGACAAAGGGATAACTATCTGGGTATTGAAAAGACCTGATTCAAATCTCAACCAGTAGAAGAAAAGAAAGGCGGAATTAACTGAGACGATATCCAGAAGGATTAACCAGAGCTTTTCTCCAACCCGGGCAAATCTTCGGTGAAGATGAGTTCCTAAAATAGCTAAAAGAATTCCTACACTGAAGGCTATCAGGACCTTCCAGGGGGATTCAAGAAAGAAAAATACTAAAAGGGCTATTATACCCAGGCACAAGCTGATTAAATAGATAGAGCTCAAGGTTTTTTTCAGGTGAAACCCTAAATTCATAAACCGATGGGAGGAATGATCTTTACCTCCCTTGTAGAATTTTCTCCCTTCCTTTAAACGAGTAAATGTGACCAGAGAAATATCAAAAATCGGATAGCTCAAAATCAGCATAGGAACCAAAAGCTGGTTGAAAGAGCTATTTCTCTTAGCAAAAAAGACCCCCAAGGCTGAAAGGATAAACCCATTGAACATGCTCCCAGCATCTCCTAAGAAGATCCTGGCTGGCGGGAAATTATACCCCAGAAATCCTAACAGTGCACCCATAAGGGCTAAGCAGAGTATAACCTGGTCGATTTGGGCAGTGAAAATAAAAATCACCATAAAAGCAGTTGTAGCTATAAAAGATATACCACTGCATAGCCCATCCATATTGTCTAAGAAGTTAAAGGCATTCATTAATCCAACCATCCAGAGGAGAAAAAGCAGATCCCCTATAAATCCAAAACTCAAGCTCCCCAGGCTCTGGCTTATCAGAAGAAAGAGAAATGAGGCAATTATCTGTCCTAAAAATTTTACTCCGGGTTGTATTCCCTTTTTATCATCCAAAAGCCCCAATCCTAAAATAACCAAACCTCCGATTAAAACTCCGCAAATTTCATTTGTCCATGGATGGCCGGATAAAAGACTCAAAAATATCCCACCACAGATGCCTATAAAGACAGAGACACCACCTAAAAGAGGGGTAGGCTGGGAGTGGATCTTCCTGGGGTCCGGGTAGTCCAGGAAATCCTTTTTAAATGCTAACTTTCTGAAGAGAGGAGTAAGGACTAAGACTAAAAGGAAGGAGACAACAAAGATTGAAATAAATAACATGTTTCAAACCTACTCCCGATAATAGGCGATGATCCTCTCCAAGCCTTCCTCTAAGCTCATCTTGGGCTTAAATCCTATCAGATGACTCAGCTTGGAGATATCTGGAACCCTTCTTTTCATATCCTCAAACCCTTTTTCAAAAGCCGTTTCATAGGGAATATGGCAGATCCTGGATTTGCTATTAGTCATCCTCTTGACAAGTATTGCCAGTTGATTGATGGTAACCTCTCTGCCATTACCTACATTGAATACCTCGCCTACCGCTTTTGGATGTTCGGAGAGCCCAATCAGAGCTGAGACCACATCTGTGACATAGGTAAAACTGCGGCTCTGCCTTCCATCCCCGTACACGGTTATCAGATGAGAAAGGAGCGCTTGTTGAACAAATGAAGGAACCACCATCCCATACGTTCCAGTCTGACGTGGACCTATGGTATTAAATAGGCGGGCAATAACTACTGGAAGCTTCTTTTCATGGAAATAGGCTAAGGCTAAGAATTCATCGATCGCCTTAGAGCATGCATAGCTCCAGCGGCTTTTAGTGGTAGGTCCATAGACACTATCATCATCTTCTCGAAATGGAACTTTACTATTTTTCCCGTAGACCTCCGAGGTGGAGGTAAGAATAACTTTTCTTTTGAATTTATTTGCCGCCTTCAGAACGATCTCTGTGCCTAAGATATTAGTCTCAATGGTGTCCACTGGTTTTTCGATAATCAGACGTACACCCACTGCAGCCGCCAGATGAAAAACAACCTCACACTTGGAGACAAGCTCCTCCACTGCCTTTTCATCCAGAATAGTATCAATGGTTATATGAAAGCGGGGATTAGCCGCTAAATGTCTAATATTCTCCAACCTTCCGGTGGAGAGGTTGTCAATCACATAAACTTCTTCTCCCTGCCTCAAAAGCTCCTCTGCTAAATGCGACCCGATAAACCCAGCCCCACCAGTAATTAAAACCCTCATGATACTTCCATTCCTAAAAAGTTGTATTTTAGAACCTGCTCGAACTTTCAGCAATTAAATTTTCATACAATTCTTCAATATTTGAAACCAGTCTGGTATAATTAAATGTTGGATAGACTTTTTTCCTACCATTTTCTCCAAATATTTTAGCAACTTCAGGTTTTTTTAAAAGATAGACTATCCCCTGGGCTAATCTCTGCGGATCCTGTTTTGGCACTAGAACCCCTGTAACTTTATCCTCTACTAAATCCTTTACTCCTCCGACTTCAGTAGCAACTACAGGCTTTTTAGCTCCTAAAGCTTCGATTATGCTGACCGGCAATCCTTCGTTAAGCGAAGAAAGCACAACGACATCCAAATCCGCATATATATTGTCTAAATCTTTTCTGAAACCGCAAAAGATAACCTTATCATCGATTTCCAGATCTACAACTAAATCCATTAATTTTTTCCTTAACTCCCCATCACCTATCACTATAAATTTAGCAGAAGGAAAATCCTGGCTAACGATCTTAACTGCTTCGAAAAAATAAATATGTCCTTTTATCGGAACTAATCTGGCGATTATCCCTATTAAGGGAATCTTTTCTCCTATATTCAATTCTTTTCGAAATACTCCTTTTTTCTTTTCAGAGGTTAAAAAGGGTTTAAGTTCCAAACCCAGAGGGATACAACTTATTTTCTGGAGATTACCAATCTTATACTTCAAAATATCTTGTTCCTGAGAATGGCTTATGGCGATTAGCCTGGTGCTAAAAAGCGCAAGCAACCTCTCTATGTGCAAAAAAAGCTTGCTCTTAAACGAATTGAAATAACCTTGGAAAACATTACCGTGAAAAGTATGCACAATTATGGGAACCCCAGCTAATTTTGCCGCCAATCGCCCTAAGGTTCCAGCTTTAGCTGTATGGGTATGAACTATATCAGGTTTTTCTTTTCTGATTATTCGGTATAACCTCCAGAAAGCTATCAGGTCTTTTCTCAAGGAGATTTCCCGACTTAACTCTTTAATGTGGATCGGTTCAATCTTTTTACTCTTAGCCAATTCCTCCATATCCCCTTCATCTTTTCCTTCCTTGCCTTTTATCAGAATGCTCTTAAACCTATTTTTATTCAGATGCGAAGTCAAAAGCACGGTTTGAAAGGCTGGTCCACCAATATTCTGTCTGGTTATTATCCTTACTATCTTAATCTTTCTCATAAGTCTTAGTTTATTGTATAAAAATCTAAGAAGAGAGGTTGGCTCAAGCGCTTCTCGGCTCCGAACTGGTTAAAATATCTCAAAAAAGCTTCTCTATTCTAAAACTCTTTTAAAGATTTTGTCTCTTTCCTCCAGTTAAAAGATCGTTATTTTTTTAAAATACCGCTCTTCCTCCTGAGAATCAAGGGTAATAAAAACTTTTTTAATAAAAGGAAGAAGGTAATATCTTCTATATCCAGCAAAGATATCATTCCCACCCCTGACGGTCAAAACCACTTTAACACACCCCTAAGATTCCTCGCCTAACGATTATCGCCTTTTAACAGTTTTCTCTAAAACCTCAATGAAAACTGGTGCCCAGAGTTTCAAGCTATAACCTTTCTCTACTGTTTTACGTCCCTGGAGCCCCATTTTATTTCTTAATTCTGAATTCTTTATTAAGATCTGAATTTTCTCATACCACTCCTCAGGAGAGGAAGCTAAAAATCCATTCTCACCATCTCTAATAATCTCTTTGTTCATTCCCACAGGTGAACAGACCGCTGGGATTCCCATACTCATATAGAGCAAAAGTTTAAAAGCACATTTTCCTTTAGTCCAAGGATTATCCGGCATAGGCATTAGCCCAATATCAAAAGAGTTCAACTCTGCAATCTCCTCCTCCAATCTCCAAGCTCGATATTCTACCCCGGAAATTTGGTCCCTATATTTTTTCGCTCCAATCAATCTTATAATTAAATCCGAATTTTCATTTTTTAATTTCTGGAAAACCTCTTTTAATCCCAAAAGATATATAGCTGTGCTGTGGCTTCCCACCCATCCCACCACAATTCTATCTTTTTTAGCAGAATCAAAAGGCTTGTATTTTTCTATATCTAAAGGGGTGGGGATTACAATTACATTTTTATTAAATCTTAAAGCATATTCTTTTAGATAAGAGTTCCCCACGATGACCTGTTGCGAAAGATTTATAATCCGGGCAACTTTTTTAGGATACTTTAAAAAATTTATAGCCCAGTTAGCCTTACTTCTCTGGGCTACAAAAATTGCATCGTCAAAATCATAAATCAGATGTTTTTTAAAAAATTTAGAGAGCAAAATTTCAAAAAATGGTGGCCCAAAGGGAAAAGCTTCCCTTTGAACGAAAACTAAATCATACCTGAATATCCTTAGAAGGTCAAAAACCCTCTTAAAAGAACTTTTCATGAAAAAATAGGCTTTGCGCCAGAATCTATCAGGCTGATAAAGTATACGGTAAAACTCAGAAGAGACAAAAGGACGCAGAGAATAACCAATCTTTTCTTCATCCAGATAAGGTAGATACTGCTCCACCCTGTACCTACTGCTCTGACCTTCTGTTGGATAAGGTACCCAAAAAAGTATTTTCAACTTGAATTTACTCGAAGCTTTTCCCTTCATTCAACTAAAATCGACGTTTGTAAAAAGACTCTATTTACAGTTTAGATTAGATAGAATAGCTTCTTCAAATTTCTTAGCTGACTCTTTAAGGTCAAATCTTCTTATAAAGTTTGCTCCGTTTTGAGCTAATTTTTTTCGAAGAGGTTGATCTTCTATTAATTTAATAATTTTTTCTGCCAAGTCTTTTGGATCTTTTACTTCTGATATTAATCCTGTTTCCTGGTCAATCACAAATTCTTCTGCTCCTTTATTGTCTGTGCTTACAACTGCACATCCACAAGCCATTGCCTCCGCTAATGGTAATCCCCAACCTTCTACCAAACTTGGACTTATGAAGATAGAGCAACTGTTATAAATATCCAGAAGCTGAGAAGGTGAAGGATTTCTCCAGTATTCTACCCAAGAAGGAATTTCTGGGTTTCTGGGAAAGACACTAAAAAAGATAGCTTGAAGCTGGGTTAATTTTCCCCTTACTATTTCTAAGGCCTCAATCCCATCTTTCGAGCCTTTTCTTTTAGAGATAGAGTACATCATACCAATTCTTGCAGGAAAACGAGTCTCTATAGGTTTGATAATTCTAAAAACATCAAAATTCAAACCATTTGGTATTCGAGCTATGGCTTTCTCATTTTTATCCATAAGCATTCTTTCAAGCCAAGTTGAAATCACAATTTTCTTAAGAGGAAGTTTAAAGGTAGCATCTACTTTTTCATTTTCTATCACCCAGTTTTCATAATCTTGTATAAAGTAAAATTTAGTTCCCTTATCTGAATTTAAATTGTTCACATATTCAGCAGTTGAGCAGGCTGTAGCAATTACCGCACCACCTGAAGGGATATGTCTATCATTCAGATCAAGAACCACCAAGCTCTTTACCTGGGGAGAGATTTTGAACCAAGCTGGTTTAGTTGTTCTAAAGAGGTTGACTATAAACCAGAAAGCTAATCTTACAAGTTTATTCCAAATATCCATATTTTTCCTGCGGAGTCGAAGCGTATGAACTATGCGCACTTTATGCCCCTTTTCTGCTAAATAATTGGCATAACTATATACGATCTTCCAGCCACCGCTCGGAGTCCTTGCAAATCCAGATAATACAAATGTTAACTTCATTTACCCAAAAAAGTTAAACCAAATTTTAAAACAACACAGATTTTAAAGCAGCAAAGTAAGCTTTCTTCTTTGCCTCTTCTCTTTCTATTGATCTCTCCCTACTAAGGCCAAAATTAATATAAATCAACCGGACTAAAAGATCAATACTCATAACTAATCTTACCAACCAATTTCCTAGTTTATTGTAATATTTATGCCCGAAATATGTTCTTCGAGTGTAAGAATGCAGTAGACGGAGGTAAAGAGATTCTGGATCTTCAAAAGAACTAGCACCCAGGGTATGCAAAATCTTAGCTTGTGGATAAAACATCACCTTCCATCCACTTCTTTTTGCTCGCCAGGCTAAATCCACATCCTCTGAAAAAAGAAAAAAATTCTCATCTAAAAGACCTACTTCCTCTAGCACCCTTTTCCTGATCAAAAGACATGCCCCTGATACCCAAAAGACCTCAAACGGCTTTTCACTTCCTATTATTAGCCTGTCGTAAAAGCGATTAGTAAAATTAGCTGGCAAGACTTTCTCTAGTTTAAAACTCAGCTTTAGGCTAGGAATTATATCCAAGATCTCTTTTAAAGGTGTAGGTTTTGGGAAAGCGGATCTCTGCTCCTTACTCATTTCATCTAAAATTTTGCAACCTATGATTCCCACTTTCGGATTTTCTTCAAGAAATCTAATCATCCCCCTAAAATTCTGATCCAAGAGCTTGGTGTCAGGATTTAAAAGTAGTGCAAATTCTCCCCTCATCTCTTTTAAAGCTTGATTACATCCTTTGGAAAAACCAAAATTCTTTGAGTTAACAATCATTCTGACTAAAGGATAGTTTTTTTTGATTTTCTCCGGGGTATCATCGCCTGAAGCATTATCCACCACCATAACTTCAAAATTTAAACCTTTTAACATTTGGTAAATAGAAGAAAGACACTGGAGCAATTGATCCTTAACTTTATAATTGACTATAATTATTGAAAGTTTTAAGATTTTTTGGGCAAAATGATAATTCGAGTTGAGCAAAGCTATCTTCCTCTATGGAGTTATTGGTTTAAAAACATTGAGCAAGGCAACAAAAAATAAAAATTCGATCCCACTTATCTTATAAAACCATTCTCCAGTATAAAACGAAGAGATAAAAACAAAAAGGATGATTCCTAAAAGTGCAAATGAAATAGCTGAGTCCTGGGGAGTTAGAGATCGTTTATACTTTATCCAGCCAATTTTTAAGACAGAAAAGTAAAAATAGAATAAAGCTAAAATACCTAAAATGCCAGCAGATGAGAGATAATAAAGAACTATATTATGAGGATCTAATCCATATATATAAAAAACCAATGGAGAAAACCTAAGTTCCGGGAAAACCTGAGTTAAATTGTAGAACTGTCCTAACCCAATTCCCAGAACTGGATTATGAAGAAAAGACTTAAATGCTAAACCCCAGAGGTAAAAACGTAATTGAGTTGTCTCCACATATTGACCTGGTAGATAATGGAATTCATGATGTAGACCCTGCAAAAGACCTGGATACCACAAAAGCATTAAGGTTATGACCAGAAAAATCAAGGATAAAGAAACAAAAGCTCTTCTCCGAGTAAATTTAATCCTCAAATATTTAGCTTTCTTTATAGCCAAATAACTCAGTAGTAAATAAATCAAACCGAAACTCACCCAAGCACCACGAGTTTGAGTGACAAAAAGTCCCCCCAAAAGTAGAAGAAAAACCAAACCGCAAGTCAGCCTTTTTTTAGCTGAAGGCTCAAACAGGAAGAACGAGTAAGAGATTATCAATCCTCCAATGATCAAATCTGCTATTGATGGTCCACTTAATCCAAAAGCTCTAACCTTACCTGAGGCAAGGCTGAATTGAATCAGACTCAAGACTGTATGTAAGGAAACCAGTCCTATGAAAAAATTTAAAAATCTTCTAATTTCTTTCTCATCTATAGTCCAACTTACCAAGTAGAAAATAACGAAAACCTGTAGGTGAAAAATATAAATTCTGATTCCGCTTACCAGATCGATAGTGTTCATCAGAGAAAGGGCAAGAACTGCAAGAAAAAGCAAGATGGATCTGTCCAACGGGGTCCTTTTTAGAGAAAGAGTACCTGATATTAAGAAATATCCTAAAAAAGAAAAAACTAAAAGGAGACTGACTAAATCCACTGGCGTTAAAAACACACCCATAAAATAAATGTAATATTCCACAAACAAAGTGATTAATAACAAGTATACAATTAACTTATGTTTTAAAAGTAGTATCAGAGAAATCACTAGAGCTAAGGGTAAAAATAAATAGATAGACCCTCTTAAAGCGGAAAACAACACCAAAATAGTTATAATCAGATCGAGTATAAAAATTGTCAACAGCTGTTTTTTTGACAAATTGTGGTCTAATCTTTCAACCCAGGTTCTCATTTTTCCTCGCTTTAATCAGATAGCCGGCAGTAAAAAATCGTTTAAGCCCTCCCAAGGTCACAAGAACTCCTAATTTGTTTATGAATCTAGGAGGGATATGATGTATCAACTCCTTAATCACCAAACCAGAACCCTGAAAAAGTTCAATCAGGCTTTTCTTGGTGAAAAACCTCAGATGAGTCCTATCCAGAATTCCTGCATCCACATACTCCCACCTATCGAAAAGGATTAAATCTTTCAATATCTCCCAGTAAGTTATATTAGGTATGCTGGCGATCACAAAACCGGAGGAAGATAGATACCTTTTAAGTTCCTTTAAAGTATTCCAAGGATCAGAAAAATGCTCAAGCACGTCTCCTAAAATTATATAATCGAAATACCCTTCAGGATAGGAAAGAGATATCCTCTGAATATCTCCCCAAATAACTTTGTCTAATCTCTCTTTAGCCTTTAAGGCTACTGGTTCAAATACTTCTACCCCAACGATCTCCTTAGCCTTACCAATCCTCTTCAATTCAGCCCCGGTAATACCCTCTCCACATCCGACATCTAAGATTTTATTTCCCTTCCCCTCTACCAGATCTATCAAATCCTGTCTTAAATAGGAATAATATTTTACATCCTTATTTCTTTTCAAGTTTTTTCTCCTAATAAGAACTTCTCAAAAGTTGAAAAAACAACCTGACATCCTCTCTGCTAACTCCCTTAAGAATAAACATCCAGATAAAATAAGACAAGGCACCAATTAAGATCTTTATGAACAAATTAAATGGTAAAAAGTAAAGGGTTAATCCCATGAGAAACGAAGAGACAACACCCTTAGCTATATACTCTAATAAGGGAACTTTAACCAGCTCTCTGGAATAGAAAAGGATCAGACTTAAAACTACTATTTCACAGATAACGGTAGCTATGCTTGCGCCCAGCAAACTGTATCTGGGTATCAAAATAAAGTTTAAAAGTAAATTCACTGACGCTCCCAGGACTACTGCATACATATATTCCTTTTGTCTCTCCGCCGCCAAAAGCAAAAAAGCAAAAGGGACATTTGTGTATATGGTAAAAATACTCCAGACCAGTATCTGTAAAGCCCCAACTCCTTTTAAGTATGATGATCCATAAATAGTCTGCATGATATCCTTGGAGAGAAAAAAGATTCCCATAGCAATGGGTATTCCAAAGAAAAGAGTGATCCTGGAGGATTGACGAACTAGAGTTTGAATTTTCTCTCTGGATTCTTTATAATAGCGTGTAAGTGTTGGGTAGAGGGCATTCCCGAATAAACCAGCAAATCCAATAGACAATAAGACGATCTTATAAGCCGCATTATACCAGCCAACCTCTTTTTCTCCTTTAATAAAACCCAACATAATAGTATCTAAATTATAATAGATCTGGATCGCAATTAAAGAAAAGCCCATAGGTAATGATTGTTTAAAGATCTCTTTCCATAATGAAAGATTTAAACTCAGCTTAGGTATTCCATCGATCTTAAAAAACAAATAAGCCAAAACGCCTAAAGAGAAAAATGCTGCAATGAATTTAATCAGAGGTACCTGAAAGATATAAGAGCTGTTTTTTATTATAAAAAATATGCCTCCAACATAAAGCAACTGACTAATTAACCGCCCTAAAGCTATTATTTCCATCCGCTCAATCCCTTGAAAAAACCAATTAAGGGTGAAGGAAAAAGTAAAGATAGTTAAGCCATATAACAGGATAAGCTTTTTAAAATCTCCAGGTTTATTTATAATGAAAACAAAAAGGATTAATGCCCCATAAGCCAATAGAGATAAAAAAAATCTTATGCTAAGTATATTATTGATTATCTCTTGTCTCTTCTCTTGTTCTTTTGCAATTTCTCTAGTGCCCCATAGATCCAGCCCTTGATTTACCAATAAGATAAAATATACAATTATAGCCTGAGCAAATTCTATCTTTCCAAAACCCTCTACTGTTAAAATCCGGGCTAAGTAGATTATACCGATAAAGCTTAAAGCTTTAGTTAAAAGATCAGCACCAAGTAAAAAAGAAAAATTCTTTAGAACTTTATTAGAAATAGTCAATGTGGACGCATTCAGATCTATGAGATCGATTTATTAAAAAATTAACTTGAGGTTGCTATAAATTCTTTTATCCTCTCTATCACATATTCCTGTTCTTCTTCAGTCAGTTCCGGATAGATGGGGAGGGAGATAACCTCCTGGGCTTTCTTTTCAGAATTCGGGAGATCCCCTTTTTTATACCCTAATTCTTCAAAACATCTCTGCAGATGTAAAGGCAAGGGGTAGTAAGTATCATGGCCTATCTGATTCTGGGCTAAGTACTCTTTTAGTTTGTCCCGGTCTTTAACTGCTATGGTGTACTGATTATAAATATGATAGTTGAAATCTTCCGCCTTGGGAGGAATTAGGTCCATTTCTTTAAAGGCACAATCATAATAAGCCGCATTTTCCCTTCTCTTCTCGTGCCAGGAATCTAAATATTTAAGTTTAACCTTTAAGACCGCTGCCTGCAAAGTGTCCAATCGGCTGTTGTATCCCACTGTGGAGTGAAAATATTTAGACTTCGAACCATGCACCCTTAAAAGCCTGATTTTCTCAGCTAAATCCGGGTCATTGGTCACCACCATCCCACCATCGCCTGCACCACCTAAATTCTTTGTAGGATAAAAGCTAAAACAACCAGTATCCCCCATAGAGCCAGCTTTTCTTCCTTTATATTTTGCTCCAATCGATTGGGCAGCATCCTCTACCACTTTAAGGTTATATTTCTTGGCCACCTCTAAAATCGGATCCATATCCGCACACTGTCCGAAAAGGTGAATCGGCATAATGGCTTTGGTTTTAGGGGTGATCTTTTTCTCGATCTGTAAAGGGTCTATATTGTAAGTAAAAGGGTCAATATCTACAAAAACCGGTTTAGCTTTTAGATTAGCAATCACCCCGGCTGAGGAGAAAAAGGAAAAAGTAGAGGTTATAACCTCATCCCCGGGCTCAACTCCGAAAGCCCTCAAAGACAAAAGCAGCGCATCTGTGCCTGAGGCGACCCCGATGGCGTATTTGGTTTGGCAATATCTGGCGATTCCTTCCTCTAAGCTTTTCACTTCCGGACCTAAGATGAACTGAGTATGATTTAACACCCCAAAGATTGCCTGATCTATCTCCTCTTTTATAAAAGCATATTCCCTCCTCAGATCCAGAAATGGAACCTTCATTTATTATTCCTCCAGATTTTTACTGATTCTCTAAAAGTTGATCCTTTGGCACATCTCGAAAGACCTTAGCTGGAACTCCCAGGACTATTTTTTTCTCTGGGGTATCTTTAGTCACCACAGTCCCGGCTGCCACCTGAGAATCTTCACCGATAACCTTCCCTGGCAGAATTGTAGCATTAAGCCCAATCCTTCCTCCTTTCTTAACAATAACTCCCTTGTAATGTTTGAACCTTTCTTTACTCCTTCCCATATAGTTATCATTACTGGTCGCCACACAGGGAGATATAAAACAATAGTCCTCTAATTCGGAATAAGCGGTTATATAGGCATTGGTTTCTAATTTGCAATAGGAGCCAATCTTGCAATAATTTTCAATAGCCACTCCTCTCCCCACAATAGTGAAATCTCCCACAGAGACATTTTCCCTCACTGTGGAAAGATCAGCCACCAAAATCTTATTTCCCAAAACCGCACCTTTGTTGATAACCACAGAGGTTCCAATAATACAGTTATCTCCGATTTCAGCCGGGGGAAGTTCTTGCTCTTTTGTAATGGCACTTCTAATTGCTTTCATCGGTTTTTTCCCGATAACAGTATTATCATCTATCCTCACGTAATCACCGATCTTGGTCCCTGGATAGATGGTGACATTGTTCCCTATCACACACTCTTTACCTATCTGGACTCCTTCTCCAATCACTGTGTACCACCCCACTTTAACATTCTCACCCAATTTAGCTTCAGGATCAATAAAGTTCTGCATTCTCACTCCTTATTATTTTTCGATTTCAACTGGAAACCGCCTGGATGCCCTACAAATAATTTTTTTAAAACCGAACGATATTCTACGTTAATCTTTTTTTTGTCTTTTGTAGGGCAACCCTTCAGGGTTGCTTCCTTTTGCCTGGTTAATCTATCTTTTTCCAAAAACCTCTGGGCTATCATCCAGAACCTTTAAAAACCTCAGACCATCTTTTCCATCGCTTTTGGGATTTTTCCTATTCTGGCTATCCTTAAATTAGCCATAAAGTTAGCTTCTCTTCTTTCTGAAAGTTATAATATTTTTTAATCCCACAAGGTCTTTTCGCACCACCGAGATTATCTCTTCCAATTTTTTGAAATCCGCGGGCTGTCTTCTCTTTGTTCTTTCAATATATTCCAGACCGAAAGAGAAAATAACACTCAGAAACAGGCTGGCTATTCCAGCAATCAAAACCAAATTAGCTCGTTTAGGTCTAAATTTTTTTTCCGGAGGAGTGGCTTTATCCAGCACCTGCACTGTAGGTGTATCCTTGGTCTCCTCGATCTTATATTGCTCATACTGCTGGGTTAAAAGCTCAAATAGTTTTTCCTGGATTTTAACCTCCCGGCTAAGCCGAACCAGCTCTAAGCTTAAAGACGGTGCCTGGGAGAAGGGAACACCCAGTACCTTGTTACCTAAAGAATCTTGAGAACCGGACTCTAATATCTCCAATTGTTTTCTGATCTCTTTTATCCTGGTCCTCAACTGCTGAATCTGAGGATGATTGGGTGACATATTCTTGCCCAGGACATTCATCTCGATCTCAGCAGAAACCATCTGGGCTTTTAGCTCTGCTGCCGCCTGAACAGAAGCTTTCATCTGTTCATCTAAGACTATTGCCCTATTCCTTTCCTGAAAAATTCTTAAACTATCCTCAGCCGCCTTTAGACTTGCCTGGGTCTGATTCAACCTCTCCTCGATGAAGATTCTGGCATTCTTAGCTTTTGAGGTACTGGTCATCTGATTTACCCGATCAAGTTCTTCTACCAGAAGATTAGCCACCCGGGCAGCTCTTTCTCTATTTTTATCCTCGAACTTAATAGAGATAATCCCTTCATTCTCCACTTTCACCTGAAGATGGGAAAAGAATGCCTTTCGACCATCCTCCAGTTTCTTAACCTTGTAGACCTTCAGGAGGTTTTCCTTCTGGATTACCGGTTCTATTACAGACCGACTTTTAAGTATTGCCGCAAAGATATCTGAAGGGGTTGCAGTTACTGGAAGGCTTAATCCGCTAAAAGCGGAGAATTCTCCTAAAAGAGAGCTGGGAAGTCCTATCCCCGAACCACCTTTTTCCGGGGGCAAAAGGGTAGTTTTAGCCCGGTACCAGTTGGGTAAAAAAAGCGAGAACAAAGCAATTATTATACAGACTAAGATGAAATTGAAAAAGATAAACCGTCGATACTTAACCAGAACCGCAAGGTAGGTGTAAAGGTTTATCCTTTCCTGTTCTTTGGATTCAGATTCGGAATTATTGAATTTTTCTTCACCCATTTATTTTCCCTTAGAAAAAACTTATTTAGTTGCATTATCTATGACCAAATAAATAGTAGCTAGGCTGCCAACCACCGTTAACACATCTTTAAATGTATTCCAGTAGTTTCTCTCCGGCTTTTCTGGCACCCATATGATATCTCCTGGTTCTAAATTTCTGTTCGGCTTCATCCATTCTCCAGTTGTCCCCTTAATCAATTTGATCTTCCCCTTATCCGCCCTCCAGGAAAAGCCACCTGCTTTTCTGATATAATAAAGATGATCCTTTCCAGGCTCATAAGTCAAAAATCCACGATTAACTACATTCCCGGAAACCTTTACTACTAAACTTTTCTTTGGAATAAAGATCTGGTCCCCATCTTTTAGCAGGATATCCTCCTTCTGATCCTTACCTCTGAATAGCCTAACAAAATCAATTGAGACCCTTCCCGGCTTTTCCCTGGATTTGGTCTTAAAATACTCATACTCATAACTCTTCATATCCGCAACCGGTATTTTCTTCAGCCTCTCATATTCCAGATCCATCACCTGAGAACCTGGTGCTCTGATCATCTCAGCTTCAACTAAGGAAGCGTTCTCTGTAAATCCGCCAGCCATCTGGATTAAATCTGTAAGTTTGATCTCACCCTCATTAATAGCATAGACCCCGGGATATAGAACCTCACCCCTTATGATAACCTGTTTTTTCTCCCGGAACTCAGGTATTGAGCGGATAAAGACCCTATCATCCGGCAGTAAATATATATCTTTTTCCCGGCGATCAACTGTGAAGAGAGGATTCAAATCTTTTTTTAAAGTCTGGGTATGCTTATTATCAGAACTAAATCTTATGATTTCGGCTAAGGACAAATCTGCATCTGCAGTCAACCCCCCGGCTAAACCTATTAAATCTAAGAGGCTATCACCTTCAAAATATTCATACTCTCCCGGGTCTTTCACTGCACCATAAATCCCGCATATATAAATAGAGGTATCTTTTAAAGGAATATAGATTATATCTCCATCTAAAGCATAAGGATTACGGTCATCTTTTCCGGTCTTCAAAAACCTTAAAACATCTATTTTTTCCTCTGAGCTATCTTTTCTTCTAAGAATTATGTTTCTGGTAGAGGAGTTTTCTAACCCCTTCCCAGCTTTCTCAATTATTTCAGAAATCCTTTCATTAGCATATGCAGAATAAATCCCAGGATTTTTCACTGCCCCGGTTACTGAGACTTTGAACCTCCTCAAATTGAGTAAAGTAACAGTAACCTCAATATTCTTGTATTTTTTCAGAACCGCTTCCTTAACTTGGGACTTAACTTCTTCTAAGCTCTTGCCGGAAACCATTAGGCTACCTATTCTGGGTATCAAAATCGTCCCCTCTGGAGTGATTTTCAAAGAATGATTAATCTGTAACTCATCCCAGAGTACAATAAAAAGAATATCACCCGGCCCAACGATATACTCCTTTGGATCCACAGCCTCTACATAAACCTCCTTAGGCATGGAAATTAGAGCATCCTGGTAGTCTGCTCCTCCTGGAAATTGAGCCAGAGACCAGGAATAAATAGATAGCAGCAATAAAAAACCTAAAAAGAATTTTGATCTCATTTTTTACTCCTAAGGGTTTTTGATTTTTTATCTTAGGAAAACCCTTTTTATAAAAAAACCGAGTTTAAAAGGGGAATTTACCCTATGCAACCCGGGAGATAAATTGATATCATCACCTCAACTAAGTTAAAGAGTTATGCCTGAAAACCGCTGGTTTTATAGATCCAGATTCGATTAATCTGTCTTAAGTCCTTCCGGTTTATAAAAAAACAACTCTTTAACAAAAAACGCTAATCTATCCTCCGCCAAGAGCTAAAACATCTTTTCAAAAAATAATAAGAGAATAATCTTTGAATGTCAAGGAAAATGTAAGGTTTTGGAAGTTAACCTAATAAATTATAGAAACAACCCTCAGGATCTCCCAAAAAAATGAACCAGAGTGCTTACTGATGCTAAAAGAACAATGTAAGGCTGAAGCTTTGCTTTTTTCTTTTATTCGATATCTAAAATAAGTTACTCGTTATTTTATTATTGTTTTATTTCTGCCATTCTTCTATTTTCTGCGCATATTCCTTAAACAGCTTCTCAGCCTTGGCTTTATCTTTAGATTCAACATATATATGTAAGTTAGCCTTTCTTCTATCCGGGGCTACCAAAACCCAGGAATCATCTAACAGCACCCTAACTCCATCTATCAACTCTCTTTTAAATTTCTCTGTAAAACGGCTAAGTTCTCTCATCACCTGACCCTTTTTACTCCAGTCACAGGGTAGTATCTCTTTAATCCAGTAGAAACGGTCCAGCTCTTCTCTGAGATCACCAAACCTCTTTTTAGCCTTAGCCATAAGCTCTAAAATTTTTACCATATCATACATCGCATCCGCCCCTAATTGAAAACCTGGGAAGATAAAACCGCCTTTAGTCCCTCCCACATAATCGACCTTCAAAGAACTCAAAGCATCCATCATGGCTAAATGGTCATCTCTAACCCTTATAACCCTAACTCCATATTCTGAGGCGATCTCCTCCATACCCATAGAAGCCACCACCGGCACTGCGATCTTTTGAGCTTTATTAGATCTCAAAAATAAAGAAGTAACCATCAAAAGCAAAAGATCTGTAGAGATAAACTCGCCCTTCTCATCTACAGCTGAGATCTTCTCCGCTCCGGGGTTTAAGAGAAATCCCGCATCTGCCTTTAGGGATTTAACAATAGTGGATAACTGTTGTAGAGACCGAATCTCTTCGCTCTCTTTTCGGACTAACTTCTTAGGGTCTAAATAGGCATTCAAAGAGATCACATCACACTCCAAGGCTCCTAAAATTGAAGGGAATATCTCTGAAGCACCTCCAAAGGAATAGTCGAGAACCACCTTGAACTTAGCCTGTTTGATTGCTTCAGTATCAATAGCTTTCAGGAAATCATTGCCATAAGATTCAATAATCCTCTGGGGAAAATCGAGCTGCCCCACCTCCTCCATTTTCGCCCTTCTAAAATCTTCTCTGAAGAAAAATCTCTCCACCGCTTTAGCTTTGGATGTAGGAAGGTCCTGCCCGTTCCCATCAAAAAAGATAACATCTATTGTTTTCTCATCTAAAGGTGAGGTTCTTACATGAATACCACCCTGTTCCCTTCCTGATTTCAACTCATACCTCACCACCGGTATAGGTAGAGTCCGTAGGTCCTGCACATTCACCCCTGAGGACAGAAGCCCGCAGATGACTGCCCGATTAGTCATCCTGGAGGTTCTTCCAGCATCTCTGCTGGTAACCACAGTTGCTCCCTTACCTAAAATAGCTCCGAAAGCAGCTCCTAATTTTACTGCAAATTCAGGTGTCAATTCTAAGTTCCCCAAACCACTAACCTTAGCATCTGTAAATAGTTCCCGGTTCCATTTTTCTCCCCAGACCAAACTGGTGGAAAGGATCGCCCCGGATTCAACCTCTTTTGCGGGCCAGACCTTTACATTGGCATTTATTTTAGCCCTTGAGCCTATGATACAGTTCTCACTTACAATCGAGTTCTCTAAAAGAGTTGCTTCCTCCCCGATGATAGTCTTAAAGCTTACTATTGTTTCCCTTAAAATAGCTCCATTACCTATGAAACTATCTTTCCAGACCACTGAATGGTTTATACTCACTCCCTCTCCACAGTGAACACCTTCCCCTATTACGGAGTTAGAGATTTTAGATCTCGACCCCAGGTTAGAATTACTCCCTAAGATGACTACTCCTTCGAATTCTACCTCTTCTCCTACCTGCACATTTTTACCTACCCAGATCAACGCTTCTTTTCTTTTTAGAAGATTCCCCTCTATTTCTATCTTAACCTTACCCTCCAAGATATCCTGATGGGCTTTAGAATATTCTGTCAGGTTCCCCACATCTCTCCAGTAATCAGAGGTGATATATCCGTAAAGCCTTTCTCTTGCTTTCAGCATTAAAGGGAAAAGGTCCTTGCTGAAATCGTATTCCTGTTTTAAAGGGATTTTTTCCAATACCTCCGGCTCTAAGATATAAATCCCCGTATTGACCGTATCGCTGAAAACCTCTCCCCAGGTAGGTTTTTCCAGGAAACGGGAGATTCTTCCACCCTCCTGAGTGATAACTACCCCGTAGGATAAAGGATTTTCCATCCGGGATAAGACTATAGTGGCTTTAGCTTTGTTTTTCAGATGAAAATCTATAGCTGAAGATAGATCGATATCTGTAAGCACATCTCCGGAGATAACTAAAAACCTCTCCTTTTTCTCTGAGTTGGGATCTCCGAATAAGAGCTTCTCAGCATTCTTAACACTCCCTGCGGTACCATAATCCTCAGTCGCGGTGACATATTCGATCTTTACCCCAAATCTTGAACCATCTCCGAAATAATTTTTTATCTCTTCTCCCTGAAAAAAAAGGAGAACGATAATCTCCTTGAGATTATGCTTCTTCAAAAGGTTGAGGATATGTTCCATCATCGGCTTATTGGCAATAGCCACCATGGGCTTGGGCAGATTGCAGGTTAAAGGCCTAAGCCTGGTTCCAAATCCGCCTGCCATTATCACGGTCTTCATAAAAAATCCTGGACTTTGGTTTATTTATTAAAATAATAAAACGATTTTAAATCCAAAATCAATAGAATTTAGTTTGTATGGGCACGGCACGCTCCTGCTTCTCTCCCTTTAGTTGTCATTGCGAAGATTCCCTCTGGACAACGAAGCAATCCCCAGAGTAAACAGATTGCTTCGCCTTTGGCTCGCAATGACAGCATAAAATATATCTCTTACTCCTTGTTCTTGTCCTCACCAATGAATAAAATGTAGGGCAAGGCCGTCAAGGTCTTGAGACTTTAGCCTTGCGTTTTTTTTAGCTTCTACCTGTTTAATTACATCTCAAAACTTAAAAGACGCGTAGCCGAGCCTTCAGGGCTCGGTAGCTGAGGTCTAATCCGCCTTAGGCGGACTGCTACGCGAGCTAAAATCATGCCTTATAACTCTAAATCCAAAATCAACAATTTTCAAATTTTACAGGCTAAAGAAAATTATACTTCCGACCAAAATCAAAAGAACTCCACTTGATATCCAGACATATTTCTTATCCTTCTCTAAAGAGAAGGAAATTATAGCCACAATCACTCTTAAGATTGGGGTGGAAATTAAGATCAAGGCACCTAAATTTATAAACGCATAAGGATTTAACTTAAAGAGTTGAGATAAAAGTTCGGAGAAAGAAAATGGGGTGGCAAAAGTTATTGAAGGAGAGAAAATCAAAAGGACAAATCCTAAAAGTAAGACCGAAGCGGATAAATATGTGCCTAATTTTAAGATTAAACTAATATAGTAGTTAACAAGATCTTTTCTTTGCATGCCTTTTTAGTCCTAATTACTTAGGAGATTTAAACTTACACTTAAACTTATCGGCACAAAATCAAATTTTTTAGCCAAAAAATAAAAAGTGAATTTTTATTCCTTTGAAAAACATCTCCAAGCAAAGATAAAATAAGACCAGGATAAATGCTATCCGCATATAGTTAGTTTTGATTTTATATATTATCCTTGAGCCAATCTCTGCACCTAAGAATATCCCTAAAATTGAGATCCCGGATACCAGAAGGTTAATATCTCCTCTGAGATAATAAATAAAAGCACCAGCACAGGCAGTAACCCCGATCATAAAATTGCTGGTGGCAGTGGCAATTTTCAAAGGGATCTTCATAAATAGGTACATCGCCGGGACCTTAACTATCCCACCACCAATTCCTAAAAGCCCGGAGAAATTACCCCCTAAACCCGCAGGTAGATTTTGAACCTGATATTCCAAATTTGGATCCAGAGGAGAAGGAACCGAACCTGATTCAATTATAGGGGCGTTCAATTGAACGCCCCTACTCTCTTTTTTGGATAACATTGACAAGGCACTGTAAAGCAGAAGAAAGGAAAAAATTATACAGAGGATATCCCAGTTGATCAACCCTGCGAGAACCCCTCCACAGATCGCTCCTAAGGTAGTGGCTAATTCTAAAGTCATCCCCAGGCGCACATTCGCTAATTTATTCTGAACATAATTGGTTGCCGCCATAGATGAGGTAGCAATCACACAGAGCAAAGAGGTGCCTATGGCAGTGTGTATAGGCACTTTAAAGAAAAGGGTCAAAACCGGGACTAAAAGAACCCCTCCACCCAGACCCAAAATCGCCCCATAAAACCCGGCCAAAACCCCTACCCCACCCATTAAGATTAAGTTAAACCAGCTCACAAGATAAAAACTTCGTTTATCTTTTGTAGGGCAACCCTTTAGGGTTGTTTATTTTTTGCAAGGCTAAAGCCTTACCCTACAATTTCTCTGCTGATTAAAGATAAGCAGATTAGTTAAATACGCAATACAAAAAAAAGATTGTATTTTATGAATGGCTATATTATTTTTCTAAATATGCGTTTTAAGGAATACCTAATTTATCTAAAAGATTAAAAAATGTCACGCTACGATAAAATCATTCAGAGATTAAGCCATAAACTAAGTAAATCAGAGGCAGATGCTCGAGAAAAAGATTTTTCCAAATCTGCAGAAAAAAAGCAAAGGACTGTAGCCGACAAAAGTTTTGCACCGAAGCTTACCGAGTATGAATATAACCAAGCTCAGGAACTGAAAAGGGAATTGGTAGAAAGATACAGAAATTTACCCCTGAATAAAGTTATACCGGGAGAAAAAATTTCCAACGAATATGGTAACTTCTACTATATCTTCGAAGAGATCGAGGAGGAATGTTTCAAGCCGGAAAAAAATATCTTGGAAGAAACCATACTCTCCTTCTTTCCTCTTCTTCCGGGGATAAGGGAATTCAGAGAAAATCAACTCAAAAAAGCCGGCTACCAGACCATTAAAGATTTAACTTCTCACCCTCGCTGGAGCAAGGAGGCAGAATTTTTTCTGCAAATCTTCTCTCAGGAAGACAAGCCCAAGCTCCATCAGATTTTCTCCACACGCCTGCCTAAATCTCATCTCCTGATTTTAAGCCTTTCCTCTTTTCATCCCTGGGAGGATTTCCTCTTTTTGGATATCGAGACTTTGGGGTTATTTGGCGGGAATTTAATCATCTTAATCGGGATTGCTACGCTTGAGGGAGAGAAAAAGATCAGATTACATCAATTTTTAGCCTTAGAGGTAAAAGAGGAAATAGCAGTTCTGAAGGCTTTTTCCGAATATCTTTTCAGATCCAGATCACTGGTCAGCTTCAACGGCAAAGCCTTTGATATGCCCTTCTTAGAAGGTCGGATGAGGTATTACAGGATGACCTCTGATCTGCAAAAGATCCATTTCGATTTGTTACATTTTTCCAGAAGAGCCTGGAAAGACCAACTGCCAGACTTCTGTCTGGATACTATTGAAAGAAAAATCTTAAAAGAAAAAAGGGGAATTAACCTGCCCAGCTCTTTGGTGCCAGAATTCTATTCGGATTACCTGAAGACCAAAAACTATGGGCTTTTAAAACCGATAGTGGAGCATAACCGGCAGGATGTTCTCACTTTAGTTCGCATTTTCTCGCACCTGCATAGAAGTACATCCGGACCTTGATAATCGGAGTCGCGTAGCAGAGGTTTTAGACCTCTGCTGCCGAGCCCTGAAGGCTCGGCTACGCCTCTTTTTGTCATTCTGAGGGAGCGCAAGCGACCGAATCCGCCTCAGGCGGATGTCGAATTTGACCTTGAGGTAGATTCTTCCCCGCCAGAGGCGGGACTCAGAATGACAACAGCGAATAAAGGTGAAGAAGATCTTCACACCTATGCGGATATGAAAGATATAAAAAAATAGTAAAAGTAGGGGCGAACCTATGTGTTCGCCCGAATTATTAGGGCAGACACACAGGTCCGCCCCTACGAATATAGCTCCCTCTTCTTAAAAGGAGAGGGAAAAGGGCGAGGTTAATGTAGCGGAAACCTTCAGGTTTCCATATTATTAATAAAAAAGGAAGGCTAAAGTCTTCCACAGGATCCTGTGGACAAGACCTTGACGGCCTTCCGCTACATATTCAAATGAAAACGGGAGGAGACAAGCTCCTCCCCTACGTGATTATTTTCCTTTCAAATCCTTTGTGCTGTATTCTCCGTGCGTACCAGGTCCCCTGACCTGGCATGCTTACCGTCGGGTCAGGGGACCCGACGGTCACATCTAGAAAAAATGCGAGGCGAAACTTAATCTATCGTATTATTTATTTCCCTGTTTAGGTTATTTATGAAAATCTCATGTTTTTTGGAGAGTTCCACGTATCTCAATCCTAATTTTTTAAGATCATCGTGAGTATTAATCTCGGATTGATATTTTTTCAGAAACTCGCCCACAGTTATGCGTAGTAATTCAGAAAAGGTAGCTAAGACAGCTTTACATCCCAGTATTAGTCTTTGACTTGGAGATTCAAATAAATTGAAGTCACTAAACCACAAACTCCAAATAGGAGAACCATGAACTCTTTTGCTTGATACATTAAATAAATCATAGTCTATTTTTTCTCCCTTTTCTTCTAACTTTTTCCTCATCTTATTTTCAGAAAAGATTGGGTTTAGATCCTTTAATTTTGAAAAAGGGCTTTTCTTTGACTCCTCCAACCATTCATTAATATATTCCGGGTAATTCCTTAAGAACATTACATGTAGGTGACAAGAATCTACATGTCTAAGCAATATGCTAGAACAAGTGAATAGACTCCTAGTTGTAAGTTCTTTTATAGCTTCGGAATCTTCTATTATATAGGAACTTAATCTCATGAATGCATCGTTAAAATTTTTGTCTTTATTCATTTGATAAAATCCACGTGACAAATTCATAGCTTGTATCAAAATTTCTTCTGCCTCATTTAACAATTTAAAATGTTCTTCAAATACTTTTTCAGACTGAGAACAGAAAAATTGCTGTTTAGCCTGTATCCACTTTAAATTCCATTGGAAATCATTCCATACTTTCTCTAACACTAAAGTAAAAACATCAAAATCATTTTTACGAAACAAAGCAAAATGCACTTCTTTCACGTGTTGATTATCTCTAAAGAATCCTACTGTTGTACTGATCATCAAATCCGCACACTTGTCTATGGGAAACCCTCCCACCCCGGTTCCCAGAGCAGGAAAAGCAATCGAACTTAAATTTAGCTCCTCTGCTCTTTTCAGACTATTCAGCGTCGCATCTCTAATATACTTCTCATTAGTTTGCAAATCCTGACCCATAACTGCGGCATGGATTACATATTTTGCTTTCAGATTTCCAGCAGTGGTAACAATTGCCTCTCCAATTTGAATTGGTCCCTTTGCTATTGCCTCCTTTTCAATTTCAACTCCACCTTTTGCCTTTATCGCGCCAGCCACGCCTGAACCCATCCATAAATGA